>ERZ501033.15-NODE-15-length-46070-cov-6.681495_pt1 | contig 46070 bp, 41 predicted proteins | sample MGYA00248844_ERZ501033 | MGnify/ENA primary metagenome ERZ501033 (study PRJEB25958, sample SAMN03398539) | human skin metagenome | study: EMG produced TPA metagenomics assembly of the Human Skin Microbiome Metagenome (human skin metagenome) data set.
GGAAGCGCGGCGAGCGCGGGCGTTGCGGCGCTTGAGGGAGCGGCGCTCGTCCTCGCTCATGCCGCCCCAGACTCCGGCGTCCTGGCCGGAGGACATGGCCCACGAGAGGCATTCGTCCATGACGTCGCAGGTGCGGCACACGGCCTTGGCCTCCTCGATCTGGAGCAGGGCCGGGCCGGTGTTGCCCACGGGGAAGAACAGCTCCGGGTCCTTCTCGAGGCAGGCTGCGTGTGAACGCCAATCCATGACGATTCGACTCCTTTCAGAAGGCACGCGACGGCCGGGCAGGGGCAATGCCCGGCGAGGTGAGGGGTGCCCTGGAGGGCGGGTGACAGGTCGTCAGCGACCCGTTCAAGATCTCCTCCACTTTTCCATGTGAACGGCACGTGAACAAGGGGATGGGACATTCGTCACACCCCTTCCCGACGGGGATCTCGGGGGTGAATTCCCGAATCCCCGGAGAATTCCTGAAGCCCGCTGCGAGCGCCGATCACGCGGCCGGGTCGTCGGGCGGGATCGGCCTTCGTGGACGTGGTCGGTGCCCTGCGGCGATACGCTGATGCGGCAAGGAGCCGCGCGAGTCCGCGGCTGCCCCGAAGACCCTTCCAGGAGCTGCCCGTGGCATCCGCCGGTCACCGAGACACCGCCGAGGCCGCTCGGCCTCTGCGCCCCCAGGCCCTCGTGCCCCTGGTGGTGATCGTGGCCGCCGAGTCGGTGGTGGTCTTCGCCGGCGCGCTGTGGGTGCTCTCCGGGCTGTTCACGGGCCACGCCGCCTCCGCGGTCACCACGCTGATGCTCACCGTCCTGCTGGCAGCCGGAGGGCTGTGGGTGGCGCGCACCTCCATGGCGCTGTGGGCTGGCAGGCGCTGGCCCCGTGCCGCGGCGCTGACCTTCCAGCTGTTCGCGGTGATCATCGCCGTGGCGATCCTCCTGCCGCTGAGCCGGTGGCTCGCCCTTCTCGTGGCGGCGGCCGCCCTGGTCGCGGGCGGCTCCCTCTTCCGCCAGGACGTCGTGGACTGGACCACGCAGGACGTCGCGCCGGATCGGCGCTGACGGCCAGTCTCCGTCGTCCCGCCCAGCCCGTGAGCAGTCCGTGACCGGTCGCACGGCCGGGTGTGGCAAGCGCCTCATCATGCGCGTCCCACAGGAGCTCCCAGGATCGCTCCGGTACCGTGGGGGCCACGCCGACCGGTCGCGCTGCGTCGCGCCGGGTGAGATGTGGTCCGTCGGCCGAGCAGGCTCGGAAGCGGACCGGAACGGGAGAAACTGCATGAATGCTGACCTCGTGGTCGTCGGATCGGGCCTGTTCGGGCTCACCGTCGCCGAGCGCGCTGCGGATGAGCTGGGCCTGAAGGTCGTCATCCTGGACCGCCGCTCGCACATCGGAGGCAACGCCTACTCCGAGAAGGAGCAGCGCACCGGGATCGAGGTGCACCGCTACGGCGCTCACCTCTTCCACACCTCGAACGAGCGCGTGTGGGAGTACGTGAACCGGTTCACCACGTTCACGGACTACGTGCACAAGGTGTACACGCGCCACAACGGCGAGGTGTTCCCCATGCCGATCAATCTCGGCACGATCAACCAGTTCTTCCGCTCGGCCTACTCACCGGGCGAGGCAAGGGAGCTGATCCGCGAGCAGGCCGGCGAGCTGGCGGGCACCGACCCGCAGAACCTCAACGACAAGGGCATCCAGCTGATCGGACGCCCCCTCTACGAGGCGTTCATCAAGCACTACACGGCCAAGCAGTGGCAGACCGCCCCCGAGGACCTGCCCGCAGAGATCATCAAGCGGCTGCCCGTGCGCTACACGTACGACAACCGCTACTTCAACGACACCCACGAGGGGCTGCCGACCGACGGCTACACCGCCTGGCTCGAGCGCATGGCGGATCATCCGAACATCGAGGTCCGGCTGGACACCGACTTCTTCGACGACTCGCACGAGTTCTCGAAGTCAAAGGTCGTCGGCCAGGTCCCCGTGATCTACACCGGCCCGGTGGACCGCTACTTCGACTTCGTCGAGGGCGATCTGTCCTGGCGCACGATCGATCTGGAGGAGGAGGTCCTGGAGATCGAGGACTTCCAGGGCACCTCCGTCATGAACTACCCGGACGCCGACGTCCCCTTCACCCGCATCCACGAGTTCCGCCACTTCCACCCGGAGCGGGACTACACCAAGGACGCGACCGTGATCATGCGCGAGTTCTCGCGCTTCGCCGAGAAGGGCGATGAGCCCTACTACCCGGTCAACACCACGGTGGACCGCGAGAAGCTGCTCGCCTACCGAGACCTGGCCGCCGGCGAGTCCTCGGTCCTGTTCGGAGGGCGGCTGGGCACCTACAAGTACCTGGACATGCACATGGCCATCGGGTCGGCGCTGTCCATGGTGGACAACAAGATCGCCCCCCACTTCCGGGGCGGGGATCGGATCACGAGCGGAGGCATCGACGCGTGAGCGAGCAGAACGGCAGCACCGGCGCCGAGCAGGACGCCCAGGGCTTCCTGGGCCGGATCACCAACGCGCCGTCGTCGTCGCAGGGCTCCCTGCGCGAGGTGGCCCGGGTGGTCCTGCCCGAGGCCAAGGACCTTGACGCGCTCCCCCTGTACGTCGACGGGCCGCTGAGGAAGGAGCGCTCCTCCGGCTCGTCAGACGAGGTCGCCGAGCACCCGGATGACATCCTGAGCCGGCGCTCCATGCGCATCCGCTCGGGGCGCCGCGTCTCCTTCGGCTCGTACTTCAATGCGTTCCCGGCCTCGTACTGGCGCCGCTGGACGGTCGCCGAGAAGGTCGTGCTGTCCGTGGCCACCACCGGCGCCGGCTCCCTGATCGTCTACCGCTCGAACGCCCGCGGCATCTCCCAGCGCGTGGAGAACGTGCGGCTGCCCGGCGGCTCGCAGACCAGCGAGTTCGACCTCACCCTGGCGCCGTTCGGCGACGGCGGCTGGTACTGGTTCGACCTGATCGCCGATGAGGAGGGCATGGTCCTCGACTCGGCCGCCTGGTCGGTTCCGGACACGGCCCCCCAGGGGACCGTGACCCTGGGCGTCACGACGTTCAACCGCCCGGACTACTGCGTGAACACGATCCGCACGATCGCGGAGGCCGACGGCTTCGACGACGTCCTGGACGAGCTGATCATCGTGGACCAGGGCAACAGGCTCGTGGAGGACGAGGACGACTTCGCCGAGGCCGAGAAGGCCATGGGCGGGAAGCTGCGCATGATCCGCCAGGGCAATCTGGGCGGCTCGGGCGGCTTCTCCCGCAACATGTACGAGGTCGTGCAGGGACGCGCGGACGGCTCGGCCTCCGACTACGTCCTGATCCTCGACGACGACATCCTCCTGGAGACCGAGGGCGTCCTGCGCGCCGTCGCCTTCGCGGACTTCTGCCGCACTCCCACGATCGTGGGCGGGCACATGTTCGACATGTACAACCGCCCGGTGCTCAACGGCTACGCCGAGGTCGTCGACCGCTACCGCTTCCTGTGGGGCCCGATCGAGCATCTGGGCGGCATCGACTTCTCGGAGGCGGGCCTGCGCTCGCGACCGAACCTGCACCGCCGCTGGGACGCCGACTACAACGGCTGGTGGATGTGCCTGATCCCGCGCAAGGTGCTGCAGGACGTCGGGCTGTCGCTGCCGGTGTTCATCAAGTGGGACGACTCCGAGTACTCGCTGCGCGCCGCCGAGGCCGGGTACCCGACCGTCTCCCTGCCCGGGGCGGCCGTGTGGCACGTGTCCTGGATGGACAAGGACGACGCCGTCGACTGGCAGGCCTACTTCCACGAGCGCAACCGCCTGATCGCGGCCCTGCTGCACTCGCCGTTCCCGCGCGGCGGGCGCATGGTGCGCGAGTCCCTGGCCGTGGACACCAAGCACACGGTCTCCATGCAGTACTACGCCGCAACGTGCGTGCTGATGGCCATCGAGGACGTCCTGCGCGGCCCCGAGGGCCTGCACGGGATGATCGGCACCAGGATGCCGGAGATCCGCTCCCTGAAGTCCGAGTTCTCGGACGCCCAGTTCAGCCAGGACCAGGGCGCGTTCCCGGCGGCCAAGCGGCGTCGTCCGCCCAAGCGCCTAGGCCTGCCCAAGCCGCCGGCCTACTGGCAGCTGCCGCCGTGGGCGGTCAAGACCCTGCTCAAGCAGACGGTCCTGCCGGTGCGCGAGCTGGCGCAGAGCCATCCCGAGGAGTGGGTCGCCCACCAGGACGGCAAGTGGTACCACCTGGCCACCCTGGACTCGGCCGTGGTCTCCAATGCCGACGGCACCGGTGCGGCCTGGCACAAGCGCGACCCCAAGGCGGTGCGCGAGCTCACCGCCCGCAGCGCCAAGCTGCACGCCGAGCTGCTCTCGCGCTGGGACTCGCTGTCCGAGCAGTACCGCGCGGCTCTGGGCGAGATCACCTCGCCCGAGGCGTGGGCGAAGACCTTCGAGGACAACCCGCCGGTGGACGTCCAGCGCTGATCCGCGGCGCATGACCGATCCACCACGATGACGGGCGCAGCGGCGCACCCAGCCGCTGCGCCCGGCGTCGTCGTGATCCCAGCGCACGGCCGGCCCAGCGCCGCAGTGCGCGCACTGACGCAAGGAGCAAGGATGAGCACGACAGCGCCGGAGCTGATGACACCCGGCAAGGGACGCGGACTGCTGGACGTCTTCCGGAACCGCTATCTGCTGAGGCTGCTGGTCGACAAGGAGATCCAGGTCCGATATCGCGGGACCGTGCTGGGCCTGGTGTGGTCCTATCTCAAGCCAGCCGTGCAGTTCTTCGTCTACTACATCGCGATGGGCATCTTCCTGGAGCTCGAGAAGGGCCTGGAGAACTTCGCGATCTACCTGTTCTCCGGGATCGTGCTGATGAATCTCTTCGGGGAGATCTTCGGCAATGCCTCGCGGTCCATGACGGACAACGGCGGGCTGCTGAAGAAGATCTACCTGCCGCGGCAGCTCTTCCCGGTGGCCAATCTCTTCGTGGCCCTGGTGCACTTCCTGCCGCAGCTGCTGATCCTGCTCATCGCATGTCTGGCCGCAGGATGGCACCCGGGGCCCAAGCAGTTCCTGTCCATGATCGCCGGATTCTTCATCGTCGCGATCTTCGCCCTGGGCCTGGGACTGATCTTCGCCACGCTCAACGTCTTCTTCCGCGATGCGGAGAACTTCGTGGACCTGATCCTCATGGTCTCCACGTGGGCGTCCCCGGTGCTCTACCCCTTCACCATGGTCGAGGACAAGCTGCCGCAGTGGGTGTACTACATCTACTTCGCCAACCCGCTGACCGTGGCCGTCGAGCTGTTCCACTACGGGTTCTGGTTCGCCTCAGTGGAGCTCGAGCAGCCGCGCTGGCACGTGGCCGATCACCTGATGACGTTCTGGACCCCGTTCGCCCTGCTGGTGTCCGTGGCTGCCGTGCTCGTCGGCGATCGCATCTTCCGCCGCTACGAGGGCAACTTCGCCCAGGAGCTCTGATCCCCATGACCGCTCTTCCCTTCAAGAAGCCCGGTGCCGTCTTCACCGAGGACTCCGTGGCCATCCGCGTGGATCACGTGGTCAAGTGGTTCACCCTGCGCCACACGCGCTCCATCAAGGAAGCCGTGCTGTGGATCCTGCGCGGGCGCAAGAACGACCTCTCGGACAAGTTCAAGGCCCTCGACGACATCACCTTCGACATCCACGACGGTGAGACCGTGGCGCTGCTGGGCTTCAACGGCTCGGGCAAGTCGACGTCGCTGAAGATGATCTCCGGGGTCATGCACCCCGATTCCGGCAGCGTGGGCACCCGTCGCAAGGTGGCCGGCCTGATCGAGGTCGGCGCCGGATTCCACCCGGATCTGTCGGGGCGCGACAACGTCTATCTCAACGGCGCGATCCTGGGTATGGACAAGGAGGAGATCGACTCCAAGTTCGACGAGATCGTGGCCTTCTCCGAGATCGGCGAGTTCATCGACACGCAGGTGAAGTTCTACTCCTCGGGCATGTACCTGCGCCTGGCCTTCGCGGTGGCGATCCACACCGACCCGGAGGTCTTCCTGGTCGACGAGATCCTCTCCGTGGGCGATGAGCCCTTCCAGAAGAAGTGCATCCGGCGCATCAAGGACCTGGTGCGCCGCGGCAAGACCCTCGTGGTCGTCTCCCACGACCTGGACCTGATCATGGACATCTGCGAACGCGGCATCGTGCTCGAGCACGGGAAGATCGTCTACGACGGCTCCTCCGTGGGCGCGGTGGCCATGCTGCGCGATCGCCCCGTCGAGGAGGTCCAGCGGGAGCAGAACGAACGCGTGGAGCGCCGCCTGCACTGGAAGCGCGTGGACCGGGAGAAGGCGGCCGAGGAGGCCGCCGAGCGCGGGGAGGCCTACGTGCCCGAGTACGACCCCGAGCTCGATGACCCCGCAGATCTGGACGACCCCTCGAAGGTGCGCCGGACCAAGGGCCTGTGAGGAACGAGGGTCGTGCAGGCGCACTGAAGGGGGCCGGTCATCCGACCGGCCCCCTTCATCGTCTCCTGAGGTCGAGCCTCAGGCCCCTGTGATGAGACCCGGGTGCAGCTCGTCGACCGTGGCCACCCCCAGCAGGTGCATGGTCACGCGCATCTCCTGCTCAAGCAGCTCGAGCGCGCGCTCCGCGCCCCCCTGCCCGCCAGCCATGAGCCCGTAGAGATAAGCGCGGCCGATCAGCGTCAAGTCCGCCCCCAGGGCCAGGGCGATGATCGCGTCCGTGCCGGAGAGGATGCCCGAGTCGTAGATGATCTCCGCATCCGGGCCGAGGGCCTCGCGGATGCGCGGCAGCGCACGCAGCGGCTGGACCACGCGGTCGAGCTGGCGGCCGCCGTGGCTGGAGATCACGACGCCGTCGGCGCCGGCGGCCACGGCCCGCTGGGCGTCCTCGACGCCGAGCACGCCCTTGAGGAAGAGCTTCCCCGGCCAGACCGAGCAGATCCACTCGAGATCCTCGAAGTCCAGGGTCGGCTCGAACATCGAGTTGATGACCTCGGGAAGGGAGGCGCCGCTGCCGGAGAGCGAGGCGAAGCTCAGGGGGTCCGTGCTCAGGAAGTTCAGCCACCATTCCGGGCGGTAGGAGGCATCCAGCACGGTGGACAGGCGCAGCTTGGGCGGGATGGTCATGCCGTTGCGGGTGTCGCGCAGGCGGAGTCCGGCCACGGGGGTGTCGGCAGTGACCAGCAGGGTGTCGTAGCCGGTCTCCCCGGCGCGGCGCACCAGCTCCCCGGAGGCGCGGCGGTCCTTCCAGAGGTAGAGCTGGAACCAGCGCCGTCCCTCGCCGGAGACCTCGGCGACCTGCTCCACCGAGCGGGTGCCCATGGTCGAGAGGCTGAACGGGATGTCGAAGAGCCTCGCGGCGGCCGCCCCGGCGGGACCCGCGGGCGGTCTGCTCGGACAGGGCGGCGCCGTCGACGTAGTCGAAGGCCGCCTTGGGCGTACGGCGCTGTGCGATGCACCGGAGGTCGCCGATGTCGGCGGCGCGCTGCAGCCGGTGCGCCCGATCCGGCAGGTCGGGGCGCTCGAAGGACAGCAGCGGTCGCAGCTCGGACCAGCGCGGGACCTGGCGGGAGAGGCGGGTGCGGTTCATGTCAGTGGGCTCCTGTGGTCTGGGAGCAGCGAGATGAGGCAGGCGGCGCTGACGGCGACGGCACCGGCCAGCACGCGTCCGCCGGCCAGGTCGATGATCCACACGAGCGCTGCAGGCGTCAGCCCGGCCACGATCGCGCCGTTGACCTCTCGGGCGATCGCGATCCCGCTGCAGCGCTCGGCGGCGGGGAACAGCTGCGCCAGGAAGGCGCCTTGGGAGCCCGAGGCGAGGGCGATGACCAGTCCGTAGCCGCCGGCGATGGCCACGGCGGCCACGACGGCGCTGCCGCTGGAGAGCCCGAGCAGCAGGGGGGAAGGCGTAGGCGGCGCCGATGGCGCAGCCGAGTCCGAGGATCCTGGCGGCGCCGAGGCGGTCGGTGGCCGCGCCTCCGAACGGCGTGGCCACGACGCCGACGAGGCTGCCGAGCGTCACTGCCAGCAGTGCCGGGGTGCGCTCCAGGCCCACCTGCGGGGAGGTCATCAGGGAGATGGCGAACACGGCCTTGGCGTAGTTGAGGCAGTTGTGCCCGGTCATGGCCAGGAAGCCGATGAGCAGCTCGCGCGGGCTGCGGCGCAGCAGTTCCATGACGGGCAGCTTGGTGCGCCCCTGCCCCGCGTCCTCGACGGCGGCGCGGTACTCCGGGGTCTCCTCCAGGTTGCGGCGGATGAAGATCGCCAGCAGGAACAGCACGGCCGAGACCAGGAAGGGCAGCCGCCAGGCCCAGCCGAGCAGGGCCTGATCGCCCAGGCTGGCTGCGGCCAGGAAGGCGGCGGTGGCCAGGGCGATGCCGGCCGGGGGAGTGGACAGCACGAGAGAGGTGCAGAGCCCCTTGCGCTTCGACCATGCCGGCGACACGAGCAACGCGTTCCACCGATCGGTCGGAGCATGGCCCGGTCCTCCACGGTCCACCTGCCCGTGGCGCCTGTCGCCGCAGCGGCGGCGGGCACCTCGGTGGACGGCGTGATTCCTCCTCGCTTAAGCTCGACGAGAGCCGGGCCGCGGGCGACGGGCATCCAAATGACCGTGGGACTTCCGCGACCGGGCCATCCCCAACTGGAGGAGATCGTCATGGCAAGCACCAACCGCGCCGTCGTGTTCCAGAACGTCAAGGACATGCGCGTCGAGACCCTCGACTTCCCGAAGCTCGAGATGCCGAACGGCAAGAGCGCCCCGCATGGCGTCATCCTCAAGATCGTCGCCACCAACATCTGCGGCTCCGACCTGCATATCTACCGCGGTTCCTTCCCTGTCCCCCAGGGCATGGTGATGGGGCACGAGATGACCGGCGAGGTCGTCGAGGTCGGCTCCGACGTCGAGTTCCTCTCCGAGGGCGACCTGGTCTCGGTCCCCTTCAACGTCGCCTGCGGCCGATGCCGCAACTGCCGCGCCCGTCGTACCGAGGTGTGCGAGACCGTGAACCCCGACGTGTCCTGCGGCGCCTACGGGTTCAACCTGGGTGATTTCCAGGGCGGACAGGCGGAGTACATGTTCGTTCCCTACGCCGACTTCCAGCTGCTCCGCTTCCCGGACAAGGACCAGGCCATGGAGAAGATCCGTGACCTCGCCCTGCTCTCGGACATCCTGCCCACCGCGTTCCACGGCCTCATGGAGGCCGGGGCGAAGCCCGGCTCGACCGTCTACATCGCCGGCGCCGGACCTGTGGGACGCTGCGGCGCCGCGGCGGCCCGTCTCCTGGGCGCTTCCTGCATCATCGTCGGTGACTACCACCAGGACCGGCTGGACCTGATGAAGAACAACGGCTGCGAGACCATCGACCTGAACCAGGACGTGCCGCTGACCGATCAGATCGAGGCCATCCTCGGCGAACCCATGGTGGACTGCGCCGTCGACTACGTCGGCAACGAAGCCCACGGGATCGGCCGCGAGGCCGAGGACATGAGCCCGGCCCACGCCATCAACCAGGTCATGGACGCCACCCGCGCAGGCGGTGCCACCGGCATCGTCGGCGTCTACGGCCCCGACCCGCTGGCCTCCTCCAAGGCCGAGCAGGAGGGCACCTACCCGCTCGACTTCGGCAAGGCGTGGATCAAGTCGCCTCGGATCTCCGGCGGCCAGGCCCCGATCATGCACTACAACCGTGAGCTGATGATGTCGATCCTGTGGGACCGCATGCCCTACCTCAGCGACATGCTCAACACCAAGGTCATCAGCCTCGACGAGGCCCCCGACGCCTACGCGGCGTTCGACACCGGTGTCTCGGAGAAGTTCATCATCGACCCGCATGGCATGATCCCCGCCTGATTCAGGGATGTCATGCACCCGGCCCGCGATCGTCGCTCCTGCGGCGGTCGCGGGCCGGCTCTGTGCACGGATCCGTCGCCGATCCCGGCCTGGACGATGCCCGGGCGCGGGCCCGGGGAAGGTGGGGCCGGCATGCCGGAGCTCAGCGGCGGTGTCGAGTGCGCAGGGGCGTGATCGGGGGGGACGGGGCAGGTCGCTGCGACGCTCCTGACGCCCCTCACCTCCCGCTCCGGATCGCCTCGCGGGGCGAGGGGGGGGACGATCACTGGTGCCAGGGCCGCCGGCGCGGGCACGTCGCGGAGGGACCGGTGGTCACCCGGCACCGGTCCTGGCGGGGAGCTCCAGCGGGGGTGTCACGCGGACGAGTGCCGGAGTCCGCTGCTGTCGATCGAGCCGTTGCGGGGAGTCCGGCGTATGCGCGTCATGACAGCAGCCATCGCCGGGATCGAGCGGACCTCCGACCGGCGCCGATGCCGGGCACGTCCTGCGGGGAGGAGGGTCACGTGGCGCTCTGCGCCACGCGGGGATCGTCTGCGGCATCAGTCCACCGCATCCGGTGGGAGGGGACAGGGTCCGGGCGTGCCGTCACCTGCCCACTCACCACGGGATGCGGTGGGCGGTGGTCACCGGATGGCGGAGCGGATGGCGGCGGCCGCGGCGGCGACGTCCGATGCGCTGTAGATGGCGCTGCCCGCGACGGCCACGTCTGCTCCCGCCTGCTGGACGGCCTCGACAGAGTCCGCACTGACGCCGCCGGCGACGGAGAACGGGACCTCGGCGGCCTTGCCGGCGGAGAGCAGGGCGTCGAGGCTGTAGCCGTCCTCCGCCTGCTCGTCGAGGCCGGCGTGCATCTCCACGAAGACGGCGCCGAGGGCGACGACCTCTCGGGCCCGTGCGGCCTTGTCGGACACGCCAATCAGATCGACGACGACGCCCTTGCCGTGCTTGGTCGCCGCGGCGACCGCGCCGGCGATCGTGCTGTCACCGGCGACGCCGAGCACGGTGACCAGATCGGCTCCGGCGGAGAAGGCGATGTCAGCTTCCAGCTCGCCGGCATCCATGGTCTTGAGATCGGCGAAGACGGTCTTGTCGGGGTGGGCGGCCTTGACCGCCGTGATCGCCGCGAGGCCCTCGCTCTTGATCAGAGGGGTGCCGAGCTCGAGGATGTCGACGTAAGGGGCGGCCTTCGCGGCGAGGTCGAGGGCGGACTCGGTGGTCAGGGTGTCCATGGCGAACTGCAGTCGCATGTCAGGGTGTCTCTTTCTCGTGGTGGTGTCGATGATGGAACGGGGAAGAAAGGTCATTCGAGGTTGGCATGACGGGGCCAGAGCGCATCCGCACTCTGTCCGCTCTTCTGCCACAGGACGTCGAAGAGAGCGTCGCCGACGAGGACGAGGAGCTGCTCGAAGAGGCTGCCGGCGTACTGGGCCGACTGCTGCTCGGACCGGTCTGTCTTCGTCGCCGCACGGATGACCAGGACGGCGTGGGACAGCTGAGCAAGCGGTGACTCGGGGTCGGTCGTGATCCCGATGACGCGGGCACCGACGGATCGCGCCGTCTCAGCCGCGCTCACCACCCCCGAGGTCGTGCCGGAACCGCTGGCGGTCAGGAGCAGATCGCCCTCTCCGATCGCCGGGGTCGTCGTCTCACCGACGACGTGGACCTCCAGTCCGAGGTGCATGAGGCGCATGGCCGTCATCCGCAGCGCGAGCCCGGAGCGTCCAGCGCCGTGGACGAAGACCCGCCGGGCGTCCGCTGTCAGCTCGACGGCGGCCGCGAGCGCGGGCGCGTCGGGAAGGGCAGCTGCCCCCTCGATCTCGTTGACGATCCGCGTCAGCGAATCCTGAATGCCTCGTTCTTCCATGTCGACCATCTTGGGCCGGTCCGCGGCGGTCCACTGCTGCCCGATGAGCGGGGCGCCCCGTTCGATCGGGTAGGTCTCCCAGGTCGGGCTAGAGTAGCGGGGTGAGCGACCTCCCGACCCCGCTGGAACGTGCCCGCTCCCTGTCGCGGGACCGTGCCCTGACCGAGCAGGCCGATCAGCATGCGATCACCCTCGAATCGATCCTCGCCGTGCTCCGCTCCGGCCGACTCGCGGATGCGGCCGCGCGCAGGGAGGCCACGGAGATCGCCTCCTCCGCACTCATCCGTGCTCGTTCGGTCCATGCGCAGCAGGAGAGCGTGCTCGAGCCGGTGGCCGAGGCATTCTCGCGCCTGCGCACCGAACTGCGTCCTCTGATCCGCTCCGGGCCACTGCAGGTCCAGTTCGCCGAGCCTCCTGCGCGAGGACGGGCGCTGCCGGGCCCGGTCGCTCGGGAAGCCCGAGCCATCTCCCGCACAGCAGTGCTCTCGCTCATGGACCGCGCGGACGCTGCACGCGCCCGGATCGGCTGGGACTGCGATGGCCGCAACCTGCTGATGGAGGTCCGTGACGACGGGGGAACCGCGGTGACGGCGGACGACGACACACTGCGTCCGATCGTGGAGCGGGTGGCGGCGCTCGACGGAACCATGGACGTGGAGACGACCCCGGGCTGGGGGACGACGCTGCGGATCGAGGTCCCACTGGACCCACCCAGCGCAGCGCTCACCGTGGAGGGCGCCGAGGAACTCACCGACCGCGAGAAGCAGGTGCTGCGCCTGGTCGCGACCGGGATCTCGAACCAGCGCATCGGCGACCAGCTCGGGATCACGGCGAACACCGTGAAGTACCACGTGGCCAACTTGCTGCGGAAATACGGCGCCCGCACGCGCGCCGAGCTCGCAAGCATCACTCACTCCGATGATGCGCACCATCCGAGCTCCCGGACTCGATAGCGGGCCTCCGTCCGGACGGTGACTGCGGTGCCCCGACCTGGCACCCGGCGCGGAAGATCCCACCATCACCGGTCGGCCGGCACTGCGAGTCGTGGCGTACCCGCAGCATGGGCGTGGGTCCGGGCTGTCGAGCGATGGTGACCACCAGCGGACATGGTGCGCATCCTTCTGGGCCGCCCATCGGCCACGCCAGATCAGATGTCACCTCTCCGTGCGGCAGTCCCCTGCGTGGAACGGGTTCCTCGCCGGCATGGTCGCCCGCGACCTCACCGGGAGCGCCTGGTGACATCGGATGCGCATGCGGCGGGGGGGGGGCACGGCGATGGCCGCGCGTCTGCCCGGGGCGGCCCGGCGACGGAGTCGCACCCACTGCGTCGTGAACCTCATGGCCGTGACCTCGAAGAGCTGGTGGCCGGCGGTGAAGGCGATGCCGCACGGTGTCCATGACCAGCCCGACGCGAGAGCGGTGAACGCGCAGCTGTGACTGATACGCTCCGGCACCGCCCGCGTCCCACCGTGTTCTGGGTTCGCGGATCGGCCTCAGGCCTTCGCCGCCTGGGTGCGGCTCCCGCGACGGCTGGATTCCAGCATCTCGGTCAGTGAGCGCGCGTCGTAGCTGCCCACCAACCGAGAACCATCGATGAAGAACGTCGGGGTCATCTTGGCGCCGCTCGCCTCCGCGCTCGCGATGTCCCGCTGCACCCTCGCAGCAACCTCGTCGCTGTCGAGATCCTCGATGAACGCCTCGACATCGAGGCCCAGCTCAGCCGCGTAGCCGATGAGATCCTCCCTCTCCAGCGCGTTCTGCCGAGTGAAGACGAAGTCGAGCCACGGCCAGAACATCTCCTGCTTCGCGGCCGCCTCGGCGGCCCGTGCGGCGAGGGGGCCGTGAGGATGGTGAGGCAGATGCCGCACGACGTAGCGCAGATCGTCACCGAAGCGTCCGTGCAGGTCTTCCCATGAGCCAGTGGCGTGCGCGCAGTACTCGCACTCGAAGTCCACGAACTCCACGAGGGTGAGCCGGGCGTCCTCCGGTCCGCGGATGTGATCCACCTCGGGGTCCACCGGAGAGTCGAGCGTCATCGGGAGATCCGCCGTCTCCTCTCCCCACCGACGGGCCGCGACCTTGAAGATCGACCAGCCCAGAACAGTGGCGAGCACCATCGCCACGAGCACGCCCAGCGTCGCCTGGCGCCCCAGATCCGAGGAGGAGTCGAAAGCGAGGCTGATGACCAGCAGCGACACGGTGAAACCGATGCCCGAAAGTGCTGCCCCGCCGAACACGCTGCCCATTCCGACCCCCTCCGGCAGTCGGCCTGCGCCCATCCGAACGGCGAGGAGCGTCGCGATCCCGATTCCGAGGAGCTTGCCGAGCACGAGCCCCGCGATGACGCCCCACGTCACAGGCGAGCCCAGCGAGTCGGCCACCACCCCGCCGCCCAGGTCGACCCCGGCATTGGCCAGAGCGAAGATCGGCACGACCAGCAACGCCGTGGGGAGACGGAGGTACTCGTGCAACCGCTCGTTGACCGACACGCCCTTGGACAGCCCCCGTCCGACGGCATGCGCCGAGGAAGCGCTCGGGGATTGCCAGAAGTCGCGGAAAAGCTGCCGGGCGGCGACCACCTCGTGCCGTTGCGTCGGGTAGGCGGGGATCAGAAGGCCGGCGATCATGCCCGTCAGCGAGGCGTGGATGCCGGAGGACAGAGTCGCCAGCCACAGCACGATGACGATCCCCACATACGGAGCGGCACTCCACTGCCGGGAACGGCCCAGCAACCACAGGGCGACGAGGCAGCCGAGAGCGACCAGCAGCGGGACGGGCCGGATCTCCTCGCTGTAGAACACCCCGATGATCGACACCGCAAGGAAGTCGTCGACCACCGTGAGAGTCAGAAGGAAGACGCGAAGCTGCCCGGAAAGCCGGGGGCCGACGATCGCGAGAGCACCGAGCATGAACGCCGTGTCCGTTCCGACGACCGCCCCCCACCCGCGAAGCCCCTCGCCACCGGACGCTCCGACGACCAGGACATACACCAGCGCGGGCAACGCCACGCCCGCGACACCGGCGATCGCTGCCAGGCGCGCGCGACTGCTGTCCCGCAGGGCCCCATACGCAAACTCCTGGCGCACCTCGAGACCCACGACGAAGAAGAACACGACCATGAGCCCGTCGTTGATCCAGTGGTGCAGATCCAGGTGCAACCCGAACGGGCCGACGTCGATCCCTACGTTCTGGTGCCACAACTCGAAGTAGGAAGAGGACAGCGGCGAGTTCGCCCAGAGGAGGGCGAAGGCCGTGACAATGATGAGCAGCACGGCCGATCCCGACTCCGTGCGGAGTCTTCCGACCATGCCCCGGGGGGATGAGTTTGAGTGAGACACGGCTACATTCTGCCTGTACATGCTGGCTAGCGGTGCAGCGGGACGGGAGGATGGCACGCAACGTCAGCGCTCGAGGAGCCGTCGATAGGGACTGCCGCACGATCAGGTCAGGTCAAGATGACCTGACCTAATCCATGCGGCAGTCCCCCCTCACCTGACGTGCCACTCAGGGTTCCCCGAGATGACGACACACGATCGACATCCCGCCCTGTCCCATCGCGAGAGGCCGATTCTTCCCGTCCGTCACTATGACCGAGCGTCTCTCCACCGCTCCAACGCCCTTGCAGTGAATCTTCGACCGGTCGCGGGGAAGGTCGCAGCCTGCGAGGAAGCAAAAGGGTCGGCAGCGACGTCGAAGGGAGGGCCCCTGAGAGGATCAGCGGACGCGTTGAACGGGTCATAACTGCACGAATGATCATTTTGCGTCGCTACTTTGCGGTCACTTCCCGGCTTGCCCGGGTGTGTTCCCCCAGGTCGGAGAAGTGTTATCCACACCCTGGACCAAGGTCCATGTACCGCCTGCACCCTGAGCTCTAGATTCCTCGGCAATCGGGGTTGTCGAGCGGATGGGGGTCCGTGATGGCTGCAGTGCTGCAGGGGCAGACGCGCCCACGGGGCTTGTCTGCGGTGCGTGGGCGTCGTCGAGCCGGACAGGTCGAGGAGTCGCAGCTCAGCTCACGGGTGATCGCCGAGGTCCGCGAGCAGGTGCGTCGTCGGGGTCTGGATCCGTTCGATGCGCCCACCGAGGTGGCCTCGATTGTCGACGCCGTCCTGAATGAGCATGATCAGATCTCGGCGCGCACGGGCTCCGCGTCGTTCGAGGACCTGGAGGAGGTCCGCCATCGGATCCTGGACGCTGTCGCCGGCTTCGGGGTGCTGCAGCCGCTGCTCGACGACGACTCGATCGAGGAAGTGTGGATCAACGGCCCCGATGAGGTGTTCGTGGCCCGCAGCGGAGAGTCCGAGCTGACGGGGCTGCACGTGGAGCCGGAGGAGGTCCGGCAACTGGTGGAGCGGATGCTGCGACGCTCTGGCCGTCGCCTGGATCTCAGCTCGCCGTTCGTGGACGCCTCCCTTCCCGACGGCTCGCGCCTGCACGTGGTCATTCCGGATGTCACCCGTGAGCACTGGTCGGTGAACATCCGCAAGTTCGTGGTGGCGGCACGACGGATCGCGGACATGGTCCGACTGGGCTCCATGAGCCCGGAGGCGGGGACGTTCCTCTCGGAGGCCACGCGGGCGGGGCTGAACATCCTGGTCTCCGGAGCCACGCAGGCGGGCAAGACCACCATGCTCAACTGCCTGTGCGCGCAGATCGACCCGCGGCAGCGCGTGGTCACGGTCGAGGAGATCTTCGAGCTGCAGATCCCGCTGCGCGACGTGGTCGGGATGCAGTGCCGGCAGGCGAACCTCGAGGGCACCGGCGAGATCCCCATGCGCCGGCTCGTGAAGGAGGCACTTCGGATGCGACCTGATCGGCTGATCGTGGGGGAGGTCCGCGAGGCCGAGTCCCTGGACATGCTCATCGCGCTGAACGCCGGCCTCCCGGGGATGGCCAGCCTGCATGCGAACTCCGCGAGGGACGCCGTCACCAAGATCTGCACGCTGCCGCTGCTCGCGGGCGAGAACATCTCCTCGGCGTTCGTGGTGCCCACCGTGGCCGCGTGCTTCGATCTGGTGGTCCACTGCCGTCGTCGCCCCGACGGGCACCGAGAGGTGGAGGAGATCCTGGCCGTCGGCACCCGGGTCGAGAACGGGATCATCGAGACGTCGACTCTGTTCCATCGGGTCGGCGGCGATCTGGTCGCAGCCGGTGCCGAGGTTCCGGCCCCGGGGAAGTTCGCTCTTGCGGGCATCTCCACCGAGCAGGTGCGCGAGTGCCTGGGCCGCAGCCGCGACGACGGGTCGGGACGATGATCACCGGTGTCCTGCTCGGGCTGCTGCTCGGGGCCGGACTGTGCCTGATCTGGTGGTCGTTCTGGACCCAGGTCACGCCGCGTGCGCAGCGACGGCGTCGTGAGGGACTTCTGCGCCGGCGCCTGGATCGTGCCGGGATGCATGCGGTGCGCCCCGGCTCGTTCGTGCTGCTGTCCGTCGTCGTGGCGGCCCTGGCCGCGGTGATCGTGTGGGCCGTGTCCGGGGGTGCGGTGTTCGGCCTGTGCGCGGGCATCGTGTCGCTGTTCGTCCCGTGGTCCCTGCTGGGGCGGCGCATGCGCCGTCGCTCGCACCAGCTGCGCACCGTGTGGCCGGACGTGGTGGACATGCTGCGCTCGGCGATCCGCGCGGGGCTCTCGCTGCCCGAGGCCCTGGCCCAGCTGCAGCACCGGGGCCCGGAGATCGTGCAGCCGGCCTTCGAGCGCTTCGCCGGCGACTACCGGGCCACTGGGCAGTTCCTCCCGGCGCTGGACGCCCTCAAGGAGGAGCTCGCCGATCCGGTGGCCGACAACATCATCGAATCCCTGCGCGTCACCCGGGAGGTGGGCGGCACGGACCTGGGTCGGCTGCTCGGCACGCTCTCCGAGTTCCTGCGCGAGAACTCGCGGACCCGCAGCGAGCTGGAGGCCCGGCAGTCGTGGACGGTCAATGCGGCGCGGCTGTCCGTGGCCGCGCCCTGGCTCATCCTGCTGCTCATGGCCAGCCAGCCGGCGGCCGTGAGCGCCTATGACAGCCCGGCTGGCGCGGTCGTGCTGCTCGGCGGTCTGGCGATCTCCGCGATCGCCTATCGCCTCATGCTGCGCCTCGGTGCTCTGCCCGAACCGGAGCGGGTGCTCCGATGAGCCTGCCTTTCGCCATCCCGCTGATCATCGGCACCGTGCTGGGGCTCGGGCTGTGGCTGATGCTCGTGCCCGCGCCGTCCAGCTCCCGTCGTCGCTTCACGCGTCGTGTGGTGATGCAGATGCGCGCCACGGATCCAGCGGTGCGCCATGCCGAGCACGTGCGCACCCGCGACCAGCGCGGACTGCTGGCCATCGGCATGGCACTGGCCTCTCCGGTGGGACTGGGGCTGGGGCGGCGTCTCGGCGGGGATGCCCAGCGTCAGCTCCTGCGCAGGCTGGAGCGCGAGGGGGCGGGCCGCAGCCTCGCCGACTACCGGACGGAGCAGGTCCTCTGCGCCTTGGCCGGTGCGGTCATCGGCGGCGTCTGGGGCGCGGCGGCCGTCCTGCGACTCGGTGCGCCTGGGCCTGCGGTCCTGCTGCTGCTCATCGGCGGTGCGCTCAGCGGGGCCTGGGCCCGCAGCTGGTGGCTCGGGAACCGGATCTCCGGCCGCGAGACCCGCATGCTCGCCGAGTTCCCCGCGATCGCCGAGCTTCTGGCCCTGTCCGTCGGCGCAGGCGAGTCCACCCTGGGCGCCCTCGAGCGCGTGAGCCGGATCGCCGATGGAGTGCTGGCAGAGCAGTTCCGCTCCGTGCTCGATCGCACCCGCTCCGGTATCCCGCTGACCGAGTCGCTGCAGGAGTTCGCCGACCGGGTCGAGGTCACGCACATCTCCCGCTTCGTCGCGGGCATCGCCGTGGCCATGGAGCGCGGCACGCCGCTCGCCGAGGTCCTGCGCTCACAGGCCCAGGACGTCCGCGACCAGGACAAGCGCGAGCTCATGGAGATGGCCGGGCGCAAGGAGATCGCCATGATGGTGCCCCTCGTGTTCATGGTGCTCCCGCTGTCCGTGCTCTTCGCGGTGTTCCCCGGCATCGCCATCCTCCAGCTCGATCTGTGATGACTTCCCATCCGCGTCACCCTCTCCCGAAAGGCAGCACCATGAACCGCGAGCACTCCTCCCTTCCCGACGCCGTCACCGATGTCCCCGCTGCGGCCGTCTCTGCGCACAGACCAGTTGAGCCGGCGGCTCTCCGGCCGCTCGATGATCCCGACCGCGGGGACGTCCCCGGCTGGGTCATGCTGACTCTCATGTCGGCGGTGCTGGTGGCCGGACTCCTGCTGATCGCACAGCCTGCCCTGGAGGGCCTGTTCAATGACGCCATCTCCCGGGTGACCGGTGGCTGAGCCTGCGACTCGCGGCCCGCAGAGGGAGGGGGACGACGGCTCCGTGGTCGCCGAGTGGGCCATGGTCGCCGGGCTCAGCGCGATCCTCTTCGCTCTCACGCTTCAGCTCGTCTTCGCCCTGCACGTGCGCAACGTGCTGATCGACGCGGCCTCGCACGGGGCGCGCTACGGCACGCTGGCAGACCGCGGTCCCGCCGATGCGCAGGAGCGCACGCGCGAGCTGATCACCGACTCGGTGGGCGCGCGATTCGCCGGCGATGTCACCGCGGTGCCCGCCGAGGTGCAGGGGGCTCCCACGCTCGAGGTCCGAGTGGTCGCGCCGCTGCCGATCGTCGGCCCCTTCGGGCCACCCGGGGCGATCGAGGTGAGCGGCCATGCCGTCGACTGGTCCTGAGGCTGCAAGCTCCGGGCGCGAGGACGACGAGGGCTCGGCCGTCGTCGAGTTCCTGCTCGTGGGTGTGGTCCTGCTGGTTCCGATCCTGATCTTCGTGGGCGTGCTGGCCCAGGCACAGGCCGCGGCCTTCGCCGCTGTGGCGGCTGCCCAGCAGGGCTCGCAGGTGCTGGCCTCCCAGCCTGCCGGTGAAGTCTCGACGGGGCAGGTCCAGTCCGCCGCGGCGCTTCCGGCTGCGGATCAGGGCTTCGACGACGGCGAGATCGAGGTCTCGGTGACCTGCTCCGACGGGACGTGCGAGGAGGCCGGTGCCACGGCCACGGTCACTGCCGTGGCCACCGTGCGACTGCCCCGGATTCCGTTCGTGGGCATGGCCGAGATCGTCCAGATGGAGCACTCCTCGACAGTCGTGGTCGGGCGGTACTCATGAGGCCAGAGGAGATGCAGCCGGACCACCCAGGGCAGGAGGACGACGGACAGATCTCGATCCTGGTGATCGGGATGATGCTCATCCTGCTGATGGCGGTGATCGTGGTGATGGCGGTGACCTCCGTGCAGCTGGCCGAGCGGAAGCTGCAGGTGCACGCCGACCACGCCGCGCTCGCGGCCGCCGACACCTTCACCGAGCTGCAGGGCACCGAGGGAGCGGGATCGGCCCCCACCGCGGTGCTCGATGACGCCTCCGTCTCCGGTGCAGCGACGTCCTACCTGGTGACGGTCGATGCCGAGCATGACCTGGACAGCCTCGCGGTCGGATCGGGAACGGGCTCCGCCGACGGTCGCACCGCCCGGGTGCATCTGACCGCGGTGGCTCGCCCGCCGGTGGTCGCGTGGTTCATCCCGGCAGGCGTCCCCGTCGAAGCCAGCGGGGAGGCCAGGGCGGAGTTCAGCCGGTGAATGGGGGAACACGCAGGTGTGGAGCCGGACGAACGCCAGCAGGACAGCAAAGCGTGACGCCAGAGCACGACTGCTTCGCAGGACGGTGCTAAACTGCCACCATCATGATCAGCCCGTTGCCGAAAGGCGCGGGCTGATTTTCTTCCTGGGAGAGGGCCCATGGTCGCTTATGACAAGCCATGGCTGTCGGTCGAGGACCAGATCAGTCGCCTCAGGTCGCATGGTCTGGTGATCGACGACGACGCCCGTGCGGCTCAGGTCCTCTCGTCCATCGGCTACTACAGACTCACTGGGTATCTGTACCCGTTCCGAGTCTCGGAGCCGTTCGACGACGAGACCGGCAGGCGTTGGATCCGAGTCCTCAGCGACTTTCGACCCGGTACGCACCTGACCCACGCCGAAGAGATCATCGTCTTCGACCGTCACCTGAGGATGCTCGCCCTCGATGGGCTGGAACGGGTGGAGGTCGCCTTTCGTATGCGTACGGGATATGTCCTCGGACGGAGGTCTCCTTTCGCTCATGAGGATCCGACCAACTTCACATCGTCATTCACCAGTGAGCTGGCAGAAGACGGGAGTCGCTCGACGAGCAAGCATGAGCAATGGGTCACGCGGGTCAGGGAGCGCCAGCAGAAGTCTGATGAGCAATTCGTTCAGCACTTCCACGATGCCTACGACGGTCGCATGCCGATCTGGGCCCTGACAGAGATCATGGAGCTCGGCCACCTGTCGACCTTGTACCGGGGTCTCAATCAGGCCGATGCGGAAGAGATCGCGCATGCTTTCGGAGTGCCGACGAAGAAGCTGATGACGAGCTGGCTGGGCAGCCTCAACTACGTGCGGAACGTGTCGGCTCACCACGCCCGGCTGTTCAACCGCAAGCTGCAGAACGCTCCGGGCCGCCCTGGGATCGGGCAGATTCCCGTGCTGGACCACCTCCGCGAATCGGAGGATGCCAATCGTGTCTTCGGGACGTACAGCGTCTTGGCGGTCATCGCCTATCTGCTCTCTGTCATCGATCCCTACTCCGACTGGGCAGAAAGGCTGGCTGACCTGCTGCAGAGCTTTCCGGCTTCTGACTGTCTGAGCGTCGAATCGCTCGGCGCCCCTCAGGCGTGGGAATCGCTGGACCTCTGGCGATCCTGATGGCATTCGACCTCGGCAGATCCATCGCTCAGAGTTGTTCGTGCACGTCGCATTGGGGTACCGCCCCGGGCTCAACAGCTGACGCACGCCCCCGTGATCCTGAGCGTGTCGGCGTCACTCGAACTGCGCGAAGTCCGGCCGGCGCTTCTCCCGGAAGGCAGCCAGCGCTTCCGCTGACTCGGGGCTGCGCAGGCGGTCGGCGAAGACCTCGATCTCGCGCTGCATGTGCTCCAGCAGCGCGGGGACATCGCGCATCAGGGCCTTGGTCTCGGCCAGCGACGTGGCGGGGCGCGCGAGCAGCTCTGCGGCCAGGCGGCGAGCCTCGTCGTCGAGCTGATCGGTGCCGACCACGGAGGTGGCGATCCCCGTGGACAGGGCCTCCTGGGCGCCCATCGGCTGCCCCAGGGCGAACATCGCGAAGGCTCGGGCGTGGCCGATGCGCTGCGGCAGCAGCAGGGTCGAGCACGCCTCCGGCACCAGCGCCAGATCGACGAACGGGACGGTCAGCGAGGCGTCGTCGGCCAGCACCACCAGGTCGCAGTGCAGCAGCATGGTGGTCCCCACTCCCACCGCGCGGCCCTGGACCGCGGCGATCACGGGGGCGCCGCAGGAGATCAGCGCTCGCAGGAACCGGGTGACCGGCCACTGCTCGGCCGGGCGGTCGTCGCCGGCGAGATCCGCGAAGTCCGCCAGGTCGTTGCCGGCGGTGAACAGCCCGCCCTCGGCGCGCAGGACGATCACGCGCACGTCGGGATCCGCATCGGCGCGCTCGAGAGCCTCAGTCAGCCCGGTGTACATCTCGTGGGTCAGCGCATTGCGCTTGTCCGCCCGATCGAGCGTCACGGTGAGGACGCGGTCCTGAAGGCTGACGCTGATGCTCTGGGCCATGTGAGTGTCCTCCCGCTCGAATGCCGCACGACGACGCCGCGCAGTGATGCGCGCCACTATGCCACGGGTCAGCGGGGAGGGGTTCAGGGGTGCGGGTGCCGTCCGCGAGCTGTGATCTACTGAGCGGAGCATCAGGACATGATCTGGATCACAGAGGAAGTGGGAGACCATGCCATCGCAGGGCGAACTCATCATGGGCACGCCGTCCACCATGGGCGACGACGAGCAGCTGACCACCACACGCCTGCTGCGGGACGCGGCGCGCAGCTTCGGGGATCAGGAGATCCTCTACCGCACCGACGACGGCGCCTGGCAGCGCACCGACTATGCAGCCACCTGGGACCGGGTCCTGCGCATGGGCTCGGCGCTGAGCGGGATGGGCGTGGGCCCCGGCTCCAAGGTGGGCCTGCTGCTGTGGAACGGGCTGCACCACTTCGAGTCCTACTACTCCGTGCCGCTGACCGGGGCCACCATGGTCCAGCTCAACCTGCGCCTGGCCCCGGCGGATCTGGCCTACGTGATCGAGCACAGCGGCGTGTCCGTGATCGTGATCGATCACTCCCTGCTGGATCTGGCCCGCACGCTGCGCCGCCATGTCTCCGAGGACATCCGCTGGATCGTCGCCTCCCACGACGAGCTGGAGGAGGGGTGGGAGGAGATCGCCGACGGCGACACGTACGAGCAGCTCGTGGCGGGATCCGAGCCGCTCGCGGACATCCCGGACATGTCCGAGCGCAGCGCCTCGGGCGCCTGCTACACGACCGGCACCACAGGTCGGCCCAAGGGCGTCTACTACTCGCACCGCTCCGTGTGGCTGCACGCCGCGGCCATGGCCTGCAACGCCGGGATCACCCTGGATGACGGCGTCATGATGCTCACGCCCATGTTCCACGTCCAGTGCTGGGGCCTGCCGTACGCGGCGACCATGGTCGGGGCGCGAGTGGTGCTGCCCGGGCGCTTCGATCTCAATGACGTCGACGGGCTGATCGACTCGATCGTCGAGTGCGACGTCACGTTCTCCCCGGCGGCCCCGGCCATCCTCATGCCCATGCTGCGCGCCCTGAAGCGCCGCGAGGACCCGCCGCGCTTGGATCGACTGCGCTTCATCAGCGGAGGCAGCGAGCCCCCGGTGTCCATGGTCCGGTCCTTCCATGAGCTCACGGGCGCGCAGGTCATGCACCTGTACGGCGCCTCCGAGACCTCTCCGCTCGTGACGATCAACCGCATGAAGCCGGCCGTGGCCGCCAAGGTCTCCGAGGAGGAGGCCTGGCAGATGCGCAAGTACCAGGGGCTGGTGCCTGCAGGCGTGGAGGTCCGTCTCGTGGATCCGGCGGGGGAGCAGCTGCCCTGGGACGGCGAGACCGTGGGCGAGTTCCGCTACCGCGGCCCCTGGATCACCCGCTCCTACGCGGACAACCCGGAGGCCACGGAGAACGGCTTCGACGAGGACGGCTTCTGGCGCAGCGGCGACATGGGGTACCTGACCGAGCACGGCTATCTGAAGATCACCGACCGGCTCAAGGACGTCATCAAGTCCGGGGGCGAGTGGATCTCCTCGATCGACATGGAGAACGCGCTGGTCGCCCTGGACGGAGTGGTCGAGGCGACCGTGATCGGGGTGCCGCATCCCAAGTGGGAGGAGCGGCCGCTGGCGCTCGTGGTGCGCTCGGAGGGCTCGGCGGTCACGGACGAGTCGGTGCGCGAGCACCTGTCCTCGAGCTTCGCCTCCTGGCAGCTGCCGGATGAGATCCGCTTCGTGGACGAGATCGCACGGACCTCGGTGGGCAAGATCAACAAGAAGAAGCTGCGGGCCGAGTTCGAGGACGCCTACACCGAGCAGTCCTGAGGGGCGCTCGACCGGGCGGGGCTGCGCGGGCCTCAGCCCTGCGCGGTCGGCTCCTCGGAGGGCATCGCGATCCTGACCTGCGGTGCCGGGGCATCGTGCGCGGCGTGATCGGCCGCCGGCTCCAACCGCTGCCAGAGCCGGTCGGTGAGCGGCTGGACCACCATGGAGCCGATCTGGCGCAGCAGCGTGGACAGCACCGAGGTCCGAAGATCCCGGTTGCTGGTGCCTGCACGGCGCAGGCGCCGGGCCTCGCTCAGGGTGAAGTCGACCAGCCGCTCGGCCAGACCGTCCTCCGCGGGTGCGGCCTCGCGTGCGGAGTGGGTGCGCGCGGAAGGCCTGTGCTCGTCGTCGTGGGCTGCGGGCTCGGACCCCGTGGGGTCGTTCCAGACCGGGGCGATCAGGCACCAGCGCAGGTAGCCGGCGATCTCTGGGTGCTCGCGCAGCATGCGCGCGAAGGCCTCGTCGCGCGCCGCCCCCACGGCTGCTGCCGTGTCCGAGGGGGCAGCCTGCGCGGTGGCCGTCTCCAGCGTCTCGGCGATGACCGAGAGCACCAGGTCGTCCACGGCGCGGGTGAGTCCCGCCTTGGAGCCGAAGTGATGGCGGATCAGTCCGGGGGCTGCCCCTGCATCGGCGGCGATCTCCCGCACGCCGGTGCCGGTCGGGCCCTGCCGGGCGTAGAGCTTCAGGGCGCTGGCGCGCAGGCGCTGCGCTGCGGCGGGAAGCTCCGGGGCAGCGTCGCGCGTCGTCGCATCCATCCGGAGTCCCCCTTCGACCAGGCGAGCCGCCCCGTGCGGCCGCCGTCCTGAGCCGGAGTATTGCACGGCTGTGCAATGCCGTGCTTGACTGCGAGCACCATCGATGTGAGTCACACCACAGGAGTCAGAACATGGCCGCAGAGGCGCCGCTGGTCCACGGAGCACCGTCCACCATGGGCGATCACGAGCAGCTGACCACCACCCGGATGCTGCGCGACGCGGCCCGCAGCTTCGGGGATCAGCAGATCTCCTACCGGGACGACTCCGGGCAGTGGCAGTCCACGGACTACGCCGCCACCTGGGACCGGGTCCTGCGCATGGGCTCGGCGCTGGAGGGTCTGGGCATCGGCCCGGACTCCCGCGTGGGCGTGCTGCTGTGGAACAGCCTGGAGCACTATGAGTCCTACTTCTCGATTCCGCTCGTGGGCGCCACCATGATCCAGTTGAACATGCGCCTGGCACCGGCAGATCTGGCGTACGTGATCGAGCACAGCGGGGCCGCGACCCTGATCGTCGATCACACCCTGCTGCGCCTGGCCCAGGGGCTCAAGGAGCACATCCCGCAGGTCACCCAGTGGATCGTCGTGGGCCCGGACTCCTCCCTGGAGCAGTTCGACGGCTTCCCGGGGGTCTCCTCCTACGAGCACCTGATCGCCGGCTCCCAGCCGCTGGCGCAGATCCCGAACATGGCCGAGACCACGGCGTCTGCGGCCTGCTACACCACGGGCACCACGGGTCGGCCCAAGGGCGTCTTCCTGTCCCACCGCTCGGTGTGGCTGCACGCCATGGCCGTGAGCTCGAACAGCGGTCTGACGGGCGCGGACAAGGTCATGATGCTCACGCCCATGTTCCACGTGCAGTGCTGGGGCCTGCCCTTCGCGGCCACTGCCGTGGGCGCGCAGATGGTGCTGCCGGGGCGCTTCACGCTCGATGACATGGACATGCTCACCGAGGCCATCCTGGAGCAGCACGTCACGCTGGCCCCGGCGGCGCCGGCGATCCTCATGCCCATGCTGCGCAGCCTCAAGCGCATGGACACCCCTCCGCGCCTGGACGGCCTGCGCTTCCTGTGCGGGGCCAGCGAGCCGCCGGTGTCCATGATGCGGGCCTTCCATGAGCTCACCGGTGCCGAGGTGATCCACGCCTACGGAGCCACCGAGACCTCGCCCGTGGTGTCCTTGAACTGGATGAAGCCGTCTGTGGCCTCGAAGGTCTCCGAGGAGGAGGCCTGGGAGATGCGCAAGTACCAGGGCCTCGTGGTCGCCGGCGTGGACGTGAAGATCGTGGACCCCGCAGGCGAGGAGGTCCCGAACGACGGCAGCACGGCCGGCGAGGTGCGCCTGCGCGGCCCCTGGATCGTCGCCTCCTACGCCGATAATCCCGAGGCCACGGAGGCCGGCTTCGACGAGGAGGGCTACTGGCGCAGCGGCGACGTCGGCTGCCTCAACGAGCACGGCTACCTGAAGATCACCGACCGGCTCAAGGACGTCATCAAGTCCGGCGGCGAGTGGATCTCCTCGATCGACATGGAGAACCGCCTGATGGCTCTGGACGGCGTCGTCGAGGCCACGGTGATCGGCGTCCCTCACCCGAAGTGGCAGGAGCGCCCCCTGGCGCTGGTGGTGACCTCCGAGGGCTCCGACGTCACCGACGCCTCGGTGCGCGAGCACCTGGCCGGCGCCTTCGCCGAGTGGCAGCTGCCGGACGAGATCCGCTTCATCGACGAGATCGCCCGCACCTCCGTCGGCAAGATCAACAAGAAGAAGCTGCGCGACGAGTACTCCGACGCCTACCAGCCCGAGTCCTGACGGACCACGCAGCCCGATCTCCCGAACCTCCAGGAAGGCCCCTCCATGACGGCACCTGCCGAAGCACTCATCTTCGACGCCATCCGCACCCCGCGCGGGCTGGGCAAGCCCCGCGGCAGCCTGCATGAGATCAAACCGGTCGACCTGCTCGGCGGACTGCTGGATTCCCTGCGCGAGCGCCACCCGGAGATGGACCCGGCGGGCATCGAGGACATCGTCCTGGGCTGCGTGACCCCGGTGGGGGACCAGGGCGCCGACATCGCCCGCACCGCAGCCATCAAGGCCGGCATGCCGGAGAACGTGGCCGGCGTGCAGCTCAATCGCTTCTGCGGCTCTGGCCTGGAGGCTGTGAACCAGGTGGCCGCCCGGGTGCGCTCGGGCTGGGAGTCGCTGCTGATCGGCGGCGGCGTGGAATCGATGTCCCGGGTGCCCATGGCCTCCGACGGCGGCGCGTGGGCCATGGACCCGGCGACCGCGATCGCCACGGATTTCGTCCCCCAGGGCATCTCCGCCGACCTGATCGCAACCCGCGAGGGCTTCACGCGCAGGGAGCTCGACGAGTTCGCCGTCCAGAGCCACCAGCGCGCGGCTCGGGCTTGGGAGGACGGCCGCTTCGCCGGGTCGGTGATCCCGGTGAAGGACCAGAACGGACTGCAGGTCCTGGACCGGGACGAGACCATCCGACCGGAGGCCACCGTCGAATCGCTTGCCGAGCTCAACCCGGCCTTCGCCAAGGTGGGGGAGGCCGGCGGCTTCGACTTCATCGCGGCCAACCGCTACCCCGAGATCGAGCGGGTCGAGCACCTGCACCACGCAGGCAGCTCGTCGGGGATCGTCGACGGCGCGGCCCTGGTGCTCGTGGGCAGCCAGGAGGCCGGGCAGCGCCACGGGCTGCGGCCCCGGGCGCGGATCGTCTCGACCGCCGTCGTGGGCTCGGAGCCCACGATCATGCTCACCGGGCCCACTCCGGCCTGCCGCAAGGCCCTGGACGTCGCCGGGCTCAGCGCCTCGGACATCGATCTGGTCGAGATCAACGAGGCCTTCGCCGCGATCCCGCTGAAGCTGCTGCGCGACATGGGCTGGTCCCAGGAGCAGACCAACGTCAACGGCGGCGCGATCGCCATGGGCCACCCGCTGGGAGCCACCGGCGCCATGATCCTGGGCACGCTGGTGGACGAGCTCGAGCGCCGGGACCTGGAGCACGGGATCGCGACCCTGTGCATCGGCGGCGGCATGGGCATCGCCACCGTCGTCCAGCGGATCTGACACCGCCTTCTGCACCCCGCACACAGCAGCCAGCCCCGGTTCGCATGAGCCATCCGAAGGGACCCCCACCGATGACGCAGCACGACAGCGACGCCACGACCACCGAGCCGACCATGATCTCCTGGCAGCGCGACGACGACCTGGTCATCCTCACCATGGATGACCCCGGCGCCCCCGTGAACACCATGAACGACGCCTACCAGGACGCCCTGGAGGAGGCGCTCGAGCGGCTCGAGGCCGAGCGCGACTCGATCCGCGGCGTGGTGCTGACCAGCGCCAAGAAGGACTTCTTCGCCGGAGGCGACCTCAAGGCGCTGCGGGCGGCCGGGCCGGGCGACGAGGAGGAGATCTTCGCCCTCACCCAGTCGATCAAGGGGCAGCTGCGCCGCCTGGAGACCCTGGGCATCCCGGTCGTGGCTGCGCTCAACGGCTCAGCGCTCGGCGGCGGGCTGGAGATCGCGCTGGCCTGCCACCACCGGATCTGCGTCGGCGGCTCCCGGGTCAAGCTCGGCCTGCCGGAAGTGAGCCTGGGCCTGCTGCCCGGCGCCGGCGGCATCTCGCGCCTGACCCGCATGCTCGGGATCCAGGCCGCTCTGATGGGCTGGATCCTGCCCGGGGCCCAGAAGTCCCCGGCACAGGCCCTCGAGACAGGAGTCGTCGATGAGGTCGTCGAGTCGCAGGAGGAGCTGCTGCCCGCGGCGAAGGCATGGCTGCGCGAGCACGCCCAGGGCGAGGACGCCGCGGTCAAGGCCTGGGACGTCAAGGGCTTCCGCATCCCGGGCGGCGGCCCCTCGCAGCCATCGTTCGCCCAGAACCTGCCCGCCTTCCCCGCCAACCTGCGCAAGCAGCTGAAGGGAGCGGACCTGCCCGCTCCGCTGGCGGCGCTGAGCACCGCGATCGAGGGTGCGCAGGTCGATTTCGACACCGCCTGCCGGATCGAGTCGCGGTACTTCACACAGCTGGTCACCGGCCGGGTCTCGACCGCCATGATCCAGGCCTTCCACTTCGACCTGCAGGCCGCCCGAGCGGGCCGGTTCCTGGGCGAGCGGACCACGCAGCCGCAGAAGGTCTCCTCGGTGGCCGTTCTGGGCGCCGGGATGATGGGCGCGGGCATCGCCTACGAGTGCGCCCGCGCCGGGATGACCGTGCACCTCAAGGACGTCTCCGTGGACAAGGCGGAGAAGGGCCGTCAGCACAGCGAGTCGCTGCTGGCCAAGGCCGTGCAGCGCGGGCGGATGACGCAGGAGGAGGCCGATGAGGTCCTGGGCCGCATCCGGCCGACCGATCAGGCGTCGGATCTGGCGGGCGTCGAGGCCGTGATCGAGGCGGTCTTCGAGGACCCCGATCTGAAGGCATCCGTGTTCGCCGAGGTGGAGGCTGTCGTCGGGCCGGACACGCTGATGTGCTCGAACACCTCCACCCTGCCGATCACCTCGCTGCAGTCCCGTCGTGAGCGGCCGGCGGATTTCATCGGCCTGCACTTCTTCTCGCCGGTCGAGAAGATGAAGCTGGTCGAGATCATCAGCGGCGAGCAGACCTCCCAGCGCACGCTCGAGCGGGCCTATGACCTCTCGCAGCAGATCCGCAAGATCGCGATCAGCGTGGGCGACGGCCGGGGCTTCTACACCTCGCGCGTGTTCGGCACCCTGCTGCTCGAAGCCGTGGCCATGCTCGACGAGGGCGCGGATCCGCAGGTGATCGAGCGCCGCGCCTCGCAGGCGGGGTTCCCGGGCACGCCGCTGGCGATGTTCGATGAGATCTCCATGAACCTCATGCGCCACATCCGCGATACCGAGATCCAGGCTGCCCATGCCGAGGGCCGAGAGCGCCCGGTGGCTCCCGGCGAGGCGCTCGTGGACCGCATGGTCGAGGAGTTCGAGCGGCCCGGACGCGCTGCCGGGGCGGGCTTCTACGACTACCCGGACGACGGCGGCAAGCACCTGTGGCCGGGGCTGAGGGAGCACTTCGCACGCGGCACCGAGCTGCCGGCCGAGGACATGAAGGACCGGCTGCTGTTCCGCATGGCCCTGGAGACCGCGGCCTGCTTCGAGGAGGGCGTGCTCACCGACACGGCCTCGGCGAACATCGGCGGGATCTTCGGCATCGGCTTCCCTCCGGCCACCGGCGGCCCGGCCACCTTCATGACGAACTACGAGGGCGGCCTGGCCGGCTTCATCGCCCGGGCGGAGGAGCTGGCAGCGGCCTATGGCCCGCGCTTCGCGCCCTCGGACTGGCTGCGGGCCCGAGCGGACGAGGGGACCCTGGCATGACCGAGCGCCCCGAGCCCGGCCCCGCCCAGCCCGCCGCGCGCGGAGGGGCGGTGCCGTCCGGGGCGCTCGAGGACCTCGTGGTGGTGTCGATCGCCCAGAACCTCCCGGGACCGGTGGCCGCGGCGCGCCTGCAGGGCCTGGGCGCGCGGGTCGTGACGATCCAGCCGCCGTCCGGAGATCCTCTGCGCCACCAGCTGCCCGAGCTGTTCGAGCACCTCCACCGGGGCCAGGAGGTCCTGAGCCTGGACCTCAAGTCGGACGAGGGCCGAGAGCGCCTCGAGGGCCTGCTGGAGGGCGCGGACCTGCTGCTGAGCTCCTCGCGGGCCGGGGCGCTGCGACGGCTGGGCCTGGACTTCGCCTCGGTGCATCCCCGGCACCCGGGGCTGTGCCAGGTCGACCTGGTGGGCTTCCCCGGCGACCACGCCGATCGTCCCGGGCACGATCTGAGCTTCCAGGCCGGGGCGGGGCTGCTCGACCCGGACCGTCTGCCCCGCACGCTGAGCGCGGACATGCACGGCGCCGAGCAGGCCGTGAGCGCAGCCCTGACCCTGCTGCTGTCCCGCGAGCGCCACGGAACCCGCGGGCCCGACGGCCGCTGGGCCAGCGGCGGCGGCCATGAGCAGATGGCGCTGAGCGAGGCCGCCCTGGATCTGGCACTGCCGGTGCGCTGGGGGATGACCGGCCCGGAGTCGCCGCTCGGGGGAGCGAGCCCGTACTACCGCATCTACCCGGCCGCCCAGGGCCACGTGGCGCTGGCGGCCCTGGAGCCGCACTTCGTGCAGGCGCTGGTCGGCCTGGGCCTCGACCCGCAGGGCGACGTCCCGGAGCAGCTCACCTGGATCCTGGCCGAGCGCACCGCACAGGAGTGGGAGGACTGGGCGGCCCGAGTCGGGGCCCCGCTCACCGCTCTGGCTGAACCCGTGCGTCCGGGCCCGAGCCCGGACCGCCCCGAATCCGGAGCCCCCTGACCCAGACCCCGGGCCCGCAGCAGCGACGTCCCCATCGCGTCGCAGAAGGAGTGCCATCATGAGCGCAGAGCACATCGACATCGCAGATCTGCCGGAGGCGGACCTGCTGGATCACCGCAGCGCGCTGCCGCAGGACCAGCAGCGCAGGCTGCGCGAGCTGCGGGAGTTCCTGGACGCGGAGATCCGCCCGCATACGGCCGAGCACTGGTCGCGCGACGAGTTCGCCCCCGAGCTGGCCGCCAAGTGCGGCGAGTTCGGACTGGGGGATCTGCGCTCGCCGGATACCGACTCGGTCTTCCGCGGCTTCGTGGCAGCCGAGCTGGCGCGGGCGGACATCTCCATCAGCGTCTACCTGGCGCTGCACAGCGACCTCGTGATGGCCACCCTCGACGAGCTGGGCTCCGAGGAGCAGAAGCAGCAGTGGCTGCCGCCCATGCGCCGCATGGAGTTCACCGGCTGCTTCGCCCTGACCGAGCCCGACCACGGCTCAGACGTGGCAGGCGGGCTGGCCACCACGGCGCGCCGCGACGGCGATCACTGGGTGCTCAACGGCACCAAGCGCTGGATCGGCAACGGGACGATCGCCCGCATCGCGATCGTGTGGGCCCGCGACGAGGCCGACGGCCAGGTCAAGGGCTTCATCGTGGAGACGGACACCCCCGGGTTCACGGCCACCAAGATCGAGCACAAGATCGCGGTGAAGATCGTGCAGAACGCGGACATCACCCTCGAGGACGTCCGCATCCCGGTCTCGAACCACCTGCCGGGCACCAGCTCCTTCCGCGACACCAACGTGATCCTGGAGCAGTCCCGTGCGGGGCTGGCCTGGCAGTCCGTGGGTGCGCAGATGGCGATCTTCGACGTCGCCCGCCGGTACGCCCTGGAGCGCCGGCAGTTCGGCCGCCCTCTGGCCGGCTTCCAGCTCACGCAGGATCACCTGGTGCGCATCGCGGCCAACACGACCGCCTCGGTCGGGATCGCCCACCGGATGAGCCAGCTGCGCGCCCAGGGCACGGCCACCATGGGCCAGGCGGCCATGGCCAAGCTGAAGACCTCCCAGATGGCGCGCGAGTCCGCTGCGCTGGGCCGCCAGCTCATGGGCGGCAACGGCATCCTGGTCGATCGGGAGATGGGGAAGATCTTCAGCGATGTGGAGGCGATCTTCACCTACGAGGGCACCGCGGAGGTCAACACCCTGATCGTCGGACGCGCGCTGACCGGGGTCTCCGCGTTCGTGTGAGTCGGCACATGCCCGCTCAGCCGTCGGTGCGCCGCCCCACGCAGCGCGCCGGATTCCCCGCCCAGATCTCGTCCTCGCCGGTGGAGCCCAGCACGACGGCGTTCGCTCCCACGATCGTCCCTCGGCCGATGCGGGTGATCCCGGCTCCGCCGAGCACCTTGCACCCGGGGAACAGCACGACGTCGTCGCCGATCTCCAGGTGCTCGAACGGCGAGTCGGCGCGGGGGAGGTGCGCATCCTTCCGCCCGATGGTGACCTGCTGATAGATCCGCACGCGATCGCCGATCGTGACCTCCGGATAGATCACGGTCCCGAAGCCGTAGTGCACCAGCTGCAGTCCGTCCCCGATGCGCACCTCGGCGGGCACGGAGAGGTTCAGCGGCAGGGCGGCCAGCCGTGCCAGGCGCCAGTTCCTGCGTGCGACGAGCCTCTCGGCGATGCCCATGGAGTTCCTCCCGATCCGGTGCTGCGAGCCGCACCCGAGTCTTCCGCGCCGTTCGTGAGCAGGGAAGAGGGACAGATGTGGACAGACGACGACGGACCCGCTCGAGAAGCGGGCCCGTCGCGGCGGCTGCTCCGGTGCGGGGCTTCAGCCCTCGAGGTCGACGACCTCGAACTCCAGCAGCTCGGCCTGCGAGCTCACCGGCTGGCGGCCGGTGGACTCGTGCGAGGGCTGGCGCTGGGAGCGCCACGCCTCGAAGGAGGCCTCATCGCGCCAGCGGGTCACCACGAAGTAGCGGGATTCACCGCCGGTGGGGCGCAGCAGCTCGAAGCCCTCGAACCCGTCCGCGCCGTCCACCGAGTGCTTCCGGGCGGCGAAGCGCTTCTCGAGCTCGGCACCTGCACCCTCGGGGACGCTGAGGACATTGATCTTCACGACAGACATCGCACATCACTTCCGTTGGGCTCTGCTCTGGCGGCTGCTCCAGCCGCTGCTTCCGAGCGTAGGACGGGCCCGCCCGGAGGCGGGCCCGGTTCCCGGGACTTGCGCCTGGGGGGGCTCAGGCGCCGTAGACCGTGCCGGACTCGCCGTAGGCCGGTCCGCCCTTCTCGGCACCGGCGCCGAGTGCGAGCAGGGACATGAACTCGTAGACCACGTGCGCAGCGGCCAGGCCGGTGAGCTCGGCGTGATCATAGGGAGGGGAGACCTCCACGACGTCCGCGCCCACCAGGTTCGTCCCGCGCAGCCCGCGCAGGATCTCGAGCAGCTCGCGCGAGGTCATGCCGCCGGGCTCGGGGGTTCCGGTGCCCGGGGCGTGCGCCGGGTCCAGGACGTCGATGTCCAGGGAGATGTACAGCGGGCGATCGCCCACGCGCTTGCGCAGCAGCTCGACCACGGCATCGGGGCCCATGCGCATGACGTCGTTGCTGGTCACGATCCCGAAGCCGAAGCGGGCGTCGTCGTCGAGGTCCTGCGTGCCGTAGAGCGGGCCGCGGGTGCCCACGTGGCACAGCGCGTCCGTGTCCAGCAGACCCTCCTCGAAGGCCCGGCGGAACGGCGTGCCGTGCGTGTACTCGGCGCCGAAGTACGTGTCCCAGGTGTCCAGGTGGGCATCGAAGTGCAGCAGGGCGATGGGCCCGTGCTTGGCGGCGTGGGCGCGCAGCAGCGGCAGGGCCAGGGTGTGGTCGCCGCCGATCGTGATGATCGAGGTGTCCTGGGCCAGGAAGGAGGCCGCGGCCTCCTGGGCGGCGCGCAGTCCGTCCTCGATGTCGAAGGCGTTGATGGCCACGTCGCCGGCATCGGCCACCTGCTTGGCGGCGAATGGCGAGACCGACTGGGCGGGGTTGAACGGGCGCAGCAGGCGCGAGGACTCGCGCACGTGCGTGGCTCCGAAGCGAGCGCCGGGCCGGTAGGAGACGCCGGTGTCGAAGGGCATGCCGACCACGGCCACGTCGGCGTGGTCGACGTCCTCGATCCGGGGCAGGCGGGCGAAGGTGCCCAGCCCGGCGTAGCGCGGGGTGAGGGCTGCGTTGACGGGGCCGACGTGCCCGTTCTCGTTGACGCGGGGGTGATCCATGACGGGTCCTTCCGGTGGTGGGTGCGGGGCGGTTCAGTCCAGGGAGATGGGGCCGTACTCGTCGAGCAGCTCGCCCGGGCCCGGGTTCTCGGCGGCGCTGGAGCCGCCCAGATGGCGCACGACGCCCCAGGCCGCGTTCAGCGCGGTCTGCACGGCGCCCTCGGCCCAGCCAGCGGTCCAGGAGATGTCGTCGCCGGCCAGGAAGATGCCGCGCTGGTGCTCGGGCAGGTCGTCCTGCTGGAAGTGGGTGAACAGGCGCTGCTGGTAGCGGTAGTGTCCCGGCAGGTTGGCCTTGAAGGCGCCCATGAAGTTCGGGTCGGACTCCCACGAGACGGTGATCGGCTGGCCCACGATGTGGCTGGCGATGTCGACGTCCGGGTAGATCTGCTTCAGCGAGTGCAGCATCAGCTCCACGCGCTGGTCCGCATCCAGCGACAGCCACTTCATGGCGTCGTCGTTCCAGGTGTAGGACAGCAGGATCACGGCGGGCTTGTCGTCGCCGTCATCGAGCAGGTAGGTCGCGCGGTTGAGGCGGTCCGTCAGCGTCATGGACAGGGTGTCGCGGCCGGTCTCCGGATCGACGTCCTTCCAGAAGGGCCGGTCCACCATCACGAAGGTCTTGGAGGACTGCATGTAGTGCGAGCGCTCCAGGGCCGTCCACAGGGGCGCGGGGAACAGCGACTCCTGGGTGTCGATCCGGGTCGAGAGCAGCCAGGACTGGCAGGCGGTCACGACGGCGGCGTAGCGGCGGGTGCGGCCCCAGCGCTCGGTGATCTCGAGCTCGCCGGTGGTCTCGTCGCGACGGATCGCGCTCACGGCGCCGGCGGGGGCGCCGCCGTGCAGCGACTGCAGGCTGGTGCCGGCGGGCCAGTGCTCGAGCTGATCGGGGACATGGCGCCACAGCCGCTCCGGCAGCTGCTGGGCCCCGCCCAGGATGCGGCGGTGGCCGTCGTCGGCATCGGTGTAGACCACGCGCAGGATCTCGAGGATCGAGTTCGGGAAGTCGGTGTCCCAGCCGCCGGTGCCGAAGCCGACCTGGCCGAAGGCCTCGCGGTGGGCGAAGCCGGCCTCGCGGAAGGCCTGGGACTCGGCGATGAAGCCGTAGAAGGTCTGCTCGTCCATGCGCGGCAGCAGCCGGTTCCAGATCTCCTTGATCCGGGCGGTGTCGCGGTCGCGGATGGCGTCCTTCATCTGCTCGGCCTCGGCGTCGTCATCGATCGCCGACTGCCAGGCGCGGGCCACCTCGTTGAAGAACTCGGGCAGCTCATCGGGCGTGCGGGCGTAGTGCGACTGACCGCCCAGCTCGATCACCGTGGAGGGGGTGACGTCCGAGAGCGGGTTCGGGAAGGCCTCGGTCTCCAGTCCCACCAGGTCGATGTAGTGGTAGAGGGCGCGTCCGGAGACCGGGAAGCGCATGCCGCCCAGATCGGCGACGACCTCGGGAGCGGCGTCGAAGCTCGCGGTCTTCAGGCGACCGCCGATCTGGCCGGCCTCGTAGACCACCGGGCGCAGGCCGAGCTTCATCAGCTCGTAGGCCGTGATGAGCCCGGAGAGCCCCGCGCCGATCACGGCGACCTCGGTGCCGTGCATGGACTCGGGCACCTGGCCCAGGCCCGCGGGGTGCTGCAGGTAGTGGTCGTAGCTGAACGGGAAGTCGGGGTTCAGCATGGTCAGCGGGCGGTTCTGGCCGCCGTCCATGGGGTGCTCGGTGGCAGTGGTCATCGTGATTCGCCTTCCTGGTCGCGGCGCTGGGGGGCACTGTCCTGGTCGCGGCGCCTCGGCGCGCCGATGGGGGAGGGGCCGTCAGCGGCCGCGTAGTCGATGGGGCCGGTGGCGGGGTACGGCTCGGCCATGAGGACGCCGTACTCCTCGGCGGAGAGCTTCCCGATCAGGGAGTGACGACGGCTGTAGGCCAGGTAGATGATCAGGCCCACGATCATCCAGAGCAGGAACACCAGCCAGGTCACGCCGCCGAGCTGGGTCATCAGCGCCGCGCAGATCAGCGCGCCGAGGATCGGGGTGACGGGGAACAGCGGCAGGCGGAAGCTGTCGCGGCTCATGGGCTCGCGGCGGCGCAGCAGGATCACGGCGATGTTGACCAGCATGAAGGCGAACAGCGTGCCGATGCTCGTGGCGTTGGCGAGCTCGCCCAGCGGGATCAGACCGGCGGTCACCGTGATGATGGCTCCGACGATCACCGTGTTGGCCACCGGGGTGGCGGTGCGCGGGGAGACCTTCTGGAAGATCGCCGGGACCATGCCGTCGCGGGACATGGACATCAGGATGCGGGTCTGGCCGTAGAGCACCGTGAGCACGACCGAGACGATCGCGACCACAGAGGACACGGCGAAGATCAGACCGGGAACACGGGATCCGGTGATCGAGTCGAGGATGTGCACGAGCGGGGCCTCGGAGCCCTCGAACCAGTCCCAGGGGCGGGCGCCGATCGCGGTGACCGCGACCAGGACGTAGAGGGCCGTGATGACGACCATGGAGATCACGATGGATCGGGGGAGGTCCCGCTTGGGGTTCTTGGCCTCTTCGCCGGCCGTCGAGGCGGCGTCGAAGCCGATGTAGGAGAAGAACACGACGGCAGCCGCACCGGTCACGCCGCTGACGCCCATGGGCAGCAGGGGTTCGAAGTTGCCCGAGTCGAAGGCCGTGAAGGCCACGATGATGAAGAAGATCAGGATCGCCATCTTGATGAGCACCATCACGACGTTGGTCAGCGAGGACTCGCGGGCTCCGCGCACCAGCAGGATCGTGGCGAAGATGACGACCAGGACGGCCGGCAGGTTGATCAGCCCGCCCTCCGACGGCGCGGCCGTGAGGAACTCCGGAAGGCTCAGGCCGAAGACCGACAGGGTCTCGTTGACGTACTGGCTCGCGCCCACGGCCACGGCGGCCACGGAGACGCCGTACTCGAGCACCAGGCACCAGCCGCAGATCCAGGCCATGCCCTCGCCCATGGTGGCGAAGGAGTAGGAGTAGCTCGATCCGGAGACGGGGACGCGTCCGGCGAGCTCGGCATAGGACAGGGCCGACAGCAGCGCAGCGATGCCTGCGATGACGAACGAGATCCACACGGCGGGACCGGCCATGGGCACGGACTCGCCGAGGATCACGAGGATGCCGGTTCCGAGGGTCGCGCCGATGCTGATCATGGTCAGCTGGACCACGCCGAAGCTGCGGCTGAGCTCGTTGCCCTCCTCATCAGCGCCGCTCTCGCGGCGGAACATGGGCAGGGGCTTGCGCCTGGACAGCTGGGCTCCGAGCGACAGTCGCTCGACGGGTGCATCGGCCATGGGGTTCCCTTCTCCGGCGGATCAGATGCCACTCTAGGGACGTGATCCGCATCTCATCGTGGGATGATATGCCCTGAGATTCATCAACGAGGTGCGAAACGCACCATATCGGCTGCAGCAGCGGATGCGGCCCCCGGGGCATGCCCCGGCGCGGCGGCGGCATCGGCGCAGATCAGGGGCACGTCCCTGCTGCGAGCAGTGGCCCTGCCGCACCCGAACCAGGAGGAGAGCATGGACCCATCGCTCGAGACACCGCTCGTGACCGTGACCCTGGACCGGCTGCTGCAGGCGCTTCCCGGTTCGGTGCGCGTGCTGCACCCGGGCCGCGGGGACAGCGCGGTGCGGTGGGTCGGTCCGAGCGAGCTCGATGATCCGGTGCCGTTCCTGGTGCCCGGGGAGGTCGTGCTCACCTCCGGGATGCCGTTCCGCAGCGCCGACGGGCACGCCGAGGCCGCCGAGGCCGAGCGCTACGTGGCCTCCCTGGTGCAGGCCGAGGTCCGCGCACTGGGCGTGGGGCTGGCCCCGCATCACGAACGCACCCCGGAGGCGGTGACCGAGGCCTGCCGGCGCCACGGACTGGGGCTGTTCGAGATCCCTCCTGAGGTCTCGTTCGCCGCGATCGGGCTGGCCTTCGCCCAGCTCATGGAGACCGCCCGCGCCCGGGTGCTGCGCGATCTGCACGACGGCACCCGGCGCCTGCTCGGTGCCGCGATGGGATCGAGCCCCGTCCAGGATGTGATGATGGTTCTCACGCGCGGCAGCGTGGAGTGGGCCGTGCTGCTGGGCGCTGACGGGCAGGTCCGCGCCGGCGCCAGTCCGGCCTCCGCGGAGCAGCTCGAGCAGCTGGTCGAGCGGGTGCTCAGCGGGTCGGGGTCGCGCCTGGAGATCGCCAGGTTCCCGGAGCTCGAGGCGCCGGTCGTGGAGGCGCACCCGCTGCGCCCCCGCGGCGACGACGCCGTGGCGGTCCTGGTGGCTGGCTCCCGCCGCCCGCTGGAGCCCTCGGCCGCCGGCACCGTCCGCGCGGCGGTGACCGTGCTGGAGGTCCTGCAGCATCGCCGCGACGGCAGGAGGGAGGCCGTCGGGGAGCTGGCGGCTCGGTTGCTGCTGCGGGGCAGCGCGGCCTCACCGGCCACGGAGGCGCTGATCAGCCGCAGCGCGGGGTCCTCGGAGCGCAGGCGGCTGCGGGTCGTCATGGGCGTGCCCAGGGATCCGGGCGGGACATCGGCCGGTGCTCGCTTCTGGGGCCATCTGCTCGACACGGATCTGGTGATCCCGGAGGACTGGGGATTCACGGCGATCACGCGCCGCGATCCGAGCGCCCAGGCGGTCTCCGAGGCCCGGCGCCGCGGATGGCTCCTGGCCATCGGCGATCCGGTCGCGGCCGACGCCCTGCGGACGGCGGCCGTGGAGGTGACAGCGGTGCGTGATCAGCTGCGCAGCAGCGACCGCAGCCTGCGTCAGGGGGAGCAGCCGCCGAGCGTGGCCTCCCTGCTGGGCCCGCAGGCGGGCGCCGCACTGGCCCGTGGAGTGCTCGGGCCCCTGCTCGAGCCCACCGCGGAGGCGGCCGAGCAGCGCCGCGTGCTCACCGCATGGCTGGCCTGCGGCGGCTCCTGGGAGGCGGCGGCCCGCGAGCTGGACCTGCATCGCAACACGGTGCGTCGCCAGATCGAGACTCTGCAGCGGGAGCTCGGGACGGATCTGGGCGACATGGGCGTGCGCGCCGACCTGTGGGTCGCGCTGCGCTTCGCCGCGGAGGCTCAGGAGGCCCGGACGGACGACGACGGGGACCGAGCGAGCCGCTGAAGTCTCGGTCGGTCCCCGTCGTGCGCCGCCTGCTGTGCGTCGCTGCTCAGCCGCGCTCCCAGCGGGAGTAGAGATCGGGGCGGCGCTGGTCCAGGTAGGGGATCTCGGCGCGGGCCCGGCGCACCTCCTCGAAGTCCAGGTCCGCGATGATCAGCTCCGGCTCCTGGCCCGCTCGGGCAAGGTCTCTGCCGTGCGGTCCCACGATCACGCTGCGTCCGTCGTAGCGGGTCCCGTCCTCCACGCCGGTGTGATTGGAGTAGGCCACGATCGCGTGGTTCTCGAGAGCGCGCGCCCGCAGCAGCACCTCCGAGACCTCCGGGAAGCCCTCGGACATCGCCGTGGGAGCCAGGATCAGCTCCGCGCCCGCGACCGCCGCGGCTCGCACGATCTCCGGGAACTCCACGTCGAAGCAGATCACGATCGAGACGGGCACGCCCAGCAGGTCGACGACGGCTGGAGCCTGCTCGGAAGGGGAGAAGGCGGCCGCCTCGTCCCCGCCGAAGAGATGGACCTTGCCGTAGTCGAGCAGCCGGCTGCCGTCGGCGTCGAAGAGCGCGGCGCGGATCTGCCATGGGCCGTCCGGGCCCGAGCCCGGCTCCTGGGCGGGGAAGCTGACGACCGCGGCGATCCCGATCTCCCGGCAGGCCTGCGCCACGCGCTCCAGGACGCCGGCGATCGCCTGCGGATCGGCTGCGGCGCGCACTGCGAGCGGGGCGTAGCCGGTCAGGAACAGCTCCGGGGTCACGAGCACGTCGGCCCCGCGGTCGGCGGCCGCTCTCATGCCGTCCACCACCGTGGCCAGATTGGCCTCGAGATCGTTGACGACCGCGAGCTCCTGCAGAACTGCCAGCCTCATGGGCTCCTCCTCATCCGTGCGGGGCCGTCGACGCGGTGCCGGTCGCGCCCGGGCAGTCCCGTGCTCGACAGGCCCGCGGCTCAGGCCTGGGTCGCGAAGGCCTCCTCGAGGACGTCCAGGGCCTCGCCCAGCAGATCATCGCTGATCACCAGGGGCGGGAGGAAGCGCAGCACGTTGCCGTAGGTGCCCGCCGTCAGCGTGATGACGCCTGCGGCGTGGCAGGCGGCGTTGACGGCCTTGGTCAGATCGGCATCCGGGGTGGTGGTGCCGGGCTTCACGATCTCCACGGCCATCATGGCGCCGCGGCCGCGGATCTCGCCGATGGCTTCGTGCTTCTCGGCCAGCTGCCCCAGGCGCTCGCGGAAGATCGCCTCGATCTCGCGGGCGCGGCCCGGGAGGTCCTCCTGCTCCATGGTCTCGATCGAGCCCAGGGCGGCGGCGCAGGCCACGGGGTTGCCGCCGTAGGTGCCGCCCAGCCCGGAGGCGTGCACCGCGTCCATGATCTCGGCGCGGCCGGTCACCGCGGACAGCGGCAGTCCGCCGGCGATGCCCTTGGCGGTCGTGATCAGATCCGGGACCACGCCCTCGTGATCGCAGGCGAACCAGTCGCCGGTGCGGCAGAAGCCGGTCTGGACCTCGTCGGCGATGAAGACGATGCCGTTGTCGCGGCACCACTGGGCGATCTTCGCCAGCCAGCCCGACGGCGGGACAATGAAGCCGCCCTCGCCCTGGATCGGCTCGATGATCACGGCGGCCACGTTCTGGGCGCCGACCTGCGCGGAGACGGCCGAGGTGAAGGCCTCGAAGGCGTCGTCGGCGATCGAGGCGGCATCGCCGGTCCAGCGGTACGGGTAGGCCATCGGCATGCGGTAGACGTCCGAGGCGAACGGGCCGAAGCCGTGCTTGTACGGCATGTTCTTGGCCGTCAGCGCCATCGTGAGGTTCGTGCGGCCGTGGTAGGCGTGGTCGAACGCGATCACGGCGGTGCGCCCGGTGTGGTGGCGGGCGATCTTGATCGCGTTCTCGACGGCCTCAGCGCCCGAGTTGAACAGCGCGGTGCGCTTCTCGTGATCGCCGGGGGTCAGCTCGTTGAGCTTCTCGGCGACCTGCGTGTACTCCTCGTACGGGGTGACCATGAAGCAGGTGTGCGTGAAGTCCTCGAGCTGGGCCTGGGCGCGGTCGATCACGCGCTGGGCGGAGGCGCCCACCGAGGTCACGGCGATGCCCGAGCCCATGTCGATCAGCTGGTTGCCGTCGACGTCGACGACGATCCCGCCGCCGGCCTTCTCCACGTAGACCGGCAGCCCCACGCCCACGCCGGAGGAGACGGCCTGCTTGGTGCGCTGGTGCAGCTCCTGGCTGCGGGGGCCGGGGATGGCGGTGCGCAGCTCGCGCTTCTGCGGGACGGACATGACGGCTCCCTGGTGCTCGTATCGATGCGATGCTCGCCGCGGGCTGCGCCGGCTGCGAGCCGGTGCGGGCACCGCGACGACGGTGATGGCCACCACTGTCGTCTGCGCCTGCCTATGCTGTCCAATATCGGTTCTCGATGATCGCCATGCCGATCAGGAATAGGGGTGGGAATGGACCTGCGCGCGCTGCGCAGCCTGGTCGCCGTGGCCGAGGAGGGCACCGTCACGGCCGGGGCAGCCCGGCTCGGCCTGGGTCAGCCGGCTGTCAGCCGCCAGCTGCTCCAGCTCGAGCGGCAGCTGCGCGTGCGCCTGTTCGACCGGGAGGGTGCTCGGATGCGCCTGAGCGCGGCCGGCCAGCAGCTGCTGCCCGAGGCGCGGGAGCTGCTGCGCGGCGCGGCCGCCTTCGAGGCAACGGCCGCCGACGCCGCCGCCGGATCCCTGCAGCGCGTGCGGATCGCATCGGCCGGCACCACGCGCGATGACGTCGTGGCCCCCTGGCTTGCCGAGTGGTCGCCCGAGGCCCCGCTGGCCTCGGTCCTGGAGGCGCCCGTGGACTCCCTCTATCCGGCGCTGCGCCGCGGCGCGGACCTGGCGGTGGCTCCGATCGCCCCCACCGCCGGCCTGGAGTCCATCGAGGTCGCGCAGCTGGGGCTGTGGGCCTATGCGGCCCCCGGGCACCCGCTGGCCGGGACGGGGGCGATCACGGTGCGCGAGCTCGCCGACACCGACCTGCTGCTGCTCGAGCGGTCGTTCCACGCCCGTCGCAGCCTGGACGCCGCCTTCGAGGCCGCCGGGCTGGGCGTGGAGCCGGCGGTCGAGGTCGGCTCGCCCGTGATCGCCCAGGCGCTGGCCGCCTCGGGCCGCGGTCTGACGGTGCTCAGCGACGATCCGCGCTTCGAGCTCGTGCCGCTGGCGATCCTCGCCGACGACGGCAGCCCCCTCACCCTCCGACTGCACGCGGCCTGGGACCCCGACCACCATGCCGCCGGCGCTCTGGCCGAGCTCGCCCGCGACCTCCGCCGGTTCGTGCGCGGACGCTACCCGCAGCCCGGCGCCAGGCAGCCCGCCGGGCCCGGGACGGACGGTGCTCAGCGCGCCGGCAACCGCGAGGACTCCGCTCGGAGCGGGTAGCGCTTCCACTGCCCGTCGCGCCAGTACTTCAGCTGCTTGAGCTGGCGCAGCCCGGCGTCGGGGCACGTGTTGATCCGGATCTGATCCGTGACCAGCCGGTCCAGGGTGGACAGGGCGATGTCGCGGTCCCGCCAGTCCTCGCCGCGGCGCGGATCGATGACCTCGAGCACCTCGTCGATGCGGTCCACGATGTAGGTCGGGACGATGTCCACGCGCGCCCACTGGATCTTCTCGCGGGTGACCTGCGACCAGATGTCCCAGGTGTCCTGGCCGGACTCGTAGGCGTCGATCTTCCGGCGCAGCTCGATCATGTCGTCGACCACCTCGCCCTTGCGGCCCAGGTGCCTGCCATCGCGGTCCAGCAGGTTCTCGAGGGTCTTGAACGGGTTCAGCGACAGGGACGGCACGGATGCTCCTCGGGTCGACGGACCGACGGCCGGGTCCGCTGGGGTGATCGTTCCCATTGTGACGGCTCGGGCGTGCCCGCGTCAGCCGCTGCTGCGACGACTTCCTGCGACCGTCGTGATCGCAGGGGTCGGGGCAGGGGAGCGGCCTGTGCGCATGAACTAGGCTGTGTCCCTATGGCCACCACAGACTTTCCCGCCGAGATCAGCTCTCTGCGCTCCACCTACTCGTCCATCACCGAGGTCGTCGACATCGACGCTCTGCGCGCAGAGGTGGCGCAGCTCAACGAGCAGGCGGCGGCCCCCGACCTCTGGGACGACGTCGAGAACGCCCAGAAGCTGACCTCGCAGCTCTCGCACAAGCAGTCGCAGCTCAAGCGCCTGGACGCTCTCGGCGAGCGGATCGAGGACATCGAGGTCATGGTCCAGCTGGCCGAGGAGGAGGACGACGCCGACACCCTCGCCCTGGCCGACGAGGAGCTCGTCTCCGTGCGCAAGGATCTGGCGCAGCTCGAGATCACCACGCTGCTGTCGGGCGAGTACGACGAGCGCGACGCCGTCGTGACCATCCGCGCCGGCGCCGGCGGCGTCGATGCCGCGGACTTCGCCGAGATCCTCATGCGCATGTACCTGCGCTGGGCCGAGCGCCACGGCTACCCGACCAAGGTCCTGGACACCTCCTACGCGGAGGAGGCGGGGCTGAAGTCGGCGACCTTCGAGGTCAAGACCCCGTACGCCTTCGGCACCCTGTCGGTCGAGGCCGGCACCCACCGCCTGGTGCGCATCTCGCCGTTCGACAACCAGGGCCGCCGCCAGACGTCGTTCGCGGCGGTGGAGGTCATTCCGCTGATCGAGTCGGACGACACGATCGAGATCCCGGAGAACGAGCTGAAGATCGACGTCTTCCGCTCCTCGGGCCCGGGCGGTCAGTCCGTGAACACCACGGACTCGGCGGTGCGCATGACCCACATCCCCACGGGGATCGTCGTGTCCATGCAGAACGAGAAGTCGCAGATCCAGAACCGCGCCGCCGCCCTGCGCGTGCTGCAGTCGCGCATCCTCCTGCAGCGCAAGGCCGAGGAGGACGCGAAGAAGAAGGAGATGGCCGGAGACGTCAAGGCGTCGTGGGGCGATCAGATGCGCTCCTACGTCCTGAACCCGTACCAGATGGTCAAGGACCTGCGCACGAACCATGAGGAGGGCAACCCCTCCTCCGTGTTCGACGGCCAGATCGACGATTTCGTGGACGCGGGCATCCGCTGGCGCGCCGGCGCGACGCCCGACCCGTCCGAGGGGTGATCACGCCGCATGGCGACCAAGAAGAAGAAGCAGAACGACGACGGCCGTGACGTCGTCGCCAACAACAAGAAGGCCCGGCACGACTACGAGGTCCTCGACACCTACGAGGCCGGGATCGCCCTGATGGGCACCGAGGTGAAGTCGCTGCGCATGGGCCGCGCCACGCTGGTGGACGGCTACTGCGCCTTCGACCGCCGCGGCGAGCTGTGGCTGGAGAACGTGAACATCCCGGAGTACCTGCAGGGCTCCTGGACCAACCACTCCGCCAAGCGCCGTCGCAAGCTGCTGCTGCACGCCTCGGAGCTGGACAAGATCGCGCAGAAGACCCGCGAGTCCGGCTTCACGATCGTGCCGCTGAGCATGTACTTCCGCGACGGCAAGCGCGTGAAGGTGGAGATCGGCGTGGCCCGCGGCAAGCGCGAGTTCGACAAGCGTCAGGCACTGCGCGAGGCCCAGGACAACCGCGAGGCCCAGCGCGCCATGCGCTACCGCAACATGCGCTGAAGCGCTCTCCAGCACCGCTCACCCCGACGGCTGCGGTCGGCGGGGTGTTGTCGTCCCGGGCGTCGAGCAGTAGACTGCTGCGTCCGGCAACGGCCCTCAGGGGCAGTCGTCGGAGCTGGTTGACAACAGCATATGGGGATGATCGGTTTCGACGGTGTGAGTCGATTCTGGTGAAGCGGGCCGAGAACGCACAGTCATCTCGTTAATGTCCTGTGCAAACCAATAAGTGCCGAATCCAAGCGCACTGACTTCGCTCTCGCTGCCTGATCAGCGATAGCAGTCTGGAACCCCGGGGGTGCTCCTGACCCGGATCGTTCCATCATCTAAGGAGCCACTGCTGCCGACCCTGGTCACCGGGGAAGGATGAACATCTCAGAGTGACTGAGTCCGTCGACGACGTGTCCGTGGGATCGTCGGGACTGAGAAAACGCCAACACGGACTGCGCCCGGAGAAGCCCTGACAATGCTGCATCGGACGGGGGTTCAATTCCCCCCATCTCCACCGTCGTCCTGTCCCAGGATGTGAGAAAGACCCTGAACCAACGGTTCAGGGTCTTTCTGTTTGCCTGAGCCCGGCAACATCTGTGCCCCGAAAAAGCACGTGGCCGATGCCTGAGGGTGCGTTATCGGGACATATTTGTGTCCAGGGGTCCGCGTTCGGCGGGGCAAGCACGGGAGCCCGGGGGACCTGGGCTGTGTCCGCCTGAAGATCTTTGCGGTGCAGTGAGGCGTGGAGAAGTGCGGTGAGGTGGGCCGAGACCTTACCTGGGAGCGCAAGGTCCCTGGCGGGGGCCTTCCGCACTTCAC
>ERZ501033.16-NODE-16-length-45992-cov-12.574395_pt1 | contig 45992 bp, 45 predicted proteins | sample MGYA00248844_ERZ501033 | MGnify/ENA primary metagenome ERZ501033 (study PRJEB25958, sample SAMN03398539) | human skin metagenome | study: EMG produced TPA metagenomics assembly of the Human Skin Microbiome Metagenome (human skin metagenome) data set.
CTCTGTCCTGTGCCGCGTCACCGGCTCAGCGGCCGAAGCGCCCCCGCAGCCGATCGCGGATCGACGAGGCGCGCTGGGCGGCCGCGGCGGGTGCGCGCTTGAGGGACGAGGGCCCCTCCTCGCGCAGCGTGCTCAGGGCGGCGCGGCCGTCGGTGCGGGCAGCGCCGAGGCCCTCGCGCAGTGCGCGGGCGGTCGTGTACGTCGCGTAGCCGCCCTTGGAGACCGGCAGATCCCAGGTCCCGGGGTACTCGACCGGGCTGCCGCCGAAGGACTTCTTGAACTGGGTGAAGCCGAACCACTCGTGCTCCGGGCCTGCGTCGTCCGGGGCGGTTCCGAACAGATCGAACGTGCTCAGCCCCTTCTCCTTCGCATCCAGGATCATCCGCACGACCAGGGGGATGCCCGCGGAGAGCTTCCGGTGCTCCACATCCATGGAGGCGTGCGCGTAGGTGCGGGTGTCGTCGGAGTCGTAGACCAGGGAGGCCCCGATCGGCTCGCCCTCCAGGCGAGCGATGTAGAGCACCGCAGCTCCCTGCGGCATGAGGACCTCGGCGGCGGTGCGCAGGTAGTCGTCGTGCTGGCGGTTGAAGCCCTTGCGCTCGGCGGTCTGCTCCAGGAACCGCAGCAGCACGGAGACCGTCTCGGGCTCCGTGTGGGCGGTGAACGTCACGCCCTTCTTGTGGATGTTGCGGTGCAGGTTGCGGTTGGTGGACTTCATGTCCCTGAGGATCGCGTCCTCGTCCTGCGTGAGGTCGATCAGCTGCGTGTGCCCCGGCTGCAGGTGTCTGGGGGAGGGGCGGAAGCCGCGCCGGCGCATGGCTCGGTCCTTGGACTCGGCACCGGTCTGGATGACGGCGAAGGCCGGCTCGACCCGCACGAACCAGCAGCCATGCTCCTGCGCCGCCCGGCGCAGGGAGGCCATGGCGGCCTCGAACGACTCGACGGAGTCGGCGATCGGCCCGTACGGCGCGTAGAGGTAGCGCCCGGTGCGTCCGCCCTCGACGGTGGCCTGCCAGGACCATCCCTGTCCGGATTCCTGGAGGACGGTGTGGCCCAGGGCGCGCTGGAAGTCCGCCCATGGTTCGGTCTGCAGAATATTCGTCACGCCCCCACTGTACCGGGCCCGAGGGGATGGCGTGCGCCTCGGCTCAGGGCACCGAGCAGGTGCCGTTGGGCGAGAGCTCGGGCGTGTCTCCGGAGGAGCCCTGGCCGTCGTCGGTGGTCTGGCCGGGCACCGTGACGAGGCTCGCGGAGCCCAGGGGGCCCGCACCGCCGACCGCCCCGGAGGCCTGCGGATCCTCGCCCTGTGCGGACTCCAGCATCTCCTGCACATCCGCGTGGAGCTGGTCGTAGTCCGGGTAGGTGGGGAACAGCTCGTCGTAGTAGGGCGGGCCGGCCGCATAGGTCACGAACTCGTGCTCCTTGGCCTTCACCGCCAGGTCCACGAACGAGCCCAGCGACGACTGCGGGATGTCCGTCTCGACCACCTGAGTGCCGGCGGCGGCCAGCTCCTCGAACTGGGTGACGACGTTCGCGGGATTGAGCTGATCCAGCATGGCCGCCTGGACGCAGCGCTGGCGGGCCTGCCGGTCGTAGTCCGAGGCCCCCTCGCGGGAGCGGGCGTACCAGAGGGCGTGATAGCCGTCGAGCTTCTGGACCCCGGGCTCGATGTAGCCCAGGACCTCGTTGGGTTCGCCCGTGCGGGAGTTCGTGCCGCCGCCCATCGGGACCTGGCCGCCGACGTCGATCGTGATGCCGCCCAGGGCGTCGATGAGCTGCTCGAAGCCGTGCATGTCGATCATGGCGTAGCCCTGGACCTCGATGCCCAGCACGCCGGTGGCCGCATCCTTCATGGCCTCCACGCCAGGATCCTCGACGTCATCGCCGTAGATGTCCTGGTGGTTCTGCATGACGTCCGTGTAGACGGCGTTGAGCAGGCACTCGTCGCCGCAGTTGTAGCCCTCCGGGTAGATCTCGTGCATGGGCGAGTCCTCCGGGAAGGGCACGTTCTGCAGGTTGCGCGGCAGCGAGATCGTGGCGGTCTGGCCGGAATCGGCGTCGATGCTCAGCACCGTCATGGAGTCGGGGCGCAGGCCCACCCGGTCTTCGCCGGCGTCGGCGCCCATGAGCAGGATGTTGTACCGCCCGTCGACGGGGCTGAACGGCATGCCGCCGGCGAAGATCTCGCCGACCGTTCCGCGGGTGACGTTGAGCAGGTGCGCGGAGTAGAGCAGCCCGCCGGAGGTCACGAACAGCAGCGCTGCCAGCCCGGCGCAGGCCAGGACCCTGGGGCGGGTCTCGAGCAGGCCGGGGCGGATCAGCCGCAGCGTGTCCAGGAAGAGCAGGCCCCACCAGATCGCGGCGAGCACCAGGGCGAAGGCGATGATCCGGCCCGAGAAGCCGTTGGTCAGCAGGAACACCAGGGGGTTGCGCCACACCAGCGCCAAGAGCAGCGCGATGACCAGCACCGCCCAGCACATGATGGTGATGGGCAGGGCGATGCGGCCCAGTCGGCGGTTGCCCGCAGCGATCTGCGCCGATCCCGGGAAGACGAGCGTGCCCAGGATCAGCAGCCAGGCGCGCCAGGTGCGTCGGCCGGAGGAGACGAACGACGGATCCCGCAGGGCCCGAGCCCAGGACGCTGTGCCGTCGCGGCTGCTCAGGGCCGCTTCGGAGGAGATCTCGGCGGCGATGTCCCGGTCCTGCGGCTCGGGAAGCCCCTCGTGCTCGGGGCCCTCCTCCAGAGCGTCGCGGTCCAGGAGGTCTCCCTCCGTCCAGGCCCGCCGCGCCGGGGGCTCGGGAGCATGGGCTCGGGGCGTGCTGTCTCGGGGCGGTCGATCCTCTGCCGGGCCCTGATCGGCGGGGAGGCCGCGCTCGGGGGCCTCGTCGGTCCACTCGTCCTCGGCCCAGTGGCGACCGGCGGGGCGCCTGGTCTCCATCGGCTCCTCCGTCCGGCGGGCGCCGGGGGTCTCAGTGCCAGGGCGCTGGACGGAGGAGTCCTCGGGACGGGCCCGGCCATCGGAGACCGGCTCCTGACGAGGGGCTCGGGAGGCGTCGATGCGTCGCCGGCGGGGGTCGCGGGGAAGCTGAGGTCCGGTCACGGTGTCACTCGCTGGATCTGGGAGGCGGGGAAGATGCCCCTGGTGGGGAAGCGGCCGGGACCGGAGCAGCGGTCCTCGGCGGGGTCACTGGGACAGACGGCGACGCAGCGCGCGTCCCTTGTCCTGAGCGGAGGCGTTGAGGTCGGCGGCGAAGGAGTTGAGGTCGCGGCGCAGCTGGCGGGCGCGGTCGTCGGTGCCGGAGGCCAGGATGCGAGCCGCCAGCAGGCCGGCGTTGCGGGCGCCTCCGATCGAGACGGTCGCCACCGGGACACCGGCGGGCATCTGCACGATGGACAGCAGCGAGTCGAGGCCGTCGAGCGTCTTCAGCGGCACGGGCACGCCGATCACCGGCAGCGGCGTGGTCGCGGCGATCATCCCGGGCAGGTGGGCTGCGCCTCCGGCGCCGGCGATGATCACGCGCAGCCCGCGCATCTCCGCCGAGGAGCCGTAGTCGAGCATCTCGGAGGGCATGCGGTGCGCCGAGACCACATCGACCTCGCAGGAGATGCCGAGCTCGTCGAGGACCTGGGCGGCGGCCTCCATGACGGACCAGTCCGAGTCCGATCCCATGATGACGCCGACATCGGGAAGCGCTTGGCTCACTGCACACTCCTGGAACTCGGGCCCGAGGCGGGGCCCTGGTCTGCTGGGGGGGCGCCGAGGGGCGCCGGTTGCGGATCAGCCCACACGGTACTCGCGAACCCTGGACGCGACGTGGAGATCGACGGACGGCGCCCCTGAGGAGGCGCTGCCGTCTCGGAGAGCCGTGCCCCGGAGCTCTCAGCGGCCGTCGCGCACCACAGCCGCTGCCGCCGAGGCCAGGGCGCGGACCTCGGCGGTCACGGAGCCGTCCGCCGGGTCCTCGCGCCGGGACAGAGCATTGACGTGCCCGACCTTGCGCCCAGGCTTCACGGACTTGCCGTAGAGGTGGATCTTGGCGCGCGGATGCTCGGACATCGCCTGGGTGAGGCCCGCGAAGAGGTTCGGCTGCTCGCCGCCCAGGATGTTCTTCATCACGGCGACGGACGCAACGGGCTCGGGCGATCCCAGGGGCAGGTCCAGCACGGCGCGCAGGTGCTGCTCGAACTGCCCCGTCACGGCGCCGTCCATGGACCAGTGCCCGGAGTTGTGCGGGCGCATGGCCAGCTCGTTGACGAGCAGTCTGCCGTCGCGGGTCTGGAACAGCTCGACAGCCATCACACCGGTCACATCCAGCTGCTCCGACAGCTCCAGGGCGATGCGCTGGGCGGTCGCGATCTCGTCCGGGGCCAGGTTCGGGGCGGGGCTGATGACCTCGTCGCACACGCCGTCGACCTGGATCGACTCGACCACCGGCCAGCAGCGCTGCTCGCCGCTGCGGCGCCGTGCCACCTGGGCCGAGAGCTCACGGGCGAAGTCGACGGCCTCCTCCGCCAGCAGCGGGGACTCGGCGCGGCCGAACCATTCGGCGGCCGCGCCGGTGCGGACCTCGTCCTCCGAGCGGACCACCAGCACGCCCTTGCCGTCGTAGCCGCCCCGCGGCGTCTTGAGGATCACGGGCCACCGGCCGTCGGCGAAGGCCACGAGGTCCTCGGCGTCCGAGACCTCGGCCCAGCGCGGGTTCGGCAGGCCCAGGCGCTCGACGGCCCGGCGCATCACGATCTTGTCCTGGGCGTGGATCAGGGCGTGGGGGCGGGGCTCGACGACGACGCCGTCGGCCAGCAGCGCCTCCAGGTGGGCGTTCGGAACGTGCTCGTGATCGAAGGTCAGCGCGTCCAGGCCCTGGGCGAAGGCGCGCAGGGCCTCGAGGTCATCTCCTGGGCCCACCTGATGGGAGGCCGCGGCCGGAACGGCCCCGGCATCCTGCGACTCCGCCAGCACCCGCAGCTCGATGCCCAGCTCAGTGGCGGCCGGGCCCATCATGCGGGCGAGCTGGCCTCCGCCGACCACGCCGATCACGGGTCCGGTGGGGGAGAAGCGCCGGGAGTCGGCTGCGGGATCGGGGCTCTGGCTGCTGTCGTCGTTCATCACATTCCCAGGGTAGTCGAGGGCCGGGTTCGTTCCCCGTCAGGTTCGCAGTAGTACACTTCTGCAGGCCCTCGTTCCGTTCCGATGCGCGCGACCTGCGCAGCTGCGGGCCCGTCTCGAATCCGGAGTCCTTACGCCATGACCGTTCGCTTCAAAGCCCTCTGGGACCTGTTCATCGCGGAGCTGATGAAGTTCGGGACCGTCGGCGGGCTCGCCTTCCTGGTCAATGCCGGCGTGGTCGCTCTGCTCATGGCCACCGTCTTCCAGGACGGCGGCCACCTCAAGGCGAAGGCGATCGCCACGGTCGTGGCCACCCTGTTCTCCTGGCTGGCCAACCGCTACTGGACCTTCAAGGACAAGCGACAGGCGGACACCAAGCGGGAGGCCTGGCAGTTCCTGGTCGCCAATGTGATCGGCCTGGCCATCGAGCTCTCGTGCATCGGCGTGAGCTACTACGTCCTGGGCCTGACCAGCGGCACGGCCTCGTTCATCTCCGGCACGATCATCGGCACCGTCCTGGGCACCGTCTTCCGGTACCTGGCCTACCGCTTCTGGGTCTACGCCAAGCCGCTGGACAGCGAGCCGGGCTTCGCTCCCTCGACCGCCTCGGAGATGGTCGCGATCACGGGCAGCCTCCCGGTCGTGGGGCAGGACCGGGCTCGTCGCCGCACCGGCAGCACCGCCCACGGGACCCCGGGCGCCCCGGAGCCGGCCATGGGCGATGACCGGCAGGGCCCGGAGGCCGAGGCATCGGATCTCAGCTCCAGGTGAGTCCCACGCGCTCGGCGGCCAGATCCCGCTGCAGCGCCTCATCCCGAGGGCGGTCGCTGAGCACTGCTGTGCCCTCAGCGGCCCAGATCGCCAGCAGTCCCACCAGAGCATCGCGATCCCAGCCGTCGACGGCCACGTGCACCACTGGGGCGGAGCCCAGCTCGGCGGCCCGGGCCTCGGCCTGGTCCCGCAGCTCGGCGAAGCTCAGAGCCCCGTCGCTCGTCTTGAGGGCGGCATCCGCGTCTGCGGGCCGGCTGGCCCCCGACCACCGGTCGCCGTGGGAGCGGATCTCGGCGCAGTAGTCGATGTCCCCGGGCTCGAGCACCGAGTCATCCGGCAGTCGCATGGCCAGCGCCGGGTAGGCCAGGATCAGACGATCCTCGGCCTCCGCCACAGCCGCTGCCGCTGATCCTTCGGGCGAGGGGAGCGCATCGGCTGCCGCGCCGGTGCGATTGAGCAGAGCGCTGAGCCGGACGTCGCCGACCGTGGGCTCCAGCACCACGCAGGCCCCGGTGCGCCAGGCCGCTGCGGCCAGCACCAGCGTGCGCCAGTGCAGCGCGGGATCCAGGACCACGCGGTCGCCGGGCATCAGGCCCAGATCATCCACCAGGAGGTTCGCGGTCTTGGCGATCCAGTTCTCGCTCACCCGACCGGACAGCTCGACCCGGCCTCCATCGGAGCCGTACCAGACCACGGCCGGAGTGGGGCGCTGGGCCAGCCGGGTCAGCAGACCGGTGATCTCGGCATCCGGTCGGCGTGCATCGGTGCGATCGTCCATGGTGATCCTCTCGACGGGGCTTGGACAGGGCGGTCTGGCGGGGAGGCGAAGGCAGATCCTGAGTGTGCCGCTGCGGGCATCATTCGAGGTCAGAACGGGGCTCGACGGGGCGTCAGGGGCCTGCGCGCACGGGATCCCCGCTTGACGCAGGACACTTACACACGTGTAATTAAGGCTCCGAGCAGGTGATCTCCCACTGAGGGGGGCTGATCTGCTTCCCCCGCACAGTCTTCGCCGCGATCCTACGGCTCGCGCGTCTTCGCCGCATGAGATGGCGCATGACGCCGCACGAGCCCCACAGATCCACGCGCACCGGAAGGACCGACATGGCAGAGCCCGCACGAAGTCGCGCTGAGCTGTCCGAGCCCGCCCGCCGCCGCCGCGGCGCCCGCGCAGTGCCGCAGGACTGGTTCCTGGACCCGGTCGACGGCGATTCCGCCTCCGCGGCGCCCGCGCGGCGTCTGAGCGCGCTGTCGGATACGGAGAGCGCGGATTTCCAGGATGCCTCCGAGGTCCCCGGCTCCATCTGGCAGGCCGTGGCCGGCGTCTACGGCGTAGACGACGACGGGGGCGAGCTCACCTGGCAGACCGATGCCCTGTGCGCTCAGACCGATCCCGAGGCCTTCTTCCCGGAGAAGGGCGGCTCGACCCGCGACGCCAAGCGCGTGTGCTTCGCCTGCCCGGTGCGCGATGAGTGCCTGGACTACGCCATGGCCCACGACGAGAAGTTCGGCATCTGGGGCGGGCTCTCCGAGCGCGAGCGCCGTCGTCTGCGCCGCGCCGGGCGCTGACGCGCCCGGATGCCCGGGCGACGGATCGACCGGAGGGTAGCCTTCCTCGAATGAGCACCGCAGAAGCACCGCTGGATCGACTCTGCTCCCGGCAGAGCTGCCGTCGACCGGCGCGGACCACCCTGACGTTCGTGTACTCGGACTCGACCGCTGTCATCGGACCGCTGTCGGTGCATGCGGAGCCGCACGCGTACGACCTGTGCGTTCCGCACGCCCAGCGCATGACCCCTCCGCGCGGCTGGGAGATCGTCCGCCTCGAGGGCATCCCCGACTCCCAGGACGAGGAGGCGCCCGCGGCTCAGCGCGGTGACCTCGTGGCGGACTCCGCGCCGCTGGCGCCGCTGAGCACGCTGCCCGGTGCCGCACGGACCCACGTGCCTGCCGCGGACGCCGGATCGCAGACGCAGAGTCCGCAGGCCGATGACGAGGACGCCGCCGGGGATGATGCCCCGGGGAACCCCTTCGGCTCCGCCTCCAAGGGGTGGGGCCGCAGGCGTCGTTCCCGGCTGAGGGCCGTGAGCTCCTCGGGGCACAAGGAGCCGGCCGAGGAGTCCGTCGAGCACGGCGGCGAGGCATCGTCCTCCGCGCCGGAGGAAGCCCCGGTCGCTGCGATTCCCGAGCACCCGAGCGTGTCGGGCGGGCGCGCGGCTGGGCTGCGCGCCGTCTCCGATCCCGTGCAGGAGCGGGAGCCCGTCCAGGGCATCGACGATCCGGGCGAGGCGGGCTCCCTCCACGGCGAGGACGGTGCCTTCGACTCCCTGACGGATGAGATCTTCGCCAGCCACAGCACGGTGTACGTGCCCGCACGCCGAGCAGCGCGCCCCCAGCCCGAGGGGATGCGCCGCCCGCATCTGCGCCGCGGGCGCTCCTGAGCCGGACTCGGTGCCTGACCTGCCCCTACAATGGCCCACGGCGCCCCTCGATGAGGTCGCCGCGACCATGGTCCCCCCAGCCGAAGGCCTCCGCACATGACCAGCGCTCCTGGCTCCGATCCGTCGTCTCGACCCGCAGGAGGCTCGTCCCCTGACGGGACCTCCGAGTCGGATCTCCCCGCATCCCGCTCCACCAGCCGTCCGAGCACGGGACGGCTCCCATGGGTGCAGGATTCCGCTGCTCAGGAGTCGATCGAGCGCGTCCGCCACCGCGGGCGAGGGATCTCCGAGCTCTCCGCGGACCTGCTCGAGATCCTGCGCTGCCCGCTGACCCGCGGTCGGCTGCTGCCCCTCGACGAGCATCACCTCATGAGCGAGCTTCCGCACCTGGAGGGGATCCACCCCGTCTACGAGATCACCGACGGCATCCCGCATCTGCTGCCCGTTCAGGCGATGGCGGACCGAGGGCCCCGGTGAGCCGGTCGCGTCCGGCTCGCCCCCAGCAGCCGCTGACCTCCGGAGCGCAGTGGGCCCACCTGGGCCCGGCGGTCTCCGCGCAGAGCAGTTCCGAGCAGCTGGCCTCCTCCGGGAGGCCTGACGCTTCACGCGCTGCGGACGGCTCGACGAGCGGGCCCGTCGAGCCCTGGGGCGATGCTGGTCGGCAGAACGTCTCCCCGCACTCCGCCGAGCAGCCCCGCACACATGATCGATCGGAGCCGGAGTCTCCGGGCCGCGGCAGCACGGCGCATGCGCCCGAGGCCCGTTCGGGCGGCTCCCGTCGAGCGGAGGAGCAGGGCGGGCGACTGGGCGCACTGGGGGCGCTGACCCGCGTGCTCGTGGCACTCGCGGTGCCGCTGTCGCTGCTGGTGGTGAGCATCCGCCTGGTGGCCACGCCGCTGTTCCTGTGGATCGAGTACCACCGCCCGGGCTTCCCCGAGGATCCCTACGGGTTCCAGGCCGAGGACCGCATGATCCTGGGCTCCCAGGGCATGGACTACGTCCTCAACTGGGCCCCGGGGCCGTTCCTGGGGGAGGTGCGCACCTCGTCCGGGCGGCCATGGTTCACGCCGGAGGAGGTCTCCCACATGACCGACGTGAAGTGGGTCCTGCAGATCGGCCTGTGGGCGGGGTTCGTGGTCGTCCTGGCGGCACTCGTGCTGGGCCTGCTGCGCCGCCGCGACCGCGACGGCCTGCTCACCTCCGTGGCCGTGGGCGGCTGGCTGACCGTGATCGCCTCCGCCGCTCTGGCGGTGGGGGCGGCACTGGGCTGGCAGCAGTTCTTCGCGGGGTTCCACTCCCTGTTCTTCTCCGACGGCACCTGGACGTTCTCGAACGCCGACACCCTGATCCGGCTCTACCCCACGCAGTTCTGGATGGACGCGGCGGGGACGATCGCCGTGATCACCGTGTGCGGCTCGGTGCTGGCCGCAGTCCTGGCGCAGCGGGCCCGTTCGGGTCGGCGCGGGCGTCGTCGGGATTGATCCAGCAGACCCGGCAGACGAGCAGCCCCGCAGGAGCGCACAGCGCACCTGCGGGGCTCCGTCCTCCTCCGCTCAGATCCAATTGTCGAACCACATGCGGGCCCGCCAGTGGTCGTAGGGCAGGACCTGGGCGCTCCACAGGGGCCAGAAGAACACGGCCAGAGCCAGCACCGCGCACAGCCACAGGCCCACCACGATCCAGCCGATCCGCGCCGGCCACGGCCGTGTGTGCGGCCCCGGCAGCAGCAGCCCGGCCACTCCGGCCAGGACGAGGACCAGGAACGGCAGGTAGGGCAGGGCGTAGAAGAAGAACTTGGTGCGCTCCGGGTACATCAGCCACGGCAGCCACCCGACCGCGATCAGGCTCAGCAGGCTCGCCATGCGCCAGTCGCGGCGCACCGCCACGACCACGACGGCCACGACGAGAGCGACGAGGCCCGCCCACCAGATCCCGGGGTTGCCCTGGTTGAAGATCTGCTGCGAGCACTTGGCGGCCTCGCAGCCGGACTGGCCCTGGCCCAGGGACTCGTAGAAGTACGACGTCGGCCGGCCCAGGAACATCCAGTCCCACGGCTGGGACATGTAGGTGTGCTCGGAGGAGAGCCCCTGATGGAAGTCGTAGGCGGAGACGTGGTACTCCCACAGCGAGCGCAGCGGGGCCGGAAGCCACTGCGGGCCGTCGTCGGGGTGCTCTGCGGCCCACTGCCTGCGGTAGCCGCCGGTGGAGCGGAACCAGCCCGTCCAGGTGGCCAGGTACACCGCCAGCGCCACGGGGATCATGGACAGGAAGGCCGGGATGCCGTCGCGCAGCAGCCCCGACGGCAGCCAGAGCCGCACACCAGCGGCGCGCCGTGCCGTGAGGTCCCAGATCACCGTGAGCAGGCCCAGGGCGGCCACGAAGTAGAGAGCGTTCCACTTCACGGCCACGGCGAGCCCGCAGGAGACGCCGGCGGCGATCCGCCACCAGCGCACGCCGAGCCCGGGGCCCCAGCGGACGCTCCGGGCGCTCATCCGTCGGGCCAGGCGCTTTCGGGCGTCCTGGCGGTCGAGCAGCAGCAGCACGAAGGCCAGCAGGACGAACAGCGCCAGGAAGATGTCCAGCAGGGCCAGGCGCGAATGGGCGATGTGCAGCCCGTCGACGGACAGCGCCAGCCCGGCGATGGCCGAGACGATGGGGGAGCGGAACAGCAGGGCGGCGGCGATCACCACCAGCACGATCATCAGCGTCCCCGCCACGGCGGAGGAGAAGCGCCAGCCGAAGGCATCGCCGGCGCCGAAGAGACGCATGCCCAGCCCGATCAGGATCTTGCCCAGCGGCGGATGCACCGCATAGGAGGGCGCGTCCAGCGGCTCGGGAGGGGTTCCGGCGGCGAAGCCGGCATCGGCGTCGTCGGGCCACTCGCGCTCGTAGCCCGAGAGCATGATCGCCCAGGAGTCCTTGACGTAGTAGGTCTCGTCGAAGGCGATGTCCTGCGGCTGTCCCAGGTGCCAGAAGCGCAGGAAGGCCCCCAGCAGGATGCTCAGCAGCGGCAGCAGCCACAGCCGGGACAGGCTCAGCGGAGTGCGCGGCAGCAGCCGTTCACGCAGCTCGGCCTCCGTGGGCGCGGACCGGCGCGGAGTCCAGGCGGCCGAGTCGAGGACGGCCATCGAGGTCGTGGGAGGAGGGGCCGGCGGCGGCGCTGAGTGCGAGGGGGACACGGAGATCATGCTAGGGGAAGCGAATGCCCGTGAGCCCCGGGATCTACAGTGGTCCGGTGAGCACCGATCGCAACGCCCCCGCTGACCGCCACGACTCCGCTCGGATCGCGGGGCTGCCCCAGGGCGGCTGCCTGGTCCTGGCCGCCACCCCGATCGGCAACCTGGGCGATGCCTCCGACCGGCTGAAGGCCGCCCTGTCCATCGCCGACGTCGTCGCTGCGGAGGACACGCGCCGCACCCGTCGTCTGGCCTCGGGACTGGGGATCGAGATCACGGGACGGCTGGTGGCTCATCACGAGCACAACGAGGAGTCCAGCTCCCAGCAGCTGCTCGACGAGGTGCGCAGCGGCTCGATGGTCGTGGTGGTCTCCGACGCAGGCATGCCGACCGTCTCCGATCCCGGCTACCGGGTCGCGGCCGCCGCCGCAGCCCAGGACCTGCCGGTCACGTCGCTGCCGGGTCCGTCGGCCGTGCTCACGGCGCTCGCGGTCTCGGGGCTGCCCAGTGACCGCTTCGCCTTCGAGGGCTTCCTGCCGCGCAAGCCCGGGGCCCGTTCCGCGCATCTGGTGGAGCTGGCCGGGGAGAAGCGCACGATGGTCTTCTATGAGGCCCCGCACCGGATCGCAGCGATGATCGAGGCGATGGCCGAGGCCTTCGGCCCGGAGCGCCCTGCGGCCATCGCCCGCGAGCTGACCAAGGTCTACGAGGAGGTCCTGCGCGGGAGCCTGGGCGATCTGCACGAGCGGATCCGCGAGGACGGTCTGCGCGGGGAGATCGTCGTGGTGGTCCAGGGAGCTCCGGCAGCCGAGCCTGAGGAGGCTGCGGATCTGGTGGGACTGGTGGAGCAGGAGGTCGCACGCGGGACCCGGCTCAAGGACGCCGCCGGTCAGATCGCCGCCGCGCACGGAGTCTCGAGGCGGGATCTCTACGAGGCGGTGCTCGCCGCTCGGTCCTGACGCGCACCGCCATCATTCGCCGCCCGGAGCCCTCGGAGATGACCGGGCCATCGGACCGGTGGGTGCGCAGTGGGGCCGATAGGCGTCGGGGCGACGGGCTAGCCTGGGCGGGATGAGAACCTCCCGCCTGAACCAGACGCTGTGGCCGGACCCCGCCCAGCGACCCGCGACCGTGCCCGGTCAGACCCCTGAGGCCTACCGCTCCGAGCACTATCAGCTGCCGGAGGACGCGCCGTCGGGCCCGGGGACCAGGCGCCGCGGCGAATCCGCCGAGACCGGGCACAAGCGCGACCTGAGCTTCCCGGAGGCTCCCCAGCCGCTGCCGCTGCCGATCGTGGACAACCACACGCACATCGACATCCAGGACGGCAGGGTGCACATCGGGATCCCGGATGCCCTGGATGTCGCCCAGGACCTCGGCATCCGGGGGATCGTGCAGGTCGGCTGCGACATCCCGTCCTCGCGCTGGGCGGTCGAGGCCGCAGAGGCCGACGAGCGCATCCTGGCCGCCGTGGCGATCCACCCCAATGACGCCCCCGCGCTCGCGCAGAAGGACGCGCTCGACGACGCCCTGACGGTGCTCGACGAGCTCGCCGGGCACGAGCGCACCCGGGCGATCGGAGAGACCGGACTGGACTACTTCCGCACCGGCAAGGACCGCCACGAGCTGCAGCAGGACTCGTTCCGCGAGCACATCCGCCTGGCCAAGAAGCACGGGCTGGCCATGCAGATCCACGACCGCGACGCCCACGCCGACGTCGTGCGGATCCTGCTGGAGGAGGGCGCCCCCGAGCGCACCGTCTTCCACTGCTTCTCCGGCGATGCCGAGCTGGCGCGGATCTGCAACGAGAACGGCTGGTACATGTCCTTCGCGGGCACGGTCACCTTCAAGAACTCCCACGGGGTCCAGGCCGGGCTGCGGGAGGCGCGCCGCGAGCTGATCATGGTCGAGACCGATGCTCCGTTCCTCACCCCGCACCCCTACCGCGGGCGGCCGAACGCGCCGTACCTGGCGGTGCAGACGGCGCGCTGGATCGCTGAGCACCTCGAGACCCCGCTCGAGCAGCTGTGCGAGCAGGTCGAGCGCACCTCCCGCGAGGTCTACGGCGAGCACTGAGGCGGTGGGCCGATAGCATGTCCGACGTGCAGAGCCCTGATGCCCCGGAACCCGCTGTCCTCCCCCTGCTCGGTCCCGCCGAGATCCGGGAGCTGGCCGCCTCCGCCGGCATCCGCCCCACCAAGACCCTGGGGCAGAACTTCGTGATCGATCCCAACACGATCCGCCGCATCGTCGCCGCCGCACGGCTGGAAGCCGCTCACGACGACGGTCCTGTGGCCACGGTGCTGGAGGTCGGCCCCGGTCTCGGCTCGCTGACCCTGGGGCTGCTGGATGCTGTCGAGCACGTGGTCGCCGTGGAGATCGATCCGCCGCTGGCCGCACAGCTGCCACACACCGTCGCCCGCTTCCGCCCTGAGGCCGCCGACCGGCTCGAGGTCGTGCTGGAAGATGCGCTGCAGGTCGCCTCGCTGCCCCGGGAGCCTGAGGCGCTCGTGGCGAACCTCCCGTACAACGTCGCCGTGCCTGTGCTGCTGAACCTGCTGGCGCGCTTCCCCTCGATCCGGCAGGGGCTGGTCATGGTCCAGGACGAGGTCGCAGACCGCCTGGCGGCCCGGCCCGAGTCCAAGGTCTACGGCGTGCCGTCGGTCAAGGCGTCCTGGCATGCGGAGGTCGAGAAGGCCGGCGTGATCGGCACCCAGGTCTTCTGGCCGGCGCCGCGGATCAGCTCGGGACTGGTGCGCTTCCGCCGTCGCGCCGAGCCGCTGGCGCGCATCGGCGCTGCGGAGGCGCTGAGTCTGTCTGGTCGAGAGGGGGAGGGTGCCGAGCGCGATGCCGTCTTCGCCGTGGTCGATGCTGCCTTCGCCCAGCGCCGCAAGACGCTGCGGGCCGCACTGTCCGGCTGGGCAGGCTCCGGGGCGCTGGCCGAGGAGATCCTGATCGAGGCCGGCATCGCCCCGTCCGAGCGCGGGGAGAAGCTCGACGTGCTGGGCTTCGCGAGCATCGCCGCGGCCGGTGCTTCCCGCGGCATCATCGGGGGACCGCGCGCCTCGATCGGCGGGCAATCGTGAGCGGACCGGTCCAGGCCGTGGCCCCGGGCAAGGTCAATCTCTGCTTCCGGGTGGGCCCTCTGCGCGAGGACGGCTACCACTCGGTGGCCAGCCTGTACGCCGCGGTCGATCAACTCGAGACCGTGCAGCTCGAGCTGGATCCGCAGCGCCCGGCCGGATCCGTGGGCTGCGAGCTGCGGGTGGTCGCAGGCTCCCTGGTGGCCCAGCAGGAGGCTGCCGGCGCCTTCGACCCGACTCTCGTGCCGCTCGACGAGCGCAATCTGGCGGTCCGGGCCGCCCAGGCGGTGCTGGCCGAGGCCCCGGACCTGCCCAGCGGTCTCATGCTGCGGATTGCCAAGGCCGTGCCGGTGGCCGGCGGGATGGGCGGAGGCTCTGCCGACGCCGCAGCGGCGCTGAGCGCGGCCGCCGAGCTGATCGCGCGGGAGACGGGCCATGCGATCGCGCGCGAGCGGCTGCTCGAGATCGGTGCGGGCCTGGGCGCCGACGTCCCCTTCGCCATGACGGGGGGAGCGGCGGTCGGGACCGGCAGCGGCACCGAGCTGCGCGCCGTGCCTGTGCGGGTCCGATGGCACGGCGTCCTCGTGGCTGATACCGGCGCGCTGTCCACTCCGGAGGTCTTCGCGACCCTGGACCGGATGCGCGCCGAGGGCGCTGCACCGACGGTGCGGGAGTCCGAGCTGGAGGTGCCCGCCGGGCTGCTGCGCGCCCTGGCTGAGGGCGAGTCTGCGGTCGGCGGGGAGGCGCTGGCCAATGATCTGCAGGCGCCGGCTCTGCAGATGTTGCCCGAGCTGCGGCGGCGCCTCGACGAGCTCGAGGAGCTGGACGCTCGAGCGATGGTCTCCGGCTCGGGGCCCACGATCGTCGCGCTGCCCCGCACGTCAGGTCATGACGACGGCGCGGAGTCGAGCCGGGTGCTGGCGGCACAGCTGCGCGAGCGCGGCCTGTGCGCCGTGGCCTGCACCATCGGCTGAGACGCCCGGCTTCCCGCCCGGACACGCAACGCAGACCCGGGGCGCGATCGTGTGCCTGCAAAGTCATGAGGCACCCTTACTGAAGGGGACGTCTCGTCCGAGTCCCTGGAAGATGCTGTCGAAAGGCCTCATGCTGGATGGCTTGTATGCCCGTGCGCAGGGGGCGTGCGGTCGAACAGCAGGGGAGAGGCATGGCAGTGGACAGCTCCGTCGCCGCGACTGAGCATCGGGGCGGACCGGAGAGCGGGGCCTCGGCAGCCGCACCGCGGCAGCGGTGGATCGACACGGTCAAGGGAACCGCGATCGTCCTGGTGGTGCTGGGGCACGCCTACGGGCTCCAGCAGGAGTACGGGTGGCAGGCCCACGGCCTGTGGAACGACGTCAACATCCTGCTCGGGCTGTGGCGGATGCCCGTCTTCATGGTCGTGGCAGGCTTCTTCGTCACTCGCTCGCTGGAGAAGTACGGCAGGCAGTACTGGCGTCGTCGTCCGCTGAACATGCTGTGGCTGTTCGTGGTCTGGACGGTCGTCTTCGCGGTCTCCTACCTGCTCATCGGAGCGGTCTCGGACACCCTGACTCCGGGGGCCAAGCTCGGCGAGTGGGTCCATGAGACGCTCACCTTCGACTCCTACCTCTGGTTCCTGATCGCCTTGGCGGTCTACTACGGCCTGCAGGCCGTGGTGGGGACGCGACCGCGGATCGGCGTCGTACTGGTGGCGCTCGCGCTGTACGTGCTCTTCGTCCCGGGTCTGGTCGACAAGGTCTCCTGGGGCAGCAACGAGGTGCCCCAGCACTGGCTGTTCTTCCTGGCGGGGGCCTGGGGCAGCAGCGCCATCCGCACCCGAGTGCCGCAGATCCCCGTGTGGCAGGGACTGGCCTGGTGCGTCGCCTTCGCGGTCTCGCTGCTGCTGTGGATGCCCACCCGCGATGTCCCCGTCCTGGAGCACTTCACAGCTGCGGTGCCGCCGCTGCTGGGGATTCCTGCGGGGATGTGGCTGCTGCACCTGCTCGACGGGCGCCGCGGCATGGGCTGGGCGCGAGCGGCGGGTTCGCGCAGCCTGCCGATCTACGTGCTGCACGCCATCATCCTGCAGCTGCTGCTCGGCCTGATGACGCGCGTGGCCTGGCCGGAGGCCATGGGCACGGTGATGCTCTGGGCGGGTCCGGTCCTGCTCACGGTCCTCACCGTCGTCGTGGCGCTGGTCATCCACCGGGTCACCGGATCGGTGCCGCTGCTGTGGGGCCTGCCGCAGCCGGCCGATCCGCGGGTCTCGCGCGGTCGCCACGCGGTCTGAGGCGGCTCAGACCTCCTGCGCGGCGCGCAGCGCCTGCCGGGACTGCTGCAGGCGCCGCGCTGCGGCCTCCTCGCCTCCCCGACGGGCGGCCGAGGAGACCAGGGAGAGCAGGACGCCGCTGACGCGCACGCGCAGGGACGCGGGATCCACGATGCCGTCGAAGGCCTCGAGCACCGGCGCGATCGACGGCGCGGAGAGGGGAGCGCGGTCGTCCCGGGGGTCGCCCAGCTGCGCGCAGCGGTGCGCCAGATAGCAGGCCAGGTCATCGTCCAGGCGACCCGGACCCACGGAATCGAGATCCAGCAGGCCCGTGATCGGCCCCAGGGACGGCTCCAGCAGTCGGGGTCCCACCATGACGTTGCCGGCGTGGAAGTCACCGTGGCTCGGGACCAGGTCAGCGTCCTCGCACGCGCACCGCGCGGCATCCACCGCCTCCGCGTGGGCGAGCACCTCCTCGGCCGATTCCGGCAGGGAGGCCGCAGCTGAGCGCGCGTAGTCCAGGACGCGATCCGTCCACGACGGACGCCGGGCCAGGTCCATGACCGAGCACGGAAGCCGGTCCAGCAGGGCGAGCAGATGCTCCGCCTGCAGCGGCGATTCCGGGTGGTCGTGTCGCTTCCGCGAGGCGGGGTGTCCCGGAACGTGCGCCAGCAGCACGCCGCCGTCGCCGGAGACCGCCAGGGGCTGGGGCACCGGGACGCCCGCCTCCCAGAGGCTGAGGTGGCGCTGCACGAGCTCGTGCTGACGGGCAGGCCGCACGACCTTGAGCCAGGCGGCGGGGTCGTCGAGTCCGTCGGCGTCCAGGCGCAGCACGGCGCGCCGGGTGGGGCGATAGGACAGAGGCGCCGGAGACAGCGCCTCTGGATCCGGCAGGCCCAGTCCCAGGCTCGGATCCAGCAGAGATGTGGAGCTGCGAAGCCCCGGCAGCCAGGGGTCCTCGGGCCACAGCCACCCGATCAGGGCGCAGCCTTCGGCCTCCACCGCGACGGGGCCGGGGTCACCCCAGGAGGAGTCCGAGCCCGACTTCGGCAGCGCCGGCATGGCCCCGGTCGACAGGCATACGACGACCTCGTCGGGGTCCTGCGACGGAAGCCTGCCGGGCCATGTGGGCGCCCCCTGCAGATCGTGGCGCAGCCGCAGCGCGTACACGCCGGTGACCCCGGCGCCCGGGCGGTGGTGCAGGCCGATCCGCCGCCACGGCCGCCCGTCCGATGCGCAGAGCCGACGACGCCCCAGCGCCAGCCCATGGGCGGCCAGCACGGAGTCCAGGGCCCGGCGCAGACCGGAGCCGCGCAGCACCTCGACGGCCGCCAGCTCTGCGGCGACGCCGTCGGCGGGTGGGGCAGGGACCACGTCGTCTCCCCTCGGGATCTCAAGCCGGCGGCATCCTCACCGCGCGATCTCCCCGACGATAACCCGAGGTGCGCGCGGGCGCCCGCAGTCGTCGGCGAGCGCTCAGCGGATGATCAGGCAGGTCGTGGTGGCGTGAGCGATGAGCCGTCCGCTCTCGTCATGCACCTGGCCCTCAGCGGTCGCGGTGCGCCCGCCCACGTGGATCGTGGTGCCCTCGGCGCGCAGCCGCATGCCCTTCACGGACATCACCACGCGGCCCGCCTCGACCTCATCGAAGCTCATCCCGAGCAGCCGGCGGATCGACGGGACGGCGTCGGAATCGTGGTCCTTGAGCCAGCGCAGGGTCTCCAGCCCGGTCATCGACGACCAGCCCGGATCCTGGGCCTTCCCTACAGCCTGTGCGGCGCCGGTCTGCTCGGCGGGCTCTCCCTCGGTCATGGGCGTCTCCTCCGGGGGTGGGGCCGCATCAGCCCTCCAGCTGCTCGGAGAGCTCGAGCCAGCGCATCTCGAGCTCGTCGATCTCGTCCTTGGCAGCGTTCATGCGGGCGGTGATCTCGCCCAGGCCCTCGAAGTCGGTCTGGTCGTGGTCGGCCAGCTCCTGCTCCCGGTCCGCCACCGTCTCGCGCAGCTTGGACAGCTTGCGCTCGATCGACCCGACCTCCTTCTGCATGGCGCGGGACTCGGCCCCGGACAGGGAGGAGCCCTGCGAGGACGCGGAGGCGGCCATGGGGTTCGACTCGGAGGTCTGCAGCGCGGAGCCGTCGGCCAGGCGCAGGTACTCGTCCACGCCGCCGGGCAGATGCCGGAAGCGGCCGTCGAGCACGGCGTACTGCTGATCGGTCACCCGCTCGAGCAGATAGCGGTCGTGGGAGACGACCAGCAGGGTGCCCGGCCAGGTGTCCAGCAGGTCCTCCATGGCCGCGAGCATGTCCGTGTCGAGGTCGTTGGACGGCTCACCCAGCAGCTAGATGGCAGATGCAAGAGGAGCACCTGTCTGTCATGGAGACTCGACTACCCACCCGACCACCGGCTTCCGAGATCAAGGCTCTCATATACACGCGAGCCTCGATGGATCGTCACTACCTCATGCGCTCGACCGACGATCAGGAGACGGACTGCCGCGCCTGGTGCGCGCAGCAGACGTGGAATGTCGGCAGGGTCATCACCGATGCCAATCGATCTGCATCGAAGTGGCGCACCCGCGAGCGTGAGGGGTTCGAGGAGGCTCTCCACCTGATCGCCTCCAAGAAGTATGACGCGTTCGTGACGTGGGAGCCCTCCCGCGCCGGACGTGAGCTACTGGCGTACGTGCAACTGCGTGCGGCTTGTCAGGAAGCCGGTGTGCTCTACCTGACGAAGGGCCGGGTCTATGACTTTTCCCGCCATGACGACAGCTTCATGATGGGGCTGGAGTTCCTCACTGCGGAGAAGGACGCCGCGGTGATCCGGGACCGGCAGCTGCGCACTGTGCGGCTCAACGCGCAGAAGGGTCGCCCACACGGTCGGCTCCCCTACGGGTACCGCAGGGTGTATGACGAGCAGACGCGTGCGCTGGTTCGTCAGGAGATCGACCCGGGAAAGGCCTCGATCATCATCACGGCCGTCGATGAGATTCTGGACGGGGTCTCGATCAACAACATCGTGACTCGCCTGAATCGCGCGGGGGTGCCGACCCCGATGAAGCCGACGTCCGACCAGTCGCGAGGTTGGATGAGCTCAACCCTGCGCCAACTCATCAAGAGTCCAACGATTGCGGGCCTGCGCATGTATCAGGGCGAGGTCATCGGTGAAGCGGACTGGCCGGCGATCGTTCCGGTCGAAAAGTGGGAGAAGGTCAACCAGATCCTTGCGGACCGGGCTCGCCGTACTCGGTACGTGGAGGAAGGCAACCATAGTCACCCCAGGTGGCTGCTGTCATTCATTGCCAGGTGCGGCTTCTGTTCGCACCCCTTGGTGCGCATTCATGGTGCCGTGGATCGCAAGCGGACTGGGATGCCTCGAGACAACTACATCTGCGGGAAAGTGGGGTGCCGGAAGGTCAGTATCGACATTCCCTACACGGACGCTTACGTCACCGGCGCACTACTTGGTTGGCTGTCCAAGCCTGAGAGCCTAGCGGTCATTCTGGGCCCGGACGACAACTGGAACGAGCGGGTCCGCGAAGCCCAGGACCATGTCGCAGCACTGCGCAGGCGCCTCGCCGACGCAGCGGGCGAGTATGCACAGGGCCGGATCAGCATGACGATGCTGGCCGATGTCGAGGAACGCCTCAAGCCCGAGATCGAACGTGCCGCGAAAGCCGCCGTTCCCCCGGTCGCCGACAGGCAACTCCTCGCACTGATCCAGACGAAGGATCTGGATGCCGCATGGGAAGCTCTCGACCTGGTCGAGAAGCGCCGCATGCTCAAGATGCTGCTCGACATCCGGATCGAGAAGGCCAAGACCATGGGCGGCCGCTTTGATCCGGCACGGATCAAGATCACTCCTCGGTTCTCGGTTCCCGAGACATATCAATGGAGGCGACCAGAATCGTCCTGACCGCTGCGCCCTGACGGTCAGTCGGCGGTAGGAACGACGCGCCGAGCTCTCGCCCCAGCTCCTGGAGCCGCGAGAGCTCGGCGCTCGTCTGCTGAGCTGCGGTACTCATCGCAGTTCCCCGGTGCGCGGATCGGCGCCTGCGAAGAAGGCGTCCTCGGCGGCGCGGCGTTCGGCGACTCGTGCGGCGACGTACTCGACGAAGTCGGCATCGCGGTCGGCGACGAACACGTCCTCGACCGGGTCGGCGGGGTCCTCGCCGGGCCAGGTCGTCTGCCTGGTTGGCCGGTCGCGGTCCAGGCGGGTACCGGAGGCGGCGACCCATTCGCGCAGCCTGGCGCGGGCGTCGGCGAAGTCGCGATGCCACCCGAACGGGGCACTGCCGTTCTGCTCGGGGTGGTAGGCACACAGCCAGTGCAGATGCAGCGCTGAGAGCTCCCAGACGAGTTCGTCGTGGCGGTGCCAGAACGGTGGGATGACGCTGGCGGGCAGCCCGTAGGTGCGGCGTGTCGTCTCGACCCACCGGTTCAGGGCGTACCACTCCTTTTCGAGTTCGTCGGCGCGCAGCAGGTACCAGTTCACTGGGTGCGGCGGGCCGGGGTCCTCCTCGTCCTCGTCTTCGAGCATCCCCTCGTCGTCGAGGTCGAGCTCGTCCTCGGGCAGCTCCTCCACGGCGGGCTCACCGGGGGTCTCGTGGTCGCGGTCGTCGGTCATGATCGGGACTCCTCGGTGCTCACAGGCCCATGTCCGGCGACTGCCGGTCGGGCCGGTACTCGGGCGCGGCGAACGCGGCAGGCGTCTGCTGCTGCGCCACCTGCCGTTCCGGCTGCTCGGGAACACCGGAACCGGCGGACTGCTGGGCTGCGTCACGTTCGACGGTGGGTCGCTGGGCCTGTTCGCGGCGCGGGGTGCGGTCGACCTCGTAGGTGGTGCGGGCCATGTCGTGACCGAGCGCGGTCGCGACGAACCGCTGCTTCGTCTCGCCGGTGCTCTTGGACTGGTAGTCCTCCATGCGCCCCTCGGCGATGAAGAAGTCGTTCTTGGCGAGTTGCTTGTAGGCGCGCACGGCGACGCCCTTGTAGGCGACGAGGTCGTGGTAGGTGTTCGGCAGACGGGTGTAGGTGCCGTCGTCCTCGTAGTCCCAATGACGCTGCTCGACCTTCGCGTAGAACGCCGCTTTGCCCTTCTGAGTGGTGCCCAGCGTCGGCTCGGACTTGATGCGTCCCTTGAAGGACTCGCGGACATCCGCGCCCTGCTCGGGCTGGGTCTCGGGGCCGGTTCCTGGGTTCTCGTGCTCGGCCATCGTGCTGCTCCTGTCTTCCTGATGCGGCCACCTGTCGTGGCGGCCGTCGTGACAGGCAGGTGCACACGAGCTGTCCCGGACCTACCGAGGCGGGTCGGGGCGGCGCAGCAGCGCCTCGATCTCGGCCCGGTCGGTCTTGAGCTGGTCGGCGTCGGCGCGAGCGGGCCAGGCGCGCAGATCGGTGACGATCGGCGGGGCCGCACGCAGCAGGGTCACCGCGGTGCCGAACGGGAGGGTCCGCAACCGGTCGGGCGGGAAGATCGCGACCCTGCGCACGGAGCGCTGGTTCTGGCGAGTGCCGTGATCACCGAGGGTGATCGAGTCGGTGTACTCATCACGTTCACCGATCAACGTGGACAGGTCTTGAAGGTCTTTGCTGTTCGAAGCCCCGCCGAGAAGAATCTTCACGATGGAGGCGTCCCAGATCGCGCCGGCCTGGTTCTCCGACCACTTGTCGCGCGCCTGCGCGAGAGACTGGAGCACGGGCAAACAGGTGATTCCGGTGCCACCGCCCTCGGCCATCAGCGTCGGCAACGACGGCAGCGGGGCGAGGTTGCCGATCTCATCCAACGCCAGCAGCAGTGGCGGGTCGAGACGGGCTCCGGGTGAGCGTGCCGCGATCCGCCGGGCGGTCTCCACGAGATCCTCCACCAACGCGGCGACCAGTGCTGCGGAGGCTCCGGCTCCAGCACCGGTCGCGAGGAGGAACAGGGTGCCCCGATCACGGATGAACGCTTCGGGGTCGAACTCCTCCCCGGGGCCGGGGCTGACGGCATCGAGCACCCGCGGGTCAGCGAGAGCACCGAGGGCCAGAGAGACGCCCTGCCAGATCGAATCGCGGGTCCTGGGGTCGGCGTCGATCATGGATTCCAGCGAGTCCGCCCACCCCGTGGCCGCGTCCGGGCTGTTGGTGAGGATCGCGACGGCCTCCGCCGCAGCCGAGGGGTCCAGGGTCCAGCGGAACAGCTCCGCCGGGGAACGCCCATCAAGAGCAGCGGCGTGCAGCAGAGCCTGCAGCGCAGTCCTCGTCTTGCCTTCCCAGAATCCGCCAGACTCCACCCCGCCGGCAGACAGGCCGGTGGCCGAGGCGAGGCCGGTAGCGCGGATCATCGCGGTGAGAGGGTCGGCGCAGCCACGCACGGGCGACCAGCGCATCCCCGCCGGGACGCCCTCGGCCAGGTGCTGGGGGTCGAACACTGCGACCGGGCCGTGCTTCTCTCTCGCGCGCAGGGTCGCGGTGAGGTTGTCCGGGCGGGTGCTGGTGGCGATCACCGCCCCCGGCGCGTCGAGGATCGCGGGGATTACCACGTGCAGGCCCTTGCCGGAGCGGGGTGGTCCGATGAGCAGGATCGAGTCCTCGACGCTGGCCCACACCTCCCGGCCCCGGCACATCCCGAGTCGGTAGCCGACATCCGCCGGGGTCGGCTTGGAGAGAGAGGGTCGCAAGTTCCCGGCGCGGGTGAGCAGCGCCGTAGGTGAGGCGACCGTGGCCACCTCGTGGCGGGTCGCGACTCCGGCGGTTGTGTGCGGGTCGACCTCGGTCTTGCGGGCGTGACGGCGCAGCCGCGTCCACACCCAGCAGCCGCCGGCGACCAGCCCGGCCAGCAGCACGACGGTCACGGCCCAGTAGGCGACCGCGCTCATCCCTGGCGCGTCGAGCGCGGCGGCAGGATCACCGGGCCGGAACAGCACCGAGATGCCGGAGGCGGGCCCAGCGGCGGGCTGGTCGGTGCCGGTGAGGAACGCGGCCACCGATCCGGCGCCGCGCAGGATCAGGGCGAGGCCGAACAGTCCGACCAGCCCGATCATCGCGGCGTTGGTCAGCTCGTCGCCGAAGCTGCCGCTCTGGCGGCCCTGCGGGACGCTCATCGCAGCCTGCGCGCCACGACCGTGCCGGAGACGCGCCCGACCAGCAGCACCTCTCCGGCATCCCCGACCCGTCGCGGATCGAGCAGCCCCCGTGCAGTGCCGTCGCCGGCCGCGTCGGTGTCGGAGACGAGCACGGTGCAGGCGATGTCCTCCCCGGCGACGAACCCCTCCCCGGTGACCTCGATCAGCGCCGGCACCGCCTTGGGCCGTCTCGTCTTTGGGGCCGGCTCGGGTGCAGGGTCGGCGCGGCGTGGTTGTGCGGCGACGAGTTCGGTGAAGCTCGTGCCGTCGGCCTCGTGCACCTCCACCCGCACCGGCACCGCACGCTCCTGGCTGGCGTGGTCGATGATCTGCGGGAACGCGGCCCGCGACCACGGCCGCTGGTCGTCGTCGGGCGGATACACGGTGCCGTCGATCATCACGGTCATCGACCCGTCGGCGTGGATATCGAGGATCACGGTGCGCATCGACACCGGCACCGGCTCAGGGAGATTCGCATGTCGTCTCATGCCGGCCAGGTGCACAATCCCGTACCCGCACCGTTCATCCTGGCTGCTGCTGGCGCAGCTGCCGGGCCTCGTCCAGCACACGACGGCAGGGTTCCCTCACCCATACCCGCTGTTAGTATCTGCGTATGGATGCAGATAAGCAGATGTGCGGCATGGATCCCGCGTCGGAATACGTCGATCTCGCCGCGGAGGTCTTGGGACTGTTGTCCGATCCGACGCGGATCAGGATCGTGCTGGCCCTGCGCCAGGCCGACGAGTTGCCGGTGAACGCGCTGGCGGAACTGGTCGGGAAGAAGCCCTCGGGGGTGTCGCAGCATCTGGCCCGACTACGGATGGCGCGGATGGTCACGACCCGGCAGGAGGGCACGAGCGTGCTCTACCGCCTCACCGACGAACACGCGGTCGCCCTGGTGGTCGAGGCGATCAAGCAGGCCGAGCACGCGGTCGCGAACGGGCAGATCCCGCCCCACCACCACGCACCCCGGCAGTAGTAGCCCGTTCGTCGCACAAACTCTCGTTCGTTAGGCCTCGTCTCATGCTTGCTGTCCTGCGCAATCCCACCTACGCGAAACTGTTCAGCGCGCAGGTCATCGCGCTGCTGGGCACGGGCCTGCTCACCGTCGCGCTCGGACTGCTCGCCTTCGAAATCGCCGGCGGCGACGCCGGCGTGGTGATGGGTGTGGCGATGACGATCAAGATGGTGGCCTACGTCGCCGTCTCCCCCCTCACGACGGCACTCACCACCCGTCTCAAGAGAAAGCCACTACTCATCGGGACCGATCTCATCCGGGCTGGGGTCGCGCTCTCGCTGCCGTTCGTGACCGAGGTGTGGCAGATCTATGTGCTGATCTTCCTGTTGCAGTCCGCATCGGCGACGTTCACGCCCGCGTTTCAGGCCGTGATCCCGTCCGTGCTCCCGGACGAGGGACAGTACACACGTGCCCTGTCGCTGTCGCGGCTCGCCTACGACTTGGAGTCGCTGGTGAGCCCGATGCTCGCCGCCGCCTTACTGACGGTCGTCAGCTTCCACAATCTCTTCGCTGGCACCGTGGTCGGGTTCCTTGCCTCTGCGACCCTGGTGCTTGTCTCCCGCTTTCCTCGCTTCGAGGCTCCCGCTCCGGCGCCGTTCTTCGATCGCCTCACCCGCGGCGCCCGTGCGTTCTGGGCCAGCCGGGAGCTGCAGGGCCTGATGGCGCTGAACCTCGTCGTGGCGACGACCACGGCGATGGTGATCGTCAACACCACTGTCCTCGTCCTGGGCGATCTGGGCCGCACCCAGTCCGATGCTGCGCTCCTGCTCGCCGCCTACGGAGGCGGCTCCATGATCGTGGCCCTGACCATGCCCAAGCTCTTGGAAGCCGTCTCGGACCGGCGAGTCATGCTCACCGGCGGCATCGCCCTGCCCGTCCTTCTCCTGGCCGGAGCCGGGGTGCTCGCCTGGACCGATGGCACGCCCCAGTGGGTCGGGCTGCTGAGCGTGTGGGCGCTGATGGGGGCGGCAACCTCCACGATCCTCACCCCCTCCGCCAGGCTGCTGCGGCGAGGCAGCACGGAAGAGAATCGGGCCGCGGTGTTCGCCGCGCAGTTCTCCCTGTCCCACGCCTGCTTCCTCATCACGTACCCCCTCGCCGGTGTTCTCGGCGCCGCTATCGGCCTTCCCGCCGTGGCTCTCGTCCTCGTCGGTATCGGCATTCTCGGCGCGGTCCTCGCCACCACTGCTTGGAGCGCTACGTCCCGCACTCTCGTGCAAGCTCACAAGCGATGAGCACAGGGAGCGCTCATGCCCTCCACGACCGCTTCGACAAAGATCGATCCGATCGCTCGTACGGTTGCATCTGTAACGAACATGCGACCCCACAGTCAAGGTCAGAACGTCTGGAGATCCGCGGAATCACGCGGATTCTTACCCTACGCGGGGTTGGTTTTTTCCGGGATCGGACATGCGGCTGGTGGTGTCGAAGAGCTCGTACTCGGCCGGGTGGAGCTGGTGCTGGACGACGAAGGAGCGTTCCTTGATCCGCCACAGCCCTTGTCCGGTGCCCAGCGTCGGCAGCAGCTCGCGCTCGGTGCCGGTCAGTCCAAGGGTCTTCGCGGTCGTGCCCAGCTGGTCGGATTCCTGCCGGTAGATGATGCGGGACTCCGCATTGGCGAGCAGGGAGTTCGCGAGCGAGCGCATGGCCGAGCCCTGGTCGCCGACGTTTTCCAGGTCGGTGAGCTTGTGGAAGATGAGCATGTTGCTGATCCCGTACGCCCTCGCCAGCCGCCAGTGCGCATCCATGCGCTTGAGCAACGCGGGTTCGGACATGAGGCGCCAGGCTTCGTCGTAGATGCACCAGCGCTGCCCGCCGTTCGGGTCCAGCAGCGCCGATTCCATCCACGCGCTGGAGCACGTCATCAACACCGACACCAGCGTGGAGTTCTCGGTGACTCGCGACAGGTCCAGGGACACCATCGGCAGGGTCGGGTCGAACACCTCCGTCGACGGGCCGTCGAACAGGCCGGAGAGGTCCCCAGCCACCAGTCGTCGCAGCGCGTGTCCGACCATGCGGCCGTCCTCGGCCAGCCGCCCGTCAGGGTCGTGGGAGGGAGACAGGAGGTGGTCGACGATCATCGGCAGGATCGGCACCTCGTTCTCCCGTACCGTTTCGGCGAGGGCGGTGTCGATCGCGGTGTGCTCCAGCGGCGACATGGGCCTGGCCAGCACGGTCTCGGTGAGCGCGCCGATCAGGTCGCGGCGGCGGGAGGCGACCGTCGTCTCCCACTCCGCATCGCTGAGCCCGGAGGGGCGGTAGCCCTCGTCGAGGGGGTTGAGGCGGGTGGGCAGGCCGTGGCCGAGCTGGATCGCCCGCCCGCCGACGGCGCGGGCGATCTCAGTGTGCTCGCCTTTCGGGTCACCGGGAACGTAGACCCGCCGCCCGAACGGCAGGCTGCGCGTGTACAGGCTCTTGGCGAGGGAGGATTTGCCGCTGCCGACGATCCCTGCGACCACGACGTTCGGGGCGGTGATGACCCCGGTCTGATACAGCACCCACGGGTCGTAGACGAACGAGCCCCCGGAGTAGAGGTCCTGGCCGACGAACACGCCCGCCGAGCCCAGGCCGCCCTCGGCGAGGAACGGGTACTGGGCCGACAGGGTCGCGGAGGTGTCCTGGTGGCGGGGCAGCCGGAACCGGCCCGGCGTCCGCAACGTTTGCTTGCCGGGCTCCCCGGCGGCGGGCAAATACCGAGTGGCCTTGCGCTCGGCCCGCTCGACCTCGGCCTTGGCTTTCGCTTCCGCGACCTCGCGGCGACGCTGCTCGGCCTGCAACCGGGCCGCGGCCTGGCGGCGCTGCGCCCGCAGCCGTCGCCGCTCGGTGGCCGGGGCGACCAGCACGGAGGTATGTAGGCGTTCCTTCTCGCTCACAGTCCCAACCCCCGCCCCTGACCTCTGCTGGACCCGGCGGGGTGCGGGTCGAACCACGACCCTGCCGGCTGCGCGACCCGCGCCTGCCTCCCCGCGCGCAGGGAACGCCGCGTCGTGTGCTTCGGAACGGTGGTGGGGTGTTCGATGGCGGTGACGGCACCGGTCAGGCGGGTCGTGGTCTCCTCCAGTGCGGTGCCGGCCTGATGGAGCTCGTCACCGATCTGCAGCCCGGTATCCCGTGCGAGGGCCGGGGCGCCGGGGAGGGTGTGGGCGACGGCGATCCGGTCGATCGCCTCCCGCATCGCCGTGGCCGCATCGCGCAGGTCGCCCAGCAGTGTGGCGGTGCCGGGACCCGTGGCCTGCAGTTCACTGTCCGCGGCGAGGTGGCGCAGGTTGCGGGCGGCCTCGGTGGCGAACGCGGCGGGATAGTAGACGGCGGACATGATGGCCTCCCAGGCACGAGAACGACGGGGATGTGGTGCAGGTGCACCCCACCCGCCCGGTCACGGACATGCCGGTGCCGCCGACCCCACAGGGCGGCGGCACCACGGGAGGTAGTCGGGTCAGAGGCCGAGGCCGCGGTCACGCTTGACCGCCGCGACGCCCGGATGCTCGAACCAGGACCCCTCGCTCACCGGCCCACGCCCGGCGGCACTGCCCGCTTCTCGTCCGGTGGCGCGTACCCCGCGATCAGAGAGCGCCGCAGCGGCAGCACCCGCCGCGCCCATCGCAGTCCCGGCCGAGGCGGCACCGCCGGCACTGCCCATGTCGGGGTCCATGGTCGGTGCGGGGGTGTCGGTGTCGAGGCTGTCCTCGGGCGCGATCTGGTGGTGGCGGTAGAGGGCGACGTGGCCGAGGTCCGGGTTGTAGGTCAGCGTGTACTCTCCCGTGCGTGCTTCCTTGTCCAGCGCCCCGATCGGTGGGGTGTCGTAGACGTAGCCGTTGAGCATGGCCGCGTCCGTGGTCTCCTCGCCGTAGTCGAAGCCGGCCAGGTGCTCGATCGCGGCGTCCGGGCCGTCACAGTCGATCAGCCACAGCACCGCATCGGCTTCACCGCCCTGGAGGAAGACGATGTTCACCCACCGCGACACCGGCCCCTGAACCCTGGTCATCTCCGTCTCGGCGGGTGCGGGCGGGGCGGGGTGCCAGGCGATGCGACCGGCAGCCTGCGAGGCACGGTTAAGCCCCTCCTCGACACGGTCCAGGGCGGCAGCGGCCTCGGAGAGCTCCCCGGCGGCCAGGCGGGCATCACGGATACCGGCGGCGGGGTCTCCGGCATCGTCGAAGGCGCGCCCGTCATGGCGGGCGTGGCGGGTGGCGAGCTGCTGGATCGACTGCTGCATCGAGCGCACCCCGGCCAGCAGGTCCCCAATCACCCCGTAGGCGTCCTCGGGGTGGGTGAAGTCGCGGCTGGCGTGCGCCAGGCCGCGCAGCGCCTGCGATGCCTCCTCGGCGTCGGCGACGGGATCGTAGAATGTAGGCACGGTTCCTCCCCTTGACTGTGGTGATCGAGAGGTACGCATTCAGAGCACGAACCAGCCGGAGGAGCACATGAGCGGTGAGGATAGGGCCAGCGATCAGCTCGCAGCGAGGCACACTCAGACCCTGCGACTGTTCAAACGCCGAGCGGAAGAGCTCTTCTCGTGCGAGCTCGCACGTCGTGACGATGCGATGAACCTGGGGCAACAGCTGCACATGAACTTCGTTGTCGATCAAGCCACAGGCCAGTCGTCTCTGGCAGGCATTCGCCAGGTCATTCCTCCCAAAGAGCAGGTGGCTTACGCACTCACACTGATCCGTCCACTCACGCTCACGAAGAAGGGCGACCGGCTCGCATGGGTAACGGTTCTTGCCGCGTTGGAGTACTTTCGGCCGGCGGACGCCACCAATGTCTCTGAGCATTTGACACAGTTGCGTGAGAACTGGGCGCAGTACCCGCCTCGCCGAATGCGGATTATGCAGGCCCCGATCGACCCAGAAGCAGCCGGGGTTCGTGTCAATGCCTGGGACAACGAGATCGCACGTATGTTCCTCTACGGTGACCTCGTCCATGGCGATGACAACGCCGAATTGCTGGACGCGCTCGGAGATGATCAGGTTGTCTTCTCCGCCGGTGCGATGGCGTCGGACGGCTTCATGTTGGTGAACAACACGTATCAGGTCATGCACTGGCTCCGACCAGATATCGCCCCAAACGACGCGCACTTCTCCCAACTCCTAGCACAGGAGAAGCCCCCGAAGGACAACTGAGCCGGCTCATACGGGCCGGGTCAGGGGCAAGGCCGCGGCTGTGAACGCGGCGGCCTGCTGGCCGACGAGGCGGCGGGTTTCGCAGGAGGCCTGGATGGCGGCCTGCTCGACCGCGGCGACCGCGGCGTCCAGTTCCTCGATGGTGGGCGCCGAGACGGCGACCAGACCGGTCACGCGCAGCACGCCGTGCCCGGCGGTGAGGTCAGCTTCCTGCTGGAGCACGTCGGTGTATTCGGCGGTCTGGGCGGCGTCCTCGATCTGTCCGATCCGGCGGCGCTGCGCGGCATCGGAGATGTGCTCGACCTTCTTCTTGCGGATGTCACGGGCAGCCTGATCGGTGCGCAGCGGGGTGTAGAGCAGCGACAGGGATCGCCCGATCCCTGAGGAGAGCACCAGCGGGGCGAGGAACCCCGGATACACCATCGAGCGGGGCCACTCGCTGATCCAGAGCACGACGTGGTAGCCGGTATCGGTGCGCAGCCTCGTCCAGGTCTCGGTCACCGCGACCGGGCCGGCGGTGGCCAGCGACTGGCCGATCTCCCCGTGCCGCTCCAGGGTCGCGGCGACGGCCGGGTCGTAGGCGCTGCGCAGGATCACGGCGATCTGCCCCGGGCTCAGCCACCCGGCAGGGGTCAGGTCCGCCGAGCGCAGCGCCGCGGTCAGTGTGCTCATCTCCTGGCGCAGCACCGCGGCCGCGCCCCGCAGCCCGCCGCCGGCGGTCCGGATCTGCCGGGCCGCCGTCTTCATATCCAGGCTGAGGCTGATCGTGGTGGCGTGACGCTCCCCGGCGGGCCCGGCGCGCTCGATCAGCTCGGCATACGTCCTCGATGCGAAGGAGTCGTCCTGGCTGCCGTGGGCGGCCCACCATTCGGCCAGGCCCGTGCCCGAGTCCGGCAGGGTGCGCTCCAGCACCTGCACGGTCGCGATCCGCCCGGACCGGCAGACGCTGGCCAGCACCCGCCCCCAGGAGGAGACCCGGCGGGCCTGCTCGCCGGGATCGAGGAGCACGAACGCGGGATGGCGGATCTCGCACACCACCGTCAGCGTCGCCTGGTGAGGGTCGTGGATCATGCCCGCCCCGCTCTGCGGGTCGACGTGCTCGCGCAGCCGCGCCATGTCACCGGGCAGCGCGAGCGTGCCCGCCGGCCTCGGAGCGACGATGCGGCGCCGGTAGGCCAACTGTCCGCCGGTGGTCCGCCACAGCCACCAGGCGGCCACGGGCACCCATTCCACGACCGGGCGCCCGGCGACGGGCATCCAGGTCAGCACGATCGAGGACACCCAGATCGGGGCGGTGTAGGCGATGAGCATCCCGCCGGCGTAGAACGCGCCCACCAGGGACAGCACTCCGACGGCGAGGGTCGCCAGCTGGGTCGCGGACAATCCCAGCAAGATGCCGCGGCGAGTCAATCTGCTGAATTTCACCGGCACCAGGTCGGTGCCCGTACGCGCTTCTTCGGCGCTGTGCTTGTTGCTCACGAGGATCACTCCTTCCCACCGGTCGGCGGCTTACTGGGCCCGTCGTCGGGCTTCGGGCCGGTCGGCAGGTTCGGCTGCGGGGTGCTGCGCGGCGGTGCCTGCGCGCCCGGCCCACTCCCACCGCTCTCACCGTTCCCGCTGGTGTTGGTGTTGCCGGTGTTCTGGTTGGCGCCGTCGGTGGCGGCCTCGGCCTGGGCGCCGATCTGCTTGCCGGCCTCGGGGCCGGCCGTCGCGGCCTTCTTCGCGACCTCCGCGCCGATGACCACCGCCGCGACCGGTCCCGCGGCAGCTCCCGCACCGGCCGCCGAACCGCCGGCGCCCGCACCGCCCGCACCTGCTCCGGCATCTGCTCCGCCGCCTGGTGGTGGCGGCGTGCCCCCACCGCCGCCGCCACCGCCGGGTGGGTTTCCGCCTCCGGGTGGGGGCGGTTCGTCACCCCCGCCCCCACCTCCTCCGCCGCCGTTGCCGTTGGTGTCGAGGATCTTCTTCGGGCCTTCGCCTTGCGGTGTGCCGGGCACCGGGACGGGTCGGTTCATGGCGTTCTTGGCTTCTTGTTCCGATCCCATGGTGTTGTAGAGGTCGAAGCCGAGGAACGCGATGACCCGGTAGACCATGTAGGGGGCGAAGGCGGCGATCGCGAGCATGACGATGCCGGTGATTGGCTCGGTGATCGCCGTCAGGTCCGCCTCGATGGGGGTTGCCATCTGGGTGATCGCGATGAGGAACACCACCACGAGCACCAGCTTGGAGATGATGAGGGCGAGTACGAACGCCGCCCACTTCCCGATCCACCCGCGGGTGGCATCCCACGCCGCACCAGCGAACGCGAGCGGGGCGAGCACGATCGCGATCAGCAGCAGAGCCTTGCGGATCAGCAGCGAGAACCACACGATCGCGACCGCGGCGACCATGAGCCCGCCGAGGAAGATCGTCACGATCGCCCCGACACCGGGGGCGGAGATGTTGATGGCGGTCAGTCCGGCGGCCAGCAGGATGATCTTGTCGCCCATCGTGGCCGTGGTCTCGCCGGCGGCTTGGATGATCCCGATGGTCAACTGGTCGGTGATCTCCAGCGCGAGCGCGGCCAGGGTGATGACCACGAAGGAGCCGAGCACGGCCTTGCCGGCCCCGAGGGCGGCGCGGGACAGCGCGGTGGGGTCGCGGCGGATCAGGCCGAGGATGAGCTGGAAGCAGAAGAAGATCAGCACGATGAACACGCCGATCCCGAACAGCAGGTTGTACACCGACACGTACCCCTCTTGGGTGACGTCGACCAGCGTGGTCGTGTCAAACACTGTCCACATGGCCTCGATCAGCCAGCCCGCCGCCCCGCCGACGGCCTGCGCGAACCAGTCGAACGGGGCGGCGATCAGCGACGCGGCCGCTTCACCGGCGGAGTCGCAGACCGTGGAGATGACGGGAACATCGCACAGCGCCATCACAGACCTCCCTCACACAGATAGGCGGGTTCAGACGGCCTGGCCGACGCCCCAGAAGAAATTGATCAGCGTGACCGCGGCACCGCAGATCACCGCCGCACCGCAGGAGATCAAGACGCCGATCTTGCCGCGGCCGGCCAGGTGGGGGTTGCTGGAGTTGGAGCCGAAGCCCCACACGATCGCCGAGACGATCAGCGCGAGGACGGACAGGATGAGGCCGACGGTCATGACGGCACCGACGATGGTGCGCAGCTGGTCGATGCCGGGCAGCCCCGAGTCGTTGGGGTCGATGTCGATCTGCATCGGGAGCATCGCCAAGCGGGCGAGGGTCCAGGTGGCGAGGGTCGTGATGGTCATGGCAGGGCGCTCCTTCGACAGATGAGACAGAGGTGTTCTCTCGACCAGGTGCACCCGACCCCGCCAGACACGCAGCAGCGCCCGCCCCCACAAGACCGGGGGCGGGCGCAGCAGCTTCAGCGCAGGGGTTCAGAGTTGTTGGCCGATGCCGATCAACCAGTTCATCCACGTGACCCCGGCGCCGGCGAGGATCGCCGCCCCGAGGGCGACGAGCACGCCGGTGCGGGCCTTGCCGGCGGCGGCGTAGTTCCCGGACGCAGACGCGATCGCCCAGACGATGCCGGAAATAATGAGCATCAGCACCGCGATGATGAGCACGAACGTCAACAGGGCGCCGATGACCTCTTCCAGGTCGCCGATGCCGCCCAGGCCCTCGAAATCGGGGAACACGTCCATCAGGCCCCACCACCCGAATCGGCGAGGGTGACGTGGAGGTGGTCTTGATGCCTCGTGGTGATATCGGTGCCGCGCGTGTAGTCGCGCCAGCCCTCGTCGTCACGGGCGAGGGACCAGATCTTGTCCTGCCAGATGAGGTAGTCGACTCCGAGGGTCTCGGCGTGGTCTTTCATCCAGTTCGTGACTTCCCAGCCCGCCTCGATCTGCGCGGGCGTGGGCATCTGCCCGATGGCGTTGCCGAACGCGATATCGCAGGCCCGACCCAGCGGGTGCTCCGAGACCGTGCCCGGCCGTGGCGAGTAGCACGACCAGGTCGTCTCGGGGAACGCCGCGATCGTCTGCTGATACAGGTGCAGGGTGCGGCGGGTGATCTGCCCGTTACTGGTCGGGTCGTCGACCAGCTCATCCGGGTCACCGGCCGGGGCAGGGTCAGGCTCCCCACCAGGCCCATTGCTGTCGGGGTCGCAGTCGCCGGCCGGTGGGCCGGTCTCGGCCTCGGGCAGGTCCGCGGCGTCGTGGGCGTTCAGCCAGGCGGCGGGGTCGGTGTGCTCACCGCCGGTGCCCCCGACATAGACCTCAAGGTGCAGGTGCGGGCCGGTGGACTGGCCCGAGGAGCCGACGTCGGCGATGTGCTGCCCGGCCCGCACCCTATCGCCGGCCTCGACGTGGATGCCGTCGGCCCAGGAATGGATGTACCCGGTGGCGACCTGCTCGCCGCCGACCTGATGTTCGATGACGACCTTCCCGCCCCACGCATCGGTGTACTCGGCGACGGTGACCGTGCCGTCGGCGGCGGCGAGGATGGGCGTGCCGTCCGGGGCGGCGAAGTCGCTGCCGGTGTGGAAGGACTGCTCCCCGGTGATCGGGTGGGTGCGCGGCCCGTACGGGTCGGTCGCCGTCCACGTGCCCTCGGGCAGAGGGAACACCACCCGCGAAGACTCCGCCGCCCCGGCCACAGCAGGCACCACACCAGGGTCAGTTTCGACGTTCGTGCCTGTGGTGCCGAGGAGGGTGTCGAGGATCGTGACGGCGACGGGGCTGTAGTTCTCGTACCGGTCGGGGAACGCCGAGACCTCCACGGCTTGGGCGGCCTCGCCTTTGCCCATGTCTTGCCAGCCGGGGATGTCCAGCAGCCCGCGCGGCGAGGGATGGTTCGGGCCGTCCGGGCCGCCGAAGAACGCTCGCGCCTGATACTCGGGGGCCATCAGCTCTGGGACCGACCCCCACCCGGCCTGCGGGCGCATCTGGAACAACCCCAGGCTGTCGTTGTCGCTGCCATCGCCATCGTTCGGGTAGTCCGCTGACTCCGGGTAGACGCTCGTGTTCGACAGCTGCCGCAGGGTCGACTCGGTCAGTGCGGCCATCAGCGCGATCTGGAGTCCGTCACGGTTCACGCCCTCGACGCCGGAGCCGGTCTCGATGATCGTGGCCGCGTGCGTGAGTTGCTTCTTGTTCAGCGTGAACGACTCCCCATCGCGCGTTTCGACGGCGAGCTCGTCGGGCACCTCGCCGACTTGCAGTCCGCCGCCGGGCACGGTGCAGGCCCAGGTCGCGGCGGGGTTCATCAGCAGCCCGATCCCGACCATCGACAGGAACGGTGCTACCAGCGCCAGTGCGAGCAGTCCGATAGCGAGCTTCTTGAGCACCACGCCCCTCCTTTCTCCCCAGACCTCTCGGGTCAGCGCAGGGGGTTGTCCAGCTCGGACAGCCGCAGCAGATGACAGGTGTCGTAGGCGGGCTCGCAGACCACGAACACGGTGAACGCCACCTCGTGCGCGGAGTCGACGGGTTCGTCGTTCAACACCCCGGCACGGTGGCGGACGCCTTCGATCGTGATCGCCGTCGTCCCCTCCACCAGCTGCCCCGGCTGCGCCTGCTCCTGCGCGGTCGCCCACGCTCCGGGCACGAACGCATCGGTGATCTCCAGGTGCTGGGTGGTGGCGTACTGGCGCAGCTCGACCCATGCCTCCCGCGTGGGCAGATAGGCGGCGATATCGGAGGCGAGGCCGGCCTGCTCGGTGCCGGTCGGGTCGGCGACCTCCATCAGCACGCTCGTGTAGTCCAGCGGCATCAGCCCCGACCCGGTATCCCAGGCGAACACCGCCGTCGCGACGTTGCGGGCGAACTCCTCCGGGTCCCCGGACCCGACCACCGCAGCGATCCGCCCCGGCCGTGGCGTGCCGGACTCGACCGGACTCGACGACGCGCCCGGCTCGGGGTCACGGTCGTGGGGTGGGCTGGTGTCGGGGCCGAGGATCAGGCCGTAGATCCCGATGCCGGCCAGGAGCACGATCACCAGGCCGGCGGCGAGCAGGACGATCAGGCGGGTGCGCGGGCGGGAGTCAGCGAAAGTCTTCATGCCGCCCAGGTGCACGCACCCGGTCACAGAGCACGCAGATGCTGCCGAGAGACGCTCTCGCCTGATTCGGCATCAGCGCCGGGGCCGGTGTCCTCGTCGGTGCGGGGCTCCTCGGTTGTCGTCTCGACGTCGTGGCCGGTGGTGTCGAGGGAGATGCGCAGGCGGGCGGCGAAGGCGCTGGTGCCGTCGGCGACGTCGAGGAAGATGCCGGCCTGCTCCTCGGTGAGGTCGCGGGCGAGCTCGTCCACGTCGTAGTGGGTCCACCATTCCGCCAGGGAGGTCCAGGTCTGCACGAACGCCGTCACCGGCCACCGCCCCGGCACCACCGCCGGCCGGGCCGAGGTGTGCGTGCGGGGCTTGGTGCGTCCAGCGGCGGTGACACGGGCGACGGCCTCTTGGGCCATCGCGCGCAGCGACGCCTGGCGAGAGGCGTCCGCTTGCTCGACCTGGCCGCGCAGGCGCTGATAGGCGGGGTCGACCGGCCCGCCGGCCTCGATCCCCGCCAGCTCCGTCGTCGCCTGCTCGCGCAGCGCCTCGGGATTCTCGGGGTTCTCGGCCATGGCCTGGATCGCCGAGATCTTCTCCAGCGTCGTGTACGAGGCGCGGCCGGTGACCATCCGCGCGGCCTGCGCGCGGCTCCTCCCACCGACACCCCCTGACGGGGGTGCCAATTTGGCACCCCCGTCAGCACCGGGCTGATTCTCCGCCGAGAAGCGGGTTACGACATCGCGGCGCTGGGCGTCCTCGGTCATGAGCTGCTTGAGCTCGCGGTACAGGGCGGCGGCCTCCAGCTGGTTGAGCGGCTTGCGGTGCGCATTCTCGTCCTGCTCGGCCAGCAGATGCCCCAACCGGGTCGAGACACCCGATCGCACCCACACGCTGACCGTGCGCCAGTGCAGCAGCCGGATCGCTTCCAGCCGGCGTCGCCCGCACACCAGCACCCCTTCGGGGGTGACCGTGATCGGTTGCAACAGGCCGTGCTCGCGGATCGAGTCAGCCAGAGCCTGGATATCGCCGAGGTCGGCGCGATGACGGGCACCGACCTGAATCGACTCCACGGTGCGTTGCAGTTCGATACTCATCACCACTCACCCCTCTCAGTCCTCTCTTCGTGGTCCCCGGTTACTTCCGGGCCTGTCGTGGGGCGGCCAGGCAGATGGTGAGCACGAGATCGTCATCGCGCAGCAGCATCGGGATCGTCTCGCCGATCAGCAGCCGCAGCAGCACCCCGCGGCCCGCGCTGGTCGCCGCCAGCGCCGGGTGCGGGTTGCCCAGCAGCGCCTTGAGCAGCCCGGTCCAGGACCGGCCCGGCAGATCCAGCAGCGCGCGGGCGTGCTGGTCACGTCGCAGGGTCTCGAACGCGGTATGCCGCGCCCCGGCCTTCGCCAGCGCCCCGCAGATGTGCTCCACCGACGCCCGCGCGGTCGCGGGCTCCCAGCCGAGCATCGTCACCAGCGCGATCGCGTCCTCAGCCGCCGACGACGCCGACATCGCCACCCCCACCACACCACCACCGCCACCGTCACCGTCTCCGGCGTCTCCGGTGCCGTCGGGATCGGGTTCGGGGTCGGTGACCTGGAACGCGGGGTGATACTCCGACAGCGGCGTCTCCCTGTCGGAGATTCGCTCGGCGTCGTGGAACGCGGAGATGTGCGGGCGGCGGGCCTGATGGGTCGAGCACAGCAGCCCCTGGGCGCGCTCCTCGGCGATGCAGGTGATCCGCACCGCGTGCGTGACCACGCCCCACGGGTCGATCGCCTCCCGGGCGGAGCGGGTGCGCATCACATCGAACGCGGCGCTGGCGGCCTCCCACGGGTCCAACGAGTGCTTGCGCGCCAGCGCGGCGTACTTCTGCGCCGCATACTGCATCAGCTCGCCGGCGACCGGGTCCCGCGCCCATGCCCCGGGCCCGGCCGCGTGGAGCCGGGCCAGCAGGGCACGCAGCCCGGCGCTGGTCGTGTAGTTCTCAGGCCCCCGCTGCGGGGAACCTGTGTGAGTCGTGGTCGTCATGGGTTCGGCACCTCCTGGCAGGCAGGTGCACTCGCCTTCTCCGACACCTGGTGCTCGGCGTTCGGCGCCGGGCATGGTCGTGGTCATGGCCGGTCACCTCAGTTCATTCCGACCGGGCCGCGCCCGGCCCCGTCACGGCTCGTACTGCGGCCGAACGCCGAGATCGGGGGCAGCTCACGCTCCTTTGCACCCAGGCGCGTGACGCCGCGGGCGAGGCCGTCGTGGGCCTTGTGTGCGAGGTTCGCCTCGAAGTCGATCGCCAGGCGTGAGATCTGCCCGGTGCCTCTCGCCATCAGGTCCGAGGTGCGTACCCAGTCAACCCCGCGCGCCTTGCGCAGTGCCGGATCAACATCCGCAGTCTCAGTCTTGGCACCGGTTGTGCGGGTGACGTCGGCGGCTTGGATCGCCTCCGGAGCACCCGGTGTCTCCGCCCGGTCAGGGCGGGTCGTCTCCGGCGGGGGCGTGTCCTGCCTGCCGGGGTTGTTCTGCTCGTAGGGGTTCATGATTTCTGCTCCTTCTCCTCATCTGATTCGTTGTGGTGCTCGGGCACTGCCGAGGTCTCCTGGTCTGCGGCGGGCGCGGGATCGGTGCGGGGGAACCAGCGGCCGACGGTCGAGGCGTGCACGCCGAGTTCGCGCGCGATCGCCTTGTTCGACCAGCCCCGCCCCCGCAGCACTGCCGCCCGTTCCCGCCGCCCAGCACCTGCCAACGTTGGCGGGTCGGGCTCAGCCGATGGGGTTTCGGCCACCGCCTCCAGCACGGGCACATCCGATCGGTCAGGCTCTGTCTGCTCGCCCAGCACCTTGGCGGCCGGGGCCGGCGGTGTCGCTACCGCGATGCCCGTGGCCGAACGTGGCCGCTCGGGAAGCTCCGGCAGAAGGAGCGGTGCGGCCTGTGCCTGCGCGCCAGCGGTCTCGGAGACCTCCAGCGCCGATCCTGACTCCGGGGTGGGGGTGATCGGCGTGGGGACCGGGGTTCTGGTGGAGCGGGTCAGGACCGTCGTCAGATGCGTGGAGGCCAGCAGCACGAGCGGCGGGACCGCGGCGACGATGGCCGCGAGCAGGCCCGGCACGGAGGCGTCAGCGGCGACGAGGGCGTGCGCGGCGTTCGCGCTCACCGACATCAGCGCCCCGGCGATCAGCAGCACCCACGGGTACCAGGCCGCCCGATGCCCGTCGAGGGCGACGACCGCGACGGTCGCGACCACGATCAGCCCGTCCACCAAGAGCGGCCAGATCCACGCCTGGTTCCTGGTGATGCCCGAGCGCACCGCGAGATCGGCCAGAGCGACGAAGCTCAGCCAGAACGCGCCGCCGCCGATCAGCACCGTCCCCGACGCGGCCGCGACCACCGCCCATCGCCGCCCCGACAGCCCGCCCATCACAGCCCCCGGCCCGCCCGCGTCGCAGCCGGCACCGGCCCGAATCTCTCCGGCACGGACTCGGCCCGGGTCGAGGTGCCGACACCGGTGGTGATGGTGCGGTAGGCGGACTCGACGGTGCGAGTGATCTCCCGCTGCCCGAAATCCGGCTGCTCCACGCTCGCAAACGCATCCAGCGCCTCGGAGACCGGCACATTGCCCTCGGCGAGGCGGCAGGCGGCCCAGAACAGCTTGAGATTGCGATCCGTGGACTGCCCGCTCAGCCAGGACGCCATCCGACCCGCATCCACCATCGCCCCTGCATCCGAGATCGGGCCGGTCTTCGGGCGGGGCCGGGGCGGGGTGAGAAACTCCCGCAGGCGCTGCGCATCCAGCGCCCGCCCGTCGGTGGGGGCGAACGAGGTGGGGCGGTAGAGCACGCTCTCGCCGTCGATCTGGCGGCGCGAGGGCGGGACGATGATGTAGCCGCGATCCCCACGGAAATCCACCCCGGCACGGCCGGCCTGCCACGACGGCTGTTCACTGTCGGCGGCCGGGAAGTAGATGTGCAGGCCGCCGGTCGGTGAGCGCACCATCGTCTCCCAGCCATGCACCAGCCCCTCCCGCCGCGCGGCGCGGATCGCGTCGAAGCCGTTGACGCCGTGCACATCGACATCCACCACGGAGACGCCCGAGGCTCGGCCGGTGGGCATGCCGATGTTCGCCGCCGGGAACCTGCGCCACCAGGCCTCCACCTGCGCCGGGTCGGTGGTGGCGTCGTGGAAGCCGCGTCGGGTGATCGGCTGCTTGCCCTCCGGCGCGCACGGGAACACCGGCACCCCGGACTGCGCGAACACCATCGCGGCCCGCCCCAGCGGCCAGGACGCATCCATCTGCCGGACCGCCCGAGTAAACCTGCTCTCGGACATCACAGCCCCCGCCCCAACACGACCGCAGCGGCCCGCTCCGGCGCCGGCAACGGCGCCACTTGCCGACCGGGCGTGTCCTGCCGTGGGCTCTTCGGGGCCGGGCCGTCGCGTTCCAGCCCGGGCGGTGTGCCGTCGGGCACCTGGTTCGTGTCGAGGCCGTCGAGGATGCTGAGCGCGGTCTTGCGGATGCGCTCACCGGCGGCCTGCACGACCTCGACCGGGTTCTTCCCGTCGACGTTCGCCGCCCACCCGGCCACGTACGGGATCGTGTAGCCCGTGGTGTCCATGCCGTGGGCGGCGCCGATCATCAGCGCCACCGATTCGGCCTCGACCTCACCGATCCCGCGATGCTGCCGCGCCTCCTCCTGGTCCGGCCCATGCATCAGCACATGCCCGAGCTCGTGGGCGAGAGTCTTCACCTGCGCGGCGTCGTCCATGTTCGTGCGCACGGCGACTTGCCGGGTCGAGTAGTTCGTCAGCCCGTTCGCGCCGCCGATCATGCCCTCGTGCGGCACCCACAGCAGCTCGAACCCCTCCGCCGTGACCTGCTCCGCCAGACCCTCGCGCAGACCTTCGGGGGCTTCGCCAGCGAGCAGCCGTGGCGCTGGCCGTTCGGGGATCGGATCGCCGCTGGTCTGGGAGGCGTCCCAGACGTAGGCCGGGCGCACGCCGACCATGCGGGAGCGCACGACCTCACCGGGCTTCGGCTTCTCACCCCGGTTCAGACGCCGCCAGGAGTCCGGATCGGCCGGGTTCGTCGAGGCGAACCTGCCAGTGACCGGGGCGAGGATCTGATACCCGGCCTGGCCCTTCTCGACCTGTCGGCCCAGCTGCTGCCACTGCTTGTATCCCGCGACCAGGGTGGGGAACGGTTCGGGCACCCCGCCGGCCTCGAATGCGGCCTGGTGCTGCTCCCAGATCAGGCAGACGTTGTTGAAGCTCCGCGACCGGAACCGGGCAGCGAACCGCATCGCATCGGCCCAGTCCTCACCGGTGACCAGCCGTTCGACGGCACCGGTGAGCTTCTCGTGGAGCTCGTCGAGCTTCGCTTCCCGCTGTTGGCGGGCTTCCTCCCTCGTCGCCATCGTCGGCCTCCTCTCGGCAGGCCAGCCGCGAGGTCGCGGCTGGCCTTGCACCAGCGAGGTGAGCCAGGAGCTTCCGGCGAGTCAGACGGTCAGCGAACGGAACAGTCGGTAGGTTGGCCGTCAGGACACGGGCGGCACCTGACGTGGACCTACTGGCGTATCAGCCTCAGAGCCTGCGTAGGGCTGGAAGCAGCTGAGTCCGGTCGGACGCCGGACGAAGTGATGATTTCCCGGACGACTCTGCTGCTATCTATCCGCGACAACCGGGCGCATGGAGCGGTAGCGACTCGGGCTGAGCCCGACGTGCTCGATGAATGCCTCCGTCGCCCGTGAACGGCTGGACCAGCCGACGCAACGACCTACTGCTGCGACAGAAAGATCGGACTCGCGCAGCAGCCTGGCCATCTCCTGCACGCGAAGCATCGTCAGATACGCGATCGGGGTCTTCCCGAAGGCATCGACGAACACACGGGTCAATTGCTGCGGGGAGAGCCGCACCCTCTCGGACAGCTCGTGGAGTGTCCACCTATAGGCGACGTTTTCATGCAGTGCCTCCCGTGCCAGCAGCGCCTCCGGACGGAGAGGGGCTAACCTGCGACTGCGCGGCAGCACTGGACGCGCGCGTGCACGCTGCAATGGTGTCAGCCTCGCAGGCGAGACCCGGATGAATGGTCCGAGCACATCCATGACAGCGAACCAGAGTGCCTGGAGTCGGTTGAATCTCTCTCGGAACCGTCTCTCAACGCTGAGCGCGACCATCTCATCAATCCACGGCACAACCATCCCGGCCCGATCTCTGCCGAGTCGCAGGATCTGCGCTGGTTCAGAGTAGATCTTCTCCGCGAAACCGGGGGCGTCAAGCCGATCGTGCAGCACCGCAGAGTGCTGCCAGAAGAACTGATCGAGAGCGAAATCGGTATCGACACGGATCGACGTCACCGACACTTGGCACTCGGGCTCGCAGCTGAACAATACGTTCGGGCCGAGAAGGATCGCATCGCCCACGCTGACCGGCTGACGACCGAACTCGCTGAACATGATTGCCGAGCCCGACCTAATGAACAAGATGTTGAGGCAGTCGTAAACCACCGGGCCGACAGGCCGGTGGACGGCAAGCGTCTGGGCGACCAGCGGGCTACGCCAATGTGCATCACAGGAGTGCCTCGCTGCCTCTGGCGTGGCCGCGCACTCTTGCTGGCTCTTGTCTGATCCGCTCACTAATCTCGAACGCCTGTGGAGCCGGACGAGCTCGCCAGTTCCGAACCAACAGCAATAGCGCATGATCGCTGTGGGGCGGGAGTCGGTTTCGTACCAGTCTTCGCTGCCTTCGTCGATGCGGCAAGGCAGTCCACGGTTCTGATGAGCCGAGGGGTCACTACTCTCCGACGCGCATCGACAAAACCCAGCGGATCGCCCCGCAGCATCGGTGCACCACAAGGCACACCTCGGACGCTCCAACCATCGTTTGCAGCACTTGCGCGATGCAGCTCACACGATCGCCTCCCTCCTTGCGGAATACCTGACAGGGGTATAGCGTTGACTTGTACACGTACCCGGTAGGGGTACTACCGACATACAAGGAGGATACCTGATGGCTTCGAACGATTACCAGGTGACGGGCATGACCTGCGGCCACTGCGAGATGTCGATCCGCGAGGAGGTCAGCGAGATCCCCGGCGTCCAGGACATCCAAGTCAGCGCGCAGACCGGCAAGCTCAACGTCACCGCCGAGGGTGAGATCGACGACGCCAAGGTCCTCGCGGCGGTCGAGGAGGCCGGCTACTCGGCGGTGCGCGTCTGATGAAGGCCGGAGGACGGCTCGCGCTCTACGGGGCCGGGTTGGTGGTGGCGTTCGGCGGGGCCTTCGGCCTCGCCGGCGCCGTCATTCCCGATAGCTTCGCAGCAGCATGGGCAGAAGGAAGTAACGTGAACGCACACGGTGAAGGGCACGGCGACGCTGCGCAGGAAACCGCGGAGCCCGCTCTGAACGGGGTCTCCGCAAGCGCGGACGGCTTCGTGCTCTCTCCGGTCCAGGCCCCCACGGCCGCAGGCGAGGATGGAGACCTGAGCTTCCAGATCCTCGACGAGTCCGGCGAACCGGTGACCGAGTACACCACCGCGCACGAGAAGGACCTGCATCTGATCGCCGTTCGCACCGATGGTACTGGTTTCCAGCACGTGCACCCCGAGCTTGACACGAGCACAGGCACTTGGTCGGTGCCGTGGACCTGGGACGAGGCGGGCACCTACCGCGTGTACGCCGACTTCACACCCGCGGGCGAGGAAGCCGAAGGCATCACTCTCACCCGCGCAATCGAGGTCGCGGGCGACTTCACCCCTGTCGAGACCGAGGCGCAGACCACCGACGAGGTCGACGGATACACCGTCTCCCTCAACGGCGACCTCACTGCGGGCACCTCAAGCGAGCTCACCATCTCGGTCGAGCGTGACGGTCAGCCGGTGACCACGCTGGAGCCTTACCTGGGCGCGTTCGGCCACCTGGTGGCGCTGCGCGAGGGTGACCTCGCCTACCTGCACGTCCACGCCGAGGGCGACGAGCCCCAGGCCGGGGACACGGCCGGACCCGAGATCGGATTCGCAGCGGAGGCCCCGACCGCCGACCGTTACCTGCTCTACCTGGACTTCCAGGTCGACGGGCAGGTGCACACCGCCGAGTTCGTGATCGACGCCGAGCACGGTGACGGCTCGAAGACAGACGATTCGCATTCCGACGGCCACTGACCCGCAGGGCCTGGCGTCGCACGAGAGCTGAGAAAGAAGGAAGAGGATGAGCACATCAGCGCCCCCAACGGGTGGGCCGGACATCGAGTTGGAGATCGGCGGGATGACCTGCGCCTCCTGCGCGAACCGGATCGAGAAGAAGCTGAACAAGCTCGATGGCGTCGCGGCCACCGTCAACTACGCCACTGAGAAGGCTAAGGTCACCGTGCCTGCCGGCTACGATCCGTCACTGCTGGTCGCCGAGGTCGAGAAGACCGGGTACACGGCCGCACTGCCCAAGCCCAAGGACACTACGGCGAACATGTCGGAGACCGAGGCCGGGGAGGAGGAAGACAGTGAGCTCACCTCGCTGCGGCATCGGCTGATCGGCGCGATCGTGCTCACTGTTCCCGTGATCGCGATGGCGATGATCCCCGCGCTGCAGTTCACGTATTGGCAGTGGGCCTCACTCGCCCTGGCCGCACCGGTGATCATCTGGGGAGCTTGGCCGTTCCACAAGGCGGCGTGGACGAACCTCAAGCACGGTGCGGCGACGATGGACACGCTCATCTCGATGGGTACCTCCGTCGCGCTGCTGTGGTCGCTCTATGCGCTCTTCCTCGGCACTGCCGGCACTCCCGGCATGACGCACCCCTTCGAGTTCACGATCGCTCCGTCGGATGGCGCGGCGAACATTTATCTCGAAGTCGGCGCGGGCGTGACGATGTTCATCCTCGCCGGCCGCTACTTCGAGAAGCGATCCAAGCGCCAGGCCGGGGCCGCGCTGCGCGCCCTCCTGGAGTTGGGCGCGAAGGAAGTCGCCGTACTCCGCGACGGCGTAGAGGTGAAGATCCCCACCTCTGAGCTGGCGGTCGGCGACGAGTTCATCGTCCGTCCAGGCGAGAAGATCGCCACCGACGGTCTCGTGACCTCCGGCTCCTCCGCGGTGGACGCCTCGATGCTCACCGGCGAGTCCGTGCCGGTCGAGGTCCGCGAGGGCGACTCGGTCACCGGTGCCACCGTCAACGCCGGCGGCCGCCTGGTCGTGCGGGCGACTCGTGTGGGTTCGGACACACAGCTCGCACAGATGGCGAAGCTCGTCGAGGACGCGCAGACCGGCAAGGCCGAGGTGCAGCGTCTGGCCGATCGTATCTCCGGCATCTTCGTGCCGATCGTCATCGTCGTCGCGTTCATCACCCTCGGCGCCTGGCTGGGAGGCGGGTTCCCCGTCGCCGCCGCGTTCACCGCAGCGGTCGCTGTGCTCGTCATCGCCTGCCCCTGCGCGCTGGGTCTGGCGACCCCGACCGCGTTGCTCGTCGGCACCGGGCGCGGTGCGCAGATGGGCGTCCTCATCAAGGGCCCGGAGGTGCTGGAGTCCACTCGCAAGGTCGACACCGTCGTGCTCGATAAGACCGGCACCGTCACCAGCGGCAAGATGACTCTGACCGACGTGATCACTGAGCCCGGTGTGGATCGTACGGAGCTGCTGCGTTTCGCCGGTGCACTGGAAGACTCTTCGGAGCATCCGATTGCGCAGGCGATCGCCAAGGGCGCGACCCAGGAAGTCGGCCAGCTGCCTACTCCAGAGGACTTCGCCAATGTCGAGGGCAAGGGCGTGCAGGGCATCGTCGAGGGGACCCCGGTCGTCGTCGGCCGCGAGTCTCTGCTGGCGGACTGGTCGCAGAAGCTCTCTCCGGAGGTCGCACAGGCGAAGGCCCAGGCCGAGGGCGAGGGCAAGACGGTCGTCGCGATCGGCTGGGACGGTGCTGCGCGCGGCATCCTCGTCG
>ERZ501033.17-NODE-17-length-43162-cov-5.713666_pt1 | contig 43162 bp, 39 predicted proteins | sample MGYA00248844_ERZ501033 | MGnify/ENA primary metagenome ERZ501033 (study PRJEB25958, sample SAMN03398539) | human skin metagenome | study: EMG produced TPA metagenomics assembly of the Human Skin Microbiome Metagenome (human skin metagenome) data set.
AGCAGCGTCGGCGCGGCGCGGCGGGCCGGATTCGAGCACATCCTCGACCGCGCGAGCGCTCCCGGCACCGGCACGGACCCCGCCGATGACGCGCTGTGGCTGGCGACGACCGACGCCGACAGCACCGTTCCGCTCACCTGGTTCTCCCGTCATCTCGCGTATCGCGATTCCGGGGCGGACCTCGTCGTCGGAACCGTGGTCCTCGAGCCCGGGCCGCCCGTCGACCCCATCCACGAGCGGTGGGCGAGCGAGTACGCCCTCAAGATCGAGGCCGAGCGCCATCACCACATCCACGGCGCCAACCTCGGTTTCACTGCCGGCGCCTACCGCGCCCTGGGCGGATTCCGGGCGCTCCCGCTCCACGAGGACGTCGACCTCGTGCGCCGCGCGACCGCCTCCGACCTGTCGGTGGTCTGGGCGCTCGACATCCCGGTCACCACGTCCCGCCGCACCCACGGCCGCTCCCCCGGCGGCTTCTCCGACGACCTGAAGGCGATGGTTCCATGACCACCCGCACCCCCGGCCCTGCGAGCGCCGAACCCACGACCACGATCACTGCGGGCCCCCCGCGCGAGCCGGAGCCGCGGGGCGCGCTCGCCTCCCGGATCCGCACGGTCGACCTCCCGCTCCCGGGCCGCGGTGACACCCTGGCGCGGTGGGCGGGCCTCGCCCGGCTCACCAGGGAGGACATCGTCACCGGCAGGCTGGTCGAAGCGCACCTCGACGCCGCTGCGATCACCACCGACCTCGGCGCGCCCGAGCTCGTCGAGCCGGGATCCCATTGGGGGGTGTGGGCCGCGCAGCCGCCCCAGCCCCTCCTCACCGCGTCCGAAGGCTCTGCCGGGTGGGTGCTCGACGGCACCAAGCCGTGGTGCTCGGGCGCCTCGATGTGCACCCACGCCCTCGTCACCGCCACCACGAACCCCGGTTCCCCCGACTCCCCGGCTCAGATCGCGCTCTTCGCCGTCGACCTCCGGCAGTCCGGGGTCCGGGCGGTGCCGGACACGTGGCCGGCCGTGGGGATGGCGGCGAGCGACTCCGGCTGGATCGAGTTCGAGTCGGTCCCGGCCCGGCGGCTCGGCAGCCACGCGGACTACCTCGATCGGCCGGGTTTCTGGCACGGCGGGGTCGGTGTGGCCGCCTGCTGGTTCGGCGGTGCGCGGGCCGTCGCGCAGACGCTGTTCGATCGAGCGCTGCGACCGAACGCATCCCCGCTCGTCCAGGCCCACGCCGGCGCGGCGGCCGCCGAGCTCGCCGCGGGATGGAGTCTCCTCGAGCACACGGCCGCGGTGTTCGACGCCGACCCGCACGACGACCGCGGACTGCTCATGGGCCGCGCCCTCATGGTCCGCACCCGCATCGACCGCATGGCCGCCGCCGTCATCGACCGGGTGGGGCGCGCTCTCGGCGCCGGCCCGCTGTGCTCGGACGGCGCACACGCCCAGCGCGTGGCCGACCTGAGCGTCTACATCCGCCAGACCCATGCCGAGGCCGACGAGGCGACCGTCGCCGCCGAGGTGCGCGGCCACGCCTACCGGACCGCCGGTCGCGACGAGGGGTCGACGCCGGCAGGAGAGAGCGGATCCGGCGGCTCCGTCGCTCCGGTCGATGCGGTCGCACACTGGGATGCACTCATCGGTCTCGATTCAGCTCCGCTGCTCAGTGCCGAGGACTGAGGAGGGCACCGATGGCTGAGCACGACGCCGCCGCGGCGTTCTCAGGTGATGACGCGCCGCTCACCTCGGACGATGCCCTCGCCGCGTACGAGGCGGGCGTCCCGGACTGGGCCGGCGCACCGGACGACCGGGGACGCTGGGCACCGGTGGACATGCCTGCGCTCGTCGTCGTCGCACCGCATCCCGACGACGAGATCGTCGGCGCCGGTGCGCTCATCGGCGCAGCCGTGCGCGCCGGGATCCCCGTCACCGTCGTCGCGGTGACCGACGGGGACGGGTCCCATCCGGCTGCCGCGATCCCGCCCGACGAGCTCGCCCGGATCCGCACCCGCGAATCCGAGGAGGCGCTGGCCGATCTCGCGACCCTGGCACCCGCCGGAGCCGCGGGGCAGCCCATCCGGCGCATTCGCCTCGGGCTGCCCGACGGCGGAGTGACCGGAGCGGAGGACCGGGCGGCGGACGGCATCGCTGCGGTGCTCGACGTCGCTCCCCCCGGCACCTGGGTCGCCGCGCCGGTGCGGGTGGACGGCCACCCGGATCATGATGCGAGCGGACGGGCGGCCCACCGCGCCGCCGCCCGCTACCCGAGCGTGCGCACCGTCGACTTCCCGGTCTGGCTGTGGCAGCACTCGACACCGGGCGAGCATCCGGAGGTGGAGTGGGACGCAGCCCGGGCGATCGACGTCGACGAGGAGCTGATCGAGGCGCGGTACCGCGCGATGAGCCGGTTCCGGTCCCAGATCAGCCTCGACCACGGGGTGCCCGTCGACCGGTCCGGAGAGGACCCGGAGACCTCGGTCGTGCTGCCGCCCCGCGTCCGCGCGCGCATGCTGCGCCGCCGGCAAGTCGTGTTCCCGCATCCGGCCGGCGCCTTCGCGGCGCTCTACCGCTCGGGCGAGGATCCGTGGAATCTGGCCGACCGGTGGTACGAGGAGCGGAAGTACGCCCTCACGCTCGCTCTGCTGCCCAAGCGCCGGTTCCGCCGCGGGTACGAGCCGGGATGCTCGATCGGCGTCCTCACCGCACAGCTCGCCCCGCGCTGCGAGGAGCTCATCGCCGCCGACATCATCCCGCAGGCGATCGAGACCGCCCGTGCCCGGGTCGAGCATCCGGCGGTCGAGTTCCGGGTCGGCGGGATCGGCGACTGGCCCGAGGGCGAGTTCGACCTCATCGTGCTCAGCGAGCTCGCCTACTACCTCGGGGACGAGGAGTTCGCGACAGCGATCGACCGGGCGGCCCGCTCGCTCGCGGACGACGGCGTGCTCGTCGCCGCCCACTGGCGCCACCCGATCCCCGGCGCCTACCGCGAGGCCGAGGCGATCCACGCCGCGCTAGCCGCACAGGCGGGGTGGGTGCGCCACGCCTCCTACCGCGACGCCGACGTCCTCATCGAGACCTTCGGACCGCCCGGACCGAGCGTCGCGGAGGCGGAGTTCCTCAGCGCGGACTAGGGGCCGGCACCCGGCTCACCCGGCAGCGGGGCGTGGGGACAGGACCGTCCTCCGCCTCGGCCCCTCCCCGGTCAGCGGCCCCCCCCGGACGGCGGCGCACCAGCGGTATCTCCCGCATTCCGACGAGCCCGGTCCCGGCTGTCGAGATCCCATGCCATCGGCTCTGTCCGAACCCTATGCGAGCGCCTATCGTCGGCGATGAGGCGCGCCGGAGCGCCCACGCTGCGTCGGCGGTCCCGGCCCCGGCACGGAGGAGGCCCGATGTCATCATCGTTCGCGTTCGACACCCTGTCCGAGGGCCTCGCGCACCTGCGGGAGCTCTACACCGAGCTCCATCGACATCCCGAACTCAGCTCCGAGGAGCACGCGACGGCCGGACGCATCGCCGAGGAGCTCGAGCGCATCGGCTGCACAGTGCACCGGGTCGGCGACACCGGCGTCGTCGGGGTGATCGAGAACGGCACCGGTCCCACGGTGCTCGCCCGCGCCGACATCGACGCCCTGCCGGTCGCCGAGGACACCGGCCTCGAGTACGCGTCCGAGGTCCCGGGCGTCATGCACGCGTGCGGCCACGACATGCACATCGTCTGCCTCCTCGGCGCCGCGGAGCAGCTCGCGCAGGCGCGGGATGCGTGGTCGGGCACCTACATCGCCCTCTTCCAGCCCGCGGAGGAGACGGCCGCCGGTGCGAAGGCGATGCTCGACGCGGGCCTCTCCGCGGTGATCCCGGTCCCCGATGTCGCTCTCGCCCAGCACGTCATGCCCACCGAGGTCGGCACGATCGGCACCACCGCCGGCCCCGTCCTGTCCGCGGGCGACTCCCTCAAGGTCACCGTGCACGGACGCGGCGCGCACAGGTCGATGCCGCACAATTCGATCGACCCGGTCGTCCTCGCGTCCTCGATCGTCCTCCGGCTGCAGACGATCGTGTCGCGGGAGACGCGGCCGGGGCAGTTCGCCGTCGTGACGGTCGGTGCGCTCAATGCCGGCTTCAAGTCGAACATCATCCCGGACCGCGCGGAGCAGCTCCTCAATCTCCGCACCTACGACACCGAGCTCCGCGAGCGCATCATGGCCTCGATCGAGCGGATCGTCCGCGGCGAGTGCGAGGCCGCGGGGTCGCCGCGCGAACCCGAGTTCGAGTACTACGACCAGTTCCCGCTCACCGACAACGACGCCGAGGTCAATGAGAAGGTCACCCGGGCGTTCGTCGACGAGTTCGGCGAGGACCGGGTCTACGAGACGGACCCCTACACGGCTTCGGAGGACTTCAGCCGGATCCCCGACGCGTTCGGCATCCCGTACACGTACTGGACCGTCGGGTCCGTGCCGTCGGAGAAGTACCGCGCCGCAGTCGAGAAGGGCACCGTCGCCGCGGACATCCCCGCCAACCACTCGCCGTTCTTCGCTCCGGCGATCGACCCCACCCTCGAGACCGGCATCCGCGCCCACGCCGTGGCCGCCCTCGCCTACCTCCGGAAGTGAGAGGAAGCGCTCATGACCACCTCCGCACCCGAGTCCGCAGCGACCGCCTGGAAGCCCACTGACCGGTGGCTGGCGGGAATCGTCCTCTCGGTCATCACCTTCTGGCTGTTCGCCCAGACCCTGCTCAACGTCATCCCCGGCATCCAGGGCGAGCTCGGCATCGCGCCGACGATCGCCAACCTCGCCGTCTCGATCACCTCCCTGTTCTCCGGCATCTTCATCGTCGTCGCAGGCGGGCTCGCCGACCGGGTGGGCCGCGGCCGGATCCTCATGATCGGCATCGGCCTGAGCATCGTCGGGTCCCTGCTCATCGCACTCACGCCCGAGGGCATGGGCGGTCTCACCGCGGGCATGCTGCTCGCCGGGCGCATCGTCCAGGGGCTGTCCGCCGCATGCATCATGCCGTCCTCGATGGCGCTCGTGAAATCGTTCTACGACGGCAAGAAGCGCCAGCGGGCGCTGTCCTTCTGGTCGATCGGCTCCTGGGGCGGTTCCGGCTTCTGCGCCCTGTTCGGCGGTCTCATGGCGACCTCGCCCCTGGGCTGGCGCTCGATCTTCTGGATCTCGATCGCCCTGTCGGTCCTCGCCCTGTTCCTCGTCCGCGACACCCCGGTGTCCAAGGCGCCGGCCTCGGCGAATGCGGGGGGGCTTCGACTGGCTCGGCCTCATCACCTTCATCGTCACGATCCTCGCGCTCAACATCTACATCTCGCAGGGACCGAACATCGGCTGGATGAGCCCGATCGGACTCGGCCTCATCGTGGTGACGGTGGTGTGCGGCCTGTGGTTCCTCCAGATCGAGACCCACCGGATGAGCGCCTTCATCGATCTCAGCCTCTTCCGCAACGGCACCTTCACCGGGGCCACGCTGTCGAACTTCCTGCTCAACGGCGCAGCCGGCACGCTCATCGTGTCGCTCGGCGACGTTCCTCCTCATCGAGCAGTACATCGTCCTCGCCGTCATCGGGTTCACCCTGTTCGGCATCGGGCTGGGCTTCTATGCGACGCCGTCGACCGACGCCGCCCTGTCGAACGTTCCCGAAGCGCAGGTCGGCGCCGCCGCCGGCATCTACAAGATGGCCTCGTCGCTCGGCAGTGCGATCGGTGTCGCCGTGTCCGCCGCGCTCTACGTCGCCGGCCAGACGGTGAGCCCGGAGTTCGTGCAGTCGTGGGGTCTGTTCATCGGCCGCCAGGACAACATCGCGCTGCGGTTCGGGGGTGCGATCGGACTGCTGTTCAACGTGGCGATGGTGGTGATCGCCCTCGCCTCGATCATCCTCACCGTGCCCTCGCAGAAGAAGGTCGATACCGCCGAGGGGGCGAAGGACGCCCCCGAGGGTCGTCGCGACGTCGCGCCCCCGCCCATCGGCAACTGATCGCATCCGGCGCTGCAGGAGCGGTGTCAGCAGGTCGGGGAGCGCCGGCGGCGGCTCCCGAGGCGCAGTGCCGATCCCGGTACGCGAATGTGTCGATTTCGGTGCACGCCGGCACCGCCGCGTCCGCGGTGCGTGCAAGCATGGACGCCATGAGCATCCCCGACTACATGATCGAGTTCCACCGGCGGGCTCGGCGTCAGGGGCCGGGCACCGATGCCAGCACCCGGCGCGCCCTCGCGGCGGTGCCCGGGAGCACCGAGGTCCGGCGCATCCTCGACCTCGGGTGCGGGACCGGGGCGCAGTCGCTCGTCCTCGCTCAGGAGACCGGAGCGCGGGTGACCGCCGTGGACATCCTGCCGGAGTTCCTCGAGGAGCTGGAGTCGCGGGCGCGGGAGCTCGGGATCGCCGGCCGGATCGCCACGCTCGAGGCGTCGATGATCGATCTCGATCTGCCTCGGGAGCATTACGACCTCCTGTGGTCGGAGGACAGCGTCTACACCGTGGGGTTCGAGAACGGTCTGCAGTACTGGAAGCAGTTCCTCGCACCGGAAGGGACCCTCGTCGTGTCCGAGCTGTGCTGGCTCACCGACGAACGGCCGGAGGAGATCGAGGACTACTGGACCGAGGGATACCCCGGGATCGGCACCGTGGAGGAGAAGCTCGCCGCGATCGATCAGGCCGGCTACACCTGCATCGAGCACTTCGTCCTCCCGCCCGAGGGATGGACGGAGGGATACTACACCCCGATTCGGGAACGCACCGAGGCGTTCAGCACGGAGTACGGGCGGGATCCGGAAGTCGACGCCTTCCTCGACTCGGGCCTCGACGAGGCGGCGATGTACGACCGGTTCGGCGAGTACTACTCGTACGTGTTCTTCGTCCTTCAGCCGGAGTGAACCTCTTCGTCGACCAGCTCTACGATTCGCTGCGCGATGCTGGTCAGTTTGTCGGCGGCAACGACTGAACGAAGCTCGGTGACTACCGTTTTGGCCATCAAGTCGATCAGCCGGTCGGAGATCAAGACCGGCGCGGTCTGCATCGGGCGTTCCGGCACATCCTGTGCCGGGGAGACGGGCGCCTGAACCGCCGGCACGCCAACAGCTGATGAAGTTGCTTTCGAGCCGACGACGACGCCATCCGCCAAAGACTGGAATCGATCGATCTCGCTCGAATCGGCGCTGCCCTGGTCGCGCTGTTCATCAGCATCGGCCCCCGGCGCAGAGATCACCTCCATCGGTGGCAGCACCGGGAGCAGCAGAAGCGGGGCGTTCTCGCCTGCAAGAATCATGTCGAGGCGTGCAGTCGATCGCGTCAGAGCGATGTAGAGGAGCCGAGAGCCCGAATCCAGATGGTAGATCCCGTCCGGATCCGCGATGACCACGGCATCGAATTCGAGTCCCTTCGCAGTCTCGGGCCGGATGAGATTGATGTTCTTGCCCAGTGTGCCGTTGTCGGCTGTCGAGTACCGCACACCCTCGGAGTCCATCCGGGCGGAGATCTCCGCAAGCATCGGCGCCGCCGCGATGACACCGACCATGAGTCCATCCGCCGAGTGCTCGCGTGCGCATTCGAGCACGACTCTGGATACATCGCCGCTTTTTGCACTCAGCACTCGTGGCTCATGGCCAGAAGAGCGCACAGATTCTGCCGCATCCAGGTCCGGAGCGATCTCGCTCTGCAGAGCCAAGGCGATCCGAAAGATCTCGTTCGGCACGCGATACACGTGTCTGAGAGTCTGTCGACTCGCCGGAACACCCTTCTTCTCCAGCGCATCGATGATCTCGTCCCAGGAGTTCCGAGCAAACGGTCCGGTTGACTGGGCGATGTCGCCCACAAGGGTCATCGCTCCACCCTTTGATCGACGAGCGAGCGCCTGCAGCTGCATTCCGCTCAGATCCTGCGCCTCATCCACAACGATGTGAGCGAACTTCAACTGGCTGTCAGGATCCATCAGAGCTTCGATCTCGTGCAGCAGAAATGCATCCTCGATCGACCACGGCTCGTCGGAGATGTATTGCTGTGGCCGACGATGAAGCATCCGGAGCTCGGCCGAGTTCAACTCGTGGCCGCCTGCGGCACTGAGACGCTCGTGTGACGCGAGCAGTTCCCGAAGGAACCGGTGAGGCGACAGGCTGGGCCACACTCGGTCGACCTGTTGACTGAATGAACTGGCATCGAACTCACGCTCGAAGTTCGCGTCGGCACGCGTTCCCAGTGCACGCAGGCATTCTCCGCGCAGAGCGTCGATGAATCGACGCCTACCGTCCCCATAGGGCAGGTAAGACAGTGGTCTGATCAGATTCCGTACAGTAGCCTGCGAGATCTGGATCGAGCCCCCCGTGTTCGACCGCTTGACCTTGAGAGACTCTCCCCCGGTTCGCACGCGTAGCCGGAGTCCTTCCGATAGCACGTGCTGCATTCGCGCGTCACCCTTGAGTGCTGCGACTTGCGGCTGTTCTGTGTGCCTCGGAACGACGAGATCACGAATGAGGTGTTCGAGCGCCGCGTGGCGAACTCCGTCGTCGCCCAGGGACGGCACGACATCCTGGATATATCTCATGAGTGTGGTGTTCGGGCCGACCACCAGGACGTCTTCGGGCCGGAGTCCCGGCTGATTGAAGAGCAGCCAGGACACGCGGTGCAGTGCCACTGCAGTTTTGCCCGTACCGGGTCCACCCTGGATGATCAGCAGTGATTTCGGGGGATGAGCAATGACCTCGTACTGTGCTGCCTGAATGGTGCGAACGATGTCACCCATCGAATCGGTGCGACCGGCTTCCAGGCTTTCGAGCAACTCATCGTCGACATGGATCTCTCCTCTTTTCAGCGCGGCGATCTCATCGACCAGCTGGGCGAAAACAAGGTCGGAGAAGTCCTTGATGGTATTCCTGACCGTCCGGAACGTACGCTTTCGATTCACCTCGTGGTGGTTCTCCGGTGTCGCCGAGTAGAACTTCTCGGCGATCTTGGCTTTCCAACTCGCCACGAGAAGATCGCGGTTCTCATCGAAGATTGCCGACTTTCCCACATAGATCGTGCGGTCATCGGTGTCGATACGTCCGATCGCCACCGGGTCACCTGGACCCAAAGAGGCCCCGATCTCAAGGGCCTTCTTCTGCGCCCTGACGTCAGCCGCACTGCCTCCCAGTCGAACTTTGGTCGCGTCGGTTCGATGCTGCTCTTCAACATGCCGACGCATTGCGTGATCGAAGTACCGCTGTTCCGACTCGATCTCGACGGCCTTGTCGATGGGTTCTGCAGTCACGGATACCTACCTTGAAGAAGAACGGCTGTACGCAATGCGTACTTCTCTTCACAGTATGCATTGGACCACGGACACGTCGGATTCACATTGATAAACCAAGCCGAATACGACGCGAACACGTCAAGCTCCCGATCCCCGACGAGCCCGGCCGCATTCATGGCCTTATCGAGTCGAACCATAGGACCCAGCAGTCAGCCGTTCATTCGCATTGCGCGATCGGCCTCCTCGAATACACCTCGGCGCGAATCCCACATGAAGGGACTCATCGGGGCTCGATCTCACGACCCGAGCCGCGACCTTGAACCGGTGATCGCACCGGACCTACTGTGAGTGGCACCACACCAACTGCCAACTGCCGAGGTGCACTGTGGAACCGACGATCGTCTTCCCTGCCCGTATGGTCCGCACGATGGATCCCGCCTGCCCCACTGCTGAAGCCGTCGCGGTCCGCGGCGACCGGTTCCGCGCCGTCGGCACCGTCGAAGAGCTCATGGCCTATCCGGGAGCCGAGCTCGACACCCGCTACGAGGACCGCGTGCTCCTGCCCGGCTTCGTCGAGGCCCACGGCCACGCGGGCACCGGATCCGTCTGGGCGGGGACGTACGTCGGCTACGTCGACCGGACCGATCCCGACGGCCGGTTCTGGCCCGGGTGCAGGTCGATCGCCGATGTCGTCGAGCGCCTGCGGCAGGGTGCATCCGAGCTCACCGACCCGGACCGCACGCTCATGGCCTGGGGCCTCGACCCCATCTACTTCCCCGGGGAGTCCCTCACCGCAGCCGAGCTCGACCAAGCGACCGATTCCCGCCCGATCTACATCACCCACACGAGCGGCCATGCCTGCGCGGTGAACTCCGCGGCCATGCGCGCGAGCGGGATCGACGAGACCACCGAGGTCGAGGGGGTCGTCAAGGACGAGGACGGTCGGCCCACCGGCGAGCTGCACGAGTTCGCGGCGATGGGCCTGGCCGCACACCTCGTGCAGGGCGGCAGCATCCTGCAGATCGACGAGAACTCCATCGGCCGGTACGCCCAGGACGGGGTCAACACCGGCACCACGACGCTCACCGACCTCGGGTCGATGATCCTCATGGACGACGCGGGAGTCGAGCTCTACCGCAGCAGCGTGCCCGCCGACAGCCCCGTGCGGCTCAACGTCTTCCACTTCGGCGCCGGCGCCGGCCCGGTGTCGAAGTCCCTCCCCGAAGCGGTCGAGCGGATCGTCCGACTCAGGGAGACGTCGACCGACCGCCTGCGGTTCGGCAACGTCAAGCTCATGCTCGACGGCACCCTCCAGGGCTTCACCGCCCGCGTGCTCGAGCCCGGCTACTACGGCGACCAGCCCAACGGCATGTGGAACGTCACCCCGGAGGAGTACCGGGCCGCCTTCGAGGCGTTCCACGCCGCCGGTCTGCTCATCCACGTCCACTGCAACGGCGATCAGGCCGTACAGCTCTTCATCGACACCCTGCAGACCGTCCTCGATGCCCACCCGCGACGGGACCACCGGCACACCTGCACCCATTCGCAGATGACCCGGCCGGCCCAGTACCGGCGGCTAGCGGCCCTCGGCGCGTGCGCCAACATCTTCGCCAACCACATCTGGGCCTGGGGCGACCAGCACCTCGACATCACCATGGGTCCCGACAAAGCCCGCCGCAACAACGCTGCCGCGACGGCCGCGCGCCTCGGCGTGCCGCTGAGCATCCACTCCGACACCCCGGTCACCCCGCTGGGTCCGCTCCGCACTGCGAAGCACGCGATCACGCGCCTCACCCAGTCGGGACGCGTCATGGGCGAGCACGAGCGGATCAGCGCGGCCGCCGCTCTCGAGGCGATCACCATCGGCGCGGCCTACATGCTCAAGATGGACCACGAGGTCGGCTCGATCGAGCCCGGCAAGTACGCCGACCTCGCGGTGCTGTCCGACGACCCCTTCGACCTCGCTCCCGAGGAGTTCGAGCGGATCCACGTGTACGGCACGGTGGTCGGCGGACGGCACTACGCGAGCGCGATCACCCAGGAACCCCCGGTGTCGTGACCGCGTCGCTGAGCATCATCGGAGGCTACCTCGGGGCCGGGAAGACGACCCTGATCAACGCCCTGCTCCGCGGCGCGCTGCCCGGGCGGACCGCAGTCGTCGTCAACGACTTCGGAGCGGTGAACATCGACGCCGACCTCATCGCCTCCGCCGACGGCGACACCATCAGCCTGACGAACGGCTGCATCTGCTGTCAGATCAGCACCGAGATGGTCGACACGCTCACCGCGCTGGCCGCTCGCGGCGACCTCGAGCACATCGTCTGCGAGGTCAGCGGCGTCGGCGACCCGGGACGGATGGCCCGGTGGCGCAGCTTCCCCGGTCTCACGGCCGGTCCCCTCGTCGTCTGCGTCGACGGGACGTCCGCGCGCCGCCTCCTCCACGACGAGTACGTCGGCGACGTCGTGCGCGCCCAGGTCGCCGCCGCCGAGGTCCTCCTCGTGACCAAGGTCGACCTCGCCACCGAGGCGGAGGTCGCGGATGCGGTCGCTGCCTGCCTGGAGACAGCACCGTCGACCCCGATCCACCTCGGCGACGCCGCCGACCCGTCGACGACCCTGCGGGAGATCTTCGCCGCAGAAGTGCCCGACATCGCGCCTGCGCCGCAGGCCCCCGGAGGCCCCGCCGCAGCGGCCGACCACGCGGGCCTGCACTCCTCGACCACCGTCGAGTACCGGGAGCCGGTCGACCCGGAGCGCCTCGCCGCCCACCTCGCGGTGCTGTCCGGGGACCTCGTGCGCGCCAAGGGCACGGTGCTCGCCGCGGACGGGATCCGATACGCGGTCCAGCTCGCCGGCGGACGCGTCGAGGTCCGCCCGCACGCCGCCCGGGAAGCCGCCGGTACCACCTCGGCCATCGTCCTCATCGCAGCCGGCCCGGATGCCGCGGCCGTCGCGGAGCGTGCCGCCGCACAGCTCGCCGCGCTCACCCGTGAACCCGCACGGCTCGCCCCCTGAATCACCAGTGACCACCCAGCACCGACGTCGAGAAGGAGCACGACCATGAACATGAGAGTCCGGTGGCCCAGGAGCGGCCGCGGCTGGCTCAGCCTCGCCATCGTCATCGCAGTGGTGATCGTCGGCATCTGGCCGATCATCGCCCTCTTCAACAGCCCGGCCCTGATCCTCGGGGTCCCGGTCCTGCTGTTCTGGTCGATCGTCATCCTGTTCCTCACGACCGCCGCGATGGTCGCCGTCAATCTCCTCCTCGGTGATCGGTCATGACGCAGTACATCCCGTTCGCCATCACCGCCGCGTATCTCGTCATCGCCGTCGTCATCGGCTTCCGCGCCGGGCGCGGCCACGACATGAACACCACCGAGGGCTGGGGCGTCGGCAGCCGCAGCATGGGGCCGATCGTCGTCTACCTCCTCGTCGCCGCCGGCGGCGTGAGCGCCTACACCTTCATGGGATCGCCCGGCTGGGCGCACGACAAGGGCGTCCCGGCGCTCTACGTCGTCGTCTACCTCGCGTACATGTCGATGATCGCGTGGTACTTCGGTCCGCGCGTCTGGGAGCTCGGCCGCAGGCACGGTCACACGACGCAGTCCTCGGCGATCGCGGATCGCTACGAGAGCAAGCTCCTCGGCGGGCTGACCGCGATCATCGGCTCGATCGGCGGAATCGCGTACGCGGTCCTCCAGACGATCGGATCGGCCTACATCCTCAATGTCATGAGCTTCGGCCTCGTCCCGATCTGGCTCGGCGTCATCGTCACCCTCGCGGTGATCTCGATCTACCTGTTCCGCAGCGGACTGCGCGCCATCGGCCTGACGAACGCCTTCCAGGGCGCGCTGATGTTCGTCGTGGCCTGGCTCGTCGGGCTGTGGGCGGTCAACTGGTTCACCGGCGGATTCGACGCCCGCCCGATCTTCGAGCGCCTCCAGACCGAGGCACCGGAGTTCCTCACCCTCCCCGGTGCGCTCGGCGACATGGGTTACGCGTTCTGGACGAGCTCGATCCTCATCTCGTTCTTCTCGATCTGGCAGGCGCACTGGATCTCGTGGATGGGGGCCAGCTCGGCGCGCGGTCTGCGCCAGGCCACGACCTACCTGCCGCTCTACTACCTGGTCCTCATCCCGATGATCATCGTGGGCTTCATCGGCATCTTCGAGTACCCGGACATCGCGAAGTCGGATCAGGTGGCCATCCAGCTGGCCGTCGACAACATGCCGATCGTCGTCGCCGGCCTGCTCGGCGCGGGAACGCTCGCGGCGTCGATGTCCTCGAGCGAACCGAACATCCATGCCACCGCGCTGACCTACAGCAAGGACGTGCTGCAGCCGCTGTTCAAGCTCTCGGACACGCGGACGGGGAGGATCTCCCGGTGGCTGATCTTCCCGATCATGGCCCTCGTCATCGCGCCGATCTCGATCATGGAACCGGCGAGCCTCGTCTACATCCTGCTCATCGGCTACGGGTTCATCAGCCAGCTGTTCCCCACGCTCATGGGGATCTTCTTCTGGCCGCGCGCCACCGCCGCCGGCGCGATCGCGGGACTCGTCGCCGGGTTCCTCGTCACCGTGCTCTTCTCCTTCGTGTTCGTCCACCCGCTCGGTGTGCACGCGGGCATCTGGGGACTCGCGGTCAACGTCCCGATCCTCGTCATCGTCTCGTTCATGACGAAGCCGGCGTCGGAGGCGACCCTCGCCCGCTTCTTCGACGACGACCCGGCCCGGCGGCCGGCGGAGCCCGAGGCGGGCTGAGGCCACGCCCAGGGCCCCGAGGTCGCTGCGGTCATTCGCTGCCGGCGCCGAGGCGGATGACGGCCTGCACCGGTTCGTGGTCGGAGGCCGCTGCTCCCCCGAAGCGTGCGGCGTTGACCGCTGCGGCCTCCACGGTGATCCCTCCGCTGACGAGCAGCCAATCGATGCGGCGGCCGCCCCTCCTCGGCGATCGGTAGTTCGAATACGTGCCCCAGTTCTCGGTGAGGCGCCGGTCCGCTGTGGTCCACGCGTCGCGCAGCAGACCTCCGCGGGTGAGCTCCCGGTAGGGAGGAGAACCGACGTGCGCGTTGGCATCGGCGGTGAGCACGACGGGCTCGCCACGCGATTCGACCGCCCTCCGGAGGACGCGGGCCGCCATCAGCCGTGAGCGCGGCGACAGGGGATCGAGGTGGGTGTTGAGGACGGTGAATCGCCGCCCTGTCTCGCGGTCGGCGAATCCCGCGCTGACGACGATGCGCGGGAACACGTTGCCCCAGCTGCGGGAACCGGGCACCTCCGGAGTGTCCGAGAGGGCCTGCTGCGTCCAGGTGAGGAGCCGGAGCCGCCGCTCGTCGTAAACGATCGGGGTGCCTTCGCCGCCGCCGTCCGCGCCCCGCCCGCTGCCGACGCCGCGATAGTCGGCCCCGAGGCTCGCGAGCGCCCACGCGGTCTGGTCGGACAGCGCCTCCTGCAGGCACAGCACGGTGGGTCTCTCCGCTGCGACCAGCCGGCGGACCAGCGACCTGCGCCGCGACCACGCATCCGGACTGCGCCGCAGCAGGTGAGGCATCCGCCTTCGGATGTTGAAGGTCATGACGTGCAGTCGCGGTGCCCTGACCGGACCGACCGCCGCCCGGTCCGCTGTCACGTCGCCGACCTCCGCCGAGGATGAGGACGCTGGCCGAAGTGCGGGCGGAGCGGTGCGGTCATGGCGTGTCCTCCTGCGATCAGCCTAGGCGAAAGTCTCGCCGCGTCTCCCCGAGTATCGCGGAGAGCCAATACACTCGTACACAGCGTCAGAGTCGACGAACACCGAGGAGAACCCGATGACCGCCGCAGCACCCGCCACGATCACCGCCTGGCACGATCTCGTCCGCTCACCCGAACCGGAGAAGCTGCGCGCGCTCCTCGCTCCCGAGGTGACCTTCCGGTCCCCCGCCGTGCACACCCCGCAGGAGGGCCCGGAGATCACCTTCGCCTATCTCTGGGCTGCCACGCAGGTGCTCCGACCCACCCTCGAGTACGTCCACGAGTGGTACGACGAGTCCTCGGCGGTCCTCCAGTTCTCCGCGCAGGTCGACGGCTTCGACGTCAGCGGGGTGGACATCATCGAATGGGACGGCGACGGTCGGATCACCGACTTCACCGTCATGGTCCGCCCGCTCAAGGGACTCCAGGCCGTGATCGCGGCGATGGGCGCCGAGCTGCAGAAGGGCGTTGCAGGGCAGGAGGGGTGAGGCGCGGGACCCGGTCCCCTTGGGCGCCGGGCCCTACTCCCCTGTGTAGCGGGGGGTGCGCTTCTCGAGGAACGCGGCCACCGACTCCTTGTGGTCGCTCGTGGTCTTGAGATCCGCGATCGCCTGGGAAAACCAGGTCCCGAACTTCTCGTACTCCCGGCGTTCGGCGGCGAGACGCAGACCCTCCTTCGTCCGGCGCACGGCGAGCGGCGGGTTGGCCGCGATCGCACCCGCGAGCTCCCGCGCGCGATCGAGAAGGCTGCCGCCCTCGACGACATCGAGCACGAGACCGAGCCGGAGCGCCTCCTGCGCGTCGATGATCTAGCCGGTGAGCAGCAGACGCAGCGCACCCTGCCGACCGACGATGCTCTCGAGCCGCGTCATCCCGCCGGCATCGGGGACGAGACCGCGCTTGACGAAGATCTCCCCGAACTTCGCGCGGTCTGAGGCGATCCGGAGGTCGCACAGGAGGCAGAGCTCCATGCCCCAGCCCACAGCGGCACCGTTGACAGCGGCGATCGTCGGCACGTCGGTCTCCAGCAGCGCGGCACCCAGCGGGGTGATCCCGTCGTACTTCCGGGGGCGCGTGTCCCCGCCGAGCATGACCTCCTGCAGGTCGTCCCCCGAACAGAACGATCGTCCCTCCCCGGTGATGATCAGCGCTCTCGCCCGGGTGGTGCTCACGACCTCCTCGATCTCGTCATAGGTCGTGAAGCGCAGCGCATTGTGCTTCTCGGGCCTGTTGATGGTGACGACCCCGATGTGGTCGGACTCCTCGTAGACGATGTCGGTGTACATCAGATCCCCTCCTTCTTCTGCGTCGGGAACGCGGCAGGGGCGAACTGCGGCGCCCGCTTCTCGAGGAACGATGCCACGCCCTCGTGGTGGTCGTCCGAGTCGAAGCACGCCTGCAGCGCGGCATCGTGCCGACCGAAGTGGTCGTCGGATCCGAGCAGCGCCCGGTAGACGAGGTCCTTGGTGTGCTTGAGCGCGAACGGGGACAGCTGGGAGAGCCGGCCCGCCAGCTCGACCGCGCGCACGACCGGATCGTCCGCGATCTCGGAGAGGTAGCCGCAGCGGAGAGCTTCGTCGGCCGGAAGTCTGCGGCCGGAGAACAGGAGATCGAGTGCGGTGGGGAGCCCGACGATCGCCGGCAGCACCACCGGACTCACTCCCATGTCCGGCACGAGGCCGCGCGCACCGAAGTTCCACGCGAAGACCGCATCGGGCGAGCCGATGCGGATGTCGGCCTGGCAGGTGATCTCCACTCCCATGCCCACGGCAGGGCCGTCGACCGCGACGACCACCGGCTTGGGGAACGAGATGAGCTTCCATCGATCGAGAGACTCCGCGCGGCTCTCCGGCCTGCCGCGCTCCTCCGGACTCCGACCTGCCAGGTCGGACAGATCGATCCCGGCGCAGAACGACCCGCCGCTGCCGGTGATGACGAGCGCACGGATGTCGCCGTCCGCAGCGGCTTCGACCATCGACGCCTCGAACGCGTCGAGGTCGACGAATCGCAGGGCGTTCCGCTTCTCCGGTCGCAGGAACCGGATGACAGCGACTCCCGCCCCGGTCCTCTCGAGCTCGACGCCGGTCATGCCTTCTCCTCTCCACGGGTGCCGCTGACGTTCTCGTAGGCGTCGCGCAGCGAGCGCTTGAGCACCTTGCCGGTGGGATTGCGCGGGAGCTCGTCGACGAACTCCACGTACTTGGGCTTCTTGAACGACGCCAGATTGTCCTTGACGTAGGCGATGACATCGGGCGCGGACAGTGAGCTGCCGGGGGTGCGCACCACGACGGCGCACACGGACTCGCCCCAGATCTCCTCGGGCACCCCGATCACGGCCACGTCGGCGATCTCCGGGTGCTCGGCGAGCACGTCCTCGACCTCACGGCTGTAGACGTTGAGCCCGCCGGTGAGGATCAAGTCCTTCTTGCGATCGACGACGTAGAGCAGACCCTCATCGGTCATCCGGCCCAGGTCACCGGTCCGCAGCCAGTCGCCCGCGAAGGCGTCGCGTGTGGCCTCCTCGTTCTGCCAGTACCCGAGCATCGCCTGGTCGGCCCGGACGAGGATCTCCCCGACCTCGCCGTCGGCCACCGACTCTCCCAACGGATCGCAGATCCTGATGCCGGCGAACGGCGCCGCCACTCCGGCGGCAGACAGGATCTCCGGTTCGTCGAGCCCTCGGAGGTGCATCTCGTGGCTCAGCCACGCGACGTTGCCCGCGAGCTCCGTCTGCCCGAAGGCCTGGACGAACCGGGCGTTCGAGAACCGCTCCATCGATCGCCGGAGCAGGGCCGGGGAGATGCTCGAAGCACCGTAGGCGATGTAGCTCAGACTGCTGACGTCGTAGTCCTCGAGCTCGGGTCGATTGAGGATGAGCCCGAGCATGGCCGGCGCGATCGACGAGCCGGTGATCTCCTTCTCCTGCACCGTATGCAGGTAGTCCTCGGCCTCGAACGCCCGCTGCAGCACCACGGTCGACTTGTTCGCGAACTGCGTGGGCACGGCGTAGGCGGCGATGTGGCAGAGGGGGAACGGATTGATGTAGCGCCCGAACGGTTCGGAGGGCGCACCGCTGAGCGAGTTCGCGACCGCGGCGAGGATGTTCGCGTGGCTGAGCATCGCACCCTTCGGCCGGCCGGTCGTTCCCGAGGTGTAGACGAGCCACGCGAGATCGTGGGGGCTGACATCCACCTCACGGGAGTCGTGCGGGTCCGAGGCGAGCAGATCGGCGTAGGGAACTCGCCCGGCCGTTCCGCCCGTGGCCTCATCGGGACCGACCGGGGCGTCGAACGCGATCACCAACTCCAGATCCGGGAGCTCACCGCGGATCCCCGCGATCGTCTCCTCGAAGTTGCTGGACACTGCGATCGCCGCAGCTCCGGAGTTCTGGAGGATATAGGCAATCTCCCTCGGACTGAGCCGGTGGTTGACGAACACGCAGCCCATTCCGGCCATCGGGATCGCATGCTGGAGCTCGATGACCTCGGGGCGGTTCTGCGACAGCACGGCGATGCGCGAGCCCGGTGGCGCGAGCGCGCGCAGTCCTGCGGCGAGCCGACCGACGCGGTCGGCGAGCTCACCGAAGGTCGTGCGCGAGTCGCCGAAGACGATCGCATCGCGCTCGGGGTGGCGGAGCGCGGTGTTCTCGATGACGTGTCCCAGGAGCATGATCGATCCTCACTGTGCGACGGCGGCTCCGGCGGTGCTCCGGGGCACCGGCGCGAGCACGTAGCGCGGGTTGGAAACGGCCAGACGCAGTCGCGCCGCAGTCTTGAGCACGGCGACGAGGGAGCGCGTCTCGGGTGCGTTCGGGGAGGTGTCGGACAGACCGGCGACGAGCCCGGCCAGGCCGTCCTCGTCCTCGACGCCGAGCTCGCTCAGGCGCCCGGCGTACCACGCGTCAGCGGCGGGGCCCTGGTCGATCTCGCGTCCGATGAGGCTCACGACGTTCTTCGCGATGCGGGCCTTGAAGCGGTTGGGCTCTCCGGTTCCGCGGACGAGATCGACGTCGAGGTAGCTCTCGAGGCCCGCGACGAGGGTGGCCGCGGTCGGGTCGGTGAACAGCGTCGCCCCGGACGCCGGGGACTGCGGATGGCCGGTGGGAACGAACTCCGCGGGCTCGACGTCCGGGTAGAGGAGTTCGAGGAGGTCGTACTCCTGCTCGGCCGTGCGCCTGCCGATGGCGAGCAGCTCGAGCTCGTTGGAGTGGCCGGGGACCGAGCGCTGCATCTGGCGCAGGCATCCGATCCCCCACCATGCGGTGGCCCGCGCCTCCCACCAGGTGAGCTGCTCCTCCGTGGGGCGGAAACCGGTGACCTCCTCATAGGCGGCGAGGAACTCCTCGACGTCGCCGGCACCGGCCACCCGGCCGGGTCCGCCGAACCGCCAGGCCCGCATGCACACGTAGCCGAGGTCCTCATACGGGTCGCCGAGGTGGGTGATCTCCCAGTCGAGGACGGCGGCGAGCCCGTCCTCGTCGACCATGAGATTGCCCATCCGCATGTCGCCGTGCACGAGCGTCCGGCGCGGAGCGGGGTCCGGCCGGCTGCGAGCGAGCTCGGTGAGGCCGAGGAGGAGAGCCGGCCGGTGGATGCCGGAGTCGCGGTAGTTCTCCATGAGCTTGGCGATCGCGTCGTCGACGACCGGCAGATCGAGTCCCTCGACGTCGACCCGGGTGATGAGTCCGGCAGCGCGGCCGAGGTCCGCGCCGAGCCGGGTGCGCGCGGTGGCGAACCGGTCGTCGCGGAGGATCTTCCGCGCGATCGTCTCGCCGTCGACGAACGACAGGATGACGTACGGGGTGCCGAGCACATCCGGGTCGGACGAGTGATCGAGCACGGCGGGGCTCGGGACTCCGGCGGCATGTGCCGCGCCGAGCACCTGCGCCTCCTGCGCATTGGCGCCGGGGTCGGGATCGCTCGGATGGTCCATCCGGAGGATGACCCTCCCCCATTCCCCCGGCGCGCGCGTCGTGACCTTCCACATCTGGCGGCTCGCGCCGCCGGTGAGCGCGGTGAGCGACGTGACCTCCGCGCCGGTGATCCCGAGGTCGCGCATCCGGGACTCGACCCGATCCTGCAGCTCGACTGTCATGGTTCCTCCTCGATGGTGCGGGAGCCGCGCCCGGGTCCCGGGCGCGGCTCCACAGGATCAGCTCGGGCGATGCTGGGAGACGACTTCCTCGTAGAGGCGGTCGACGTACGGCTCCGCGTCGAACTCCTCGGGGTCGTACCATTCCGGCATCTCAGGGAAGGATCCCCCGTCCTCGTATCCGAGTTCGGACACGATCCCTTCCCACTTCTCAACCGTCTCGGCCATCTCGGTCTCGATGTCCTCACCGAGAAGGCCGTTCTCCATCACCTTGTCCATGGAGGCCTGACGATTCTCGTCGATGAGGTCGAGCACGTCGTCGCTGAAGGTCTCGATCTCACCGCCGTTCTCGGTCGCGAATTCCACTGCCCGCATGTTGTCGAGCGCGACGAGGCCCATCGTCTCGTTGTGCGCCGTCTGCCACGAATCGAAGACGATCTGCTTGTAGGCGGTGGGCATCTGATCGTACTTGCTGCCGGCGAGCATCGACCCGAAGATGCGCGGCATCGCCATACCGCCGGTGTACTGCATGTTCGGGGCGATCTCGAAGTATCCCGCCTCGCGCGCGGCGCTCATCACGATCATGGTGCAGTCGATCGTCTTGCGCTGGAGTGCTTCGTAGGTCTCGACGTACTCGAGGGATACCGGGGTGGCCCCCATGGAGGTGACGAGGTCGGAGTGGGTCGTGCTGCCGATCCTCACCTGACGTCCCTGCCAATCGTCGAGCGAGTTGCCCGGTTCGCTGCACAGCGAGAAGTACGCGCCGGGCGGATTCACCGGCACGAGCGGGACCAGCCCCTCTGCCGCGAAGTCCTCCTGGATCTCCTCGGAGTTCCACGCGATCTCGGTCAGAGCCGCGATCGCGACGAGTTCGCCCGCCATCGGGGATTCGGGCAGCGAGCTCGTCAGGGAGACGAGTGCATCGAAACCGTCGAACATGTCGGGGTTGTAGGCGGGGTTCGTGTAGGAGATGTCGACACGGCCGTCGACGAGCGCATCGTAGATCTCCGCATAACCGGCGACCGGGTGGCCGTAGAGGACCTCGACGGTGATCTGACCGTTCGATCGCTTCTCGACCTCCTCCGCGAATGCGACGTTGGAGATGGCAGTATCCGAGTTCGGGGACGCCGCGAAAGCCTGGAAGACGAGTTCCACCGGCTCCAGTCCTTCGATCGCGGAATCGATCTCATCCTGCGATGCTCCGTAGTCGAAGCCGTCTCCCCCTCCCCCGTTCGATCCGCCGCCGCTGCCCGCGCTCCCCGCGCACGCGGAGAGGGCCAACGAGGTCGCGGCGGCAGCAGCTCCGACCGCGAGCAGGCGTGTCCTGGGAATCCTCATCGTCGTCACTTCCCCTGCGTCGCGTAGCGATCGGTGGTGACGCCCTTCGGCGCCCGCTGGGACATGAAGCCGAACATGTACCCGGCCACGCGGCGCATCTGGATCTCGTCCGAGCCCTCGGTGATCCGGTATCGACGATGGTGCCGGTAGATGTGCTCGAAGGGCTTCTTGCGCGAGTACCCCATGCCGCCGTGCGTCTGCATCGCCTGATCGGCGGCGTCGCAGGCGAGCCGGTTGCCCTGGTAGTTCGCCATCGAGACCCGGTCGGAGACGGAGAACGCCCCGTCCTGATCCATGAGCCATGCGGTCTCGCGGACGAAGGAGCGCAGCATCGACGCGCGGGCCTGGAGGTCGACGAGCGGGAACTGGATCGCCTGGTTCGTCGCGAGCGGCTTGCCGAAGGGCTTGCGCTCCTTGGCGTACTTCACCGACTCGTCGATGCAGTACTGCGCGGCGCCCAGGCTCGATGCCGCCTGGCGGATGCGGTTCTCGTTGAAGAAGTGCTGGACGATCTGGAGGCCCCGGCCGAACTCGCCGAAGATCTGCGCCTCGTCGACCTCGACGTCCGTGAAGCGCACGTGGGCGTGATCGGTGGGCATGTTGAAGGTCCACACGTACTCGACGATCTCGACACCCGGTGCGTCGAGGGGAACGAGGAACGCGGTGATGCCCTCGGCATCCCCCGCCTCACCGTGGGTGCGGACGAACACGATGTCGCGGTCCGCGCTGTGCACGCCCGAGTTCCACATCTTCTCGCCGTTGATCACCCATCCGGAGTCGGTCTTCTTCGCGGTGGTCTCCATGTGGGTGGCGTCGGAACCGTGGTTCGGTTCGGTGATGCCGAAGGCGAAGTGGGCCTCACCGGCACCGATCTTCTCCTTCCACTCCGCGTTCTGCGCCTCGGAGCCGTAGTTCGTCAGCAGCATGAGGCCCACGTTGTTGCCGACGATGCAGTGCTCGTTCTGCAGGTCGCAGTGGAGCCCGAGGCCCTGCGATGCGAAGTGGTCGCGAATGACCGCCATGTCGAGGTTCGTCAGGCCCATGCCGCCGAGGCTCTCGGGCAGCTGCGCGCGGTAGTAGCCCGCCTTGTCGGCCCTGCGCTTGGCCTCGCCGAGGAGATCCTCCCACTCCTTCGTGGGCACCCCGCCGTTGTCCCAGTCGGTGCGCGAGTGCTCACGGCGATGGTCGAAGAACCGGATGTTGTCGTTCTCGTTCTCGAGGGGACGGATCTCCTTCTCGACGAAGGCATCGAGGTCGGTGAGGAGATTCTGGAGCTTCTCCGGAAGTCGGAAATCCATTGCTCATCCTTCCGGCCGCGCGTTGGGCGGCTCTCTGATCGCCGACGACCGCATGGGCGGGATTCCGCGTACACAGGAACCGGCTGCCGATGCAGCTGACGATGAGGAGCGGGATGGTGACCCGATCGAAGCTCATCGGCGGTTCCCGAGGCGGCGCCCGAGAGGCGTGGCGGTGGAGGTACCGGCATCATTGCAGGTACCTGCTCTGGTGTCTCGGAGAGGAGGCTCCAGAGATAAAACTAAAACGAGCGATCGTTTGTATGAGTACTTTAGGCACGTCTCCAGGCCCGGTCAAGAGGCGTGGAGCAAAATCTCTGAGGGCGTCTCGCTCGGGCGACTTCAGACTTGTTGCCGAAGGACGGTCTTCTGGATCTTGCCCATGCCGGAGCGGGGGAAGGCGTCCTTGACGACGATGTCCTTGGGCAGCTTGTAGCGGGCGAGCTTCCCGTCGCAGAACTCCCGGATCTCCTCGAGCGTCGGCGCATCGTCATCGGATCGCGGCACGATCATCGCCACCGGCACCTCGCCCCACTTCTCGTCCGCCCGGCCGACGACCGCGACCTCGGCGACCTTCGGATGCCAGGCGATGACGTTCTCGAGCTCCGCGCAGTAGATGTTCTCCCCGCCGGAGATGATCATGTCCTTGACCCGGTCGACGACATAGAGGAACCCCTCCTCGTCCTGCCGCACGAGATCGCCCGAATGAAACCAGCCGCCGGCGAACGCCTCGGCCGTGGCCGCCTCGTTGTTCCAGTACCGGCTCATCACGCCCGGACCCCGGTAGACGATCTCGCCGACCTCCCCGCGCGGCACGTCATTCATCTCCGGATCGACCACCCGGATCGAGAAGTTGCGATCCGGCAGACCCACCGAGCCGAGCTTGCGCAGCGAGTCCTCGTGGCGCAGCGACACCCCGGCCCCGGAGGTCTCGGTCTGTCCGAACGTCGCCTGCGACCCGGCCCCGGGGAAGGTCTCACGCAACGCGGTGAGCAGCGCCTCGGTGGCCGGCGACGCACCCCAACCGTAGAACCCGAGACTCAGGTCCCGCGGCCTCCTCCGCTGCTCGTCGAGGACGAGCTGCCACTGCGCCGGAACGAGATACGTCCGCGTGACCCGGTGCTCTTCGAGGCGGTCGAGCAGCAGGGACGCGTCGAATCCGGCCGACGGCGTGATCACCGCCTTGGCCGCATTCGCCAGGCAGGTATCGATCGCGATGAACGCCGCGATGTGGAACATCGGCGAGCCGATGAGCATGACCTCCTCGCCGATGCGGAACGGTGACGACGCCGAGCCGCGCATCGTGGCCGAGAGGATCCCCGAGTACGGAAGCACAGCGCCCTTGGGGCGGCCGGTGGTGCCCGAGGTGTACATGATCGCCTGGTCGTCGCTGAGAGCACGGACGACCGGATCGGGTGCGCGGTCCACAGCCACCGGTGACGCAACTTCCGCGAGATCGAGGAACCTCGTGTCGGAGCCGCCCGTTGCCGCCCGCGTGACCTCGGCCCGCTCCGCATCGGCGACAGCCGCCTTCGGCTCACAGTTGCTCAGGATGTAGGCGATCTCATCCTCTGCAAGTCGGAAGTTCACCGGCACGATGATCGCACCGAGATAGTTGACGGCGAACACGACGATGGGGAACAGCGTGGAGTTCCCGGCCACGAGCGCGACCCGATCGCCTTCGGAGACCCCGGCGTCGCGCAGTCGCGCGGCTGCGGTCCGCACACGGGTCAGCAGGTCCCCGTATGTCACGGTCTCCTCGCCGTCGAGCAGTGCGATCCGGTCGGGGATCTCATGAGCGTGACGGAACAGAGACGCCGTCGGCAGATGGGTACGGGACAGTTCGAATTCGAGATCCACGGCAACTCCTATGTTGCAGTTTTCATCCAGCGAACATTCGTTCGGTTGAATTCATTGTAGGTGCGGGTGCGGATCTGGCGACCCCGGATACGTCGCCCCAGGTGGTCGAGGAACTCGATGACGAGGACGGGGGAGGACTCGAGGACATGGATGAGTGGTCCTCGGCTGAGGAGCACGACTTCACACCGTTCTCCGAGCGGTTCTTCGAGGACGTCATGATCGACCACCGGCCGAGCTGATCCGCAGAAGGAGCACCGACCGTGAACCCGAACGGGCGGGGAGTGGATTCCACTCCCCGCCCGTTCTTCAGGTTCTTCCTCACCCCCGCGCGGGGGTGAACCGGGGCAGCGCCGCCTCGCCCTCGGTCGGGTGGAAGACCACCGTCACCCGCAGGCCGACGGCCAGCTCACCCTCGTCGACGTCGACGATGTTCGTCATCATCCGCACGCCCTCGTCGAGCTCGACGTAGGCGAGCACGTACGGCTCCGCACCGCGGTACTCCCCCAGGCCGCCGCGGCGCACGACGGTCCAGCTGTAGACCTCGCCCTGCCCGCTCACCTGCACCCATTCGACCTCGAGCCCGCCGCAGTGCGGGCAGAAGCCGCGCGGGTACCACGTGTACTCCTCACAGGAGCGGCACCGGGTCACCTGGAGCTCGCTGCGCGTCGTCGCCTCCCAGAAGCCCCGGGTCTCCGCGGAGATCGGCGGGGTGGGCGCCGGGAGATCGCTCCCGATGCGCGCAGGGGTGCTGTTGTCGGTCGATGTGTAGTCCATCATGCCTCCCGTCCGAGGATGAGCGTCGCGCTGCCCATCCGGGTCCCCAGCGATCCTCCGGTGCCGTGGGCGAGCGCGATCTCGCAGTCGGGCACCTGCACGGCCGGGTGCGCCTCGCCGCGCAGCTGGCGCACGGCCTCGAGGATCTTCGTCATTCCGCCGCGGTTGGCGGGGTGGTTGTTGCACAGTCCGCCGCCGTCGGTGTTGAACGGCAGCCCGCCGTCCGGTGCTCGCAGCGCGCCCGAGGCGACGAAGGCGCCGCCCTGCCCCTTGGGGCAGAAGCCGAGGTCCTCGATGGTCTCCACCACGGTGATCGTGAAGGAGTCGTAGATCGAGGCGTAATCGATGTCGGCGTGCGTCACCCCGGCCTCGGCGAAGGCGCGCGGCCCCGACCACACCGCACCGGTATGCGTGAGGTCGATGCGTCCGCGGTTCGCGGTCTTGGGCGCCTCGCCGTGGCCGAGTACCGCCACCGAATGGCGATCGAGGCGCTTGGCGACCTCGGGGCTGACGACGACGACGGCCCCGCCGCCATCGGTGACGACGCAGCAGTCGAGGCGATGGAGCGGATCCGCGATGAGCGGGGAGTTGACGACGTCCTCGACGGTGACGACCTTCTGCAGGAGCGCGTTCGGGTTGTGCTGGGCGTGGAGCGAGGCGGCGACCTTGACCTCGGCGAGCTGCTCGCTCGTCGTCCCGAACTCGTGCATGTGGCGGCGGGCGGCCAGCGCGTACATCGACGGGGTGGTCGTGCCGAACACGTTCTCGAACGCGTACTCCGGAGCGCTCGGGGTCACGGCGCCCGGGCTCGGGGCGGACACGGGCAGGCCCGCCATCGTCACGAGCGCGATCTCGCACTTGCCGGCGGCGATCGCGGCCGCGGCGTGCCCGACGTGCGCCAGATAGGACGAGCCGCCGGTCTCGGTCGAATCGAGGTAGCTCAGACTCAGTCCCATGTAGTCCGCCATCGACAGCGCACCGAAGCCCGGCGCGTCACCGGCGCAGAAGTACCCGTCGACGTCGTCGAAGGTCAGGCCGGCATCGGCGAGCGCGCCGACCGCGACCTCGGCGTGGACCTGCGCCACGGACCTGTCGGGGATCTTGCGCAGCGGATGCTCGTAGGCACCCGCAATGAGCGCCGCACCACGGATCGTCATCATTGACTCCTAGTGATCGTTCGTTCAACTTAGAAAATATTACCACGGAGGCATACACGGCCCGGCCGGGCGGACGTCGAGCACGACGGAGCAACCCGCCCCTCCCCTGCCGGCCTCGGGCGCATCACCGCCCCGCCTACACCGTCGCGCTCAGTCCGCCGTCGACGATGAGCGAGCCGCCGGTCATATAGGACGAGGCCGGGCTCGCGAGGAAGAGGAGCGCGGAGTCGAGCTCCTCCTGTTCGCCGAACCGCCCGAGGATCGCGTTGTCGGCGACCATCTCCTGGAGCAGGTCGCCGCCCTCGGCCTCGGTCATCTCGCTCGCGAAGTACCCCGGGCACAGCGCGTTGACCCGGATGCCCTTGCGCTCCGACCACTGCTGCGCGAGATCGCGGGTGAGCCCGAGGACGCCGGCTTTGCTCGCCGCGTAGTGCGCCTGGGGATAGCGCGAGGAGGCGTGCCCGTGGACGCTCGACAGGTTGACGATCGCGGACCCCCGCGGCATGTGCGGCGCACACGCCCGGGCCATCCAGTAGGTTCCGTTGAGATTGACGTCGACGACGTTCCGGAAGACCTCAGGGTCCTCGTGGAGGGCGACACCGGCCGGACCCATCCCCGCATTGTTGATGAGCACGTCGATCCGGCCGAACTCCTCGACGGCCGCGGCGGCCAGCGCCTCGCACTCGGACTGCACCGACACGTCCGTGCGCCGGGTGAGCACGGACGTCCCCGCAGCACGCAGCTCTTCGGCGAGGGCCTCGAGGCGGTCCTCGCGACGCGCGGCGAGGACGAGCGTCGCACCGACGGCAGCCGTGGCACGGGCGAAGCCGACGCCGAGGCCGGAGCTGGCTCCGGTGATGACGACGACCCTGTCGTCGAGCCGGAAGCGATCGAGCGGGTTGGAGGGCATGGCAGGTGTCCTGTTCGTCACGGGCAGACCTGGGCCGACGGGACGGCACGGCACCGTCGGTCGCACTGCCCTCAAGTCTGCCGATCAAGCGTTCGGTTCGCGTGAATTGTCGCACACGGGCCTGCCGCGCGCTACGGCGCTCCGCGCGGCACTCGGCCCTGGGGGCGGATCAAGCCGCGGGGCCTCCGGCCGGCCGAGATGCACTGCGGCGCTCCCTTGCCCCGGAGACCTCCCCCTGTCAACGTCCCAAACAATCGTTCGAAACATTTTCAGCACCGGCGCATCGGGTCCAGCACCCGCGCCGCGTGCCCCGGACCCCGACAGCAGCCGCACCGAGGAGAACCCGCACCCATGAAAGCTCTGACCTTCCACGGCCCGCGCGACATCCGGTACTCCGAGGTGCCCGACCCGCAGCTCATCGACGAACGGGCGGCCGTCGTCCGGGTTACGCGTGCGAGCATCTGCGGCAGCGACCTGCACATCTACCACGGCGAGGGCTTCAGCGACGACCTCGGTTTCTGCGTCGGTCACGAGGCCGTCGGGGTCATCACCGAGGTCGGCGCCGCTGTCGACCGCCGTTCGGTGGGCGACCGCGTCCTCATTCCCGCGTCCGTGGGATGTACGCGCTGCCAGGCGTGCGATGAGGGCCGGACCAGCCAGTGCACCTCGCGCAGCGGTGCGACCGAGAAGTGCTACGGCCTGAGCACTGCCCTCCAGGGTCGCAGGCGGAGCTCGTCGCCGTCCCCGACGCCGACCGCAACACCGTGATCATCCCCGAGGGGATCTCCGACGACGCTGCAGTCGTCATGACCGATGCCACCGCCACCGCCTGGTACGGAGCGCGACGCGCCCGCATCGCCCCCGGCGAATCGGTGGCGGTCATCGGCCTCGGCCCGATCGGCCAGATGGCCGTCCAGCACGCGCGCCTCATGGGTGCGGCGGAGGTGTTCGGCATCGACCCCGTTCCCGAGCGCCGCCGGATGCCCGCCGCCCAGGGGGCTCGGGTCGTCGACGCCGAGGACCCGGTCGCCCAGGTCCGGGAGTGGACCGGCGGGCAGGGTGCCCACGCCGCGATCGAGGCGGTCGGCGCCGACGCGACGATCGAAATGGCCCAGCGCCTCGTGCGGCGCACGGGTCGGGTGAGCGTCGTCGGCGTCAATCAGAACAAGCGGTACTCCTTCCACATGGAGCGGGCCCAGGTGAAGGAGCTCGAGTTCGCCATCGGCCTGTGCTCGGTCCAGTTCGAGCTGCCCACGCTCCTCGAGCTCACCCGGGCGGGCCGCCTCGATCCCGAGGTCGTCATCACGCACCGGCTCCCGCTGTCCGAGGTTCCGGCCGCCTATACCTGCTTGGACACAAAGTCGTGGGGTCCCAGCCTGGTTGATTCCAGCAGCTTTGCCGTAAGACTGCTTCCTTCTTCGCAGGCCGAAACCGAATGATCGCTCAGGGCCGGCCACCTGGGCGTCAGGGATTGCGCATTGGCTGGAGGGGAAAAGAAGGAGCGAGCGACGCTCCCTGCTCCTTCGAGTGAGCAACGCCATCGTGGAGCGGAAAATCGGGCCGGGCAACCCAGCGCGCGAACTCGATGGTCCCGCCCTCCTCGATGGCGCCCAGGTGCCCGCCGACGATGGTGGCGTCGAAGATGAAGCGCTGCGCCCGGAAAGGGCGCCCGGTGCGCCGGCTGAATGGCGCGGTGAAGTGATGCATCGCCAACAGAGAGCCGAGCTCGACGAGGTACCCCGTCTCCTCGTGGGCCTCGCGCACGGCAGCACTTTCGATGTCCTCGTCGAACTCCACACCGACCCCGGGCAGCGACCAGCCCGGATGGAATCCCGCCGCTCCTCCGTTGAACCAGGTCAGCAGGATCTCATTGGCGTCGTTAACCACCACCGCGTAGGCGGCCAACCGCGTGTTGTACTTGGTTGAAATGCACCCGAAGATTCTATGACTCGAACCCTTCCGGGAATAGCCCTGCCTGGAGGGATGACGATCGGCAGTGAGGTCAGAGCGAAGCCGAGCACCTCGCCGTCAGTCGCGTGCTACTCGATGCAGGCGCGCATGACTCTCTTCCGCCTCAACCACAACGTCGCCTCCGCGCGCGAGTCGACAGTTCTGAAGCGGATCGTTCGACTCTGGAGCGGCTCATTTCATCGCACCGGAGGTGAGGCCCTCGATCAGGTAGCGCTGCAGCAGTACCGCGATGGTGAACACCGGAACAACCGCCAACAGCGACGAGGCGGCGATCCGCCCGAAGTCCTGCACCCGCTCGCTGAGCATTCCTGCCAGCAGGACCGGAACCGTCTGCGCGTCCTCGCTCTGGGTGAGGAAGGTGGCGAACAGGAGCTCGTTGTAGTTGAGGATCGCCACGATCACCCCGACGGCGATGAGCGCAGGCACGAGCATCGGCGTGACGATCCGCAGCAGCAGCTGCCATTCCCCCGCGCCGTCGAGCCGCCCGGCCTCCTCGATCTCGACAGGAAGGCGCCGGATGAACCCGTCCAGCAGCCAGATGGCCACCGGCACATTCATCAGCGCATACACCAGAATCAAGCCGGGCAGGCTGTTCGTCAGCCCGAGAACACGCAGCAGGGTGAGCAGCGGGATGATCGCCACGATCGGCGGCAGCAGCCACGGGCTGAGGATGAGCCCGCTCAGCAGCACTCCCCCGGTTCTGAACCGCGCCATCGCCCAGGCCCCGGGGAGAGCGAGCGCCAGCGTCAGCAGCGCTCCCGAGACGCTGGCGAGCAGCGAGTTGAGTACGCCGCGCGGCACTGCGGAATCCAACGCTCTCTTCCAGTTGCCCGCTGCGGGTTCGGTCGGAACGAGGATGCCTGCGGCGATCTGCCCCTGTGTCATGAAAGAGATCGACACGAGGTAGAGCAGCGGGACGAGCACGACGAGGACGCTGAGGATCACCCAACCGCCCCCGACCCATGACTGCCAGCGGGCAGCTCCTGCCGAGCGCCGTCGGCGGCTCCGGCTGAAGAGAACCCCCTTCAGCCCGGCTTCCTGCACAGCCTCAGACATCGCGAAGCCTCCTGACGATCAGGAAGATGGGAAGCGTGACGACGGTGACCACGACTGCCAGCAGCAGCGTGACGGTGGCCGCCATGCCGACGTCGAAGCCGCGCAGCGCGGTTCGCCAGATCAGGTATGCGGGCACCAGAGTGGAGGAGCCCGGACCGCCAGAGGTCATGACGTAGACCAAGTCGAAGACCTTGAAGGCGAGAATGAGGCGGATGAGGAACGCGGCGGCGATCGTGCCCGCGATCGCGGGCAGGGTGATGTGGCGGAACAGGCGCAGGCCGGTGGCGCCGTCCAGTCGTGCCGCCTCGGTCACGTGCGGGTCCTGGCCGAGCAGTGCGGTGAACACCAGCAGCACGACGAGGGGTGTCCACTCCCAGACGTCGGCCAGAGCCACTCCGAAGACCGCCCACGTCGTATCGGACAGAACTGCGAACGTGCCCGACCACGGAGTGAAGTGCTGAACAAGGGTGTGGAGGAGGCCACCGGAAGGGCTGAAGATGAAGCTGAAGAGGATGCCGACCACCACCGGCGGGACGATCATCGGCAGCAGCAGCACGGTCCGCACGAATGCTCCCGCCCACAGCGAGCGCCACAGCGCTATAGCGGTCAATGTCCCGAGCACCGTGCTCGCAACAGCAACCCCGATGGCATAACCCGTGCCAAGGGCGAGCGAGGTGCGAACATCCGCAGAGGCGAGGGCTGCCTCGAAGTTCGCGGTGCCGACGAACTCCTGGAACGGTCGGCCCAGGCTCGACTCGGTGAAGGCCGCCGAGGCGATGAACACCAGGGGATACGCCGCCAGTACCACCAGCACGAGCACGCTGGGGCTGACGAAGATCGCTCGATGCACGCGCGCGGGCACTCGGCGGCAGGGCCTGGACGACCTCTCACCAGCGGGTTCCGATGGGACGCCGGTGACCCGCGGCTCGGTGTGCGGGTGAAGATCAGTCGCCAAGGAGCCTCTCCCACTCTGCCTGGACACCATCAAGGGTCTCCTGGGCCGAGCCTCGCTGACCCGACAGGTGAGCGGCGATCTCATCGGTGAGGATCTGTGCGGCCTCAGTGGCGTTCTCACCTGTGGGCCATGCCAATGCCCCGTCGAGCGTCGACCTGTTGATCTCCTGGAGCTCGGGGAATTCTTCGCCATAGGTCGTGTCCTCCAGAGAGGAGACTCGATTCGGATCGATCCCGGTGGGCGGCAGCGCCGTGAGGAGTTCGGAGTTGACCTCGGAGGATGCCGCCCACTGGATGAACTGCTGGGCGAGGTCGGTCTTCTCGGAATTGCCCGCCACCACCCAGCTGAAGCCCGCCACGAGCGAGGCGCGCGGCTTCTCTCCCTCGGCTCCGCGGGGCAGGTACGTCACACCCCACTTGTCGACCACCTCGGAGCCGGATTCGGGATCCTGCGACCGCACGCCCAGGTCTGTCCAGTTCTCAATGAAGGCGACCTTGCCGGCGAACCACGCCGAGTTGCCGGCACCGAAGTCCGTCTCCGCCGGGGTGGGCAGAGCGTCGTCCCAGGTCTCCTCCAACGCCTCCAGGGCGGACACGGCTTCTGCCGAGTTGATGGCGGGGGCACCGGAATCGTCGAGGAATTCGCCTCCGAAGCCGGCCAGGCGGTTGGCGAAGCTCGCCCCGAGGATGAGCGGCGACTGCTCGCCGAAGACGGCAGCCCCGTAGACTCCCTCGTCCCCCTCGTTCTCCGTGATGGTCTGAACCTGCTCGGCGTACTCGTCCCACGTGGCAGGAGGCGCATCGAAGCCGTTCCGCTCGAGGATCTCCGTGTTGTAGAAGAGCGCGTGGATGTCCCCGTCGAAGGGCACCCCGTAGATCTCCTCGCCGACGTGGGCATACGGCTGCCAGATGGACGGGATGAAGTCGTCGACGTCGAGGTCCGGCGATCCCTCGACGAACTCCGTGAGCGGTTGGATGCTGCCGTCAGCGGCAAGGTCGCCGAGCGAGACGTACCACGGAGCCGACACATCGTAGACGTTCGCTCCGGACTGCTGATCGAGGGTGAGCGTCGAGGCGATCTCGTCGTAGGGGACGGTGGTGACGTTGATCGTCACGCCGGTCTCCTTCTCGAAGCTCTCGGCCAACCAGGCACCCGCGCCCTCGTGGGAGGCATTGAGGAGGAGGTTGAGCTCCTCGCCCTCGTATTCGCCCGCGAAGGCATCACCCTCGGCGGCGCTGGCGCTGCCGCACGCGGAGAGCGTCAGCGCGGCCACGACGCCGGCGGCGAGGAATTTCAGGCGGCCGGGGGCCGATCGTGTGCTGCTCATGGGGCATGTCCTTTCGTCGGGTGCGTCAGAGTCCTCGGCCTGCGAGGAGCTGCTGCTTCGGGGTTTCGGTGGAAGTCGCGCTGAGGTGGCCGAAGGCGCCTCGGTAGGCAGCCGCCGGATGGGAGTCGGGAAGCCGGTCGGCCCCCGTCACACGCGCGCGCAGGCTCGTCGGGCGGCGGGTCTGCTCCTCCTCCGCGGTGCGGGCGAGTCCACGGCTGCGCAGAACGGGCAGGACGTGATCGATGAACTCGTCGTAGCTGCCCGGGATCGTCGAGTTGATGACATTGATCCCATCGATCCCCGCGTCCTGCCAGGCTTCGAGCTCATCGGCGATCTGATCGGGCGTGCCGACGATCCTGGTCGCATGGGCACGGAAGTGGGCGAGGTCGCGCAGGGTGACGCGCCCGTTGGGTGCCATCGCTCTGAGCTCCGAGAGGTGTCCCTGGGCACCCTCGGTGTGCTCGAGATCATCCAGCGGGGCGTCGATCGGCAGGTGACCCACGTCGACCCCCAGGCTGCCCGCGGTGTGCGCGATGAGGGCGTGGATGTCGAGCGAGTTGTCGAGGTCCTCCGCCCGAGCCCTCGCCTCGGCTTCCGTCGAACCGACCACGAAGGAGAGTCCCTGGATGAACTTGACGTCCTCGGGCCGGCGCCCGGCCCGTGCGGCACGCTCCCTGACGTCCTTCGCATGTGCAGCCGCGATGTCGCGCCGCGGCGCCATGGAGAAGGTGGCCTCGGCATGTCGGGCAGCGACGTCCCGACCGCGGGACGAGGACCCAGCCTGGAACAGGAACGGCGTGCGCTGCGGCGAGGGCGCCGAGAGATGAGGGCCCTCGACCCGGTAGCGGGCGCCAGTGTGCTCGATCTTGGCCACCTTGTCCGGATCCCCGTGCAGGCCGCGTCCTCGGTCGTGCTCCAGGTGCTTGTCCTGCACCAGCGCACCGTCCTCCCACGAGCCCTCCCAGAGCTTGTAGCAGACCTCGAGGTACTCCTCCGCCCAGTCGTAGCGGTCGTCGTGCTCGGCCAGTCCGTCGCTCCCGAAGTTCCGGTGGGCGTTCTCCGAGGCGCTCGTCACCACATTCCAGCCCACGCGCCCTCCGGAGAGGTGGTCGAGGGTGGAGAGCTGGCGGGCGAAGGCGAAGGGGTGCGCCTGGATGACTGACGAAGTGAGCGCCAGTCCGATCCGATCGGTCACCGCCGCGAGCGCGGAGATGAGCACGAGAGGGTCGTTCACCGGGATCTGCAGCCCCCGGCGAACATGAGACGCCCATCCGCCCTCGTGGTCGCCGTAGAGCCCGACGACATCAGCGAAGAAGGCGATATCGAATCCGGAGCTCTCGAGCCGCTGCACGAGCGACACCCAGTGCTGCAGCTCGTTGAACCGATGCTGCTGCGCCTCGGGACGGCGCCACGCGCCGCCGATGATGTGGCTCGTGGTGCTCATGAGAAAGGCGGAGAGAATGAGGGGGGAGCGGGACACGTCGAACCTCCAGGGGGTCAGGAATGCGGTCGGCGGGCCGGCGGCCTGCCGCAGCGTAGTGGGAAGGCGATCACAGGTCCGAGGAGACCGACCAGATGTTGATGCCGGCCTCGCCCCGGGTGATCTCGTCGATCTCGGCGAGCTCCTCGCTGCTGAAGGACGTCGAGGACAGCGCTCCGAGGTTCTCGTCGAGCTGCGCAGTGGATGAGGCCCCCAGCAGTACGGAGGTCACTCCACCGTCGCGGAGCAGCCAGGCGATCGCGAGCTGGGCCAGAGTCTGCCCACGCCGCCGAGCGACCTCAGCGAGTCTGCGCAGGCGGTCGAGATTGTCCTCGCTGAGGTGGTGAGCGGGCAGCGAGGTGCGCCCCCCGGCAGGCTCGGCATGGGGGTCCTTCAGGTACTTGTCCGTGAGCAGCCCCTGCGCCAGAGGGGTGAAGGCGATCGACCCGAGTCCCGTCTCTTCGAGGACGTCGAGCAACCCGTCCTCGACCCAGCGGTTGAGCAGCGAGTAGGCCGGCTGGTGGATGGTCAGCGGTGTTCCGAGCTCGGCTGCGATAGCCGCGGCTTGGGCAGTTCGCTCCGCCGAGTACGAGGAGATCCCGACATAGCGCGCCTTTCCGGAGCGCACAGCGGCGTCGAGAGCGCCGATCGTCTCCTCCAGCGGAGTCTCCGGGTCCACCCGGTGGGAGTAGAAGATGTCCACGTGATCGAGTCCGAGGCGGTGCAGCGACTCGTCCAGGCTGGACAGCAGGTAGCCGCGCGAGCCGAAATTCCCGTAGGGCCCGCGCCACTGGTCCCAGCCGGCCTTCGAGGAGATGATGAGCTCGTCTCGGTAGGGTCTAAGATCCTTCGCCAGGACGCGTCCGAAGTTCTCCTCCGCCGCGCCGGCGGGCGGCCCGTAGTTGTTGGCGAGATCGAAGTGCGTGATCCCGGAGTCGAAGGCGTGCCGGATGATGTCGCGCTGCGTCTGGAACGGGGTCGTGTCACCGAAGTTCCACCACAGGCCCAGAGAGATGGGCGGCAGGAGCAGCCCGCTGCGTCCGACCCGACGGTACCCGAAGCGGGAGTACCGATCGTCGGCGGCTGCATACGGGGTGTGGGTCTCGGTGCCCCAGGCGGAAACGTCGACTGTCTGCGTCATATGTGCTCCTTCGTGGTCAGGTGTAGAGCGAGAGTGGCTGGAACTCGCCGTTGAGGTAGTGAGCGCCCACCTCGAGCTTCTTGTAGTCGACCGGGTCGTGCAGCGAGTGCGTGCGGATGTTGCGCCAGAAGAGATCGAACCCGATCGACGAGGCGGTGCTCGAGGTGCCGGTGGCCTCGAATATCCGGTTCGTCAGGTCCGTGGCGACATCGGAGGAGACGACCTTGAGTTCAGCGATCTCGATCGCCAGTTCACCACGCTGCTCGGAGGTCACCTCCCGGCCCAGGCCGATGACCTCGTCGAATCGTCGATTGACCCTGTCCGCCAGGGCGGAGACCGCGGCTGTGCGCGACTTGAGCTCTCCGTAGAGCCGCTGGACGAAAGGGTCGTGCCGGTACTGCTCCGCCGAGGACAGGAACCACGCGTTGGGCCGCTTGTTGGTGAGACTGCGCCCGGTTTCCAGCGCTCCCTCCGCGATGCCCAGATAAAGGTTGCCGAAAGCCAGCTGGATGCCCGGGGTGACGAGCGTGGAGAACGGCTCCTCCCCGAGGAAGCCGAGGAAGTCGGATTCCTCAACCCGCACATCGTGGTAGATGACGGTGTTCGACGACGAGAGCCGCTGGCCGAGGAAGTCCCAGTCGTCCACGTACTCCACACCGTCCCGGTCGTGATCCAGGACAAGGGCCCCGACCTCCCCGGCTCTCGGCCCTTCGGAGACGGTGGCGTTGACGAGGAGAACATCGCCGACCGCCGAACCCGTCGAATACCTCTTCTTCCCTGTCAGGCGATATCCGTTCGCCTCCGGGACCAGGACGAGATCGGGATCGGTCGGGTTGACCGAATCGCCCCAGATCCACCTGCCCTCGATCGTCGTCCGGTGCCACCGCTCACGGTCGGCGGGGTTCGCGATGTTGAAGACGACGTTGGCTGCGTTGATGTAGTGGTAGGCCAGGACCTGGGCGATCGAGGCGTCGGCGCGCGCGAGAACCCGCACGACGAGGAACGCCGTCTCCCAGTGGGCACCTCCCCCACCGAACTCCTTGGGCTCCAGCAGGGTCACCAGCCCGGACTCCTTGAGCAGGTGAACCTCCGAATGCGGGGTCCGGTTGGCACGGTCGCGGGCGACAGCGTCAGCAGCGAGGGTGTGCGCCACGTCCTCGGCGACAGCGGTCCACGCGGCGATCTCCTCCGCAGAGGCCGCTCCGCTCCAGTGCGAGCGCTGGGCGATAGTGTGCTCTGTCATTTCGATGCTCCTTCAGGTACGCCCACACTCCAGAGGCGGACAGGATCCGTGCCGCTGACGCGATGGTCACCGGCTATGCGTGCTTTGTAGACCCAGGGGTTGTGGCTGGTCACAGTGCGCGCGTTGCGCCAGTGACGATCCAGCGCCTTCGCACCGTCGACGCCGGATGCGCCGAGCGCGTCGAAAATCCGCGTCACAGCTTCCAGCACCGGCCTGTGCAGGGCCACCTGTGCCCGCGCCGTCGCCAGTTCGGCGGCGTTCGCCGCTGCGATCTGCGCTGCTTCATCAGCACCGCGTGCAGCGAAGGCGGCGTCGAGCGCGCGTGCGGTCTCCAGCACCTGTGCCCGCGCCAGAGCTGCGGTTGCGTCCACCTCACCGACCGCCTGCAGGAGCTGCGGGTCGGAGGCGGGTGAGGTCGAGTTGGCATGTGTGTAGGTCCGCCTCCTGGTCAGCAGCGATTCGGCGACATCTCGCGCGGCTGCCTCGGCGATGCCGGCGAGCACGATGAGGAGGACATGCTGGTACAGCGCAGTCTGGTAGGGGAAGCGGTCCGCGAGCAGGCGCACCTCGTACTCGGCGACCTCCGCGTCGGTGAGGGTGGCGGTGCCGGACCCGGTGGTCCGCTGACCGAAGCCCATCCAGTCATCCTCGATGTGGACTCCAGGCTGATTCCTTCGCACCAGCACTGCGAGCTCGTTGCCGTTCTCGTCCCTCGCGGTGACGTCGAGCCAATCGGCGAAGATCGACCCGGTCGTGTAGTACTTCACGCCATTGACCACCGGCCCCTCCGGCCCCTGGGATACGATCGTGCCGGAGCGGTTGTAGCCGCCTGAACCCGGTTCCGTCCAGGCATTTCCGGCGATCTCTCCCGTCCGGAAGCGCTCCAGCCAGCTCGCGGCAGCCTCGCCATCGACGCCCCGCCAGAGAACTTCTTCCTGGACCGCCAGATGTCCGCGCAGCGCCTGCGGAATGTTGCTGTCCTGGGCAGCGAGCTCCAGCAGCACTTCGGTGGTGTGGACCCAATCGAGTCCGAACCCTCCGAAGGCCGCAGGGATTCGCAGACGTCCGATCCCCTCGTCCGCGAGCGAGCGGATCACGTCGACGGGCAGGGCGCGCTCGACCTCTCGTCCACGGGCGCTCTCACCGGCGCGCCTGATGGCGCCGGCGAGCGACTCGGGCACAGGCAGGGATGCAGCCACTCGTCCTCCTCGCTGGGGATGAGCACCTCGAGCAGGCGGAAGTGCTCACGGTGCCGCGACGTCGTAGAGCCAGATCTCTCGGTCGCTCGGACAGGTTTCGGGTTCACTATGGGGCTGCTTCTCCATGGTCGTTATGAGAATCGTCACGCCGCGTCACGCCGCGTCATGCAGGCACATGAAATTTGGAATCGCCCGGCACGCGCCGCTTAAGTTGAGTGCCGGCCGCGACGTTCTATCTCATCCGACCTGCGGTGATACTCGGAATCTCGGCTTCGACTCGACTCATGGGAAAGGGGATGTGGTGGGCTCTGTTCTCTTCGACGATGTGACCCTGCGCTATTCCGCGGACAGGCAGCCGGCCCTCGATGGTTTCACCCTCGACATCGAGGAGGGTGAGTTCCTCGTACTGGTCGGGCCGTCCGGATCCGGGAAATCAACGGCGCTTCGCATCCTCGCTGGACTCGAGCGCCCCACCTCGGGCACCGTCCTGGTCGACGGAGAGGATGTCACCAGGGTTGAGCCCGCACATCGCGACCTGGCGATGGTGTTCCAGAATTACGCGCTCTATCCCCACAAGTCCGTTGAGGACAACATGAGCTTCTCCCTGCAACTGGCGAAGGTGCCCAGGGACGAGATCCGCCGCCGCGTCAGCGAAGCGGCCGAACTGCTCGAGCTGAGCGATCTCCTCCGCCGACGGCCCCGGGAGCTCTCCGGCGGCCAGCGTCAACGGGTGGCGATGGGGCGGGCGATCGTGCGAGAGCCCACGGCATTCCTCATGGACGAGCCGCTGTCGAACCTGGATGCCACTCTGCGCGTGCAGACGAGATCCCAGATCGCGGCTCTGCAGAAGCGCCTGGGGGCGACGACCGTGTACGTGACCCATGACCAGGCCGAAGCGATGACGCTCGGCCACCGAGTCGCGGTGCTGCGCGATGGGAGGCTGCATCAGGTGGCCCCGCCCCGGGAGCTGTACGAACGCCCGGTGAATGCCTTCGTCGCCGGCTTCATCGGCTCTCCCGCGATGAATCTGCTCGACCTGTCGCCGGAGGACCTCGGTCGGCTGCTCGGCGGGAGCGCAGTGCCGGCGCCGGCGTCGGCGGGCACTGCGAGCGTGATCATCGGCGTCCGCCCCGAGCACTTGGCTGTGGAGGTTGATGGAGGTGGACTGCCGCTGAGGATCGAGCTGATCGAGGAACTCGGCGCCGACGCCTTCATCCACGGCCAGAGCGAGAACTCACGTCACGGACAGCGGATCGTCGCGCGGCTGCTGTCGGATGCACGGCCGGCAATGGGTGATGTCGTCCGTGTCAGCACCGACCCGTCACGCCTCCACTTCTTCGACCGGGAGACCGAGTTGCGAATCGACGTATGACATTCCGGGTGACCGGATCCGTTCTTCGCGGCCGCATTGGACTTCCTCCGGACGGAGCTGATTGCCTGGTGAAGGGCTCTGGATACAGTTGCGCGCCGCGCGCCGCATCGCATCGCACGAATATGCGCGACGGGGTATGCGCTCATGGACAGTCGAGCCGAGGGCGTGTGCAAGATCGTGCTCGACCCGACGCAGTGAGCGGTCACACTGACCCGACTCGCTGAGCGGCCGGGTTCTCGAGCGGCCAGGATGGCCGGATGGTGAGCGATCGGGGCGAGTGTCGGCGACTGGTGTCGGTGCCAGGTGCCCGGCTCCTCTGCCGAGGTGCCCGAAACACGGCGCACGCGACCGGTCAGCAGTCGTCCAATGCGCTCTCGCGCCGCTGCTCGGCCACGCACCGGATCGAGGCCTCGACACCATCGACGAGTTGGTCGATGGTGAGCCCCGAGTCCTTCACCGCTGCGCCCGCGTCGGTCTCCGCACCCACCCCGGCCCGTCCCCGGTTCCGCACGGCGGGCAGGTGGATAAAGGTCCCTGGGACCTCGGTATCCCGCAGCAGCGTGCGGAAAGCGGCGTTGCAGAGGAACGCCCCGGCGGTCTCGGAGACCTGAGCCGGGACGCCGACGGCCCGGATCGCCTCGGCCAGCGGAGCGGGATGGATGCGCGTCTCGAGCCATTCGGGACCCGCGTCGAGCGGGGAGGCGGGGCGGACGACACCCGCATTGTCGGGGATGCGGCCGGCTCCCCGGTTGTGCGCGCGGCGCTCCGGCGTGACTGCGGTGCGGCTACCCGCCTCGCCGAGGGAGAGGATCACCTCGGGTCGGTGGGCGGCGATCGCGTCGAGGAACGCGGGACCCGCTCCGGCCCAGGTGCACGGCAGGATCGCCGTCGCGAGCTCGACGCCCGGGCACGGTGCGCGCTCCCGCAGGCGCTTCACCACCTGCTCGCTGGCGTTCTCCTGGTCACCGCCGAAGGGTTCGAAACCGGTCACGAGGATCCTCATGCGGCAACCGTAGTCGAGGAGCGGTCGGCGATTCACGCCCGAGCCCACCGCCTCGGTCCGCTCCCGAGCGGGATTCGCCGCCACCGGTTGACCTTCTCCCCGACTGACGTAAAGTGATACCTAACGATCACTCGGTCAGTACCGGGTCGAGATCAAGACACCTTGCCGTGCATCGAAGGAGATGTGGACGATGAAGCGAACCATGAAGAACCGTGCCCTCGTACTCGCCCCGAGCGCGGCGGCCCTGTCGCTCGTCCTCGGAGCCTGCGCCGGCTCGGCGGGGAACGGCGGCGGGAGCGGATCCGAGGCAGAAGGCTACGCCTTCGGCGCCTCGCAGGAGGACGTCGACGCCGCGATCGCCGACCTCGACCCCGTCGAGCTCGTGTTCCAGGCGTCGTCCGCATCGCCGGAGTCGATCGTCGCGAAGTCGAACATCGCCTTCGCCGAGGCGGTCGAGGAGCGCTCGGGCGGCAAGATCACCCTCGATGTCGTCTGGGGGCAGGCGATCGCCGGCTACTCCGAGGTCGACGATGCATTGGCCGACGGCCGCGTCGACATCTCCTACACCCAGCCGATGTACGAACCCACGGAGTACTCCGGCAACGACCGGCTCATCGCCGCCTCCGGCGCGCTCCCGCAGTCGCCGATGGTCGGCGAGCTCATCTCCAACGCCGTGCTCGCAGATCTCGCCTGGCAGAGCGACCAGATCAAGGAGGACTTCGAGTCCAAGAGCCTGACCATGCTCCTTTCGACGACGCCGAACAACGGCTACTACTCGCTGTGCACCGACCCGGGCACCGACCTCCAGGACTACACCGGGCGGCAGGTGCGCATCGGAGCGGCACCCCACGCCACCCTCGCGGAGAACCTCGGGGCCTCCCCCGTCTCGCTCGAGTACGTCGAGGCGTACGAGGCGCTCCAGCGCAACACGATCGACTGCAGCTTCACCCCCTTCAACGCCGCAGTGCAGGCCGGCTTCCACGAGATCGCGCCGCACGTCGGCTACGCCACGGACGAGGGCATGCCGAAGGGCTGGGGCTCCTACGCCGCCGGCATGAACTACCAGTCGCTGCCGCTGCCGTACCAGCAGATCATCTTCGACTCCCTCCAGCAGGTCGTGCAGGAGGGCCTCGCGCTCGCGGTCGACACGAACTACCTCGGCGTCAAGGGCGCCAAGGAGAACGGCGGCGAGGTCGCCGAGTACGGGCCCGAGGCGACCGAGGTCATCGTCGAGACGAACGACGAGCTCATGGCCGATGTCGTCGAGGGCGGGGTGCTCGGCGATGACTTCGAGGGTCGCATGGGCGAGTCCCTCGACAAGTGGACCGGAGTGGTCGAGGAGCTCGGCTACGAGGACGGAGGCACGACCGCCGACATGGACACCTGGTACACCGAGGGCGATGTCGACTTCGCCCCGATCGCCGAGCGGCTGTTCGAGGACGTCGTCGCCCCGCACCGCCCGGAGTGAACTCGCAGTCGGACACCGCTGACCCCGAGTGCTGGGCCGAAGTCCCGTGAATCCCACACCGCCCTCTGACCGGCCCACGGTCTGGCCGCTGTACGTCGTGACGTTCCTCGCGACGTACACGATCGCCGTCGCCTCGATTTCGGCTCCGGGCATCCAGCATTCGCTCGAGATCCCGGAGACCCGCACCTCCCTGGTCATCGGGGCGTACTCGGCGACCTTCGCCGCCGGGCTCATCATGAGCGGGCGATTGGGCGACCGCTACGGACGCCGCCGGATGTTCCAGCTCGGCACTGCGGGCCTCGCGATCACCGCGTTCCTCACCGCCGCCGGGCCGAACCTCGAACTCCTCCTCATCGCCCGCCTCCTCCAGGGCTGCGCGGCCGCGGCCACCACCCCGCAGGTGCTGTCGAGCATCCAGGCGATCCTCACCGGCGAGCGGCGTCTGCGCGCCGTCGGCCTCTACAGCGTCTTCGCCGGCAGCGGCACCGTGGGCGGGCAGGTGATCGGCGGCGTCGTCAACAGCGGCTTCGGCCCGGAGTTCGGGTGGCGAGCAGCGTTCGGCAGCGTCGGTGTGCTCGCGATCTTCGCGTGGGTCGGCGCCCGCTATCTCACCGAGACCCGCTCCCCGAACCCCATGGGACTCGACCTCCGCGGCTCGATCATCCTCGGCATCTCGCTATTCCTGCTCATCGCCGGGCTCACGAACAGCGCGGGGATCGACCTCGGTTCCCCGCTCTCACCACTCGGCCCCCTCGTCAGCTCGGCCGTCCTGCTCGCGGCGGCCGCCCTCGGCCTCGGCCTGCTCGTTCCCCATTCGCGCGGCCGGGAGCGCGCCGGGAAGCCCTCGATCCTCCCTGCCCGGGTCATGCGCGAACCCGGCGTGCGCCTGGGCGTCACGCTGTCCTGCCTGCTGTTCCTCATGATCGGCGGGTTCATGTACAACTTCGCGATCCTGTCGCAGATCGGGCTCGGCTACACACCGCTGGAATCGGGCCTCGCGACCCTCACCCTCGCGCTCGCATTCGTCACGAGCTCGGTCATCGCGCCGCGACTCGTGTCCCGGGCCGGCGGTCCGGCCCGCGGCGGACCCCGCATCCTCCTCTTCGCCTCGGTCCTCCAGGCCTGCGGGCTCGCGAGCGTCGGCCTCATTGCGCTCCTCGGGCTCAGCCCGTTCGCCGCCTGGTTCATGGTCGCCGCCGTGCTCATCGGCGGAGGTCAGGGGCTCATGCTCGGTCCGCTCGTCTCCGTCGTCATGACCGCCGTCCCCGACGAGGTGGCCGGTCTCACCGGCGGACTCATCGCCACGGCGCAGCAGACGGGGATCGGGCTCGGCATCGCGATCCTGTCGACGGTGTTCGCCGGACTCGCCCAGATCCTGCCGATGCCCACCGCCTACGGCATCACGACCCTCGGCACCGTCGTGCTCTCGCTCGTCTTCGCATTCGTGACCGTGCGCCTGAGAGCCCACGGCCGAGGGGTCTGACGGCGTTCTCCCGTCGAGTGGTCAGTTAATCCCGTCGAGTGGTCATGTTCGGTCGAATACTCGCGAGTATTC
>ERZ501033.19-NODE-19-length-42866-cov-6.370045_pt1 | contig 42866 bp, 37 predicted proteins | sample MGYA00248844_ERZ501033 | MGnify/ENA primary metagenome ERZ501033 (study PRJEB25958, sample SAMN03398539) | human skin metagenome | study: EMG produced TPA metagenomics assembly of the Human Skin Microbiome Metagenome (human skin metagenome) data set.
GACCTCCGGGCCCAGGAAGCGCCGGGCCAGGATCTGGAAGGGCTCCGGATCTCCCGTGGCCAGGAACTCGTGGGGCTCCTGCGGCGGCTGGACGCGCGCCAGGTCATGGCGCACCAGTGCGCGGTAGACGTCCTTGGCGGTCTCCTCCGCAGAGGAGACCAGCGTGACCGCCTCCCCCATGACGTAGGAGATCACGCCGGTGAGCAGCGGGTAGTGCGTGCAGCCGAGCACGAGGGTGTCCACCCCGGAGTCCTGCAGCGGACGCAGGTACTCCTGAGCGGTCTCGAGGACCTCGGGACCGGTGGTCACCCCGGCCTCGACGAACGGCACGAACCGGGGGCAGGCCACGGAGCGCACCTCGAGCTGCGGAGCGGCCGCGAAGGTGTCCTCGTAGGCCCGCGAGCCCACGGTGGCCTGGGTGGCGATCACGCCGATGCGGCCGTTGCGCGTGGAGGACACGGCCCGGCGCACGGCCGGCTGGATGACCTCCACCACGGGGATGCCGTAGGCGCGCGTGTAGCGCTCCCGGGCATCGCGCAGGACGGCCGCCGAGGCGGTGTTGCAGGCGATCACCAGCACCTTGACCCCGGAGTCCACCAGCTCGTCCATGATCCGCAGCGCGTGGGCGCGGACCTCGGCGATCGGCAGCGGACCGTAGGGGCCGTTGAGGGTGTCGCCCACGTAGACGATCCGCTCATCCGGCAGCTGGTCGATGATCGCCCGGGCGACCGTCAGCCCGCCCACGCCGGAATCGAACACGCCGATGGGAGCATCGGGCGACGGACCCTCGACGGGTCCGTCTGCCGCTTCTGTGATCCCCGGAATCTCGCGCATAGGGCACCCAGGGTAGACCGGTGCCGCTCAGCAGCCTGAACCGCGCGCCGACGAGGTCACGGAGATCACTTCACACGATGACTCATGCAGAGTCCTCACGCTGGTCAGAGGCCCTGCGCCGGCTGATCATCCGTCCCGTCATCCTCCGGCAGCTCCACCAGCATGGCCTGGATCAGCGAGTCCTGCAGCCACGAGACGAAGCCGTAGACGACGGCCATGTAGGTCTCGGTGTCCTTGGGCTTCTTCCCGGAGGCCTTCTCCACCCGACGGGCGTCCGCCTCCGAGTCGATCCCCAGCCGGGTCGAGAGCACCAGACGGATGTCGTTGAGCGCCCGGGAGACGTCGCTGGCCGCCGCGGGGCTCAGGCGCACGGGATCGGACTCGAAGGCGAGTGCCGCAGCGCGCAGCGAGGCGACCTTCTGCTCGCGCAGGGACCGGTCGGTGAAGCGGCGGAACTCCTCCGCCTGCTCCGGATCCTGGCTGCCGGCCGGCAGCAGGCGCGCCACCGCCGGATCCTGCGGCGCCTCGACGGGACCGTCGCCGCCGAGCAGGGCCTCCAGCGGATCTGCCTCCGGAGCGGCCTGCTCGAGCTCGAGCAGGCCGATGATGTCCTGGCACAGCCTGACCAGCAGCCCTCGCTCATCCGCGGAGAGCCGGGCGGAGAGGCCGTGGGCCCCCGAGCGGAATCCGTGCGCCATCAGCTGCGCACCCCATCCGCGTCCTGGCCTCCGCCTGCGCGCTCGTAGGTGGCCATCAGGCCATAGCCGTGCAGGGCGGCGACATGGCGCTCGGCCTCCTCCAGAGTGCCCTCGGCCACGATCGCCCGGCCCCGCTCGTGGACCTCGAGCATCAGCGCGTGGGACTTGGCCTGCGAGAAGCCGAAGTGCGTGCGGAAGACCCAGGTCACCCACGACATGAGATTCACGGGATCGTCCCAGACCACCACGTGCCACGGGATCTCCAGGGCGGTGCGCTGGGCGGTGTCGACCTCCGGGCGCTCGTCCAGATCCGGTCCGAGGCTGGTCAGAGGCGTGCGGGTTCTCGTGCTGAGCTCCATGATGTGCCCCATCGTAGGCACCGGTCCCGACAGCGCATCATGAGGACCATGCCCGGGGACAGGACCGCACGGCGGGCGGCCAGTACAGTGGCCTGCGTGGAATCGAGCAACCGGACCTGGTCCCCCGCCCCGACGTCGCTGATGACGGATCACTACGAGCTGACCATGCTGCAGGCCGCCCTGCGCGACGGCACCGCGCAGCGGCGCAGCGTCTTCGAGGTCTTCTCCCGCCGCCTGCCCGCCGGACGCCGCTACGGCGTCGTGGCCGGCACGGGGCGCTTCCTCGAGGGACTGGCGAGCTTCCGCTTCGACGAGGACCGCCTGGCCTTCCTGGAGCGCACCGGCGTGGTGGATGCCGCCACCCTCGAGTGGCTCGCGGACTTCCGCTTCACCGGCGACATCAGCGGCTATGCCGAGGGCGACCTCTGGTTCCCGCACTCGCCGATCCTGCGCGTGGAGTCCACGTTCGCCGAGGCCTGCATCCTGGAGACCTACCTGCTCTCGGTGCTCAACTACGACTCCGCCGTGGCCTCCGCCGCCTCTCGCATGATCACCGCCGCGGGCGAGCGCCCGTGCCTGGAGATGGGCTCGCGCCGCGCCTCCGAGGAGTCCGCCGTGGCCGCCGCCCGTGCGGCCGTGATCGCGGGCTTCGCAGGGACCTCCAACCTCGAGGCCGGCTACCGCTATGACCTGAAGACCATCGGCACCTCGGCGCATGCGTTCACGCTGCTCCACGACGACGAGGAGGCGGCCTTCCGCTCCCAGCTCGAGACCATGGGCGTGGGGACCACGCTGCTGGTGGACACCTACGACGTCGAGAAGGCGGTGCGCCTGGCCGTCGAGCTCGCCGGTCCGCAGCTAGGGGCCGTGCGTGTGGACTCCGGGGACCTGGTGGATCAGGCCGGTCGCGTGCGCGCCCTGCTCGACAGCCTGGGAAACCGCGACACGCGCATCACCGTGACCTCCGATCTCGATGAGTACGCGATCGCCGCGCTGGCCGCTGCCCCCGTGGACTCCTACGGCGTGGGCACCCGACTGGTCACCGGCTCCGGGGCCCCCACGTCCTCCATGGTCTACAAGCTCGTGGCCCGCGAGGGCGCCGATGGGCAGCTCGTCTCCGTGGCCAAGGCCTCGTCCGGCAAGGCCTCCGTCGGCGGGCGCAAGTCGGCGCTGCGGCGCCTGGATCCGCGCGGCACCGCGACCCACGAGATCGTGGGGGTGGGCCACGATCCCGCCGACGACGGCGACGACCGCCCCCTGATGCAGGACTTCGTGCGCGGAGGCGAGCTGGTCGACGGCTGGACCGGCCCCCGGGGCGTCCGGCGCGCCCGGCAGCGCCACGCCGACTCCGTGCGGGAGCTCCCGCGCTCGGCCACCCGCCTCTCCGAGGGCGAGGCCGCGATCCCCACCGTGCTCGAGAACTGAAGGGAACCCTCCTCATGCGCACCGCACTGATCGTCGTCGACGTCCAGAACGACTTCTGCGAGGGCGGCTCCCTGGCCGTCGACGGCGGCTCGGACGTCGCAGCCGCGATCTCCGAGCACATCGAGCAGCACCACGGGGACTACGAGGCGATCGTGGGGACCCTGGACTGGCACATCTCGCCGGGCTCGCACTTCTCCGAGGACCCTGATTTCCGGACCTCCTGGCCCGTGCACTGCGTGGCCGAGACCAAGGGCGCCGACACCCACGACGAGTTCGAGACCGACCGCATCGAGGCCTGGTTCCGCAAGGGCGAGTACGAAGCCGCCTACTCGGGCTTCGAGGGCGTCCTGGCCCCGGAGACCTCCACGCCCCTGGGGGCGGTGGAGGAGGACGACGAGGCCGAGGACGAGGAGCCGATCGGCCTGGACGACTGGCTGCGCGATCGGGAGATCGAGGCCGTGGACATCGTGGGCCTGGCCGCCGATCACTGCGTGCGCGCCACCGCCCTGGACGCCGCCGACGCCGGCTACGAGACCCGGGTGCTGCTGAGCCTGAGCGCCGCCGTCTCCCCCGATTCCCTCGAGGACGTCATCGACGAGCTCGACGACGCAGGCGTGGAGGTCGTGCGCGACTGACGGGACCCCGCCTCGCACCGACGCGCTGCGCCTGCTGCGGCGGGACTTTCCGCATCGAAGCGTCTCGCCCCGGTGCGTCCTACTTCCGCCCCACGAACCAGTTCTGCATCTTGGCGATCCGCGCCTCGATCTGCTCCTCGGTGGCCTGGGCCACGGCCGGTCCCCCGCACTCGCGGCGCAGGTCGTTGTGGATCACGCCGTGCGGCGTGCCCGTGCGCGCGGACCAGGCCGAGACGTTCTGCGACAGCTTCTTGCGCAGCTCCTTGAGCCGGCGGTGATCCGGAACGGACGACGCCTGCTGCGACTGATCGGCTGCCGACTGCGAGCGCCGACGGGCGTGCTCGGACTGCCGCTCGCGCAGCAGCGTGGTGACCTGCTCGGCATCCAGCAGACCCGGGATGCCGAGGTAGTCGGCCTCCTCGTCGGTGCCGGCGGCCACGCCGCCGCCGAACTCGCCGCCGTCGAAGAGCACGCCGTGGAACGACGCGTCCGATTCCAGGGCCTTGAACTCGCCGCCGGCCAGCTGTGAGGAGGCCTTCTCCTCGCGATTGGCGGCCGCAAGCTCGTCGTCGTCCCAGCCCTGTTCCGAGAGGTCCACGAAGTCCGGGCCCTGCGCCACGGGACGGTCCAGGGCGTGATCGCGCTCGAGCTCCATCTCGTTGGCGTGCGCCATCAGCAGCGGCACCGAGGGCAGGAAGATCGAGGCGGTCTCCCCGCGCTTGCGCGAGCGCACGAAGCGCCCGACCGCCTGGGCGAAGAACAGCGGGGTGGACGTGGAGGTGGCGTACACGCCCACGGCCAGGCGGGGGACGTCGACGCCCTCGGAGACCATGCGCACCGCCACCATCCAGCGCTGATCCCCCTCCGCGAAGGCCTCGATCCGCTCGGAGGCGCCCTTGTCGTCCGAGAGCACGACGGTGGGCTTCTCGCCCGTGATCCGCTCGAGCAGAGCGGCGTAGGCCTTGGCGTCCTGGTGATCCGTGGCGATCACCAGCGCACCGGCATCGGGGACCGTGCGCCGGACCTCGGTCAGGCGGCGGTCGGCGCCCTGGAGCACGGAGGGGATCCAGGCGCCGTCGGGAGCCAGGGCCGTGCGCCAGGCATGAGCGGTGATCGACTTGGTGAAGCCGTCGCCGAGCTCGGCGGCCATCTCCTCGCCTGCCGAGGTGCGCCAGCGCATCTGTCCCGAGTACGCCATGAAGATCACGGGCCTGACCACGTGGTCCTTGAGGGCGTCGCCGTAGCCGTAGGTGTAGTCGGCCTTCGAGCGGCGGATGCCGTCCTTGTCCTCCTGGTACGTGACGAACGGGATCGGCGAGGTGTCCGAGCGGAAGGGCGTGCCGGTCAGAGCCAGACGGCGCGCGGCGGGCTCGAAGGCCTCCTTGAGGCCGTCGCCCCAGGAGCGGGAGTCGCCGGCGTGGTGGATCTCGTCCATGATCACCAGCGTGCGGCCCTGCTCGGTGCGCGCCCGGTGCAGCAGCGGCTTCATGCCCACCTGCGCGTAGGTCAGCGCGACTCCGATGAACCCGCGGGCATGGCTGCCGTCGGCGTTCTTGAAATTGGGGTCGATCGCCAGGTTCACGCGCGCGGCGGCATCCGCCCACTGCCGCTTGAGGTGCTCGGTGGGGCACACCACGGTGATCCGGTTGATGGTCCCTCGGTCCACGAGCTCCCGGGCCAGGCGCAGCGCGAACGTCGTCTTGCCGGCGCCGGGCGTGGCCACGGCCATGAAGTCGCGCGGCTCGGCGGCGAAGTACTTCTCCAGGGCCTCTGCCTGCCAGGCGCGCAGCTTCCCCGCTGTGCCCCAGGCGGCGCGCTCGGGGTAGGCGGGAGGCATCTCGGCGGCCGGGCCGCCGAACAGTGAGGGCTGGGAGTCATCGGACACGGGCTGGGCAGGTCCTTTCGCGGATCGCGTGGCGGGCGTCGTTCGGACGCGCCGCAGAGGGGCGCCCCGCAATCGCTGCGGGGCCGGGGGTGGCGCGGGCCGAGCTGAGGGCGCACGAGCAAGGCCCCGTCGATCCCGACGGGGCCGAGCGCACGCGGTCTCAGATCACTTGCCGCCGTCCTGCGGAGCGCGCAGGCCGTCGTAGATCTCCTTGCAGGTGGGGCAGACCGGGAACTTCTCCGGATCGCGGCCCGGGACCCAGACCTTGCCGCACAGTGCGATCACGGGATCGCCGGTGACGGCCGACTCCGTGATCTTCTCCTTGCGGACGTAGTGGGCGAAGCGCTCGTGATCGCCAGGCTCCTCGAAGGTGCGGGTCTCCTCCCGCTCGAGGGTCGAGGTGCCGCCGACGGGCTCGTTCGAGGTTCCCCCGCCGAAGGGCCAGGGACCCGCCACGGGGAGGGTGTCGTCGTGGAAGCTCATGGCGGCCAGTGTACTCCGCGCGCCCGACGCCCCTCCCCAGCTCAGGGCCTTGCGGGCCTGTGCGTCCGGCCACCCTCACGGCGCGGCTCAGGAGCGGTAGGACGAGACCTGCTGGTACAGCTCCGGCGCCCGGGCCTCGAGCCACCTGCCGCCGAGGACGACGCCGCCCCAGGCCAGGCCCAGCCCGCCGATGACACCGACGGCGAGGCCGAGCCAGCCCCACAGATCCTGTCCGGTGATCATCTGGACCACCAGCGGGATGCCGGCCAGCATCGTCACGGCTCCGATCAGGACCATGACGGCCATCTGCACCAGCACGTTGAGGAAGGTGAAGCCCGGCGGCGTCTTCAGGGGCGAATCGCCCGGCAGCGGCACGGGATAGGTGTAGCGCGCCGAGAGCACGGAGCTGATGCCGCCCCCGCCGAGCAGCCCGAGCAGGCTCATGCCGATCACACCGGGAAGCAGGTGCCAGGTCTGGGTCATCGCGGCGCCGAACAGCAGGGCCGCGATGCTCAGCACCCCTCCCACGACGCACAGCGAGATCAGCCTGCCCAGGCGGTCGTCGCGGCCTCGGATCCCGCTGAGCACGTGCAGGCTGAACGCCGAGTGGTCGTAGGCCACATCGGCCGAGATCGTGAAGCCCATCATGGCGGCCACGAGCGGTCCCGCGAACAGCAGAGGACCGCCCTCCCCCGAGCCCGAGTTGAACCACAGCAGGCCCAGCATCACGGGGATCAGCACGATCGAGGCTGCGTAACGCGGGTCCTTGAGCCAGTAGATGATGCTGCGCGCCGCCACGGCGGCCCACGGGGTCGCGGGCACTCGGCCCAGCAGCCCGGCGCCGCGCACGCGAGAGGCCGTGCCCCGCACCGGTGCCGTCGAATGCTCCAGCGAGCGCTCGAGCAGACGAGCCCAGAGCAGCCACACGGCGATGCCCGTCGCAGCGACCACGGCGAGCCGACCCGCAGCGCGCAGCAGGAAGCCGTCGGCCAGATCGGCGGGGATCGCCCACAGTGCTCCCCAGGGGGTCCACGACACCCCCGCGGCGATCCGCTCGAGGTCGAGCCCGCCACCTGCCAGCAGACCGGTCAGACCGCCGATCACCGGCCCCATCAGGACCAGCAGGGCCAGTCCCAGCACGGAGGCGGCATCGCCGAGCAGCCGGCTGCGATGCAGGCCCTCCAGCCCGGCAGCCAGGCACCGGTTGCCCAGGACCATGAGCCCCCAGGCGACGGGGATCAGCACGAGGGAGCTGATCAGTGCGATCGGGGTGGCGCGCCAGGCCAGGCTCAGCGCCAGGAGCCCCAGCAGCGTGAACGGCCCCGCCAGCCCCACGGCCGCGCTGAGCAGCTGGCCCAGGGCCAGTCCGGAGCGCGGGATGGGATACAGGGCGAAGCGACCGGCGTGCACCGTGGCATCGGCCCGCCCGGTGACCAGGGAGGCGACCCACCAGCCGATCGTGGCGGCCGCACCGACCAGCACGACCGGCACCGCGACCGCTCGGGGCTCGGCGCCGCCTCCGCCGACCCAGGCCATGCCGCCCCAGAAGACCACGAGGCCGAGCAGGTAGAGCCCGCCCAGGATCGTGCCCACCAGGGTCCAGGTGCTGCGGCGCATGGCCGCCGCGGTCAGTCGCGCCTTGAGGCCGACGACCAGCCGCGCCGTGGCTGCAGCCGACGGGCCCTTCACGCTCGCGCTCCCGCCAGGGGCGGGAAGGGAAGAGGCCGCCTGCCGAGCGGTCAGATCCTGCGGTGCGGCTTCCCCGGTCCCGGCATCTTGCATAGGGGTCTCGGAGCCGGGTCCCTGCGGGGTCATCGGGGCTTCAGCCACGTCAGCTCCTCCCCTGCGCCCTGGACGCCGCCGACGGTGTCCACGAAGACCTCCTCGAGGGAGCGCTCGCCGCGGACCTCGTCGACGGTCCCGGCGGCCTTCAGCACGCCGCCGTCCATGATCGCCACGTGGTCGCACATCCGCTGGACCAGGTCCATCACGTGGCTGGAGACGATCACCGTGCCGCCGGCCTGGGCGAAGCCGTGCAGCAGCTCGCGGATCCGCGCCGCCGAGACGGGGTCGACGGCCTCGAACGGCTCGTCGAGCACCAGCAGATCAGGTGCGTGGATCATGGCCGCCGCCAGGGCGATCTTCTTGGTCATGCCCGCCGAGTAGTCCTGCACAGCGGTGCCCGCGGCCTCCACGAGATCCATGGCCCGCAGCAGATCCTCGGTGCGCTGGGCGACCGTCTCCCGATCCATGCCGCGCAGCAGGCCCGAGTAGGTCACGAGCTGGCGACCGGCCAGGCGGTCGAACTGCCGCACCCCGTCCGGAAGCACCCCCATCCTGGCCTTCGCGGCTCGAGGATCCGCCCAGACGTCGATCCCGGAGACGAAGGCCTGTCCCTCCGTGGGGCGCAGCAGCCCCGTGAGCATGGACAGCGCAGTGGTCTTGCCGGCGCCGTTGCGGCCCACCAGGCCGTAGAAGGCCCCGCGCGGAACGTCCAGGCTCAGCCGGTCGACGGCCACGGACGGGCTCTTCGAGGACCCGAAGACCTTCGTGAGCCCGCGCAGGCTCACCGCGGATTCGGAGGGCGGGATGGGGATCTGCGTCATGGATCCACGATAGGCACGACAGCGCCCCGGTCGCCTCCCCCGCTGGGAGGAGGATCGCCGGGGCGCGCACCGGCCCCTCCCCCCAGGAGAGGAGGGGCCGGCGGAGAGGCTCTGCTCAGAACAGGGCGCGCATCAGCTGCCCCCGTGCCGCCACGACGCGGGGGTCCTCCGAGCCCACCACATCGAAGAGCTCGACGAGCCGCTGTCGGACGGTCTCCCGCTCCTCTCCGGCCGTGCGCCGCACGAGCTGCAGCAGTCGAGTGAAGGCGTCCTCCACGTGACCGCCCGAGACATCCAGATCCGCCACGTCCAGCTGGGCGGGGACGTCCTGCGGGTCCTGTGCCGCGGCCTGGCGCACCGCGGCGGCATCCATGGCGGTGACGCGGCGCAGCAGCTCGACCTGGGCCAGGGCGAGCTTGGCCTCGTGATCGCCCGGGTTCTCCTTCAGGGCCTGCTCGTAGCTGGCCTTGGCGCCGTCGAGGTCGCCGGCCTCCATGCGGTCCATGGCCTCCTGGTGCAGCGGCGGGAGCGGCTTCTCCTCCTCCTGCCCCCCGGTCGGCTCGGCGGTGCCGGAGACGCCGTTCTGCTCGGCCAGCTGCAGCAGCTCGTCGAACAGCGAGCTCAGCTGGTCCATGGGGATCGCCGACTGTCCGATCGGCACGGGGCGCCCGCCGATCATGGCAACGGTGGTGGGCACCGACTGGGCCTGCAGCGCCTCGGCGATCTGCGGCAGCTTCTCGATGTCCACCGCGCCCAGCACCAGGCGACCGGCGCGACGGTCGATCTGCGCGGCGACCTCGTCAACGAACGTGCGGGAGCCCTCGGAGTACGCGGCCCACAGCACGAGCACGACCGGCACCGTGGCCGAGAGCTCGGCGACGTCCTGGAACTGCTCGACGGTCTCGATGTCCCGGCGGTAGCCGCCGCCCTGCACCTGGCCCTGCTCGCCGCCTGCCGACGGGGCGGCTGCCTGGCCCAGGTCGACGGCTCCGCGCACCGAGGCCGGCAGCTGCTGGGCCTGGTCGTCCTGCGACGCGGACTCGGCCGCGCCGGCGCCTGCGGGGATACGGGGATCGCTCGGAATGCTCATGCCTGCGAGTCTAGCGACGGCATCGCCGCCTCTGCCCGTCGTTGCTGCGGCGCTCGCTGTCAGCGCACGGGCGCGTCGTCCGCGCAGACGGAGGCCCGGCGCGAGAGCCTCCGCAGCAGCGCGGGACAGGGCTGGCGACCCTCGCTGAGGGATGGCCGTGTCCGCTCGAGCAGGGCCGCTGTGGGAGACTGTCGGCCGTGCGCTGTGTGATCGCTGACTGCTCCGTCGACTACGAGGGCCGCCTCAAGGCCCACCTGCCCCTGGCCCGTCGCCTCCTCCTGGTGAAGGCCGACGGCTCCGTGCTCGTGCACTCCGACGGCGGCAGCTACAAGCCCCTGAACTGGATGTCCCCGCCGGCTCGGCTGGTCGAGACCGCCCCGGATGAGGACCAGGCCGCCGCCGGCGTCACCGAGGTGTGGACCGTCAGCGCCGCCAAGTCCGACGATGTCCTGCGCGTGCTGATCCACGCCCGCCATGAGGAGCTCTCCCACGACCTGGGTGTCGACCCTGGGCTGATCAAGGACGGCGTGGAAGCCGACCTGCAGCGCCTTCTTGCCGAGCAGCTGGACCTGGTCTCCACGGGCACCACGCTGGTGCGCCGAGAGTTCCCCACGGCCATCGGACCGGTGGACATCCTGGCCCGAGATGCCTCCGGCGCCACGATCGCGATCGAGCTCAAGCGCCGCGGCGACATCGACGGCGTGGAGCAGCTGACCCGCTACCTCGAGCTGCTCAACCGCGACCCCCGCCTGGCCCCGGTGCGCGGCATCTTCGCCGCGCAGCAGATCAAGCCGCAGGCGCGCACCCTGGCCGCCGATCGCGGCATCGACTGCCTCACCCTCGACTACGACGCCATGCGCGGCGTGGACGACGTCGACTCGCGGCTCTTCTGACGGATCGGGGGCAGGCGGCACCCGTCGGTGCTGCCGACCCCCGATCCGTCCGCGATCTCTCGGCTCAGAAGCCGCCCTGCAGTCGGCGATCCACGGCGGCGCCCGCTGCCGTCAGGTTCTCCACGAAGTGCTCGTAGCCGCGGTCGATGTGCTCGACTCCGCCCACGATCGTCTCGCCGTCGGCGCGCATGCCGGCGATGACCAGTGCGGCGCCGGCGCGGATGTCCATGGCCTCGACGGGCGCACCGGAGAGCTCGTCCACGCCGTTGAGCCAGGCGTGGTGACCGTCCAGGCGCACGATCGCGCCCAGCCGCTCGAGCTCGGCGGTGAAGCCCCAGCGCGCCTCGAAGACGTTCTCGGTGATCATGCCGGGCCCGTCGGCCACCGCGTTGAGGGCGACGGCGAACGGCTGCAGGTCCGTGGGGAAGCCCGGGTACGGGAAGGTCGAGAAGTTCACCGGGCTGGGTCGCTGCGGCCCGCGGACGCGGAAGCCGTCGTCGAGCACCTCGATCTCGCAGCCGGCGTCGCGAAGCTTGTCGAGCACGACCTCCATGTGCTCGGCCTCGGCGCCCTGCACGACGACCTCTCCCCCGGTGATCGCCGCGGCGAAGGCCCAGGTGCCGGCCACGATCCGATCCGGAACGGTGCGGTGGATGACCGGCTGCAGCCGCTCCACGCCTGTGATCGTGAGCGTGCCGGTGCCGATCCCCTCGATCTGAGCGCCCATGTCCACCAGCATGCGGCAGATGTCCACGATCTCCGGCTCGCGGGCCACGTTGTCCAGCACCGTGACGCCGTCGGCCAGGGTCGCTGCGGTCATGAGGTTCTCGGTGGCCCCCACCGAGGGGTACGGCAGGCGGTAGTGGGCGCCGTGCAGCCGCCCGTCGACCGAGGTCTTGAGGTAGCCGCCCTCGGTGCGCAGGTGCGCGCCCATGGCCTCCAGCCCGGCGCGGTGCATGTCCAGGCCGCGGGTGCCGATGGCGTCGCCTCCGGGCACGGCCACCTCGGCCGCGCCGCTGCGCACCGTCAGCGGGCCCAGCACCGAGATCGAGGCGCGCATGGCGCGGACCAGGTCGTAGTCGGCCTGGTGGTGCAGGGCCTCGGGAACGTCGATGGCCACGGTGTGCCCGGCGCGGTCGTAGTCGACCTGGCAGCCCAGGCGCCGCAGCAGCTCCGCCATGATCGAGACGTCCTGGATCTCCGGGACGTTGGTGATCGTGGAGCGGCCCTCGGCCAGCAGCGTGGCCGCCATCAGCTTGAGGACGCTGTTCTTGGCGCCGTGCACCGGCAGCGTCCCGTTCACGGACGTGCGGCCGCGGACGACGATCTTGTCTTCCATGTTCTGGCTCTTCCTGGTCTGCTGGCCCGCAGCCCTCGGGGCGGCGGCGATGCGCCGACACGACGACGGCATGAAGCCGCCCGCCCCCGCAGGCGCTGCTGCGCGCGGGGACGGGCGGTCCGGCGGATCACTTCTGCGCGGCTGCGCCTTCGCGGAAGTGATCGGCGACGATGGTCACGCGGTTGTTGTCGACGGTGACGATTCCGCCGTCGACGCGGCCCTCCACGCGCGAGCCGCTGGTCGGGTCGATGATCACACGACCCTCCTGCAGCACACCCGCGACCGGGACGTGTCCCGCGAGGATGCCGATCTCGCCCTCCATGGTGTTGACGATGACCTGACGGGCCTCGCCGTTCCACACGGACTGGTCGACCTCGACGACTTCGACGATCAGCGGATCAGCCATGTCACTTCTCTCCGGTGGAGCGCTTGATCTCGTCCCACTGCTCCATGACATCGTCCAGGCCGCCGACGTTGTAGAACGCCTGCTCCGGAACGTGGTCGAGCTCGCCGTCGCAGATCTTCTTGAAGGACTCGATGGTCTCCTTGAGCGGGACCGTGGAGCCCTCCACGCCGGTGAACTGCTTGGCGGTGTAGGTGTTCTGCGACAGGAACTGCTCGATGCGACGGGCGCGCGAGACGACGACCTTCTGCTCCTCGGACAGCTCGTCCACACCGAGGATCGCGATGATGTCCTGCAGCTCCTTGTTCTCCTGCAGGATCGACTTCACGCGGGTCGCGACGTCGTAGTGCTCCTGGCCCACGTACTGCGGGTCGAGGATGCGCGAGGTCGAGGCCAGCGGGTCGATCGCCGGGTAGAGACCGCGGGATGCGATCTCACGAGACAGGTTCGTGGTCGCGTCCAGGTGGGCGAACGTGGTCGCCGGAGCCGGGTCCGTGTAGTCATCGGCGGGGACGTAGATCGCCTGCATGGAGGTGATCGAGTGTCCGCGCGTGGAGGTGATGCGCTCCTGCAGGACGCCCATCTCATCGGCCAGCGTGGGCTGGTAGCCCACGGCCGAGGGGATGCGGCCCAGCAGGGTCGAGACCTCCATGCCCGCCTGCGTGAAGCGGAAGATGTTGTCGATGAACAGCAGCACGTCCTGGTTCTGCACGTCGCGGAAGTACTCGGCCATGGTCAGGCCGGTCAGCGCGATGCGCAGACGCGTTCCGGGCGGCTCATCCATCTGGCCGAACACCAGGGCGGTGTCCTTGAGCACCCCGGCCTCGTCCATCTCGACCCAGAGGTCGTTGCCCTCACGGGTGCGCTCGCCCACGCCGGCGAACACCGAGGTGCCGCCGAAGTTGCGGGCCACACGGGTGATCATCTCCTGGATGAGCACGGTCTTGCCCACGCCGGCGCCGCCGAACAGGCCGATCTTGCCGCCCTGGATGTAGGGGGTCAGCAGGTCGATCGACTTGATGCCGGTCTCCAGCATCTCGGTCGCGCCCTCGAGCTCGGAGAAGGGGGGCGGGTCGCGGTGGATCGACCAGCGGTCCTTGATCTCGAGCTGGTCCGAGGCGACGTCCAGCGAGTCGCCGACCACGTTGAAGATGTGGCCCTTGACCACATCGCCGACCGGGACGGAGATGGGGGCGCCGGTGTCGTGCACCTCGGTGCCGCGGACCAGGCCGTCGGTGAGCTGCAGCGAGATCGCGCGGACCATGTTGCCGCCCAGATGCTGAGCGGTCTCGAGGTTGATCGTCTTGGTCTCGCCCTCGAACACCAGCTCGGTGGTCAGCGCGTTGTAGATCGCCGGCATCTGGTTCTCGGGGAACTCGATGTCGACGACCGAGCCCTTGACGCGGGCGACGCGACCGACGGCGCCAGCGACAGGCGTGGTGTCCTGCTCGTTGATGGTGGAAGTCATGTCTCTCACTTCACTGTTCGTGGGTGGCGTGGGGAAATGCGGCGGCGCCGGGGCGCCGATGGATCACAGGGCCTCGGTGGCCGAGACGATCTCCGTGAGCTCCGTGGTGACCTCGGCCTGGCGGGCGTTGTTCATCTGGCGCGTGTACTTGTTGATCAGCTCGCCGGCGTTGTCCCCGGCCGACTTCATGGCGCGCTGGCGCGAAGCCAGCTCAGAAGCGGCCGAATGGCACATGCTCGAGTAGATGCGCGCCCGGATGTAGCGCGGCAGCGCGATGTCCAGGAAGTCCTCCGGAGAGGGCTCGAAATCGAAGCCGGTGTCCGCCGTGGAGACCTCGCCGTAGCTCTCGGCGACGTCGTCATGGATCTCGTTGGCGTCCACGACCTCCAGCGGCAGCAGGCGGAGGACCGACGGCTCCTGCTTCACCAGCGACTCGAAGCGCGTGTACACCAGGTGGATCTCGTCGATGCCGCCCTCGTCGTACTCCGTCGTGTAGAGATCGACCAGCAGCTCGGCCAGCTCCTCGGCCCGCTCCGCCTTGGGGCTGTCGGTGTCCCCCTCGAAGGCCTGCTCGTAGGCACGGTCCCGGAAGTCGAAGTTCTGCTTGGCCTTGCGCCCGATCAGGTAGACCTTCGCCTCGGTGCCCTGCTCGTCGAAGCGAGCCAGCAGCTTGTCGGTCTTCTTCAGGACGTTGGCCGAGTAGGAACCGGCGAGGCCGCGGTCCGAGCTGAACACGACGACGGCCGAGCGGCGCGAGGTCTCCGTGCGCTGGTTGAGCATCGGGTGGCTCGAGGTCCCGGACTGGGACAGCACCTGCGACAGAGCACGGGTCAGCGCATTGGCGTACGGCGAGGCCGCGGCCAGGCGCTGACGCGACTTGCTGATGCGCGAAGTCGCGATCATCTCCATCGCCTTGAAGATCTTCTTCATGGACTGCGTGGAGGAGATCTTCTGGCGGTAGACCCGGATCTGGGCTCCCATGAAGCTTCCTTTCTGTGCCGTTGCGGTGCGCCGCGCTCACGCGCGGCGCACCGCAACGGAGGGCGTCAGTTGGCGCGGGTGCTGCCGCTGGCGGAGATCTGCTCCTGGCCGACCTCGTCGTCGGACAGCGGCTGGCTCTCCTCGTGGCCCGGGGCGTGGTTGTCCCGGTTCGTGCCGCGGAAGTCGCGCTTGACCTCGGCCACAGCGGTCTCCAGCGCCTCGACGGCGTCGCTCTCGAGCTTGCCGCTCGAGACGATCGAGTCGGTGACGTTGGTGGTGCGGCGGACCTGATCGATCAGAGCGCGCTCGAAGTCCAGGACGTCGGCGACCTCGATGTCGTCCAGGTGGCCGTTGGCACCGGCCCAGATCGAGACGACCTGGTCCTCGACGCGGTACGGCGAGTACTGCTTCTGGCGCAGCAGCTCCATCAGGCGGGCGCCGCGGGTCAGCTGCTGGCGCGAAGCCGCATCCAGGTCCGAGGCGAACATGGCGAAGGCCTGCATGGAGCGGTAGGCCGCCAGGTCCAGCTTCAGCGTTCCGGAGACCTTCTTCATGGCCTTGATCTGCGCGGCGCCGCCGACGCGCGACACCGAGATGCCGACGTCGACCGCGGGACGCTGATCCGCGTTGAACAGGTCCGACTGCAGGAAGATCTGGCCGTCGGTGATGGAGATGACGTTGGTGGGGATGAACGCCGAGACGTCGTTCGCCTTGGTCTCCACGATCGGCAGGCCGGTCATGGAGCCTGCGCCCAGCTCGTCCGAGAGCTTGGCGCAGCGCTCGAGCAGGCGGGAGTGCAGGTAGAAGACGTCGCCGGGGTAGGCCTCGCGTCCCGGCGGGCGGCGCAGCAGCAGCGACGTGGCGCGGTAGGCCTCGGCCTGCTTGGAGAGGTCATCGAAGATGATCAGGACGTGCTTGCCGCCGTACATCCAGTGCTGGCCGATGGCCGAGCCGGCGTACGGAGCGAGGTACTTGAGACCGGCCGAGTCGGAGGCCGAGGCCGTCACGATGGTCGTGTACTCGAGCGCGTTGTTGTCCTCGAGGGTCTTGCGGATGCCCGCGACCGTGGAGGCCTTCTGGCCGATGGCGACGTAGATGCAGCGGACCTGCTTGTCCGGATCGCCGGTCTCCCAGTTCTCGCGCTGGTTCAGGATCGTGTCGATGCCGATCACGGTCTTGCCCGTCTGGCGGTCGCCGATGATCAGCTGGCGCTGGCCGCGCCCGATCGGGACCATGGCGTCGATGGCCTTCAGGCCGGTCTGCATGGGCTCGTGGACCGACTTGCGCATGGTCACGCCCGGGGCCTGCAGCTCGAGGGCGCGACGGCCCTCGGCCTCGATGGGGCCCAGATCGTCGAGCGGGTTGCCCAGGGTGTCGACCACGCGGCCGAGGAAGGCGTCGCCGACCGGCACGGAGAGGATCTCCCCGGTGCGCTCGACGGTCTGGCCCTCGTCGATCTCGCGGAAGTCGCCCAGGACGACCACACCGAGATCGCGCACGTCCAGGTCCTGGGCCAGGCCCAGCTCGCCGTTCTCGAAGCGCAGCAGCTCGTTGGCCATGACCGAGGGCAGGCCCTCGACTCGGGCGATGCCGTCGGCGGCGCTGGTGACGCGGCCGGTCTCGGTGCGTTCGGTGGTGCCGGGCTCGTAGGACGCCGCGAACTCCTGGAGCGCGCTGCGGACCTCATCGGCATTGATGGTCACTTCGGCCATCTCGTGTCCCTGCTTCCTCGTTCGTGATCATCGTGTCGATGACCAGCTGTTTCGTCTGTGCGGTCGGATCTTCCCGACCGGCGGGCGCGGTGCGGCGTCCGGTGGCGGCCTCAGGCGCGGATGCGCTCCTGCAGCTCGTTCAGCCGTGCTGCCACGGAGCCGTCGATCACCTCGTCGCCGACGGTGATCCGCAGACCTCCGACCAGCGTGCGGTCCTCGTCGAGCACGATCTTCAGCTCGCGGCCGTAGAGCCGCGAGAGGGCGCCGCGCAGGCGCTCGACCTGTGCGTCGTCGAGAGCTCCGGCGTAGCGGACGCGGGCGATGCCGCCCTCTCGGACCTCGGCGAGCAGCTCGGCCCAGTCGGCCAGCACCCGGTGCGGGCGGTGGGCCCGCGGGGTCAGGATGGCCTGCTCGGCGAGCAGGCGACCCTCCTCGCGCAGCGACGGGGCCACGCGATCCAGCAGACGCAGCTTGGCCTCGCGCGGAGCTCGTGCGTCCGTCAGCGCCTGCTGCAGCTCGGGGTCCTCCTCGAGGACCGCCTGCATGCCCAGGGCGTCGTCGACGACCGCGTCCAGGCCCTCGGGGCCCATGCGCCGCTCTGCCGCGAACCCCGCCAGGACGACGGCCGAGGACTCGAGGCCCTCGCTGAACGCGTCCTCGGTGGCCCACGCGCGGCTGCTCAGCAGTTCGACGATCCCGGTGGCCGCATCCCCCAGCGCCGTGGAGAAGATGCGCCGCGCCAGGGCGCCGCGCTCCTCGCCGGAGCGAGAGGGGTCGGTCAGCGAGCGCCGCAGCAGATCATTGCCCTGCACGGCCTCGAGCGCGTCGAACAGCTCGCGCGAGATGCTCGAGTGCGCCTGCTCCGCCCACGGGCGCAGCAGCGACGCGACATCCACGCGTCCGAGCTCAGACCGTGCGGCGCTCACTGCTGGGCACCCTGATCGGCCGGCGCGCTCTCGAGCTCGGAGATGAACCGATCGATGACGCGACGCGAGCGATCATCGTCGGAGAGGGACTCCCCGACGACCTTGGACGCCAGCTGCGTGGCCAGCGAGCCGACCTCGGTGCGCAGCGACAGCGCGGCGGAGGAGCGCTCGGCGGCGATGGCCTTGTGCGCGTTCTCTGTGATCCGAGCGGACTCGCTGTTCGCGCGGTCCTTGAAGTCAGCCAGGATCTTCTCGCCTTCGAGGCGAGCCTCCTCGCGGATCTTCTGGGCCTCGAGACGGGCGCTCTCCAGCTGCTGGTTGTACTCGTCGCGAGCGCGGTCGGCCTCGGCCTGGGCCTGCTCGGCCTTAGCGAGCCCGCCCTCGATCGCCTCGCTGCGCTCGGCGTAGGTGCGCTCGAACATCGGGACGATCCACTTGATCGCGACGAACAGCAGGATGAAGAACCCCACGGCGGTGACCAGCATCTCCCAGCCATTGGGGATCAGCGGATTGGCCGCCTCGGCAGCCATGATTTCAGTGGTCATGGACGTCGTTCCTGTTCTCTTCGGCTCCTGTCAGATCTCCACTACCGCGGAGGATCACAGGAAGAACATGACGAAGCCCAGGATGGCCAGGGCCTCGACCACGGCGAAGCCCATGAACAGCATGGGCTGCAGGACGCGCTGGGCCTCCGGCTGGCGGGAGACGGCCTGCATGTACGCGGCGAAGATCAGACCCACGCCGATGCCGCCGCCGATGGCAGCGAGACCGTAGCCGATGGCGGAGAGCGAACCAGTGATATCCATTCTTGGAGATTCCTTTCAGACTGCCCGCGCAGTGCGAGCGGTGTGCCACGAATGGCGATTGACAGGTCGGAGCGGTACTCCGCGTGTGGCTCGGCCGCTGCCGAACCAAGACTGTGGGGTCAGTGCCCTTCCTTCAGTGCGCCGTCGATGTAGACCGCGAACAGCAGCACGAAGATGTAGGCCTGGAGCACCTGGATCAGCACCTCCAGGAAGAAGATGAAGATGCCGAGCACGAGGGCGCCCAGTCCGCCGAGGAACCCGAAGCCGCCCACATTCACGAAGAGGTGGGACATGAGGCCGGCCGAGACCATGATGGCCATGTGGCCGGCGAACATGGTGGCGAACACACGCAGAGCGTGGGTCACGGGGCGGATGATCAGGTTCGAGAGGAACTCGATCGGGATCAGGATGACGTAGAGGATCTTGGGGACGCCCTCCGGCATGGTCATCTTGGCCATGAACTTCCCGAAGCCGTGGCGCTTGATCCCCACGCCCACCCAGGCGACGTAGGCGATGATCGCCAGCACGTAGGCCGAGCCGGCGTGCGACATGGTCGGCAGCTGGAGGACGGGGATGGACCCGAAGAAGTTGTTCACCAGGATGAAGAAGAAGAAGGTGAACAGCCACGGCAGCCAGGGGCGCAGCTCCTTCTCGCCGATCAGATCGCGACCCAGCGAGTTGCGGACGAAGCCGTAGGCGACCTCACCGAGGTACTGGCCCTTGGACGGCACGAGCGACTGGCGCCGGATGGCCCAGAGGAAGAAGAAGGAGATCAGTGCCACCGACAGCAGGATCAGAAGCATCTGCTTGCCGAAGGCGAAGGACCCGATCTCGAACAGCGGCGGGAGGTGCATGTCCTCCACGCCGGGGACCTCTAGGCCTGTTCCCTCGAGGGGCGGCGCGACAATCACTGGCGGTCCTTTCTGCTGCCGCCGTCCCAGCTCCGGTGAGTCTCGGAGTGATACGGGGCGTCTCGGCGTTTCCGGGCGGCACCATGATCCTGCGGGTCCTCGCTGATCCGCAGCCCGGCCTGCAGGCGGAGGTAGGAGAGAGCGAGGCCTGCCGCGAGCCCGAGGCCCGCACCGGCATAGACCATCCACTGTGTTCCCACCAGGTAATCCAGCAGGAATCCTATCAGACCCCAGAAGGCCGTCCCAATCACGAGATAGGTCATGATCCCCAGTGCGGCGCGGTTCCCACCGGCCTGCACGAGCTCCCCCGCGGTGCTCAGCGGGCTCTTCTCAGCGGCTGATCCAGCCTCCGGGGAGTCCTTGCCCGCGGATGCTCTCGGCGTATGGTCTGGGTGCTGTGCGGGGTCCATCGTCAGGTCCTCTCGGAATCGCCGTCCGGCACGGCGACGTCGTAGATCGGCATGCGGGCTCGGCGCAGGCCGGTGGCCATCCCGCCCAGCCACGCCCCCACGGCCACAGCGGCCGCTGCCATCAGCCAGTGGGGCCTCAGCCAGCCCGGGGTCTCGACCGAGGCCATCAGCATGGCCCCGACGAGCACCAGCACGAGGTAGGCGAAGAGCATGACCAGCGGAGGGGCGTAGGCCGACAGCCCGCTGGCCCACCACAGCGCCAGGCCGGACAGCGCAAACGGGACGGCGACGACCGCCGAGGCCGTCGCCGCCGAGGCGGCAGCACCTCCCCCGGAGATGATCGCGGCCGCGACCACGAGCGCCAGGCAGGCCGCGGCACCGGCGATCAGGCCGTGGCGCAGCATCACTGCCCAGGGGCTTCCCCCGACGGTGCTCAGGCGCCGGCGAGGGTCTCGACGGACGCTCATGCGCGCGCCTCCTGGGCCTCGGCGGTGCGTCGTGCGCCGAGCAGGTGGGGCAGGCTCAGGTACAGCGCGAGCACGGCCAGCACGGCCAGGCCCGGCACGACGGCCGGCAGCCCGCTCAGCCACAGGCCGGTGAGCCCCACCAGGGAGACGACCACGGTGAAGACCGCGACCGTCAGGGACGAAGCCGCATGCGAGAACCCGATGTCCGTGAGCCGCTGGTAGACGTGCTCGCGGTGCGGGCGCCACCATGCCTCGCCGCGGCGGATGCGCCGCAGCAGGGTCCAGCCCGTGTCCGCCAGGTACACGGACAGCGCGGGCAGCAGGTACTCGACGTACACCCCGGACAGGAAGGCCGCGATCGCGATCATGATCAGCGATCCGCCCAGCAGGTAGGAGCCGACGTCGCCCAGGAAGACGGAGTCGCGCGAGAAGTTCCAGGGGAGGAAGCCCAGGAAGGCGAAGGCGACCACGAGCCCGGCCACGATCATCCACACCAGGTCGTTGGAGGCCCCCGCCCAGGCGTAGACCAGGCCGACCACGAAGCCGTGCATCCCGGAGATGCCGTTGAGGCCGTCCATGAAGTTCGCGACATTGATGTAGGCGACTACGGCGATCGCGCACACCGGCCACCACCAGATCCCGGTGCCCAGGATGAGGGTCAGCGCCCCGGCGCACACCAGGCCGATCAGCAGCTGCCCGGCCAGGCGCCAGCGCACCGACAGCCCGCGGATGTCCTCGCACCACCCGAGCCCGGCGGCCAGGGCCGTGCCGAGCAGCACGACCAGGGCGACCGAGCGGTCGACCTCGACGGCCCCGAGAAGCAGGGCCAGCAGCTGCACGACCACCACGGCGGCCGCCACCGCCAGGCCCATGCCGCGGATCACGGTGCGTGTGTGGGAGGAGCGCTCATTGGGGATGTCCACCACGCCCAGTCGGCGCAGCACGGGCTTGACCACCAGCGGCATGGCCAGGCTCAGCACCAGGGCCGCGGAGCCGAAGATCAGGCCCAGGTGCAGCAGGGACTGCAGCTCCTCGGCGGTCGGCCAGGCGCCGGGATCGGTGGCGAGCACCGAGATGTCCTTGTTCTCGGCACTGAGCTGCAGAGCGGGGATCGCGGCGGTGCTCATGAGGCGCTGTCCTGATCCTGGTCGTACGGCAGCTCGTCGTCGCCGCGGCACGCACCACCGGCAGCGGTCCCGTGCTCGGGCTCTTCCGCGTGAGCGGAGAGGGAGGCCCGGCGTGCGGCGCGGAACTCCGTGGGCGCAGGCTGGGAGTGCGTTCGCACCACGGGGATCATGCCGGTCGTGGGCATGTTGCCGCGCAGCTTCCAGGTGTGCCGGTCCAGGCCCTCCGGGGACAGCGCCGTCGCCTTGGCATGCGAGATCTTGGGGTGGAAGGGGCGCTCGTCCGACTCGCCGAGACCGATCAGCTCCTCGTGCAGCTTCTCCCCCGGGCGCAGCCCGGTGATCACGATCTCGATCGACTCGCGCCCCGACAGGGTCCGCAGCCGCTCGGCGATGTCGATGATGCGGATCGGCTCGCCCATGTCCAGGATGAGCACCTCGCCGCCGCGGGCGATCGCCCCGGCCTGGACCACCAGCTGGCAGGCCTCCGGGATGGTCATGAAGTAGCGGGTCGCCTGTGCGTCGGTGACCGTGATGGGCCCGCCCTGGCGGATCTGCTCCGTGAACAGCGGGAGCATGGATCCGCGCGAGCCGAACACGTTGCCGAAGCGCACCGAGGCATACCGCTTGCCGGTCTCCTGGGCCATCCAGGCGGTGAGCTTCTCGGCCACGCGCTTGGAGTGCCCCAGTGCGGTCGTGGGGTTGGCGGCCTTGTCGGTCGAGACGTTGACGAACACGCCCACGTCCGCCTTCCGTGCGGCCTCCAGCACGTTGAGGGTGCCGAGCACGTTGGTCTTCCATGCCTCGTCGGGATAGGTCTCCAGCAGCGAGACGTGCTTCAGCGCCGCCGCGTGGAAGACGACCTCCGGTCGGCGCTCGAGGAACAGCTGCTCGAGCGCCTCGGCATCGCGGATATCGGCCAGGACGGTGTCCCGGCCGTCGAGCAGGCCGCGGCCCGTGATGGAGATCTGCGTGGACTGCAGGTTGGTCTCGTCGCGGTCGAGCATCATCAGCTCGCCGGGCTCGAAGGCCAGCAGCTGGCGGCACAGCTCCGAGCCGATGGAGCCGCCGGCACCCGTGACCAGCACCCGCCGACCCGTGATGTAGCCGGAGATCTCCTTGGAGTCGATGTCCACGGGGCTGCGCCCGATCAGGTCCTCGAGGTTGACGTCGCGGATGTCCACGCTGGTGCCGGGGCCGGTGAGCATGGACGACAGCGGCGGCACGGTCATCACGCGCGTGCCGGTGCCGGCGACCGTGTCCGCCACCCGCTGCAGCTTCTTGGAGTCGACCCCCGACAGGGCCACGAGCAGGATCTGCGAGCGCGTCTGCTCGAGCACCTGGGTGGCGTCGTCGAGCGTGCCGAGCACCGGGACCGAGGAGATGCGCAGGTGCTTCTTGGCGGGGTCGTCGTCGATGATCCCGACGGGCACGTACTCCGAGTCCGGGTCCTGCATCATGCGCTGGATGATGAACGTGCCGGACTGCCCCGCGCCGTAGACGACCACGTGCTGGGCCGCCTCGCCGGGCTTGGACGCGGACTCCTGGTACATGCGCTTGAGGTAGCGGAAGGCGGCCATCAGCAGGCACGCGAACGGGAAGGCGATCAGCGCGACTGAGCGCGGCACCCCGATCGACGGGCCGGTGATCAGCAGCAGGATCTGCAGGATCGCCGCCACGATCACGGTGACGACCACGAGCAGCTTGGCCTCGTCGAAGCTGCCGAAGGAGTAGCGGCCCCGATAGAGGGCGAAGGAATAGCCGACGGCCAGCTGCGAGACGACAGCGACGACGCACACGGCGAACATCCCGATCGGGCTGATGAAGTCCAGGTTGAGCTCGTAGCGCAGCGCGAGGGCGACGGTCATGGCCACGATCCAGGACAGCGAGTCCAGGATCATCTGGATCCACAGCCACGCGGTGGGCTTCTCATCGGCCGCGGCTCGGCTCAGCGCGAGCGAGGCGGAGCCGGTCAGACCGGTGGAGGATGCGGCTCCGTCGCCGTCCTGCGGTGGCTGCATCGGGGTCGGTCCCTCCTGGAGACGTACGGGAGCGCTGTGCCGGCCGCCCGAGCAGAGCCCTCGCGGGGGCTGCGACGGAGCGCCCGAAGGTGCGCGGGCCCGGCAGTCGGTCCGTCCAGCTTAGAGGCAGGCGGACCCGCGACCCGGTAGGCCGCCCCTGTGCGGGAGGCGGATCACACGCGGCGCGAGCTCACCAGCGCGCGGAAGCTGCGCTCGCGCAGCCGCCGCGGGATGAACCGGTAGCCGCCGCGCACCACCACGTTGCGCGCCAGCTCGAGCCGGCCCACGTGACCCAGGCCGAAGAGCCGGGACTGCAGCTGCATCTCGGCGGCGAAGACCCGGAGGCCGCCACGGCGGGTGTAGGCGCCGTCGGAGACGCGGTAGCCCACGAGCGGCTGCGCGACGTTGCGGACCCGGGCCCCGGCGCGCATCATCCGCACCCACAGCCAGTAGTCCTCGGCCAGAGGCAGCTCCTGGTAGCCGCCGACGGCCTCGACCGCGCCGCGGCGGAAGACGGCTGCGGGATGGGATATGGGATTGCGCAGCCTGGAGATCCGCGCGATGCGCGCCGGATCCGTGGGCGCCTGGCGCAGGGCCAGGACCTCCTCCCGATCCCCGATCTCGTTCATGGACGCCCCCACCAGGTCGGCGCCGTCGCGGATCAGGGGCAGCTGCTCCTCGAAGCGCTGCGGGTAGGAGATGTCGTCGGCGTCCGCGCGGGCGATGATCTCGTGCGTGCACAGCCGCATCCCGTGGCGCAGCACGGCCGTCAGCCCTCGGTTCTCGGGCAGGTCAGCGCGCACCACGTCGATCGGCGGCTCGGCCGAGCGCAGCTGCTCGGTGATCTCCTCGAGCGCTGCGGCCATCTCGGGGGCCACGGGGCCGTCGCGCACGATCACGACCTGGCTCGGGCGCACGGTCTGCTCGAGGGTGGAGGAGGCCACCGCACGGCGGAAGCGCTCCGGGGTGTCTCCGGCGTAGACCGGCAGGAGCACGGAGAACTCGGGCAGGGCCTGCTCGGAGGCGGGCTCCTCCGACTGCGACTGCGCTCCTTCGAGCCGCCACACGCCGTCCAGGACCTCGGCATTGCTGCGGGGGGCGCTCAGGGAGTCCCGAACGCCTGCGGCCAACCGCCGCAGGACCTGTCCGCGCTCCTGCGATCCGCGCAGGGTCCGCAGCCACAGCCGCGCGGTCGCCCCGCCGTAGAGCACCTTCTCCCACGGGGCCAGCGAGGTCGAGCGGGTGAAGACCCACAGCTTGTTGCGGACGTCGTAGTAGAAGCGCGGGCCCGGATCCGAGTCCGTGGTCACCGGCCGGGCCGTGTGATGCACGACCTGGGAGGCCGGCACCTGGAGGGCATCGCTCCATCGAGCCAGCCGTGTGGAGAACTCGAAGTCGTCGTTCCAGATGAAGAAGTCGGCGATGGGCGCAGCGGTCGCGCGCACGGCATCGCCGTCGAGCAGCAGCGCGACGAACGAGCCCGAGCGGATCGTGCGGGCGCCCACGGCCTCGGCCCGCCGACGGCGCCCCGCACCGGCTCCGATGCGCTCGATCATCGAGTTCATGGGGTGCTCGGTGCCGTCGGTCCACAGCACGCGGCTGGCCACGAAGGCGGGACGGCGGCCGCCGCGGGGGTCGTAGGCCCGCCAGGCGCCCACGGCCGCGGACAGCGCCTGCGGAAGGGGCTCGGTGTCGTCGTCCATGACCCAGATCAGGTCCGCGCCGTGGTGATGGGCCGCTCGATCGATCCCCACGGCGAAGCCTCCGGCTCCCCCGACGTTGCGCGGCAGGCGGATCAGGTCCACGTCAATCTCGCTGCGGCGGGCGAAGTCCTCCACGACGCTCACGGAGTCGTCGTCCGAGGCGTTGTCCACGACCACGATGGTCTCCGGTGAGCGTTCGCCGGAGGCCAGGCCCTGCAGCGTGATCGTGAGCAGGCGAGCTCGATTGAAGCTCACGACGACGGCGACCACCACGGGCTCGCTCGCAGAGACGGGCACAGCTTCAGCTCCAGACGGGAATCGAGGATTCGGGTCCGAGGACCGGTGCGCGGGGCTCGGGGGCTGCGCGGCCTGTCTCGGGTTCCGGAACATTAGCACCGGTGCCTTCGCCCGTTCTGTGATCCTCCAGGAGCCTGCCTGAGGCTCCCCTGGACGGTTCGTGCATCCGCTTGCCGGATCCGCGGCCTCTGTACGATGAGCAGCGATGGGCCGCGGCGCCGCGGTCCGCGGGTCTGCAGACAGGAGAGTTCTCATGACGGCGAGGAACTGGCGGGTCGTGGGTGCGACCGGCTTCGCAGGATCGGCGATCACCGCCCGGCTGCGTGCCGAAGGCCACACCGTCCAGGCCGTCTCCGCTCCGCGGCTCTCCAGCAGCGCGCGCACCGTCCACCACCTGATGGGTCGCGCCCGGGACCTGGAATCCGTCATCGACTACCTGGCCGACTCGTTCGCCGGTGCAGATGTGGTCGTCAACGCCGCGGGACTCGCCCGCCCCGATGGCACCGATCAGGACGCCCTGGTGGGCGCCAACGCCCTCCTGCCGCTGCTGATCCTCGCCGCGGCCGAGCGCACGAGCGTCACCCGCGTGATCCACCTGTCCACCGCGGCGGTCCAGGGCAGCACGCCGTGCCTCGACGAGACCACGCAGACGGATCCCTTCTCCCCCTACTCGTTCTCCAAGGCCCTTGCCGAGCGCGCCCTGCTGCGCGTGCTGGACCGCGAGGCCGATACCCGCGAGGGCCTGCCCGAGCTCGTGCTGCTGCGCGCGACCTCCGTCCAGGGCCGGGGACGCTCGACCACCCAGCGCCTGGCCAGGTTCGCCGCGACCCCGCTGAGCTCCGTGGCCGGCGACGGCACCGCGCACACCCCGGTGACCTCCTCGGAGGCCCTGGCGGAGCTCGTGGCCAGTCTCGGCACCTTCAAGGGCGAGCTGCCCCGGATCGTGCTGCAGCCGTGGGAGGGGGCCACGACCGCCTCGATCCTGCGCGATGCCGGCCGTCGGGAGCCTCTGCACCTGCCCACCGTCCTGTGCCGGGCGGCAGTGCGCCTGGGCTATCTGATCTCCTCGGCCGCCGGGTCCCGCTGGCATGGCCCCCTGCGCCGGATAGAGGTCACGTGGTTCGGCCAGCAGCAGGTGCCCGGCTGGGTCCAGGAGCACGACATGCTCCCCGCCCCCGCCATCACGCCCGTGCTGCGCGCCGTGCACACGGCCCAGGGCCGCTGAGCCCCGGCACGCATCCGGCACCTGCGCCGCTGGGCGCGGAAGGGCCCGCCGGGCTGAGGATCGGCTCCTCTGCCCGACGGGCCCTTCGTGCTGCAGTCCCTGTGCCTCAGCGCTGCTGGTCCACCCCGGCCTGCGGCAGGAAGGCCTCCGCCTGGTCCTCCGGCACGGCGCGGGCCACGAGCGCGCTGGCCTGCGCCACCCCGAGCGGGCGAGTGCTCTCGGGATCCCTGCGCTGCGGACGGGTGCGGTTCTGGTCGGGTGCACCGTGCCTCCCGCCTCCTCCGCCGGCAGCCACGACGGCGGCTGCGGCCGAGACCCCTGTGGCGGCGCTGGCCCCTGCGAAGTCCTCGGGCCCAGGTGCCGCGGAATCCTGCTCGGCGCGAGCCTGCTCCACGATCCCGATCTCCGGGTCGGCGACGGTGCTGCCGCCCGAGCCCGCGTGTCTGCCCTGCGGCCCGGACGGCTCGTCGGCTCCGGCGGGGTCCTGATCGGGACCGGTCTGCTCGCCGGAGGCATCCTGGCTGCGCTGACCGGGGCCCTGCACCGACGACTCGTCGGCGGCTTCCCCGTCCGCGGAGGAGACGGCGTCGGGCTGCGCCGTCTCCTCCTCGGCATCGCTCGGGGCCCTGCTGCCGTCGCGGGCGATCACCGAGGGGACGACCTCGCGCAGGCGGGTCAGGGAGATGCGGCCGTCGCGCACGACGACCGGAACGCCGCCGGTGCAGTCGACGATCGTGGAGGCCACGGGCTGTGCGTCGGCCGTGCCCTCCCCAGCGGGGTCCATGCCCTCGGTGCGCGGGCCGTCCTCCAGGTAGACGCGCACCGAGTCGCCGAGCATCTCCCGGGCCTGCTCGGCGGTCACGGCGGCTGTCATGCCGGTGCGGTTGGCCGAGGACACGGCCAGCGGCCCGGTCTCCTGCAGAAGCTGCTGGGCCACGGGATCGTCGGGCACGCGCAGCGCGACCGTGCCGCGGGTCTCGCCCAGATCCCACTGCAGGGACGCCTGCGCGTGGCAGATGAGCGTCAGTCCGCCGGGCCAGAAGGCTCCGGCCAGGGCGCGGGCCTCCTCCGAGACGGAGTCCGCGAGCCCGTCGAGCACGCCGCTGTGGGCGATGAGCACGGGCGGGGGCATGGTGCGATCGCGGCCCTTGGCCTCGAGCAGGCGCTGCACGGCCTCGGCCGAGAACGCGTTGGCCGCGATGCCGTAGACGGTGTCGGTGGGCATCACGACGACCTGGTGGCGGGCCAGCTCGCGGCGGGCGGCATCGACAGCGGCGCCGCGCGAGCGCTCGTCCTTGATGCGGAAGAACTCCGCGGGCACAGGCGCCTCCGCCTGCTCCTCGGCCTCCTGCTCGGGCTCGACGTTCTCGGGGGCTTCCTCCAGGGACTGCTCGGCGTCCTCGGCCGGGATGGCGTCCCGGGGCTGCGCTGCGAGGTCGTCGGGGTTCTGGGGGCGATCGCTGGAAGTGTCGTTCACACCGTTCATTGTTGCACTCCGCCGCCCCTGTCCACCCCCGACGGCCCCTGCGGTCCCGATCACGCGAGGACCCCGCTGGTGGCCCTGGGCCGACCCGTCAGGTCCTGATGCAGCTGCACCTGCTCGAATCCCGAGCTGCGCATCTGCTCCTGCATGTCCTCGGCCTGCGACTCGGCGTGCTCGAGCACGCACCAGCCGGCGGGGCGCAGGAGCTGGGCCGCCGCGGCGATGATCCGACGCGGCATCTCCATCCCGTCGTCTCCACCGCCCCACAGCGCTGCCGCGGGATCGTGCTCGAGCACCTCCGGCTGGGTGATGGGCTCGCGGGCCGGAACATAGGGGGGATTGCTCACCACGGCCGCGCAGCGCCCCCGCAGATCCTCGGGAGCATGCGTGGCGTCGCCCTCGCGCAGGTCCACCCTGGTGCCCTCGAGATTGCGCCGTGCCCAGTGCAGGGCCTGCGGGTCGAGCTCGATCGCGTGCACCCGGGCGTGGGGCACCTCGTCGGCGACAGTGGCAGCGATCGCCCCCGAGCCGGTGCACAGGTCGGCGACTACCGGGCGCGCCTCCCCGTCCGCCTGGTCCTCGCGCAGGCGCTCGACGAGCAGCTCGACGAGCAGCTCGGTCTCCGGGCGCGGGATGAAGACCCCCGGCCCCACCTGGATCGCCAGGCGGCGGAAGGGGGCCGTGCCCACGATGTGCTGCAGCGGCTCGCGGGCCGCGCGCCTCTCGACCAGCTCGTCGAGGCCCTCGGGCGCGTCCGCGCCGATGATGGCGCGCGCGGCGACCTCTCCGCGCTGCAGTCCCAGCAGGTGCCCGGCCAGCTCCACGGCATCGGCCTCCGCAGCGGGCACCCCCGCGCGCTCGAGCCGTGCCGTGGCCCGGCGCAGCGCCTGGGCGAGGGTCTCGGCCATCAGCCGAGGTCCTGGGCACCGGCGCCCTGGCCGATCTGCTGGAGCCGGTGCTGCTCGTCCAGCTCGATCGCGGATTCGATCACGGGCCCGAGCGCTCCGTCCAGGACGGCGTCGAGGTTGTAGGCCTTGTAGCCGGTGCGGTGATCGGCGATGCGGTTCTCGGGGAAGTTGTACGTGCGCACCCGCTCGGAGCGGTCCATCGTGCGCACCTGGCTGCGCCGGGCCTGGGAGGCCTCGGCGTCGAGCTGCTCCTGCTGGTGGGCCAGGATGCGCGCGCGCAGCACGCGCATGGCCGCCTCCTTGTTCTGCAGCTGGGACTTCTCGTTCTGCATGGCCACGACGATCCCCGTGGGCAGATGGGTGATCCGCACCGCCGAGTCGGTCGTGTTCACGGACTGCCCGCCGGGGCCCGAGGAGCGGTAGACGTCGATCTTCAGGTCGTTCTGGGTGATCTCGACCTCCTCCGGGGCATCGACCTCGGGGAAGGCCAGCACGCCGGCGGCGGAGGTGTGGATCCTGCCCTGCGACTCGGTGGCCGGGACCCGCTGGACGCGGTGCACGCCGCCCTCGTACTTGAGCTTGGCCCACACGCCCTCGGCCGGGTCCTGGGAGCGTCCCTTGACCGCGATCTGGACGTCCTTGTGCCCGCCCAGGTCCGCTGGGGTGTCGCTGAGGACCTCGGTCTTCCAGCCCTGGGACTCCGCGAAGCGCAGGTACATGCGCAGCAGATCGCCGGCGAACAGCGCGGCCTCCGCACCGCCCTCCCCCGCCTTGATCTCCAGGATGGCGTCACGGGCGTCGTCCGGGTCCCGCGGGATCAGCAGCCGGCGCAGCCGCTCGCGGGCCGGGTCGATCCGGGCCTGCAGCTGCTCGGCCTCCGCGGCGAATTCGGGGGCCTCAGGTGCCAGCTCGCGGGCCGCCTCCAGGTCCTCGCGCAGGGCCTGCAGCTCCCGATGGGCGCCCACCACCCGGTCCAGCTCCGCATAGCGGCGATTGAGCCGACGGGCCAGCAGCTGGTCGGCATGCACGGACGGATCCGCAAGGCGCTTTTGCAGCTGCTCGTGCTCCTGGAGGATCGCCTCCAGGGGCCCGGTACCCTCACGGGCTTCGATCTCGGTCACGGGTTCGCGCTCTCCTGAGGGGGCTGCGGGCCGGGCGACGGCGGTCGCCGGGCGGGGATGGCATGCGACCGGTCGACGGACGCATGACGGCTCAGCCCCGAGGACCGCTCGTCGAGCAGACCCCGGGGCTGGTCGCGAGGGACCTCAGCGGTCGTCGTCCGCCTTGACGTTCAGCGTGGTCTTCTGGACCTGCATGAGGAACTCGGCGTTCGACTGGGTGTCGCGCAGCTTGGAGGTCAGCAGCTCGAGGGCCTGCTGCTGATCCAGGCTCGAGAGCACTCGACGCAGCTTCCACATGATCTTCAGCTCATCGGCGCCCATGAGGTTCTCCTCGCGACGGGTGCCCGAGGAGTTGACGTCCACGGCGGGGAAGATGCGCTTGTCCGCCAGCTGACGGGACAGGCGCAGCTCCATGTTTCCGGTGCCCTTGAACTCCTCGAAGATGACCTCGTCCATCTTGGACCCGGTCTCCACCAGCGCGGTGGCGAGGATGGTCAGTGAGCCGCCGTTCTCGATGTTGCGCGCGGCGCCGAAGAAGCGCTTGGGCGGGTACAGCGCCGCCGAGTCCACGCCGCCGGAGAGGATGCGCCCGGAGGCCGGAGCCGACAGGTTGTACGCACGGCCCAGGCGGGTCATGGAATCCAGCAGCACCACGACGTCCATGCCCAGCTCCACGAGGCGCTTGGCGCGCTCGATGGCCAGCTCGGCCACGGTGGTGTGGTCGTCCGCGGGACGGTCGAAGGTCGAGGCGATGACCTCGCCCTTCACCGTGCGCTGCATGTCTGTGACCTCCTCGGGGCGCTCGTCCACGAGCACCATCATGAGGTGGACCTCGGGGTTGTTCGTGGTGATCGCGTTGGCGATCGACTGCAGCATCAGCGTCTTGCCCGCCTTGGGCGGGGAGACGATCAGGCCGCGCTGGCCCTTGCCGATCGGCGAGACCAGATCGACCACTCGCGGGCCGACCTTCTTGGGCTCGGTCTCCAGGCGCAGGCGCTCCTGCGGGTAGAGCGGCACGAGCTTGGAGAACTCGGTGCGATCGCCCTGCTCCTCCGGCTTCTTGCCGTTGACGCTGGTCAGCTGCACCAGGGCGTTGAACTTCTGGCGCTGGCCGCGCTGGTTCTCCTCGCCCTCGCGCGGGGCGCGGATGGCGCCGACGACGGCGTCGCCCTTGCGCAGGTTGTTCTTCTTGACCTGGGCCAGCGAGACGTAGACGTCGTTCGGGCCGGGCAGGTAGCCGGAGGTCCGCACGAAGGCGTAGTTGTCCAGCACGTCCAGGATGCCGGCCACGGGCAGCAGGACGTCGTCCTCGGTCAGCTCCGTGTCATCGACCTCGGGGCCGTTGCCGCCGCGGTTGCGACGGTTGTTCCGGCGCTCGTTGCGGTCGTTGCGATCATTGCGGCCGCGGTTGCGACGGCTGCGGCGCGAGCCGCCGTCATCGTCGCCGCTCTGGTCACTGCCGCCCTGGCGCTTGGACTGCTGCTTGCCGCCCTGGCCGTTCTGGCCCTTGCCGCCGTCGTTCTGGCTGTTCTGGCCCTTGCCGCCCTGCTGGCCGCCGTCGTTCTGGCCGCCCTGGCCCTTGCCGCGGCCCCTGCCGCGGCCGCCGCCGCCGTCGTTCTGGCCGTTGTGACGGCGCCCGCCCTCGTCCGAGGACTCGGAGTCGTCGTGGCCGCCGTTGCTCTGGCCGGCGCTGTTCTGAGCGCCCTGATCGTCCGAGTCGGATTGACGTCCCCGGCCGCGTCGCTGGGAGCGCGAGGGGCGCCCGCCCTCGGAGCGCTGCTGGGAGTCATCGCCCGACGGGGCGTCCTGCCCGGACTCCGAGCCGGACTGGCTCTCGCGGTCCTGCCCCTGTTGCTCGCCCTGCGAGCCTTCGGAGCCCGAGGAGCGGCGGCCGCGGCCGGTGCGCGCGGAGACCTTCGGCAGATCGCCCGCCTCGGGCTCCACCTTCGGCTCCCCCGCCTGGGCCGAGGAGGCGTCATCGCCCTGGGCCTTGGCGGCGGCGCGCTGCGCGGTCTTCTCGATCTTCTCGGCCACCTCGACATCGCGCTCGGCGACGGCGCCGCCGCGCTGATGCGCCTGGATGGCGTCGACCAGCAGCGACTTGCGCATGCGGCGAGCCCCGGTGATGCCCAGCTGCGCGGCGAGGGCCTGCAGCTGAGCCAGCTTGAGGCCCGAGAGGCCGGTGCCCTGGTTCTGCTCGGAGTTCTGATCCGTACCTGAGGTCAGGTCGGTGGATTCGGTCACGAAGGTTTCCTTCTCCCTCGGTGGAAGGCCTCGGCACTCAGACGCCGGACCTCTTGTGCATGGTGGCGGGCCGCAAGCTGCGGGCCTGATCGCGCTGCAGATGGCGACGATCTCGCCGACGGAGCCCCCATCCGATGAGATGCCCGCCCGACGGCATGCACGCAGGCCGTGCCGAGGGCGATATCGCGATGGAGACTGGACGAGCCGTCCTGCCGGAGCAGGCGGGGCTTGCGTCGGGTCGGGCGGAGACTACGAGCACCCCCGGCGGACCTCGGTCTGCTGGAGCGGACTCGAACGCCCGTGCGCATCCTAGATGCTGTATGGATGCTCGCTCACCTTAGCACCCTGCTGAGGCACGGACAGGCGCAGAACACGCCAGGTGACGTGCTCGCTGCCCGGGCCCTGGTGCGCGGCGAGCTCGCCGATGGCCTTCTCCGCGGCATCAGCGGAAGGCGCGGAATCGGAGAGCACCAGAACGGTGGGTCCGGCTCCCGAGATCAGCGCGGCGTGCCCCTGCTCCCGCAGCGCGGCCACCAGGGCCGCGCTGGGCTCCATGGCCGGTGCGCGGAAGGGCTGGTGCAGGCTGTCGGCGGTGGCGGGCATCAGGTGCTCGGGGCGATGCGACATGGCGTCGATCAGCAGGGCGCAGCGCCCGGCGTTGCGGGCCGCCTCGCGGTGGTCGACCGTCTGGGGCAGCAGCGAGCGCGCCAGCGCCGTGGAGACCTCGTAGTTGGGGATCGCCACGATCGGCACGATCTCCGGCAGCACGTCCACGGGGGCCGTCCGCCAGGCCCCGGGCTCGCCCCACGAGATCGTCAGGCCGCCGTAGAGGGCCGGAGCCACGTTGTCCGGATGGCCCTCCATGCCGGCGCAGACCTGGAAGACGGCGTCCTCGTCGAGGCGCTGCTGCTCGGCGAGCAGGGCGTTGCCGGCCACCACTCCCGCCACCGCGCAGGCGGCCGAGGAGCCCATGCCGCGGCCGTGGGGGACGCGGTTGCGCGCCACGATCCGCATGCCGGGCTGCTCCTGAAGGCCTGCCGCGCGCCAGGCGGCGCGGACGGCGCGCACCAGGAGGTGGTCCTCCGTGCGGGGCACGGACTCGGAGCCCTCCCCCTGCAGCTCGAACTCCAGGCCCGATTCCAGGACGGTGAGCTCGATCTCGTCGCGGTGCTCCAGGGCCAGGCCCAGGGTGTCGAAGCCGGGGCCCACGTTGCCGGTCGAGGCCGGGACGCTCACGGCCACGGAGCGCCCCGGGACCAGGACCTCGCGCCAGTCGCGACGCGCCACGGGGCTCACTCGAGGCCCAGAGCGGAGGCGACGGACACGACGTCGAAGTCCACGCGCACCGGCTCGGCGGCATGCGGGTCCTCGGCCTCGGCGCCCTTCACGGCCCACTGCGGGTCCTTGAGACCGTGGCCCGTCACCGTGATGACGATCCGCGCACCGGCAGGGACCTGGCCCTGCTCGTGCTTCTTGATCAGGCCCGCCACGCCGGCGGCGGAGCCGGGCTCCACGAACACGCCATCGCGCGAGGACAGGAAGCGCTGAGCGGCGATGATCTCGGTATCCGAGACGGCCTCGATCAGTCCTCCGGAGTCGTCGCGCGCGGCGATCGCGGTGTCCCACGAGGCGGGGTTGCCGATGCGGATCGCGGTGGCCACGGTGTCCGGGTCATCGATCGGATGCCCGGCCACCAGCGGCGCCGAGCCCTCGGCCTGGAAACCCCACATGGTGGGGGTCTTCGTGGCCACGGCCGGCAGGACGTCGCCCTGGTCGTTGGTGAACTCGGCGGCGTACTCCTGGTAGCCCTTCCAGTACGCGGTGATGTTGCCCGCGTTGCCGACCGGCAGGATGTGCAGGTCCGGAGCATCGCCCAGGGCGTCGACGACCTCGAAGGCGCCGGTCTTCTGCCCCTGGATCCGGTACGGGTTCACGGAATTGACCAGGAAGACCGGGTAGGACTCAGAGAGCTTGCGCGCGACCTCGAGGCAGTTGTCGAAGTTGCCGTTGATCTGGATGATGTCGGCGCCGTGGGCAACGGCCTGGGCCATCTTGCCCATGGAGATCTTGCCCTCGGGCACCAGCACGGCGCAGCGCATGCCGGCCTGCTTGGCGTAGGCCGCGGCGGAGGCGGAGGTGTTGCCGGTCGAGGCGCACACGACCGCCTTGGCGCCTTCCTCCTTGGCCTTGGTGATGGCCATGGTCATGCCGCGGTCCTTGAAGGAGCCGGTGGGGTTCATGCCCTCGAACTTGACCCAGACCTCGCAGCCGGTCAGCTCGGACAGCGCGCGGGCGCGGATCAGCGGGGTGCCGCCCTCGCCCATCGAGACGACGGGGGTGGAATCGGTGACCGGAAGGCGGTCGCGGTACTCGTTGATGACGCCCTGCCACTGATGTGCCATTGCTGCTCCTCGCTTCGCTGCGGCTGCCTCGCCCGGTGGGCGGTGCCGCGGGGTTGTCACTGCGTTGTCGTGCCGGGGCCGCTGGGGCCCGTCGGACTCGCGGGTCCGCCGGCCCGTGCGGCTGCGGACGAATCCGTGCTCAGTCGTCGGCCTCGACCCGGATGAGCCCGGAGAGGTCGTAGACCACGTCCAGGCCGCGCACGGCCTCGACGGTGCGCACGAGGTCCGCGTTGCGGGCCCGGTGCGTCACGATGCGGATCTCGGCCAGGTCCTCCCCGGGGCGGCGGGGATCGTCGCGGACGTCGTCCTGGCGCATGGTCGAGACCGAGACGCCGTGCTCGGCGAACACCCCGGCCACCGCCGCGAGCACCCCGGTCTGATCGGGGCACAGCAGGGTCAGGGAGAAGCTGGTCTGGACGTCGTCGACGCCGGTGGCCGGCAGGCCCGCGTGCACGACCGGGCCGATGCCCGGTCCTCCGGCCACGACGCGGCGCAGGGCCGAGACCAGATCCCCGAGCACGGCAGAGGCGGTGGGCCCGCCGCCGGCACCGGGGCCGTAGAACATGAGCTCCTCGGCGCCGTCGGCCTCCACGAACACCGCGTTGTAACCGCCGTGGACGCTGGCCAGGGGGTGGGTGCGCGGGATCATGGTCGGCACCACGCGCAGGTTCACGCCCGAGGAGACCCGCTCGGCCACGCCGAGCAGCTTGATCACGAAGCCCGCGGAGCGCGCGGCCTCGACGTCCTCTGCGGTGATCCCGCGGATGCCCCGGCAGTAGACGTCGTCGATCGTGTACCACGAGTGGAAGGCCAGCCCGCCCAGGATCGCGACCTTGGCGGCGGCGTCATGGCCCTCCACATCAGCTGTGGGATCGGCCTCCGCGAAGCCCAGGCGCTGGGCCTCGGCCAGGGCGTCGTCGAACGAGGCCCCGGTGGTGTCCATCTGGTCGAGGATGTAGTTGGTCGTGCCGTTCATGATGCCGAGCACGCGGCGGATGCGGTCCCCGGACAGCGACTCGAGCACCGGGCGCACGATCGGGATGGCCCCGGCCACGGCGGCCTCGTAGTTCAGGGTGGTCCCGGAGGCCTCGGCCGCCTCGTGCAGCTCCTGTCCGTGCCGGGCCAGCAGCGCCTTGTTGCCGCTGACCACGGGCTTGCCCGCATTCAGCGCCCGCAGGATCCGGGTGCGGGCCGGTTCGATGCCGCCGGTCAGCTCGACGACCGCGTCGGCGGTGTCGATCAGCGACTCGGCGTCGGTGGTCAGCAGCTGCTGCGGCAGCTCGACGGTGCGCTGGGCGGAGGTGTCGCGCACGGCGATGCCGATCAGCTCGGGTCGGGCGCCGATGCGACGGGCCAGCTCCTCGGGCTGCTCGAGCAGGACGCGGGCCACCTCGGCGCCGACATTGCCGGCGCCGAGCAGGGCGATCCGGACGACGTCAGGACGGGTGTCGGGTGCGTGGGTCACGTGGAGGCTCCAGACGGGTGGGGTCGGGGCGTTCGGGTGGTCGGGTGCTGCGGGACTTCAGCGCTCGCCGAGGCGCAGCGGGCGGGAGGCCTCGGGGTCCTGGGAGACGTCGCGGGCGAAGAGGTCCTCCTCCGTCTCGCCGCGCACGATCAGCCGGGCCTCGGGGATGCCGTCGACAGTGCGCACCGCGACCACGCCCGGACGCGGCAGCCAGTTGTAGTTGCTGGACAGCGCCCAGCAGTACGCGCCGGTGGCGGGAACGGCCAGCAGGTCGCCGGCGCGCACGCCCTCGGGCAGGTAGGCGCTGTGCACCAGGATGTCGCCGGACTCGCAGTGCTTGCCGACCACGCGGGACAGCGCTGGTGCCTGCCCGCGATGCTCCTCGGCACGGTCGGCCACGACCACCGAGTAGTCCGCGCCGTAGAGCACGGGGCGGGCGTTGTCCGACATGCCGCCGTCGACCGAGAGGTACCGGCGGCGCAGTCCGTCCCGGACCGTGACGGACTTGCAGGTCCCCACGGTGTAGAGGCTGATCCCGGCGGGACCGGTGATCGAGCGGCCCGGCTCGACGGAAAGGTGCGGGATCTGCAGGCCCAGCCGCCGGCAGGACTCCTGGACGGCCCGGGCGATGTCCTGGGCGACGGCCGCGGCCGGGCGGGGAGCATCTGCGGCGGTGTAGCCGATCCCGTAGCCGCCGCCGAGATCCAGCTGCGGCAGCGTGACGCCGAAGCGGCGCTCGACCTCTCCCATGAGCCCGAGCACGCGATCGGCGGCCTGGGCGAAGCCGTCGGCAGCGAAGATCTGCGAGCCGATGTGGCAGTGCAGGCCCATCAGCTCGATGTCCGGGTGCGCCACGCAGCCGCTGATGGCGTGCAGCGCCGGGGACTCTCCGTCCTCTGCGGCCATGGAGAGCCCGAACTTCTGGTCCTCGTGCGCGGTCGCGATGAACTCGTGGGTCTCGGCGTGGATGCCCGGGGTCACCCGGATCATCACCGGCGCCTTCACCCCGAGCGTGCGGGCCAGTCGCCCGACGAGCTCGATCTCCTGCAGGGAGTCCACGACGATGCGGCCCACGCCGGCGTCCAGCGCCATGGTGATCTCCGCGGCGGACTTGTTGTTGCCGTGCAGCGCCATGCGCTCGGGCGGCATGCCGCCGCGCAGCCCTGCGGCCATCTCGCCGCCGGAGGCCGTGTCGAGGTTGAGGCCCTCCTCCTGCACCCAGCGTGCGATCTCCGGGGTCAGGAAGGCCTTGCCGGCGTAGTAGACGGAGACCTCCGCGCCGATCGCGGCGAAGGCGTCCTGGAAGGCCGTGCGGAACTGTGCGGCTCGCTGGCGGAAGGCGTCCTCGGAGACCACATAGAGCGCGGTGCCGTAGTGCTCGGCCAGTGCGGTGGTGGGGATGCCCGAGACGGTGAGCGTGCCCTCGTCATCGCGGCCGAACTGCTCCGGCCAGATCTTGGGATCCAGGCTGGTCCAGTCCTGCGGGACCTCGAGCCACTCGGGCGCCAGCGGACTGGGGCCAGTGTGGATCTGCTCCCCCCGGGCGGGCTCCAGCAGCGGGACCGGCTGCAGCCGGAACCCGGTGGTCACGACGTCCTCGGCCGGCTCCTGCGCCGGATCGCTGTCCAGGGGCATGCTCACATCCTCTCCGGTGCGCTCACGCCCAGCAGCTCGAGGCCGTTGGCCAGGACCTGGCGCGTGGCGTCGTTGAGCCACAGGCGGGTGCGGTGGGTGTCGGTGATCTGCTCGTCGCCCTGCGGGGTCACGCGGCAGGCGCCGTACCAGCGGTGGTAGGACCCGGCCAGCGCCTCCAGGTGGCGGGCCACGCGGTGCGGCTCGCGCAGCTGCGCGGCCTCGGCGACGATCCGCGGGTACTGCCCCAGCCCTGCCAGCAGCTCGGTCTCGGTCTCGTGGGAGAGCAGGGAGGCGTCGAAGGCGGCCGCGCCGTCCTCAGCGGTGCGGCGGACCCCGATCTCGGCGGCATTGCGCCCCACCGCGCAGGTGCGGGCGTGGGCGTACTGGACGTAGAAGACCGGGTTCTCGTTGGAGCGCTTGGTCAGCAGGTCCAGGTCGATGTCGATGTTGGAGTCGATCGAGTACCGGGTCAGCGAGTAGCGCGCGGCATCCACGCCGACGGCCTCGACCAGGTCCTCCATGGTCACCACGGTTCCGGCGCGCTTGGACATCCGCACCGCCGCCCCGTTGCGCACCAGGTTGACCATCTGCCCGATCATGACCTCGACCCGATCCGGGGAGTCGCCCAGCGAGGCGGCCACTGCCTTCAGGCGCGCCACGTATCCGTGGTGATCCGCGCCCAGAAGGTAGAGGCACAGGTCCGCTCCGCGGTCGCGCTTGTCCTTGTAGTAGGCGATGTCGCCGGCGATGTAGGCGGCCTTGCCGTCCGATTTCACGACCACGCGGTCCTTGTCGTCGCCGTGATCGGTGGAGCGCAGCCACCACGCGCCGTCGGCGAAGTAGAGGGCTCCCTGCTCCTTCAGCTGTTCGAGCAGGGCCTCCACGGAGCCGTCGCGGAACAGCGAGTCCTCGTGGAACCAGACGTCGAAGTCCACGCCGAACTCGTGCAGCGACTGCTTGATGTCGCCGAACATGAACTCGACGCCGGCAGCGCGGAAGGCCTCCTGCGGGTCCTCGGACTCGAGCGCTCCGGGCTCTGCCTCCAGCACGCGCTGGGCGATGTCCGAGATGTACTCGCCGCCGTAGCCGTCCTCCGGGGCGGGCTGGCCCTGGGCCCGGGCCAGCAGGGAGCGTGCGAAGCGGTCGATCTGGGCGCCGTGGTCGTTGAAGTAGTACTCGCGGGTGACGTCTGCGCCCTGAGCCTGGAACACGCGAGCCAGGGAGTCGCCGACGGCGGCCCAGCGGGTGCCTCCCAGGTGGATGGGGCCGGTGGGATTGGCCGAGACGAACTCGAGGTTGATGCTGCGGCCCTGCATGGCGGTGCCACGGCCGAACTCCCGGCCCGCCTCCACGATGGAGCGGGCGAGCTCGCCTGCTGCGGCGGCGTCCAGGACGATGTTGAGGAACCCGGGCCCGGCGATGTCGACGGAGGCCACGCCCTCGATCTGCTCGAAGCGGGCCTTCAGCACTGCGGCGACCTCGCGCGGGGGCATCCCGACCTTCTTGGTCAGCTGCATGGCCACGTTCGTGGCCCAGTCCCCGTGCTCTCGGCTCTTGGGACGCTCAACCTTCAGCTCGGGCAGCTGCGCATCCTCTGCGAGAGCGAGCTCCCCCGAGGCGACGGCCTGCTCGAGGCTGGCGGACAGGGCTGCGGAGAGTTCTTCGGGAGTCACCGGGACAGTGTACCTGCGGGCCTCCGCCGACCGGATCGTCCGACGGGGCCGCGACGGGCTGCCCGCCGATGCGACCCGGGGCGGCCGTGGTGATAGAGTCGTCGGGTCGATCACGGCATCCGTGCCGGAGCACCGACCCCCGCCCGAGTAGCTCAGGGGATAGAGCGCCTGCCTCCGGAGCAGGAAGTCGTAGGTTCGAATCCTATCTCGGGCACTACTGTCCTGAGTCGCGACCCCGCCCACAGACGAGGTCGCGGCTCAGGCTTTTTCCATAGCTGTCGCCCTCGCCGTCAGAGCCATGGGCCACTCCGGCTGAGGGCATCTCTGCCACCACCACGGTCGCCGCAGGTCAGGGACGCCGAGCAGTCTCGCGAACCTCGACCGCGCCACAGATGAGCCGCCAAGAAGTCACAGTTGAAAACATGTGACGGAATATAGGTGTGGGCTCTCACGTGGACCTACTCCGAGGCCATTCGCGACTCGTCGGTGACGCGTGGGCGCGCCCTCATCCGAGTCCTCACGTCGGCACCCCCCCCCAGGCCGACAAGGCCTTTGGAGCACCATGCACAGCAGCGGAACCCCCTCCCCCACCAGCCTCTCGAGCGGGACACCAGCCTCTCGAGCGGGAGCGGACCCGCACCGCGTCGCGCGGCACGGCGCACGGCAGCCCGTCGGCTCGCCGCAGGCTCCCTGGCCGTCTACCGCGAGGTCCGCGACGCGACCCTGACGGTGACCCTGCCCGCAGGCTCCGACAGCCCGTCGGTCTCCGCCACACCCCGGCTGTTCATCGCCGACGAGCCGGCCATCGTGGCGGCCCACTACGGGACGCAGCTGACCTCGACCTCCTCGCCGGCAGTGCCGACGCCCACCCGGGCCGTGAACGCCGACGGCACCGTGACCTACACCTACGACTTCCCGTATGTCCCCGCCGAGTCGCGCATGATGCTGAGCTTCCAGGGCCACGGGTACGTCAACGGCACCCAGCAGTTCGCCTCCGCACTGCTCTACGGAACGCGCGTGAACCCGAAGATCGACTACAGCCCGGGCCTGGGCACCGAGGAGGACCCCTACCTCTACGAGCTGCGCGACCTGATCCCGGGTGAGACGGTCTCCGTGCGCGTCCCGAACCCACTGAGGAACCGACCGCCGAACCGACGCCGGAGCCCGCACCGGCCCCGACTCAGGCACCCACGCAGCAGCCGTCGGAGGAGCCCGTCGTCCCGCAGCCGAGGGCCACGTCGAGCCCGAGCGCCGCGGTCCCGGGCGACGGCTCAGACGGCGCGGGCCCAGACGCCGGCCCCGCGCCAGAGCCGACCCCGGCCGCACCGGAGCAGGCCGCTCCTGCGCAGGAGGCCGAGCAGTCCCCCGCTGAGCAGTGGTGGGGCGAGCAGCTGCCGCACGCCGGTGTCTCGAACGGATCGGTGGTGATCGCCGGCGGCGTCCTGCTGATGGCCGGAGCTGGCCTGGTGGGAGCGACCGCGCTGCGGCGCCGCCGGTCCTGAGAGCTGAACCGCCGAGGCGGCTGTGAGCGCTGAAGGGGCGCAGCACGGGGAGGATTCCCCGGTGCTGCGCCCCTTCAGCGCCTTCTTGATCCCTCAGTCGATCCGGATCAGCTCCAGCGATCGCGCTCCCGCTGGCGAGCCGAGCGATGGCCGCTGTTGAACTCGGTCGGATCGAAGTCGATCATGGCGTCGTCGCCCCACTGCTCATCGAGCTCGCGGTCCTCCTCGGTGCGCGGCTCGCGGTGGGAGCGAGTGATCTGGAAGGCCGCGATGCTCAGGATGCCCCCGAGCACAAGGGAGACAGGTCCGGCGATGATCGTGAGCAGCGCACCGTCGGTGAGCGGGACCGGGGCCTCCTCCGAGGTGGCCCGGGCCCAGTAGATGATGCCCATGGGCACGGCATAGGTGGAGACCAGCAGCAGGACGATGCCCACGAGGGCCAGCAGGCCGGCGATCCGGCGTCGTCGGGCCCGCTGCTGCGGGGACAGGCTGGTCATCTCTGCGGCCTCCTCGGCCAGGGGCTCGGCGGTCGGTTGGGCGAATGTTTCGCCCGGGCGTGCGGATCCACCCTAGTGGCGTCAGACTCGTGGCATGACACGTGATCGCAAGCCTGCTGAGCACCAGATCCACCGCAAGTCCTCCGACGGCTCTTCCCCCGGCGTCTTCGCCCTGGAGGCAGCCGGACTGCTGTGGCTCGATGAGGGTCCGGTGCGCTGCGCTCCCGTCCACAACGTCGGCGCGGACTTCCTGGAGCTGGGCCGCATCGGCTCCGCGCAGCCCACCCCTGAGGCGGCGCGGAGCTTCGGCCGGGCCCTGGCGCAGACGCATGACCTGGGCGCGGAGGCCTTCGGCGCGGCACCGCCGGTGCCTGCGGCCAGCTCGCAGTGGACGCGTCCCGCCCCGGAAGAGGGCTGGCGCAGCGGCTGGTTCGGCCCGCTCGAGCAGCCGATCGAGGTCTCGCTCGAGCCGACGGATTCCTGGGGCGCCTTCTACGGCGGTCAGCGGCTGCGCCCCATGCTCGAGCGGCTGCGCTCCCGCGGCGTCACGGACTCGGAGCTCGAGGACATCGAGCGGGCGACCGAGGCCATCGAAGCGGGGAGGTTCGACGACGGCGACCGTCCCGCACGCATCCACGGCGACCTGTGGGCGGGCAATCTGATGTGGGACGACCAGGGCGCGGTGCTGATCGACCCCGCCGCCCATGGCGACCACCGGGAGCAGGACCTGGCCTTCCTCTCGATCTTCGGCGCCCCGCACCTGGAGGAGATCCTGGCCGGCTATCAGGAGGCGCATCCGCTGCGCGACGGGTGGCACGAGCGCACGGGGCTGCATCAGCTCTTCGTGCTGATCGCCCACGCGGTGCTCTTCGACCCTCCGCGCGGCGGGTCCTACCTGGGAGCCGCGGACCGGGCCGCTCGCAGCGCGCTCGAGCTGCTCTGAGGCGCCGCGCTGCCCCACGAGGGCGCCGCCAGGGGGACGGCGGCCGCGGGGCCGTCGTCCCCGCCCCGTAGAATGGCCCGGATATGACCACCACCGCGCACGAGGGCACCGGCCCCCGGATCGTCTACCCCGAGCAGCTGCCGGTCTCGGGCCGGCGCCAGGACATCCAGGACGCGATCCGCGACCATCAGGTCGTCGTGATCGCCGGCGAGACCGGCTCCGGCAAGACCACCCAGATCCCCAAGATGTGCTTAGAGCTCGGCCTGGGCGAGTCCGGCATGATCGGGCACAC
>ERZ501033.20-NODE-20-length-40457-cov-5.788253_pt1 | contig 40457 bp, 40 predicted proteins | sample MGYA00248844_ERZ501033 | MGnify/ENA primary metagenome ERZ501033 (study PRJEB25958, sample SAMN03398539) | human skin metagenome | study: EMG produced TPA metagenomics assembly of the Human Skin Microbiome Metagenome (human skin metagenome) data set.
TCCTCCCGAAGACGTCAAGCGAAGCAGTCAAGGGAGGAGGGGCCGCCGCGCCCTCCGTGACGAGCCAGGATGCTCAGAGCAGAAGCCTCACTTGCCCTCGGCAGCCAGGCGCTGGTCGCGAGCGGAGGCGACCTTCGAGGACATGCCGAACAGCTCGATGAAGCCGCGGGCCTGGGACTGGTCGAAGGAGTCGCCCTCGTCGTAGGTCGCCAGGTTGAAGTCGTACAGCGCGGTCTCCGAGCGACGGCCGGTGACGGTGGCCTTGCCGGCGTGCAGGGTCATGCGGATGTCGCCGTTGACGTAGCGCTGGGTGTCGTCGATGAAGGAGTCCAGGGACTTCTTCAGCGGGGAGAACCACTGGCCGTCGTAGACCAGCTCGGTCCAGCGCTGGCCGACGGTCTTCTTGAACCGGGCCTGCTCGCGCTCGACGGTGACGTTCTCGAGCTCCCGGTGCGCGGCGATCAGGGCCATGGCGCCGGGGGCCTCGTAGATCTCGCGGGACTTGATGCCCACCAGGCGGTCCTCGACGATGTCGATGCGGCCCACACCCTGGGCGCCGGCGCGGCGGTTCATCTCCTGGATGGCCTCGAGCGGGGTCACCGGGCGGCCGTCGATCGAGACGGGGATGCCCTGCTCGAAGCCGATGATGACCTCATCGGGCGCCGGCGGGAAGGCGGGATCGTCGGTGTAGTCGTAGACGTCCTTGGTGGGGCCGTTCCAGATGTCCTCGAGGAAGCCGGTCTCGATGGCGCGGCCCCACACGTTCTGGTCGATCGAGAAGGGGTTCTTCTTGGTCGTCACGATCGGCAGGTCATTGCGCTCGGCGTAGTCGATGGCCTTCTCGCGGGTCAGCGCCAGGTCGCGCACCGGGGCGATGCACTTGAGGTCCGGGCCCAGGGTCTGGATGCCGACCTCGAAGCGGACCTGGTCGTTGCCCTTGCCGGTGCAGCCGTGGGCGACGGTGGTGGCGCCGAACTGCTTGGCCGCATCCACCAGGTGCTTGACGATCACGGGGCGCGAGACGGCCGAGACCAGCGGGTAGGAGTCCATGTACAGGCCGTTGGCCTTCAGCGCCGGCATGCAGTACTGCTCGGCGAACTCGTCGCGGGCATCGGCGACCACGGCCTCCACGGCGCCGCAGTCCAGCGCGCGCTGGCGGATGGCCTCGAGGTCCTCACCGCCCTGTCCGACGTCCACGGCCACGGCCACGACCTCGGCCCCGGTGGCCTCGCCGATCCAGCCGATGGCGACGGAGGTGTCCAGGCCGCCCGAGTAGGCGAGTACGACGCGCTCGGTCATGAGTGTCTCCTTGAGAGGTTCGATGCTTCAGGTCTTCTGTGCATGACTATACACAGCGTGTTGTATTTATGCATTGCCGGGGCGCGTCGGCAGGCGGGATACTGGGTGGTCGATCCCCGAGCACGACCGCGGGCGGCCTCTGACCGCCATCATCTCGCAGTCGGCGCCCCGACCCCGCCAAGGAGCACCATGTCCGAGCACAGCACGAGCCCATCCTCCCCCGACGCCGAAGGCCAGTCCCCGGCGGGAGCCTCACCTCAGACGGGGCAGGGCGCGCCGCAGCTCAGCGAGGAGGAGCTCGCCCTGCTGAACCAGATGTTCGACCTGGCCCGCGAGGGCAGCACCGATCAGCTGCGGCAGGCCCTGGAGGCGGGGGTGCCGGTGAACCTCACCAACGGCAAGGGCGACACCCTGCTGAACCTGGCCGCCTATCACGAGCACGAGGACACGGTCGCGATGCTGCTCGAGGCCGGCGCCGACACCGAGCGGGTCTCCGACATGGGCTTCACCGCCCTGATCTGCGCCGTGTTCCGCGGCAACGAGGCCATCACCCGACGCCTCCTCGAGGCAGGGGCCGGGCAGGACACCGGCTTCCAGCCGGCTCGGGCCGTGGCCCAGGAGTTCGGTCGCGAGAACGTGATCCCGCTGCTCGACGAGCACGCCTGAGCACGGCGGAACGTGCGCTTCGGCCCGCCCCTGATCAGCTCGGGTCGATCTCCCGCTTGAGGATCTTGCCGGTCGAGCCCTTGGGCAGCGCGTCGACGACCTTGTAGGCCTGCGGGCGCTTGTAGCTGGCCAGCGACTGGCGCATGGTGGCGCGCAGCTGTTCGATCACCTCGGCCTCCTGCGCCCCGTCGCGCAGCACCAGGCAGGCCACGACCTGCTGGTCGGTGGTCGCCCCGCCGCGACCGACGACCGCGGCCTCCTCGACCCCGGGGTGCTCGTAGATCAGCTCCTCGATCTCGCGCGGGTACACGTTGTAGCCGTTGCGCAGGATCGTGTCCTTCTTGCGATCGACGATCCAGAGTCGGTCGTCCTCGTCCTGACGCGCCATGTCCCCGGTGCGGAAGTACTCGCCGGCGAAGGCCGCCGCGGTGAGCTCGGGCTGCTTCCAGTACCCGGCCATGACATAGCGACCGGCCACCGCCAGCTCCCCGATCTCGCCGCGCGGCAGCTCACGGCCGTCGTCGTCGAGGATCGCCACGCGGGCCTCCTCCACGGGGGTGCCGATCGAGCCGGGGACGCGCTGGTCGACGGGCTGGTTGAACGCGACGACGGGCGAGGTCTCGGAGAGCCCGTAGCCCTCGTAGAGAGTGATCCCGAACAGCTGCTCGAACCGGCGCAGGACCTCGACCGGCAGGGCCGCTCCGCCGGAGAGCGCCGAATCCAGGCTCGGCAGCTCGAGCGGCTGTCGGGCCTGGACCTGGCACAGCGCCATGTGCATGGACGGCACGCCGATCACGCGGGTCACCCCGTGCTCGCCCAGCTGCTGCAGCACAGCGCGCGGCTGGAACGACGGGACCAGGCTGATGCAGGCCCCGACCGCCACCGGGGCGTTCAGGCACACCGTCTGGCCGAAGACGTGGAAGAACGGCAGCGCCCCCAGGATCACGTCCTCGGGCACGTAGCTGAACATGCGGGTGGTCATCCACGCGTTCGAGGTGACGTTGTCGTGCGTCAGGGCGGCGCCCTTGGGCTCGCCGGTAGTCCCGGAGGTGAACAGCAGCACCGCGAGGTCGTCGGCGGCGCGCTCGACCGGCTCCCGGACCTCGAGGTCTCTCGACGGCGCGGCGAGGGTCTGCTGATCCAGCAGGAGCAGGGGGACCGACGGCTCGAGCTCGGCGCAGGCCTGCTCGGCAGGTGCGCTCACCGCGTCGTGGACGACGACCGCGCTGAGCTCGGCCGTGCGGAACAGAGCGGTCAGCTCGCGAGCGCTGAGCAGCGGGCTGAGCGGGACGACGACGGCGCCCAGGCGCAGGATGGCGTAGTACGCGACCGGCATCTGCGGCGCGTTGGGCGCCACGAGGGCGACACGATCCCCCACGCCCACACCTGCCTCGTGCAGCCGCTGGGCGAACGCCGCGGACAGCGCGTCGAGCTGCCCGTAGCTGAGGCTCAGCTCCCCCAGGCGCAGGGCCGGGGACTCGGGGGCTCGGCGGGCGGAGTCGGTGAGCAGTGTCGCGAGGTTCGTCACGTATGGGGGCCTTCTGGCTCGGTGCGTCCGTCACCGGACGCGGGAGCGGGCCCGACGGCCCGGCTCCGTGCGAAAGGAGGTGCAGGTCCGATCCGGATCCGGGCGCTTGCGCGCGTCAGTCGCCTCCCGCCAGCCGCAGGAAGAACTCCGCCAGCTCGGCGCCCCCGGAGGGGTCGCGGCTGACGACCATGATCGAATCGTCCCCGGCGATGGTACCCAGGACGAGCTGGACAGCGGCCTGATCGATGATCGAGGCGAAGTACTGCGCGGCCCCCGGCGGGGTCTTGAGCATGACGAGGTTGCCGGAGGACTCGGCGGTGACCAGCAGCTCGCGGCACACACCGGCAAGGCGGGCGTCGGGTCCGGCGGAGCCGTCCGGTCCCGCGACCTCGCCGGAGGCCGGCGGCACGGCGTAGACCAGCGAGCCCGACGAGTCCCGCACGCGCACCGCCCCGACCTCGACGAGATCGCGCGAGAGCGTGGCCTGCGTGACCTGCAGGTCGTCGCGGGCCAGCAGCTCGGCGAGCTCGGCCTGCGAGTGCACGGAGCCCGAGCTGACCAGGGCGACGATGCGCGCCTGGCGGGCGATCTTGGTGGCCGGGATGCTCATCAGCCCAGCTCCGGCAGGGTGATCTCGCCCGTCTCGAGGCTGTACTGCCCCGAGGCTGCCAGCAGCCAGACCATCAGCGCCTTCTGGGCGTGCAGCCGATTCTCGGCCTCCTGGAAGACCAGCGAGCGCGGGCCGTCGATGACCTCGGCCGAGACCTCGCTGCCGCGGTAGGCCGGCAGGCAGTGCATGAACACGGCCTCGGGGGCGGCCTGGTCCATGGCCGCGGTATCGATCGAGTACGGGCGGAAGACCTCGGCGCGCGCGTCCTTCTGGTCCTCCTGGCCCATGGAGACCCAGGTGTCGGTGCAGACCACATCGGCCTCGGCGAGCGCGTGGGCGGGATCCTCGGTCACGAGCACCGAGCCGCCCGTGAGCTCGGCGAGCTCGCGCGCCCGGGCCACGATCGACTCCTCGGGCAGGTAGCCGGCCGGGCCCGCGACGCGCACGTGCATGCCGGCGGTGGCCATCCCCAGCAGGTACGAGTTGGCCATGTTGTTCGCGGCATCGCCCAGGTACGCGAAGCTGCGCCCGGCCAGCTCGCCGAAGTGCTCGCGGATCGTGAGCAGGTCGGCCAGGATCTGGCACGGGTGGTACTCGTCCGACAGCGCGTTGATCACCGGGACGTGGGAGTGCTGCGCCATCTCCTCGAGACCGGCCTGGTCGTACGTCCGCCACACGATCAGCCCCACCATCCGGGAGATGACCCGGGCGGTGTCTGAGACCGACTCCTTGACCCCCAGCTGCGCCTCCCCCGGATTCACGACCAGGGGCGATCCCCCGAGATCCGCGATGCCCGTGGCGAACGAGTAGCGCGTGCGGGTGGAGGTCTTGTCGAAGATGACGGTCGCGGTCTGCGGCCCCGCCAGCGCGCGATGGCGCCACCGGTCGGCCTTGAGCTCGAGGGCCAGGTCCAGGACCTCCGCCTGCTCGGCGGGGCTCAGATCCGTGTCGCGAAGGAAGTGGCGTGGCATGAGGCGTCCTCTCGGAAGGAAGGTGGGGCCGACGGGCGGAGGCGGAAGGCTCAGGCGCCCGGAGCGCTGAGCACGGCCTCGCGGGCCGCGTCGAGGATGGAGGGCAGCGCCCCGAGCAGCTCGTCGGCCTGCTCTGCGCTGAGGATCAGCGGCGGGGCCAGGCGCAGCGTGAGCGGCCCCGGGGCATTGACGATGAATCCCGCGCGGCGGGCCGCCGCCACGACGGCCGGGGCCAGAGCGGCGGTCTGCGATGCCGAACGATCGATCGGCTCGAGGTCGATGCCGATCAGCAGCCCGTGGGCGCGGACCTCGGCGACGCCGTCGATCGCGCGCAGTCCGTCGGCCAGATGCTGACCCACCGAACGGACGTTCTGCAGGATCTGCTCGTCCTCGATCGTCGTGAGCGTGGCCAGACCGACCGCGGTGGCCAGCGGGTTGCCGCCGAAGGTCGTACCGTGCTGGCCAGGGCCGAGCAGACCGGAGGCGTGCTCGCCGAAGGTGATCATGGCCCCGATCGGGAAGCCTCCGCCCAGCCCCTTGGCCAGCGTCATGGCATCCGGGGCATCGGCACCCGAGAGCTCCGCCGAGCTGGCGAACCACTGCCCCGTGCGCCCGACGCCCGTCTGGACCTCGTCGACGATCAGCAGCGCCCCGTGCTCGCGGGTGAGCTGCCGAGCCCGGCGCAGCCATCCCTCGGGCAGCGGTCGCACGCCGGCCTCGCCGCGCACGGGCTCCACTATCAGGGCGCTGACGGTGTTGTCGACGGCGGCCTCCAGCGCCTCGAGCGTGGGGGCGAGGAACTCCACGCCGGTCGGCAGCGGCTCGAACGGCTCCCGGTAGGCCTTCTTGGCGGTCATGGCCAGCGAGCCGGCCGTGCGTCCGTGGAAGGAATCCTCCAGGGCCAGGATCCGCGTGCGGGGACCGTCCGGGCCGGGGACCTCGTGGCCCTGGCGGCGGGCCAGCTTGAAGGCGGCCTCATTGGCCTCCGAGCCGGAGTTCGCGAAGAAGACCCGCGAGCCCTCCGGCGCCCCGGTCAGCTCGAGCAGCTTCTTGGCCAGCTCGATCTGCTGCGGCGAGGTGAAGAAGTTGGAGATGTGGCCCAGGGCGGCCGCCTGCTCCGAGAGGGCGCGCACCCAGGCGGGGTGGGCGTGGCCCAGCGCGTTCACGGCGATCCCGCCCAGCAGATCCAGCAGGCGGTTGCCGTCGGCGTCCCACACGACAGCACCTTCACCGCGGGCGAGCACGGCCTGGGGCGGGCCGAAGACGTTCATCAGGTGCTGGGAGTACTGCTCGAGCAGGGCCTCCGCGGAGGCGTCCTGGGCAGAGTGCGTGCGGCTCATTCGGGGTCCTCCGTCGTGGTGGTCTCGGTCGGGGCGGTCTCCGCCGCGCCGACGGTCTGCGCGCTGCGTCCTGCGCCGGAGGAGCCCTGCGCGGCCTCCTCGCCGGTCGGGTGCTTCCCCGCACCGGATCCCAGGACGACGCGATCGATCTCCGCGGTGGCAACGCCGACCGGTTCCGGATGCCGGCGCAGAGGCCGCTCGGCTGCCGGCGCGGTGCCGTCGGGGCGGACCTCGGTGCCGATCCCCTCGTCCGTGAAGATCTCGAGCAGCACCGAGTGCGCCTCGCGCCCGTCGACGATCGTGGCCCGCGGGACCCCGCCCTCCACAGCGGTGAGCGCCGCCTCCATCTTGGGGATCATCCCGGACTGCAGGCTGGGCAGCAGCTCGCGCAGCTCGGAGTCGGTCAGCGACGAGATCAGCGAGCTGCGATCCGGCCAGTCCGAGTACAGGCCCTCGATATCGGTCAGCGCCACGAGCTTCTCCGCGCCCAGCGCCACGGCGACCGCGGCGGCTGCGGTGTCGGCGTTGATGTTGAGCACCTCGCCGGTGAAGCGGCCGTGGGCGTCGACCTCCGGGGAGATCGAGGAGATCACCGGGATGCGCCCGGCCTGGATCAGCTCGCGCAGCGGCTCGGGGTTCACGGAGACGATCTCGCCCACGTGCTCCAGGTCCACCTCCTGGCCGTCGACGACCGTCCCGCGGCGCACCGCGTTGAGCAGGGAGGCGTCCTCCCCCGAGATCCCCACGGCGTACGGGCCGGTGGCATTGAGCAGGGAGACGAGCTCGCGCTGGACCTGGCCGGTGAGGACCATGCGGATGGCGTCGATCGCCTCGGCCGTGGTGACGCGCAGACCCCCGCGGAACTCGGACTCGATCCCCAGCCGCTCGAGCATGCGATTGATCTGCGGCCCTCCGCCGTGCACGACGACGGGGCAGATCCCCACCTCGCGCAGGAAGACCATGTCGGCGGCGAACGCCTGGCGCAGCGGCTCCGAGACCATGGCGTTGCCGCCGTACTTGAACACCATGACCGCCCCGGAGAAGCGGCTGATCCACGGCAGCGCCTCCATGAGCACGCCGGCCTTGGCGCGCGCGGCGGTGATGCGGTCGTTCGGTGCGGTCATCGGGTGTCTCCTGGGAGGGGTTCGGCTCGGGCGGCTTCAGGACGAGTACGCCGAGTTCTCCTCGACGTAGTCGTGGGTCAGGTCGTTGGTCCAGATCGTGGCCTCGTGCGCCCCGGCCTTCAGGTCGACAACGACCTCGACCTTTCGCGACGACGCCAGGTCCACGCCCTCCCGGGGGTCGCCGATCATCCCGCCGCGGCAGACCATGACGCCGTTGATGGAGACGTCGAGCTCGTCCGGATCGAACTCGGCATCGGTCGTGCCCACGGCCGAGAGGACCCGGCCCCAGTTGGGGTCGTTGCCGAAGATCGCGGTCTTGAACAGGTTCGAGCGGGCCACCGTGCGCGAGACCGTCTCGGCCTGGACCACGGAGGCGGCGCCCATGGTGGTGATCGCGATGTCGTGGGCGGCGCCCTCGGCATCGGTGATCAGCTGCTGGGCCAGGCTGTGGCACACGGCGCTCAGCGCACGGGTGAGCTCGAGCTCGTCAGGGCTGATGCCGGAGGCCCCCGAGGCCAGCAGGGTCACGGTGTCGTTGGTGGACATGCAGCCGTCGGAGTCGGCACGGTCGAAGGTCACGGCGCAGGCCTCACGCAGGCTGCGCTGCAGGACCTCCGGGCGGACCTCGGCGTCGGTGGTGAGCACCACGAGCATGGTGGCCAGTCCCGGGGCGAGCATGCCCGCGCCCTTGGCCATCCCGCCCACGCTCCAGCCCTCGGGGCTCGTGTGCGCGGCCTGCTTGGGCACGGTGTCGGTGGTCATGATCGCCCGAGCCGCGCGCAGCCCGGCCGCCTCATCCGCTGCGGCATCCGCCAGGACCTCGGGGATGCCGGCGCGCATCACGCCCATGGGCAGCTGCACGCCGATCAGTCCGGTGGAGCACACGACCACGTCGCCGGCGCCGATCTGAAGGCCCTCGGCGACCAGCTCGGCCGTTTCGTGCGAGGCCTGGAAGCCCTGCGGGCCCGTGCAGGCATTGGCTCCGCCGGAGTTGAGGATCACCGCGCGGGCGGCGCCGTCGGCGACGACCTGGCGCGACCAGTGGACGGGGGCCGCGGCCACGCGGTTCGACGTGAACACGGCGGCGGCGGCCGCGCTGCGGCCGTCGTTGATCACGACGGCCAGGTCGTCGCCGCCGGAGGCCTTGAACCCGGCGGTCACGCCGCCGGCGCGGAATCCAGCGGCTGCGGTGACGCCGCGGGAGGTGTCGACGCTCAGCCCGGCCGCCGGGTCCTGAGAGGGGTGGACGGTGCTCACGGTGCGACTCCCTGCTGGGTCAGCCCGGTCTGCTCGGGCAGGCCCAGGGCGATGTTCATGGACTGCACGGCTCCGCCGGCCGTGCCCTTGACGAGGTTGTCCAGCGCGCAGCTGACGATCACGCGCCCCACGCGGGCATCGACGGCCGCCTGGATCTGGACGTGGTTCGAGCCCAGGACGGCCTGGGTGGTGGGCCACTGCCCCTCGGGCAGCAGATGGATGAAGGGCTCGTCGCGATAGGCCTCCTCCAGCGCCTCGCGCACGGACTGCGCACCGGCGCCCTCGGCGATCCGGGCCGTGGCGGTCGTGAGGATGCCGCGGGGCATAGGCGCCAGGGTGGGGGTGAACGAGACCGCGACGTCGCTGCGGCCCGAGGCCCAGCCCAGACCCTGCTCGATCTCCGGGGTGTGCCGGTGCACGCCGCCCACGCCGTAGGGCGACATGCCGCCCATGACTTCCGCGGCCAGCAGGTGCGGCTTCAGCGATCGCCCCGCCCCCGAGGTGCCGGAGGCCGCCACGATCACGATGTCCTGCAGCTCGATCTGCCCGGCCGCGGCCAGCGGCGCCAGGGCCAGCTGGGAGCCGGTGGGATAGCACCCGGGGATCGCGATGCGGCTCGCCTTCGCCAGCCGGGTGCGCTGCCGGGTGCCGTCCGGGGCCACGATCATCTCGGGCAGGCCGTACGGCCAGGTCCCGGCGTGCGCGCTGCCGTAGAACTGCTCCCATGCCTCGGCGGATTCGAGCCGGTGATCGGCCGCGGCGTCGATCACGATGGTCGACTCGGGAAGCTGGGCCGCGATCTCGGCCGAGGCGCCGTGCGGCAGGGCGAGCACGACGATGTCGTGCCCGGCCAGCTGCTCGAGGCTCGAGTCCGTGATGATCCGATCGGCGAGCCCGTGCAGGTGCGGCTGCAGCGAGCCCAGCCGCTGACCGGCGCTGGAGTGCGCCGCGACGGCGCCGATCTCCACCTGGGGATGCTGCATCAGCAGACGAAGCACCTCTCCCCCGGCGTAGCCGCTGGCTCCTGAGACTGCTGCGGTGAAGGTCATGCGGACATCCTACGCAAGATTATGCAGGTATGTCGATATTTATGCACTCGGCGCGGCGGCGAGGACTAGGCTCGGTGGTCAGGAACGCACCGACCGGCGGCTTCCGTCCGCCCCGAGAGAAGGAGACCAGCATGCGCGCCATCACCCTCACGCAGCACGGGGGCCCGGAGGTCCTCACCGTCAGCGAGGTCGAGGATCCGGTCCCGGGACCCGGAGAGGTCCTGGTGCGCACCCGCCGCACCGGGGTCAACTTCATCGAGACCTACCAGCGCGAGGGCGTCTACGACGTCGAGCTGCCCTTCACCCCGGGCACCGAGGGAAGCGGCGAAGTCATCGCCCTGGGCGAGGGCGTCGACTCCCTGCAGGTCGGGCAGCGGATCACGACCTCGCAGGGCCGGGCCACCTACGCCGAGAAGTTCGTGGTCGATGCCGATCGCGTGGTGGTGGTGCCCGAGTCCGTCTCCGACGATGCCGCGGGCGCGCTGCCGCTGCAGGGCTTCACGGCCCACTATCTGACCCGCTCGACCTTCCCGGTCGGCCCGGAGACCACCGCCGTGATCACCGCCGCCGCCGGCGGCGTGGGCGGCGTCGCCATCCAGCTCATGAAGCGCCAGGGCGCCACCGTGATCGGGCTGACCTCGAGCCAGGAGAAGGCCGACGCCGCCCGATCGCTGGGCGCCGATCATGTCCTGCCCTACGAGGGCTTCGCCGATGCCGTCGAGGAGATCACCGGCGGCCGCGGCGCCGACGTGGTCTACGACTCGGTGGGCAAGGCGACCTTCGACGAGTCCCTGGCCGCCGTGCACCTGCGCGGCATGGTCGTGCTCTTCGGCGGGTCGTCCGGGCAGGTCCCCCCGTTCGACCTGCAGCGCCTCAACGCCATGGGCTCGCTGTACGTGACCCGCCCGTCGCTCAACGCCTACATGCACACCGAGGAGGAGCGGCAGTGGCGGGCCCGCGAGATGTTCGAGGCCATCGAGGACGGCCTGAAGATCCGCGTGGGCGGCACCTACTCCCTCGACGACGCCGCTCAGGCGCACCGCGACCTCGAATCCCGCAGGACCCAGGGGAAGCTTCTGCTGAGCTTCTGACGCTCCTTCACCGGAGACGCCGAAGGGGCCGTGACGATCATCGTCACGGCCCCTTCGGGTGTTCTCGGACTCTTGTCAGCGCAGGCTGCGCCGCCGCAGGATGACCCCGCCGGCGATGCCCAGACCCAGCACCAGCACCGAGGCCGCAGCCAGCAGCCCGCCCCGGGTCTTCTGGGCGGACACGGTCTGATCCGTGATGCCGCCGTCGAGCGAGCCTGCCTCTGCGGTGGACAGGACCTGCAGCTCGCCGTCCTGCACGCCGAGCAGGACGTCGACCTCCCCGTCGAAGTCGTCCACGGAATCGCCCCGGCCCTCGCCGCGCACCTCCACGGCCTGCCCCGGCTCCGGCGTGAACGGATCCTGCAGCCCGCTGTCGAAGCGCTGGGCCGAGATCTCCTCGTCGTCCGGCAGCGTGATCGCGTACTTGGGGTTGAAGGACTCCGAGTGCAGATCGTGCGTCATGTCGGTGTAGGTGCCGGTCACCGCGTAGGTGGAATTGGCCCAGCCCTGCAGCTGCTCCGCGCGCTGGAACGCCGAGTAGGAGGCGATCGCCAGCACCAGCGCCAGGATGACGCCCAGCACGACTGCGATCACCGGCGGCCAGGTGGCGCCGATGACCTCCGACTCCTCGCGATCGCCCGCACCGAGATCCTCGAGCGGATCTCCTTCGGGGTCGCCGTCCGTGCCTCCGCGCAGGGAGAAGGCGTCGCGGAACGCGCTGGACGCGCCATCGCCGCGACGGCCGTTCTCCTGCAGCCGACGGCTGCCTTCGGCTCCCCCGGCGGAGGGCCCGGGGGTGTTCTCAGTGCTCATGTGCTTCTCCTCCCCCGCAGGCGGGGGCCTGGCGAAGGGTGGTCATCGGTTGCTGGATGGTCTCCCGGGCTGCTCAGCCGCGCAGGACGGCGCCGTGTCTCGACGCGGCGAGTTCGACCGCCGCCGTGCGAGCCTCGGAGGCCTCTTCGGCCGTCAGCGTGCGATCGGGCGCCCGGAACCGCATGGCCAGGGCCACCGACTTCTTCCCGGTCTCGATGTGCTCGCCCTGGTAGACGTCGAAGACGCGGACGTCCTCGACGAGCTCGCCCGCGCCCTCGCGGATCGTGACCATCAGCTCGGCAGCCGGCACAGCGGCATCCACCACGAGCGCGACGTCCTGCGTGGCCGGGGTCTGGACGCTCAACGGCTCGGCGGCGATCGCGCCGTCGCGGGCGGCCAGGATCGCCGACAGCTCCAGCTCCATGGCGCTCGTGCGCTCGGGCAGGCCCTGCTGAGCGACCAGCTGCGGGTGCAGCTCGCCGGCTGTGCCCACGAGGTCCCCGGAGGGAAGGCGCAGCACCGCCGTCCGCCCAGGGTGGAAGGCCTGATGGCGACCCTGCTCCACGCTCAGGCGCACGCCCAGGACGTCGCCGACCAGACGCGCGATCTCAAGGGCGTCCCGCCAGCCCAGCGCTCGCGGGTCGGACCCAGGGGCCGCCGGGGCATCGTCGCCGGCGAAGACGGCTGCGATATGCAGGGGCTGCTCCGGGATCCCGCCTCGCAGATCCGCCAGGACCTGCTCGGACGGGCGCTGACCGACCGGAGGGATGGATCCGGTGCCCAGCTGGGCGCCGGGGCGGAAGACGAGTCCCGACTCGAAGAGCTGCAGATCGCGGAACCCGCGCGAGCGGTTGCGATGCAGGATCTCCAGCAGGCCGGGGATCAGCGAAGCGCGCAGCACGCCGCGGGACTCGGCGATGGGATTGGCCAGGCGCACCGAGTCGACCTCGGACCCGGGCTCGGGCGAGGCCCACAGCTGGTTGTCGGCCGGCGTGGTGAACGGGTAGGCGAGCACCTCGGTCAGGCCGGCGGCGGCCAGGGCGCTCAGCACGCGCCGGCGACCGGCCTGCTCGGCGCTCAGACCCCGTCCCGGAGGCGCGACGGGAAGCCGCGACGGGATCTTGTCGTAGCCGTCCAGGCGCGCGATCTCCTCCGCCAGGTCCTCGGGCTCGCGCAGATCGGGCCGCCACGACGGGGGCGTGACCAGCCAGCCGTCCTGCCCGGCGGCGCTGGGCTCCTCCTCGACCTCGGCGGCCGGGCTCAGCGTCTCGAGCGTGCAGCCGATCTCGGTGAGCAGGGACTCCACGCGCTCGGCCGAGTAGTCCACGCCCACGCGCCGGGCGGGATAGTCCGCATCCAGGCGGATGGTGACGGGCGCCTCCGCCTCCTCGACGCGGACGTCGCCGACCTCGGGTCCGGCGGTGCCGCCGGCGAGCTCGACGAGCAGCTGGACGGCGCGCTCGGCGGCGGCGGCCTGCAGCTGCGGGTCCACGCCGCGCTCGAAGCGCCGGGAGGCCTCGGAGGACAGGCGGTGGCGGCGCGCGGTGCGCGCGATCGACACGGGATCGAAGTGCGCAGCCTCGACCAGGACGTCGGTCGTGGAATCGCCGACCTCGGCGAACTCGCCGCCCATGGTCCCAGCCAGCCCGATGGGGCCGGTGGCGTCGGTGATCAGCAGGTCCTCGGGATCCAGCGCGCGCTGCTTGCCGTCCAGCGTGGTCAGCTGCTCGCCCTGACGGGCGCGGCGCACGGTGATCTGCTCGGCGACCCGGGACAGGTCGTAGAAGTGCAGCGGCTGGCCGAGCTCGAGCATCACGTAGTTCGAGATGTCCACGGGCAGGCTGATCGAGCGCATGCCCGCCAGGCGCAGACGGGTCGACATCCACACCGGAGTGGGCCGGGACGGGTCGATGCCGCGCACCACGCGGGTCGCGAAGCGCGTGCAGCCCTGCTCGCCGCGGACCGGCGCCTCCTCGGCCAGCACGACGGGGAACGCGTCTTCCGTCGGCGCGGGTGCAGCCTCGGACAGGGCGAGCGCCGGGTCCTCGAACGCAGCGCCGACGGCGTGGCAGTACTCGCGGGCCACACCGCGCATGGACAGGGCGTAGCCGCGGTCCGGGGTGACGTTGATGTCGGCGGCGGACTCGTCGAGCTGCAGCACCTCGCGCACGTCCGTGCCCAGCTCGGGGTCCAGGCCGAGATCGCCGAGCACCAGGATGCCGTCGTGATCCTCGCCGATGCCCAGCTCGCGCGCCGAGGCGATCATCCCCGCCGAGGTGTGGCCGTAGGTCTTGCGCGGGCTGATCCGGAAGTCACCGGGCAGCACGGCACCGGGCAGGGTCACGACGACCTTGTCGCCGACCTCGAAGTTGTGCGCGCCGCAGACGATGCCCTGCACGCCGGAGGGCTCGATGCCCTCGCCGGTCAGGGTCTGCTGCTGGCCCTCCGGGACCACGCGCACGGAGCACCAGTTCACCGTCTTGCCGTTGGAGTGCTCCTCAGGCTCGCGGGACAGGACCTGCCCCACGACGATGGGCCCGGTGAGCTCATCGCCGGGGCGGATGACCTCCTCCTCCTCGAAGCCGACGGAGACCATGGTCTCCAGCAGCTGCTCGGCGGTGGCTTCCTCGGGCAGCGGCGCGAACTCGCGCAGCCAGGACAGCGGAACCCGCATCTCAGACCTCCATTCCGAAGTGCTGGCTGAATCGGATATCGCCCTCGACCATGTCGTGCATGTCGGGGACCCCATTGCGGAACATCAGCGTGCGCTCGATGCCCATGCCGAAGGCGAAGCCCGAGTAGACCTCGGGGTCCACGCCGGCTGCGCGCAGGACGTTGGGGTGGACCATGCCGCAGCCGCCCCACTCGATCCAGCGCGGACCGCCCTGGGCCTGCGGGTGCCACACGTCCATCTCGGCGGAGGGCTCGGTGAACGGGAAGTAGTTGGGCCGCAGCCGGATCCGGGCATCGGGGCCGAAGATCTGGCGCGCGAAGTGCTCGAGCGTGCCCTTGAGATCGGCCATGGTCAGGCCCTTGTCGACGGCGAGGCCCTCGACCTGGTGGAACACGGGCGTGTGGGTCGCATCGAGCTCGTCGGTGCGGAAGACCCGCCCCGGGGCCACAACGTAGACCGGCAGCTCACGGCTCAGCAGGGTGCGCATCTGGACCGGGGACGTGTGGGTGCGCAGGACCAGGTGGGCCTCGGGCGGGTCCACGAAGAACGTGTCCTGCAGCTCGCGGGCGGGGTGGTCCGGCTTGAAGTTCAGGGAGTCGAAGTTGAACCACTCGGACTCGACCTCGGGGCCCTCGGCGACCTCCCAGCCCATGCCCACGAAGATGTCCTGCGCGGTCTCCATCATGGCGCTGATGGGGTGGCGCCCGCCCAGCCGGCGACGGCTGCTCGCGGCGGTGACGTCCACGGACTCCTCGACCAGGATGCGCTCGGCGCGCTCGGCCTCCAGCACCCCGGTGCGCGCTGACAGCGCCTTGTTCACCCGGCCGCGGGCCTGGCCCATGAGCTTGCCCGCGGCGGCCTTCTGGGACTTCTCGAGCGAGCCGATGCGCCGGTTGGCCAGGGCCAGCGGCGAGCGATCGCCGGCGTGGGCCAGGCGCACCGCCTTGAGCTCGTCGAGATCCGCGGCGGCCTGGACAGCGTCCAGGGCCTCCTCCACGGCGCGGCCGACGGCCTGCTCATCCGTGGGATCGAACTCCGCGACGGTCGGGGTCTCGGCCTGACCGGTCGGGGTCTCGGCCTGGGCGGCGGCAGAGGGCGCCTGCTGAGGCCCGCCCTCCGGTGTGCTCTCAGACATGTGCGACAGGTGCCTTCGCTCTCGGGTTCGGTTCATCGGCCCGGCGCCAGAACGCGGGCGGTCCAAGTCTAGTCCCCGCAAGGCCCTCGTCCGGCCCCGGCACAGTGCCTGTGGGCGACTCGCATGGGTCGCCGGCCGCCTGCTCAGCCGGCCAGGTGACGTCGGATGCCGTCCAGGATTGGCAGGTCCGCGGGGATCCACGGCAGGGCCTCGGCCTCCTGGAGGCCCTCGATCGGCTCCGGGCCGATGCGCACCCAGCGCAGCTCGAGATGATCCGCGCCCTCGGCCTGACGGCCCATGCCCAGGGCGTCGGCGTCCGCTTCCTGCTCCTCCGCGGCTGCGACGACGACGGCCGTCCACACGCGCATGGCCGCCGACTCGCTGAGCGGCCATCCCTGCCGATGGGGTCCGGGGACCTCCTCGAGCAGGCGGATCCGCACACCCAGCTCCTCCCGGCACTCCCGGTGCAGCGCCTCCTGGACCGTCTCCCCCGGCTCCTGCTTGCCTCCGGGCAGCTCCCACAGCCCGCGCAGGGACTCCGGATAGGCACGCTGGGCCGCGATCAGCCGCTGGGGCCGGTGCGGGTCGTCCAGCAGCGCGGCGGCCACGACCTGGGTGCGGAACGTGCGCTCGTCGTCGTGCCGCAGGCTCATGCGGCGCCCTCGGCGGTGCGGCGCTGAGCGCGGGCGGAGGCGTAGAGGCACAGGGTGGCCGCCGTCCCCACGTTGAGCGACTCGGCGGCCCCGTGCAGCGGCACCGCCACGCGGTGGGAGGCCAGGGCCTTCTCCTGCTCGGACAGCCCCTGCGCCTCATTGCCGAACAGCCATGCCGTGGGGCGCGCCAGCTCGACAGCCGCCTCCCGGCCAGCTGCCGAAGCATCCTGCAGCTCATCCAGATCCAGGGCGCCGTAGCCGTCCGCGGCCAGCACCTGCAGCTCACCGCCTGCGGCATCGCTCACGGGGCGGCCGACCAGCTCGGCCGGATCCAGGCCGGTGAGCACGGGCAGATGGAACAGGGAGCCGGCGGTCGAGCGCACCACCTTGGGGTTGTGCAGGTCCACCGATCCGGCGGTGAGCACCACGGCATCGGCGCCGGCGGCATCAGCGGCGCGCAGCACGGTCCCGGCATTGCCGGGGTCCTGCACGCGGCACATGACCGCCACCAGGCGGGGCCGACGCTCGGCGACCTGCGCCCAGGTCAGCTCGGGGATCCGGCACACCGCCAGCACGCCCTGCGGGTGCTCGGCATCCGACATGGCCGCAAGGACCTCGTCGGAGACCATGCGCACGAAGACCCGCGGGGAGCCCTCGGCCTGGAGCACGCGCTCGACGAGCTGATCGATGTCCCGGTGGCGCTGCAGCGCGCGCTCGGAGATGTAGAGGGCGTCGATCACCCCGTCCCGAGGTGCAGGCACCAGGGCGTCGAACTCCCCCAGGTGCGCGCGCAGGGCCTCGCGGACGCACTGCGGGCCCTCGGTGAGGAATCGACCGGCCCTGGAACGCGCAGAGCGCCTCGCCAGTCCCGCGACCGATCGCACCCGGTCGGAACCGGGATTGATCAGCGCGGAGTCGGCGAGGCGCTGCGCGATGCTCACGCTCGAAGCGGGATCAGGCCGCGTCGGAGCGCGGAGCGGAGGTGTCCGCGGGCAGGTTCTTCTTGGCGATCTCGACGAGCGCGTTGAACGCGGGGGCGTCGTTGACGGCCAGCTCGGCCAGCATGCGGCGGTCGACCTCGACCTCAGCGGCCTTCAGGCCCTGGATGAAGCGGTTGTAGGTCAGGCCCTGAGCGCGAGCGGCGGCGTTGATGCGCTGGATCCACAGCCGGCGGAAGTCGCCCTTGCGGGTGCGGCGGTGATCGTAGTTGTAGGTGTACGAGTGGAGGACCTGCTCCTTGGCCTTGCGGTACAGGCGCGAGCGCTGTCCGCGGTAGCCGGAGGCCATCTCCAGGGTCGTACGACGCTTCTTGTGGGCGTTGAGCGCCCTCTTCACACGTGCCACGTGTGTGCTCCTTCGGTGCGGGAGCGACTCGTCCCGGTCCTGGCCGGGGGTCGCTCGGTGTTCAGGGGTGCTGCGGCGAGACCGTCAGCGGATGTTCTGCGAGGTGCTTCGGCTCAGCGGCCGAGCATCTTCTTGACGACCTTGGCATCGCCCGGGGCCACGATCTTGTCGCCGGCGAGGCGGCGGGTCAGGCGCGAGGACTTGTGCTCGAGGTAGTGGCGGCGGTTGGCCTGCTGGCGCTTGACCTTGCCCGAACCCGTGATCTTGAAGCGCTTCTTGGCACCCGAGTGGGTCTTCATCTTCGGCATGGTGGGCCGTCTCCTTGCTGTCGGTCTCACCGCTGTCGCGGTGCGCCGCCTCTGGGGCGGCCTGGTCTGGGTCGTCGGCTGGGTGAGCCGACGACTCCTCGGTCACCGACCCGGTCCCGTCCTGCGGGATCCGGGTCGAAGCTTTCATGTCAGGGCAGCGGGGTCACTGCCCCGGCTTGGGTCCGCCCGGCTTGGGCGCTCCACCCGGCTTGGGTCCGCCGCCCGGCTTGGGCGCCGTTCCCGGCTTGGGTGCGGGCCTGGGCGTCGAGCCGGGGGTCGGGGCGCCCGACGGGCGCGGTGCCGAGGGTCGGCCCGGGCCGCCGGCCGGACGGGGCGAACCGCCCTGCCCGGAGCCCTGCGAGCTCGAGGCCGGACGCGGGGTCCCGGAGGTCGAGCGCGGGGGCCTGGACGAATCCGAGCCGGTGCGCGGACCCGACGAGGACGGACGACCGCCGCTGGGGCGCGAGGCGCCACCGGAGTCCGGGCGGCCCGACGAGGGCCGACCCGAGCCGCCGGAGGGACGGCCGCCGCGATCGGATCCGCGATCCGAGCCGCCGCGATCGTTCGAGCGGGGCCCGCCCTGGCGACCGCGACCGCCGCCGCGGGGCTCGCGCTTGTCCTCCTTGGGAAGCACGACGGGCGGCTGATCCTCGGAGACCTTCAGCGGCGGGGCGCCCTCGGGCACCTCGAACTTGGCCGAAGCCAGCGCGCGCAGCTCCTCGGGGATCGACTCCCCGATCGAGCTGCCGCCCACGGGCAGCGGGTTCTCGGCATCGCCGGTGGCCGGAACGCCGGACTCACGAGCATCGCGCTCGCGATCGCGACGGGAGGACTTCACCTTCGAGGGAAGACGGCTCTCCTGATCGGACTCCGCCTCCTTGGCGCGGCGGGCAGCCGACTTGGCCTCGGACTTGGTCTTCAGCGGACCGAGGACCATGACCATGTTGCGGCCGTCCTGGCGCGGGCTGGACTCGACCTGGCCGAACTCCTCCAGGTCCTCGGCCAGCTTGCCGAGCAGGCGCACGCCCATCTCCGGACGCGACTGCTCGCGGCCGCGGAACTGGATCATGGCCTTGACCTTGTCGCCCTCGGTCAGGAAGCGCTTGGCGTGCCCGACCTTGGTCTCGTAGTCGTGGTCATCGATCTTCAGGCGGAACCGAACCTCCTTGAGGCTCGTGTTCGACTGGTTCTTGCGCGACTCGCGCGCCTTCACCGCCGCCTCGTACTTGTACTTGCCGAAGTCCATCAGCTTGGCGACGGGCGGCTTGGCGGTGGGGGCGACCTCAACCAGATCCAAATCGGATTCACGGGCCAGTCGCATGGCGTCCTCGACGCGGACGATGCCGACCTGCTCGCCCGCCGGCCCGACAAGGCGGACCTCGGGGACGCGAATCTTCTCATTGATGCGTGGATCGCTGATGCTCTGCTCCTGAGATAGTCGTGCCGGTCTGATCCGGCGATCTGCGGCGACGGCGCCCGAACTGTGCTCGAGCTCCGCGCCCTGGTGCGGATGGCAACGAAAAAGCCTCCGCTGCCCAGGGCAAGCGGAGGCCGAGGCATCCGGATCGGCAACCACCGATCCCCCGACCGAACGGGGACGCCGTCAGCATCTCTGCTGGCACGGCGCGGACGCTGCTGCGTCGTCTTGACCCGGAGACCCTGTAGATCCTGAGATCGCGGTCAGCGCGGGTGGGAGTCACCTCCGCTTGCACACTGCCGAACATCATACACGAAAGCTTCTCCCCAAAACAGGATGACGCTGCGGCGGGCAGGATCCGGCCACGCGCGACAACCGGTGCCGAGGAATCGACGGATCGCCCAGGACGCCGGTGCGTACACCGACCCTGCCTCGGCGCACACCCCGGCCGCATGACCGGTGCTGCTGCAACAGCGAGCCGACACCGCAGCCTCCACGCTGCCCCGAGGTCCGCCTCGACGGCCTCGGAAGCGTGACGTCGATCCCGCCGAGCCCATCGAGTGGGCCGCTGAAGTGCGTCTGAGATCGTGGGCGACTCGAGTGGCCTCGCAGCGTGCGCACGGAGGGGCGGTCTCAAGGGGCTATCGCAACACCTGTGATGAGTTCGGTCAGTCGATGGCGGAACCGCTCGGACGGGGCTCGTGCGGGCAGGGGCAGGGGCCCGGGCCGGCGGAGCATGCGTCGCCGACGTGATCGCCCGCAGCACCTAGGCTGGGGCCATGACTTCTCAGAGCACCTTCCGCTTCGACGGCGCCTCGGACGACGACGCCCGAGCCGCAGCGCATCAGCCCGCCCAGGATTCCGCGCAGCCCGAGCATGCCGATCACGACCATGCCCAGGAGCCGCACGAGGGCAGCCCGCTGAGCCAGGAGGCCCTGGACGCCGTCACCCAGCAGGTCCGCGACATCGCCGAGGTCCCCGCGATCGAGGTCATCACGACGTCTGCGGTGCACCTCATGTCCGCCGCCGCCGTGAAGTGCGGCCTGGCCGAGGGCCCGGATGCCGAGGCGCTCAAGGACCTCGACGAGGCCCGCAAGCTGATCACGGCGCTGGCCGGCTTCGTCACCGCCGCAGCGCCGGAGATCGGCTCGCAGCACGCGGGCCCGCTGCGCGACGGCCTGCGCACGCTGCAGCTGGCCTTCCGCGAGGCGTCGACCTACCCGGACAAGCCCGGTCAGGGCCCCGGCGAGAAGTTCACGGGCCCCGTCTTCTCCTGAGCTGACCCACCGGCTTCCTCAGATCTCGAGCGCCTCCAGGGCCACCTCGAGGCTGTCGACCTTCTCGGCCACCACGGTGTGCTGGGAGAGCCTGTCCTGGAAGGCCCGGACCAGACCGTCGAGCTGCCCCTGGTCCAGTCCCGGCAGCAGCTCGAGCACGGCGGTCAGCTCCGGGCCCTCGCCCCCGCCGGGCAGCGACCCTCCCCCGCTCAGCGGGGTGTCCGCGCCGCGGCCCCGCCGCACGTGGGCCCCGGCCACACCGGGCAGTCCCAGAGCGGCATCGAGCACCGCCCTGGAGACCTCCGGCGAGTCGTAGCTCGGCGTCCACTCGATCCCCTGCGCGATCGCCCACAGCGCCGGGCGGCGCACCACGAAGGGCGCAGCCGAGCCGGGGTTCAGCACGAGCATCTGGGCGCTGTCCTGAACAGCCGCCAGAGCAGCCCGCCGCGCATCGACGGCCACCGGCCGGGCCTGGCGGTGCCACTGCGTGACCTCGACGTCGGAGCCGAAGACCGGCTGCACGCTGCGACCGCTGCGCGAGCTCAGCCGCACCAGGGCCATGTCCGCTTCCTTGTCGGCCACCAGTCCGTCGTCGGTGAGGGTGCTGGCAGAGACCTCGGCGACGACCGGGACGAAGACCCGGGCGGCTGCGAGCGCGGCGACGACCTCCGCCTCATCGGCTTCTCCCCGCGAGCGCGCCGCCAGGGCCGACTCCAGCGCGGCGTCGACTGCGCCGCTGTCGCCCGGGAAGAGGTGGCCATGACCGCGCTCCAGGTCGCGGCCCTGCCACGGCTGTCCCCCGGTGTCGGTCTGCCCGCCTGCCGAGCGCAGCTGCGCCTGGATGTGCGCGGGAAGCTCGCGCGCGGGCCCTCGCGGAGTCTGAGGGTCGTCGTTCGGCCGGGTGCCGCTCACGGGCTCAGGCCTCCGGGCGTCCCGCGACATCCAGGGCCTGCTCGAGGGTGAAGCGCCCGGCGTAGAGGGCCTTGCCCATGATCGCGCCCTCCACACCCGAGCTCACCAGGCGGCGCAGCGCGGCGATGTCCTCCAAGGAGGCGATGCCGCCAGAGGCCACCACGGGCTTGCCCGTGCGCTGCGCGACCTGCTGCAGCAGCTCGACGTTCGGGCCCTTGAGCGTGCCGTCCTTGGTGACGTCGGTGACGACGTAGCGGGAGCAGCCGTCGGCCTCGAGGCGCTCGAGCACATCCCAGAGGTCCCCGCCCTCCTGGGTCCAGCCGCGGGCGGCCAGCGTGGTGCCGCGCACATCCAGGCCCACGGCGATGACGTCTCCGTGCTCGGCGATGACCCGTCGGGTCCACTCGGGATCCTCGAGCGCGGCGGTGCCCAGATTGATCCGGGCCGGCTCGAGCGACAGTGCGCGCTCGAGGGAGGCGTCGTCGCGGATGCCTCCGGACATCTCGATCTTCAGCGACAGCGACCGGGCCACGCTCGTGAGGACGTCGATGTTGTCCCCGGTGCCGAATGCGGCATCCAGATCGACCAGGTGCAGCCACTCGGCCCCGGCGTCCTGCCAGGCCTGCGCGGCCTCCAGCGGATCGCCGTAGCCGGTCTCGGAGCCGGACTCCCCCTGGACGAGGCGCACGGCCTGGCCGTCGCGGACGTCCACCGCCGGCAGCAGCTCGAGGCGCGGGCCGGTCTGCTCGGCGTGGTTCGTGTACTCGGTCATTGCTCTCCTCGATCGAATGCGGATGTCTCGGGGGCGGCGCTCAGCCGCGGCTGCCCGTGTACCAGGCGAAGGCGCCGTAGATGATCAAAGCGGCGGCGATGACCCCCATGATCACGACGGTGTAGCGCGGGAAGCCCTGCTTGTGGAACGAGTAGGTGCCTCCGGCCATGAAGGCTCCCAGCGCCATGACGATGACGGCCCAGCTCATGCGTCGCTCTCCTCCTGACCAGCGGTCTGCGCGTCCCGCGCGGCGAGGGCGGCGTCCAGTCGGCCCGTGCGCGGCAGCGTCTCGAGCCAGTTGCGCAGCAGCTGGAGTCCCGCCTGGCCCGACTTCTCCGGGTGGAACTGCGTGGCGGACAGTGCCCCGTTCTCCACGGCGGCGATGAAGGGGCTTCCGTGGCGCGACCAGGTGACCTGCGGCGGAAGCATGTGCTCGCTGTTCTGCTCGAACTCCCACTTCAGCACGCCGAAGGAGTGCACGAAGTAGAAGCGCTCCTGCTCGATGCCGCGGAAGAGCACGCTGGACTCGGGCGGCTCGACCGTGTTCCAGCCCATGTGCGGGACGATCGGGGCGTCCAGCCGCTCGACCGTGCCGGGCCACTGGCCCAGGCCCTCGGTCTCCGTGCCGTGCTCCACGCCGCGCTCGAACAGGACCTGCAGCCCGACGCAGATGCCCAGGACCGGGCGCCCGCCCATGAGCCGGCGCTCGATCAGACGCACCGCGCCGATCTTGCGCAGGCCCTCGGCCACCGCCTCGTAGGCGCCCACTCCGGGAACGAGCAGGCCGTCGGCGCCGGAGACCAGCTCCGGGTCGCGCGTGAGCAGGACGCGGGCACCGGCCTCCTCGAGCGCGCGGACGGCCGAGCGGACGTTGCCGGCACCATAGTCGAGCACGACCACGGACGGCGCCGACGAGGCCGGCTCCTGCGGCAGCGGCTCCCCCACGGTGTGCGGCGCGGGGATCGTGCGGCCCTTGTCGTCGACCGCGTCCTCCGGGCGGCGGATCACAGCGCGCCCTTGGTCGAGGGGATGCCGGTGACGCGCGGGTCGGGCTCGACGGCGGCGCGCAGCGCACGGGCCAGGGCCTTGAACTGGGCCTCGACGATGTGATGCGGATCCCGCCCGCGCACCAGCTCCATGTGCAGGCAGATCCCGGCGTGATGAGTCAGCGACTCGAAGACGTGCTGGGTCATGGAGCCGGTGAAGTGCCCGCCGATCAAGTGGTACTGCTGGCCCTCGGGCTCGCCGATGTGCACGCAGTACGGGCGCCCGGAGACATCGACGACGGCGTGGGCCAGCGCCTCGTCCAGCGGCACGGAGGCCTCGCCGAAGCGGGCGATCCCGCGCTTGTCGCCGAGGGCGGTGCGCAGGCACTCGCCGATCACGATCGCGGTGTCCTCCACGACGTGGTGGACGTCGATGTGGGTGTCGCCGGTGGCCTGGACCGTCAGGTCGATCAGCGAGTGCTTGGACAGCGCCGTGAGCATGTGGTCGTAGAACGGCACGCTGGTCGAGATCGAGTGCTGGCCGGTGCCGTCAAGGTTCAGCTCGACGCGGATGCTGGATTCCGACGTCACGCGCTCGAGCGAGGCGGTGCGTGCGCCGTCGCTCGCTGCGGTGGTGGGCTGATCGCTCATGATGGGGCCTCCTGCGGCGGGGTGGGGATTCTGTGCCGGGCCGACGTGCGAGGGCGTCAGCGGCGGGCGGTTCAGCGGTTCGCGGGGTCCTGCTCTGTCTCGGAGTCCTTCGCAGCGGCGGACCGGTCCTCCAGGTGCGCGCGGACGCCGTCGAGGAACGCGGTGGTCTCCTCCTCGGTGCCGGCGGTGACGCGCAGGTGCCCGGGGATGCCGACGTCGCGGATCAGGACGCCTCGATCCAGCAGGTCCTGCCACAGGGCCGGGGCGTCGATGCCGCCGCCGAAGAACACGAAATTGGAGTCCGATTCCGCCGGGTCCAGCTCCAACCGCTTGAGGTCATCGACGATCCGGTCGCGCTGCATGCGGATGTCGGCGACGTCGGCGAGCAGAGTCGTGCGATGGCGCAGCGCCGCCAGAGCGGTCGCCTGGGTCACCGCGGAGAGGTGATACGGCAGGCGCACCAGACGCACGGCATCGGCGATCTCCGGTGCGGCGGCGAAGTAGCCGATACGCGCACCGGCCAGGGCGAAGGCCTTGGACATGGTGCGGCTGACGACCAGGCGCGGACGGCCTTCGAGCAGGCGCAGCGCGGTGCGCTCCGGGAAGCGGGAGAACTCGGCATAGGCCTCATCGACCACCACCACGGTGTTCGACTCCTCGCCGGCGCGGTAGACGGCATCGACGACGTCGTCCTCCAGCGCGGTGCCCGTGGGGTTGTTGGGCGAGCACAGCAGCACGATGCTCGGGCGGTGCTCGCGGACCTGTGCGGCGGCCGATTCGGCGCTGAGCGTGAAGTCCTCGGCGCGCGCGCCCGGGATGAACTCCGTGTTCGTGCCGGCTGAGAGCAGCGGGTACATGGAGTAGGACGGCACGAAGGCCAGCACACGACGACCGGGGCCGCCGAAGGCCTGCATGAGCTGCTGGAGGATCTCGTTGGAGCCGTTGGCGGCCCAGATGTTGTCCTGGTCCAGGCTGTGGCCCAGGTATTCGGCCAGCTCGCGGCGCAGCTGCGTGAACTCGCGGTCCGGGTAGCGGTTGAGGGTTCCCACGACCCGCGAGACCTCGGCGACGATGGCGTCCTGGACGTCCTGCGGCACCGGATGCGTGTTCTCGTTGGTGTTCAGGGCGATGGGGACGTCGATCTGCGGCGCCCCGTAGGGGGACTTGCCGCGCAGGTCGTGGCGCAGGGGAAGCGACGCGAGCCGTTCGGCTCGCGTGGCGCCCTCGGTGCTGGGTGTCGCGCTCTGAGAAGTCACCAGGACAGTCTACGAGGCGCGGACGGGGCCTCCAGCATCCGACGGCGGCCGAACCCACCGTCCTGCGGCTCAGGCCGCGGGAACCAGCACCTGCTGGCCCGGGGAGACCTGGGCGGAGTCCAGCTCGTTGAGCTCGACGATCTGCAGGACGACGTCCCGGGTGTCGCGCTGCGGCTCGGCCTGCTGAGCGACCTCCCAGAGGCTCTGGCCGGGCTGGACGGTCACGGAGTCGACCCCGGGGCCCTCGGCTGGCTCGGTTCCGGCGGTGACGTGGGAGGGTGCGATCAGCACGACCAGCAGTGCGGCCGCGGCCAGCACGCCGAGCATGGTCGGCAGGCCGATCAGCAGCAGCCGCCCGCGGCGGGTCAGGCGCATGGGCGAGGACGCGGATCGCGCCGGTGCGGAGGCCTCCGGCTCCTTCACGGCGGGCAGGGTCCGAGACTGCGGTGCAGCTGCGCGACCGCCCGGAATGACGCGCAGAGCCGGACGGCGCCCCTCCGACTCCTTGAGCCGCGCAGCGGGGCGTCGGCGCAGGGCGGGCACGGCGGAGGAGAGCTCCTGCGCGAAGGCACGGCCCCCGCTGCGCAGGGCGCTGACGAGGGGGATGCTGCCGGTGGAGGACGAGTGCGACAGGACAGCGGTGCTGATCACGGACATGGGATGCACTCCTTCTTGCCGAGGGACGGACGGTGACAGACGGTGCGGGTGGTGCGGGTGGTGGCCGCTCCCGTGTTCGAACCTGTGTCGGATTCGAGACCCGATCCCGGTTCTCGAATACGTGTTCGAACTGCTTACGACCATTTCTAGCACCTGTGTACGACTCGTGTCGAGACACGATCGAACAGATGTTTGAAGGTGACGTCCGGCTCACGTAGCCTCAGCGAGAGGACTGTGCAGGTCGGAGGCCCTGGCGGGGCCTCGAGGACGAGTCAACGCAACCGCTCAGACAGCACAAGGCGGCCACGGCGCGGCGCGAGCGCGTCGCCGCGGCCCAGCACGCAGCGCACCCGGCGATCCGGAGGCGCCCATCGACGGAAGACGAGGACGGACATGGCAGCCAGCGGCACCGGTCGCACGCAGCGCGGCTCAGGCGGCACGGCCCGGGCGACGGGCTCCGAGTCCTCCCGGCGCAAGGGCCTGACCCCGCGGCAGCGCACGATCCTGGAGGTCATCCAGCGCGCCGTCGCCGCCCACGGCTATCCCCCGTCCATGCGCGAGATCGGCGACCTGGTGGGCCTGAAGTCCCTGTCGAGCGTGACCCACCAGCTCAATCAGCTCGAGCGGCAGGGCTACCTGCGCCGCGACCCCAAGCGCCCGCGCGCCCTCGAGGTCCTGGTGCCCCTGCATCTGCTTGGCGATCCCGAGGCGGAGGCCGCCTCCGCCGTCGCCGAGGCTCCGGCCGCTTCGGAGGCGCCGGAGCTGGACGACGACCTGCCGTCGATCGGCTCCGCGGACGTCTCGTTCGTGCCGCTCGTCGGCCGGATCGCCGCCGGCACCCCGATCACCGCCGAGCAGCAGGTCGAGGACCGCATGGCCCTGCCGCGCCAGCTCACCGGCCACGGCGAGCTGTTCATGCTGCGGGTCTCCGGCGACTCCATGATCGATGCCGCCATCTGCGACGGCGACTGGGTCGTGGTGCGCGCTCAGGCCACCGCCGAGAACGGGGAGATCGTGGCGGCCCTGCTGGACGACGAGGCCACGGTGAAGACCTTCCGCCAGCGCGACGGACACACCTGGCTGCTTCCTCAGAACTCGCAGTACGAGCCGATCCTGGGCGACCACGCCACGGTGATGGGCAAGGTCGTCTCGGTCCTGCGCAGCCTCTGAACACGCAGATCACCGCCATGACGAGCGGCTGAGGACGGATCCGTCCTCAGCCGTTCGTCGCTCATCCCCTGCCGGTCGCAGCAGCCCGATCCACTGCCAGTACGTGGCCGAGAACAGCAGGATGAGCAGGTAGCCGACGATCGTCAGCGGGATGCCGGTGCGCAGGAACAGCTGCGTGGTGAGCGCGCCCGTGCCGTAGGCGAGCATGTTCTGCGGGGCGGAGATCGGCAGCAGGAATCCGAAGCAGATCAGGAACTGCATGATCAGCCCGAAGCCCACGCCCTCGCCGGGCAGGTCCGGGATCGACACGGCCAGGGCGATGAACACCGGGATCAGCGCGCTCGACATGGACGTGGCCGAGGCGAATCCCAGGTGGATCAGGATCGTGAACGCGCCGACGATCGCGATGATCGCGAGCACCGGCAGACCCGTGATCCCGAGCCCGTCGAACACGGCCGCCGACAGCCATGCCGCCGCCCCGGTCTCCAGCAGCACGGATCCCAGCGAGATGATGACCGCGAAGACCACGAGCGTCCCCCAGCTCACGAGCTCCTCCACGGTCTCCCAGGAGTAGACCCCGATGCGCGGCAGCAGCATGACGCCGATGGCGCACAGTGTCACGGTGGTGGCGTCGATGTCGTGCAGCGAGCCCTGGGTGGACCAGAAGGCCAGCAGGATGACGGCCACAGCCGCCAGGCGCTTCTCCGCCCCGGTCATGGGCCCGAGCTCCGTCAGGGACTTCTGGACGATCTCACGGCCGCCCTCCAGACGGTCGATCTCGGGCCTGATGGTGGCCCGCATCACGAAGTGGAGCACCACGGACATCACCGCAGCCCAGGGAGCGCCGGCGGCGAACCACTGCGGCCAGGAGATCGTGGCCCCCATGGACTCCTGGATGAATCCGACGGCCACGAGGTTCTGGGCTGCGGCGGTCCGCACGCCGATGTTCCAGATCGAGATCGACTGCGCCGCGGTGATGACCATGAGCGCGCCCAGCCGGGACTCGGTCGTGGCCTGCATGCCCGCAGCCAGCGCCAGCGCCGCCGCCACGAGCGCCACCGCCGAGGAGCCGAAGCCGGCGAGGGCGCAGCCCAGGGCATCGCTGGTCCCCAGCGCCTCCCCCGAGCCGTCAGGTGCCGGCGACGCTCAGCCCATCAGGGGTCGGCATCAACATGACGACGGCCAGCACGATGATCTCCAGCCCCAGCCACACCGGGCGCATGCTCAGGTGGGCCTTGCGGGAATGCGGTCCGCGGGACTTCTCGGAGCGCAGCCCGGCGGTGGCGCGCTCCTCCGAGCGGGCCTCCTGCCCTGCCTTGGCCCGTCGACGCGCCGCCGTCCGCAGCCGGGACGGATTCCCCCCGTCCCCGCGAGATCTTCCCGTTGCGTCCTCGCCGCTGCGCGCATCGACCATGATGAGCTCCTTCTTCGTCGAAAGAGCGGACTCTTCTGATATCCAGAGTCACATGGATCGAAACGCAGTAGGTATGGATTGCGCGCGGTTGCCCCGGCCGGCTCAGTCCTGGCCGTGCAGCCGCTGCAGCGCCGAGTGGACGGTCTTCCGGTCGGTCGTCGTCCACAGCGGAGGCAGGCTGGCGCGCAGGAACCCGCCGTAGCGCGCCGTGGCGATCCGCGAGTCCAGCACCGCCACCACGCCGCGATCGCTCGTGGAGCGGATCAGTCGACCCGCTCCCTGGGCCAGGCGCACAGCGGCGTGTGTGGCCGAGATCGCCATGAACCCGTTGCCTCCGCTGTCGGCGACCGCGCGGGTGCGCGCCGTGGACAGCGGATCATCCGGGCGCGGGAACGGGATGCGGTCGATCAGCACCAGACGGCAGGAGTCGCCGGGCACGTCGACTCCCTGCCACAGCCCCATGGTCCCGAACAGCGACGTGTCCGGCTCCTCGGCGAACTGGGAGACGAGCGCGCTGAGCGTGGACTCGCCCTGGCACAGGATCGACAGGCCTGTTCGCTCGCGCATCACCTCCGCGGCCTCCTCCGCCGCTCGGCGCGAGGAGAACAGCCCGAGGGCTCCCCCGCCGGAGGCTTCGAGCAGATCCTGGATCTCCTGCAGCATCCCGTCGGAGAGCTGACGCCCGGGCTTGTCCAGGTGCTTCGCCATGTAGAGGATGCCCTGGCGCGGGTAGTCGAAGGGGCTGCCGACGTCGATGCCGTCCCACTTCGGTGCGCCGGAGCCCTTGAGTCCCAGATCGCCGGCCACGGCGTCGAAGGACTCGCCCACCGTCAGGGTAGCCGAGGTCAGCACGACCGTGCGGCCCTCGAACAGGCCCTCGCGCAGGCGCCCGCCCACGTTCAGCGGCGCGATGCTGAGGGTCGCCGGATCGGAGTCATCGGCCGGGACGTAGCCGCGGCCGGGCTCCCAGCCGCCCTGGCGCGACAGCCACATCACCTCGCGCGCCTCGTGCGCGCCGAGCAGCCGCTCCGCGAGCTCGAGGGTCTCGCTCAGCCGCGATCGCGTCATCTGCCGGCCGCCGTCGGTGTCGCGCCCGCCGTCCTTGGACTCGGGCTTGGTCTCCGACAGCGCGGTGCGTGCGGCCTCGCGGATGCGGGCGACGGCCGCCGACATCGGCTCGGTCAGCCCCCTGGCCAGCAGCTCGGCCGGCACGCCTTCGAGGGCCTTCTCGAGATCGTCCGCCCCGGAGGCCAGCTCCTCGTGCTTGGCGGTGGTGTGCTTGCGCACGGAGGCGGCCACCGAGCGCACCGTGGCCGCGGACATGGCTCCAGAGACGGCTCCCGTCACCCGGTCCCGCAACTCGTGGGCCTCGTCGACCACCACGACGTCGTGCTCGGGCAGGACCTGGATGGATTCGAAGGCGTTGATCGCCAGCAGGGCGTGATTGGTGATGATGATGTCGGCCTCGGCCGCCCGGGCCTTGGCGAGCTCGGCGAAGCAGCTCTCCACGAGCGGGCAGCTGCGGCCCAGGCACTCGCGCGCGGAGACGGAGACCTGCCGCCAGGCGGCGTCGGTGACGCCCGGGGTGACGTCGTCCCGGTCGCCGGTATCGGTGACCTCCGCCCATTCGCGCAGGCGCTTGACCTCCAGCCCTAGCCGTCCGGCGCGGGAGCTCGATGCGGCCGGGGGATGCGGGCCGTCGTCGGGCATGGCGAACAGCGCGCCGCCCTCGTCCTCGGGATAGCCGCCCTCGATCTTGTGCAGGCAGGCGTAGTTGCTGCGGCCCTTGAGCAGCGCGACCTCGAGGTCCTCCGGCAGCTCCTCTGACAGGACGTCGAGCAGGCGGGGGACGTCTCGGCCGACCACCTGGGACTGCAGCGCGAGCGTGGCGGTGGCGACCACCACGGGGCGCTCGGCCGTGCGCGCGTGCTGGACCAGCGGGGTCAGGTAGGCCAGCGACTTGCCGGTGCCCGTGCCGGCCTGGACCAGCAGGTGGCGGTTCAGCTCGAGGGCCTCGGCGACCTTGCCCGCCATCAGGCGCTGGCCGTCGCGGCGCTGACCCCCCAGGGCCTCGACGGCCGTGTCCAGAAGGTGCAGCGCGTCGGCTCCGCCGGGCAGCGACTCCGGGCGGACGTCCACGACGGGGCGTCCGGAGGCATCCCGGAATCCCGTGCTGGCCCCCTCCACGCTCAGCGCGCCTCGGCGCCGGAGGCGGCCTGCTCAGCGGAGCCGGCGTCTGCTGCGTCCGAGGCCGCGGCGTCCGTGCCGTCGCCGGGCACGCCCTGCCCGAACTGCTGGGCGTCCTGCCACACATAGCGCTGCAGCTCGCCGGCCAGGTCCTCGCGCACCTTCACGAGCAGGTGCGTGCCCTCGCCCAGGTACTCGGTGCGCAGGATCTCGGCGTCCCAGCCGTGCAGCCGCGAGACGATGTCGCCGTCGGTGAACGGGACCAGCAGGTCCAGCACGTGATCGGGGCGCGGGATCGCCTCGGAGATGCGCTGCTTGAGCTCGTCGATGCCCTCGCCCGTGCGGGCCGAGACGACGACGACGTCGCGGTGGGTGTTGCGCATCCGCTGCACCACGAACGGGTCGGCCGCATCGGCCTTGTTCAGCGCGATGATCTCCGGCAGGTCGAGGGCGTCGATATCCGCGAGGACCTCGTGGACCGCGCGGATCTGCCCCTCGGGATCCGGGTGCGAGGCGTCCACGACGTGGACGATCACATCCGAGTCGGCGACCTCCTCGAGGGTCGAGCGGAAGGCCTCGACGAGCTGCGTGGGCAGCGAGCGCACGAAGCCGACCGTGTCCGAGAGCGTGTAGCCGATGCCGTCCGGAGTCTCGGCCTTGCGGACCGTGGGATCCAGAGTGGCGAACAGGGCGTTCTCCACGAGCACTCCTGCATCCGTGAGCCGGTTGAGCAGCGAGGACTTGCCCGCGTTCGTGTACCCGGCGATCGCGACCGAGGGCACCGAGTTGCGACGGCGGTTCAGCCTCTTGGCCTCGCGCGAGGGCTTCATGGCGGCGATCTCGCGACGCAGCTTGGCCATGCGTGCGCGGATCCGGCGGCGGTCCATCTCGATCTTGGTCTCACCGGGACCGCGCGAGCCGATGCCCTCGCCGCCCGCGGCGCGACCGCCCGCCTGGCGGGAGAGGCTCTCGCCCCAGCCGCGCAGGCGCGGGAGCATGTACTCGAGCTGGGCCAGCTCGACCTGGGCCTTGCCCTCCTTGGACTTGGCGTGCTGGGCGAAGATGTCAAGGATCAGTCCGGTCCGGTCGATGACCTTGACCTTGACGACGTCCTCCAGGGCGCGGCGCTGCGACGGGGCCAGCTCCTCGTCCACGACGACGGTGTCCGCCCCCGTGGCCGCCACGATGTCCTTGAGCTCCAGGGCCTTGCCCGAGCCCAGATAGGTGGCCGGATCCGGGTTGGTGCGGCGCTGGATGATGCCGTCGAGGACCTCGGAGCCGGCGGTCTCGGCCAGGGCCGCGAGCTCGCGCAGGGAGTTCTCCGCCTCGGAGGCCGGGCCGGTGGTCCACAGCCCGGCGAGCACGACCTTCTCGAGGCGCAGCTCGCGGTACTCGACCTCGGTGATGTCCTCGAGCTCGGTGGACAGGTTGGCCACGCGGCGCAGCGACTGCCGCTCGGACAGCTCCATCTGGGCGCCGTCGACGTCGGTGTGCACGCTCCGGTCCGCGAGCTCGCGGGCGCGTCCGCTCAGGACATCGCGGCGCCCGCCGCCTGCCGGAGCTCCCTCGGCAGCCTCCTGGGAGGTCCCTGCCTCCGAGCCGGAATCGTCGGGGGCGGACCGGTCGTCCCGGTCCCGGCGCTGCTGGGCGCGCGAGAGCACCCGAGCGACGACGTCCTCGAGCTGCTGATCGGTGGGCGTGGTGCCGGTGGGCTCGGCACCGCTGTCGGGGATGTGGGTCATGGATCCTTTTCGGGTGGTCTGACACGCCGTGCGCGGGCTCGGGGAATGAGGCCGCAGAGGCTCGATCAAGGCTACAGCGCAGCACGGACGCGGTTTGTTCCGCGACGGCGCCTGTGCAGCGGATCCGGGGCCGCCGTCGGGAGCGGCCGGGCCGCGAGCCCATCGCCCGGCGACCTACCATGGTCCCCATGTCCGAGACCCCTGGCGCCCACTACTTCACGACTCCGCAGGACGAGGAGCGCCGCTCGCGGATCCGGGTGCAGCTGCGCGGCCGGGAGGTCTCCGTCGAGACCGCCGGCGGGGTGTTCTCCCCCAAGGGCCTGGACAAGGGCACCGCGATCCTGCTCGACGAGGTCCCCGATCCGACGGGCGCCGAGCTGCTGGACCTGGGCTGCGGCTGGGGCCCGGTGGCGATCGCCATGGCTCAGGCTGGACAGCCGGGGGCACGGGTGACGGCCGTGGACGTCAACGACCGTTCCCTGGGTCTGACCCGCGACAACGCGGCGGCCCTGGGTCTGACTGGCGTGGAGGCTCTGCGCCCCCAGGACGTCCCCGACGACCGCCGGTTCGACACGATCTGGTCGAACCCGCCGATCCGCATCGGCAAGCAGGCGCTGCACGAGCTGCTGCTGCTGTGGCTGCCGCGCCTGGCCTCCGGCGGCACCGCCTGGCTGGTGGTGCAGAAGAACCTGGGTGCGGACACCCTGCAGTCCTGGCTCGCCACCGCGCTGCCGGAGGCCGCCACAGGGGCCTGGGAGGTCCGGCGCACGGCGACCGCCAAGGGCTTCCGTATCCTCGCCGTCACCCGGGGCTGATCACCCCAGCTGGCGGCCGCCGCGCCGGAGGACTCCAGCAATACCCCGGGACGCTGCTCGTCGAGCCGTGTCCAGGGCAGATTCGGCCGCCCGTGCAACCCGCTGAGGGCGCCTCAGGCGAAGACGCCGCGCGCCACGATCTCTGCCGGTCCGGCCAGCACCACATGCTCAGCGCCGTCCGGCCCGGGCACGAAGGTCGCCGAGACGATGCCGCCGGGCACCTGGACCAGGTACTCATCGGGTGCCGAGGCCCCCGCCCAGAACCGCGTCGCGGCCGCGGCGGCGCAGGCCCCGGTGCCGCAGGACTGGGTCTCCCCCACCCCGCGCTCGTGGACGCGCATGCGCAGCCGGCCGATGCCGTCGCCCTCGTCGTCGGCCGGGACCACGAACTCCACATTGGTGCCGTCGGGAGGCGTGGGGCTCACCTCCGGCTGGGTCCACAGCTGCAGGTGATCGAGCTTCTCGCCCTCGGCCAGCGCCACCACGGTGTGCGGGTTGCCCATGGTGATCGAGACCCCCGGACGAGGGACCTTCAGGCCCTGGGCCGTCACGACGGCATCGGAGCCCCGCTCGCGCGCCCGGTCGCCGTCGATGAATCCCCACGGCCCCATGTCCACGGCGAAGCCGTCGGGCGTGGCGGCGACCGTCTTGAGGCCGCCGCGGGTGCCGATGCGCAGCATGGCGCCCTCCCCCAGATCCACCAGTCCCTGCTGCAGCAGCGCCCGGACGAACACGCGCACGCCGTTGCCGCACATCTCGGCGATCGAGCCGTCGCCGTTGCGGTAGTCCATGAACCACTCGGCCGACGGATCCTGCTCGAGCAGCTCCCGGCCCTCGGGCAGCGCCGAGGAGCGGATGAGGCGGATGAAGCCGTCGCCGCCGATGCCTTGGTGGCGGTCGCAGGCCCGTCGGACCACGTCGTCGTCCAGCAGCAGCTGCCCGTCCGGGTCCACCACGAGCACGAAGTCATTGCCCGTGCCGTGGCCCTTGAGGAACTCCATCCCGCTGAGCTCGCCGAAGACCGACGGGGCCTCCTGCGCGGAAGCGGTCTCGGTGGTGGTCTCGGCAGTCACGGGGTCGTCCTCCTGGGTCGGTGTGCGGGCGTCCACCCCAGCATGCTAGTCCGCGCTGAGGATCCGCTGGACCTGCTCCACGAGGTCCTCGGCACCGGCCTCGAGCCAGTGCACGCGCTGATCGGCGCGGAACCAGGTGAGCTGGCGTCGGGCGAACTGGCGGGTGGCCACGGTCGTGGCCTCGATGGCCTGTGCGCGATCGGTGCGCCCCAGCACGACGTCGGCGAACTGCGGATAGCCCAGCGCACGGCCTGCGGTGGGGCTCTCGAGCAGTCCGAGCGGCAGCAGGCGCGCGACCTCGCCCTCCAGACCGGCCTCGGCCATGGCCTGCACGCGATCGGCCAGGCGCTGATGCAGCACGGCGCGATCGGTGTCCAGACCGATCTGCACGGCAGGCTGGTGATACGTGCGCGTGGGCATGAACGACGTGAACGGCCGCCCGGTCACCTCCAGGACCTCGAGCGCCCGGATGAGGCGGCGGTCGTCGTGCACGCGCTGGGCGGAGGCAGGATCGGCCTCCTGCAGCCGTCGGCGCAGCGGCCCCTCGCCGTGGTCCTGCAGCTCCTGCATCAGGCGAGCGCGGACCTGCGGGTCGGTGCCGGGGAACTCGATCTCATCGAGCGCGGCGCGCACGTAGAGGCCCGAGCCGCCCACCAGGATCGGCACGCGACGGCGCGAGCGGATGTCCTCGAAGCACTCCCGGGCTGCGCGCTGGAAGCGGGCCACCGAGGCCTCCTGGCGCACGTCCAGGATGTCCAGGAGATGGTGCGGGACCCCCCGGCGCTGAGCCTCCGTGACCTTGGCGGTGCCGATGTCCATGCCCCGGTAGAACTGCATGGAGTCGGCGTTGACGACCTCCCCGTCCAGCCGCTGGGCCAGGGCGATCGCCAGGTCCGACTTGCCGGTCCCGGTGGGCCCGACGATCCCGACGACCGGCAGCTGGCCCGCCGGGACCTGAGGCGCTGCGCTCACGCTCCGCGCACGGGCAGTGACGGCATGCCGAGGCTCACCGCACCGCCCGCGCCGCCGGCGGCACCGCCGCTCGGCGCTGCGCAGGAGGCGGCCTGCTCGCGCTCCCAGGCATCCCCGCCGCGCGAGCGGCGCAGCCGGTACTGGCCGGGCTGCGGATCGGCGATCAGGTGATAGGCGGCCGCCCGGGTCACGGGCACGGTCACGAAGTCACCCGGGCGCGGGGCCTGCTCGCCCTCGGGCACCGAGAAGTGGACCAGGCGCTGGTCGGGTGCGCGCCCCGAGAGGCGATGGGTGGCCTCGGACTTGCGCCCCGTGTCCGCGGTGACCAGCAGCTCGAGGGTGCGGCCCACCAGCTGCTCGTTCTCCTCGGCGGCGATCCGGTCCTGCAGGGCCACCAGGCGCTCGTAGCGGTGCTGGACGACCTCCTTGGGCAGCTGGTCCTCGCGCTCGCCTGCCGGAGTGCCCGGGCGCACGGAGTACTGGAAGGTGAAGGCCGAGGAGAACCGGGAGCGTTCGACGACGTCGAGGGTGTCCTGGAAGTCCTCCTCGGTCTCACCAGGGAAGCCCACGATGATGTCGGTGGTGATCGCAGCGTGCGGGATCTGCTCGCGGACCTTCTCCAGGATCCGCAGGAACCTGGCGGAGCGGTAGGACCGACGCATGTCCTTGAGCACCCGATCCGACCCGGACTGCAGCGGCATGTGCAGCTGCGGCATGACATTGGGGGTCTCGGCCATGGCGTCGATGACGTCGTCGGTGAAGGCGGCCGGATGCGGGGAGGTGAAGCGCACGCGCTCCAGCCCCTCGATCTGCCCGCAGGCGCGCAGCAGCTTGGAGAAGGCCTGGCGGTCGCCGAAGGAGACGCCGTAGGAGTTCACGTTCTGCCCCAGCAGGGTGACCTCGACCGCGCCCTGATCCACGAGCGCCTGGACCTCGGCCAGGATGTCGCCGGGCCGACGGTCCTCCTCCTTGCCGCGCAGCGACGGCACGATGCAGAACGTGCACGTGTTGTTGCAGCCCACCGAGATCGAGACCCAGCCCGCGTAGGCCTGGTCCCGCTTGGTCGGCAGCGCCGACGGGAAGGTCTCCAGCGACTCGAGGATCTCGATCTGCGCGTCCTCGTTGTGCCGAGCGCGCTCGAGCAGGGTCGGCAGAGAGCCGATGTTGTGGGTTCCGAACACGACGTCGACGACCGGTGAGGTCTCCAGGATCCGATCCTGGTCCTTCTGCGCCAGGCATCCGCCCACAGCCACCTGCATGCGCTCGTTGCGCTTCTTGGGTCCCACGAGCTGGGAGAGGTTGCCGTAGAGCTTGTTGTCGGCGTTCTCGCGCACCGCGCAGGTGTTGAACACGATGAGATCCGGCTCGTCCTCCGGCTGGGCGGGGACGTAGCCGGCGGTCTCGAGCATCCCGGAGATCCGCTCGGAGTCGTGGACGTTCATCTGGCAGCCGAAGGTGCGCACCTCATAGGAGCGCGGGGCCTCGAGCACGGGGACCTCGGGGGCGAGCGTGGAGGGGCCGGTCTGGGCGGTATCGAGGCGGGGAGTCACGCGACAAGGATAGTGAGCCGGTCAAATCTCCCGCTCCCCCGCTGCACCGAGCCGAGGCCATCCTCCTCAGAGGCTCTCCGGCTCCTCGAGCAGGCCGTCATCGCCGGTGCCGTGGTCGTCCAGCACGCCGCGCACGACCTCGAAGGCCAGCCCCGGGGCGTAGCCCTTGCGCGCCAGGGCGGAGACCATGCGGCGGATGAGCTTCTGCTTGGCCTGGCGATCTGCCAGCTGCGCCTGAAGCGCCGGACCCGACGGCAGCTTGCGGCGCGCGAGCTCCACGGCATCCGCCCGCTCGTCGTCATCGGTGCGCTGGGCGAGGGCCTGCTCGACGAGGTCCCGGTCCACGCCCTTGCGCTGCAGCTCCATGCGCAGGGCCGGGCGGGCCAGCTTGCGGGTCTCCGCCCGCTGCCGGACGTAGGACTGCGCGAAGGCCTGATCGTCCACGAGCTCGACCTGCTCGAAGCGATCCAGCACCGCCCGTGCCACGGACTCCGGGATGTCCTTGTCCGCGAGCTTGTCCTCGAGCTGCTGGCGCGACTTGGCCGAGGCGGTGAGCTGGCGCAGCACGATGGCGCGCGCCGTCTCATGCAGCTGCTCCTGCTGCTCAGCGGCCTCCGTGGGATCCGAGGGCATGTCGCGGTCGCTGCGCACGGCACGCCCCATGCGGCGGGCGCGCTGCTGGGCTCTGAGACGGCGGCGGTCGTAGTCCGACTCGCCGAGCTCATCCGCCAGCGTGTCCTGCGGCAGCTGATCGCTGTCCTGCACGGGCAGGTCGTCTGGGTCCACGAGGATCGGCGCTCCTGAGCTGTGTCTCTGGTCTGCAGGGTCTCTGGCCCGTGCGATCTCCGGTCAGCGGGCTGGGGCCTGGCGCAGCACCGTCATCGCGCTGCGGACAGGCACGAGCCCGGATCTGAGGCGAGCAGCCCCCGCTGCCCGAGCGGGCGGCGGGGGCTGGCTCAGCGCATCAGGCCGGCAGCCGCTCAGAAGGCGGCGTCCGCCGGGGCCTTCTCGGAGTCGCCGCCCAGCGGGGCATCGATGCCCGCGGTGGCGATCGCCTCCTGGTCGACCTCCTCGTTCGGGTCCTCGACGATGCCGAGCTTGACCAGCAGGCGCTGCTCGATCTCCTCGGCCAGCTCCGGGTTGTCCTTGAGGAACCGGCGCGAGTTCTCCTTGCCCTGACCGAGCTGGTCGCCCTCGTACGTGTACCAGGCACCGGACTTCTTGACGATGCCCTGCTCCACGCCCAGGTCGATCAGGCCGCCCTCGGTGGAGATGCCCTGGCCGTAGAGGATGTCGAACTCGGCCTGCTTGAACGGCGGGGCGACCTTGTTCTTGACGATCTTCGCCCGAGTGCGGTTGCCGATCGCGTCCTGGCCCTCCTTGAGCGTCTCGATGCGGCGGACGTCGATGCGCACGGAGGCGTAGAACTTCAGCGCCTTGCCGCCCGAGGTGGTCTCGGGTGAGCCGAAGAAGACGCCGACCTTCTCACGGAGCTGGTTGATGAAGATCGCGGTGGTCTTCGACTGGGCGAGTGCTCCGGTGATCTTCCTCAGGGCCTGCGACATGAGGCGGGCCTGGAGGCCGACATGGCTGTCGCCCATCTCGCCCTCGATCTCGGCCTTGGGCACGAGCGCCGCCACCGAGTCGATGACGATGATGTCAAGGGCGCCGGAGCGGATGAGCATGTCGGCGATCTCGAGCGCCTGCTCACCGGTGTCGGGCTGGGACACGAGCAGCTGGTCGGTGTCGACGCCGAGCTTCTTCGCATACTCGGGGTCGAGGGCGTGCTCGGCGTCGATGAACGCAGCGATGCCGCCGGCCTTCTGCGCGTTCGCGACGGCGTGGAGGGCCACGGTCGTCTTACCGGAGGACTCCGGACCGTAGATCTCGACGACGCGGCCGCGCGGGAGACCGCCGATGCCCAGGGCGATGTCGAGGGAGACCGAACCCGTCGGGATCGACTCGATCGGCTCCCGGACTCCTTCGCCGAGGCGCATGATCGCGCCCTTGCCGTAGTTGCGGTCGATCTGTCCGAGGGCGGCGTCGAGGGCCTTCGACTTGTCGCCGCCGGTGGGGATCTGCAGGTTCTTGGGTGTACGCGCCATGACCTCTCCTAAGGTGTCGTTTCCTGTGAGACCAACGCTAGAAGACGGCACTGACATGAGGACAGAGGAGGATTCTCCCCTGTGGACAGTCGGCCACTCGTGGTCACAGGTCCCGTGATTCGCTCACCAGCATAGCCCATATGGGAACAGGTGTTCGATATATGTCGGCGTGTCGGGCGAAGATCTGTCCGAACCACCAGGCATGCCGCAGCCCCGGATGAGGTCAGAACGGCGTCGACCGGGGCTTCTCCTTGCCGAGGCGACGGGATTCGGGGACGCCCATCGAATCGCACACGGCGATCCAGATGTCGCGGGGTTCGATGCCGCGACGGAACGCCTCGGCGGCGGTGATCGACCCGATGCTGCTCAGGGTGAGGTCGGTGTGGAGTGAGGCCGCACGCGCCTCACCGAACTCCTCGTTCATGAGGGTCCAGTAGAGGGTGTGGCGCATTACGGCTTGGCTGCCAGCCGCGGAGACGGATATCCGCCGGGGTGTCCGAGGATCTTGTCCGAGAGCTCCTGCGGGATGGTGTCCGGGATCTCGACGCCCTCTGCCAGGGCGAAGCGATCGGAGACCTCGGTGAGCAGCGCCGAGACGGGGAGATCGAGGGCTTCGCAGATCGCCGACAGGAGTTCGGAAGAGGCTTCCTTCTGTCCGCGTTCGATCTCGCTGAGGTAGCCGAGCGAGACGCTGGCTCCCGTGGAGACATCGCGCAGCGTCCGTCCCTGACGGCGGCGAGCGGAACGCAGGGCGTCGCCGATTTCAACTCTCAGTAACATTGTGCGTCCCTCCCTTTGCTCGCGCGATCGTGCATTCAACTTTACAGCCCGGCCGCGCGGACGCGCCAACCTGGGCGGGTGAGATCGGGGTATTGCCAGTCCTTTCGGAGAAACCGGCACGGTGGCATTTCAGTGCGTATGTCATGTTGATGAGACAACCGCTGAGACAGGGAACTTATTCCGCGCTCATTCACCGCCGGGACCGAAGGCGAGTTTCGTCGTGAACTCGCCGAGGCGCTCGACCATGGTCTCGACCGTGGCCCGCCGGATCGCCTCCCGGTCCCCCGTGAAGTGATGCTCGAGGACTTCTGCTCGGGAGCCGAAGGCGACAGCCGTGAAGACGAGTCCGACCTCCTTGCCGTCCTGCGGATCGGGTCCGGCGACCCCGGTGCACGAGACCCCGATGTCGGCGATGCAGGCGCGAGCGGCTCCGACGGCCATCTCCGCGGCGACGTGCGGGTCGACGGGTCCGGTCTCCTCGAGACGGTCGGCATCGACCCCGGCAAGGGTCGCTTTGAGGTCGGTGGCATAGGTGACGAGTCCCCCGCGGACGACCGCGGAGGCGCCGGGGACGTCGACGAGAGTGGAGATGAAGCGTCCCGCGGTGAGCGATTCCGCCGAGGCGACCGAGAGTCCCAGCCGCGTGCACGTGGCGATGATGCCCCGGCACGTCGCGAGAAGGTCAGCGGCCATCGTCGGACTGTGACTGGCCCGGAGTGCCGTCATCGCGAGTGCCACCAGGGTTGCGTTCGCCGAGGTTGCCGCCGCTGTCCGCATTGCCGGCAGGTGCGCCTGCCTCCCCCGCATGCGCGGCGCGGGCGAGCTTCGCCGCCTGGATGCAGTAGTCGACGCCGGTGAC
>ERZ501033.21-NODE-21-length-40271-cov-6.672170_pt1 | contig 40271 bp, 37 predicted proteins | sample MGYA00248844_ERZ501033 | MGnify/ENA primary metagenome ERZ501033 (study PRJEB25958, sample SAMN03398539) | human skin metagenome | study: EMG produced TPA metagenomics assembly of the Human Skin Microbiome Metagenome (human skin metagenome) data set.
CACTTGGCGGCCTGGCTCGGCGGGCTGCCGCGCGGCGTCGGGTCCTCGGAGGAGTTCGGGCCCACGCGGATCCGTCCCGTCAGCGCCACGGCCCTGGCCGGCGTGCTGGATCCGGTCCGGGCGGTCGAGGTGGATGACGACCAGTTCGTGATCGACCTGCTCGGGGGCAGACCTTCCGAGGTGCCGCATCGCTATCGCAGCGCCTCGCCGCTGCAGCAGCTGCCCGTGGACCTGCCGATCAACGTGGTGCACGGCATGGCCGACGCCACCGTTCCTGCGGCCACGATCCTGCCCTACCTCGAGCGGCGCCGGATCTCGGGTGGTCGAGGCCGCGTGGAGCTGATCGACGGGGCCGAGCACAACGACCTGATCGACACCTCCCACCCCTCGTGGGCCGTGGCCCGGGAGGTCTGCCTGGAGGCGGTGGGAGCACCCGACGGGCGCTGAACCCTCAGCCGGTCTGCGCCGTCTGCTCCAGGTGGGCCAGATGATGCAGGATCGCCTGCTCGCCCTGGAAGCTCAGGTGCACCCGCTGACCGGAGCCAGGGCGCTCCGAGCCGGGCAGCTTGTCCTCTCGGACGACGAATTGCTTCGGCATTCCTTTTTGGACTGGTTGGGCTCATCGTGATCGGCATAGGAGTCGCCTTGCTCGAGGGGAGAGTCGTATGACGGGGTGCTCGAGTTGATGGTTAACCTGGCGCTAGTCGGCGGAAGGCGGTCATTTGCACTCGTCGCCAGAAATTTCTTCATTTAGACACGGGGAATTTCATCTGCAGAACACAGCATTACTTCGGAGGCTCGTGGCTGGGGGTCGAGGGGCGACGATCGGGGAGGTATCGAGCCTGCCGGGGAGTTGTGAAGTGGTGGGTCGTGTACGGTTAGTTGAACGCGGCTAGAGCCAATTCAAAACTGTCTAGTGCCCTAAAGTCAAGACGAAATAGGGGCGTTCCTAGTGCTAATTATGGGCCCTATATTCGTTATCGCCACGGTGGCCATGCTCATCAATCTCGCTAGAACTGACCGTCCATTTTTCCATGAGGTTCCCGAGCGGATAAAGGTGTTTTACTGCATAGGCGTTTGTGGGATGATTGTGATGTCTTTGTTCTGGACCATTGAAGCGCTGGTGTCACTAGGCCGTTAATGCGTAGCGTGGCATACTGTGGCGGTAATGAAAATTGAACCCTGGTCGCTGATGGCCATCGACGGTGGTAGTTCGTGTGCGAAAGTATGGAAGGTTGGGTGAGTCCCGGCATGGATGCCTTGGGCATTGCTCTGTTCGGCATCGGCTCTCTTTCGATAGTCGTCGCATACCTGTTCCAGAAGCACGTCATCAACAAGGGGATCGCGCGCGGCGGCCCGCGGATCATGCTCCCCATGGGCGTGATGGGCGGTCTGCTCGCTGTGGTGGGGCTCGTCCTCGTGATCCGCGGGCTGCTGTAGGGGAGAGTCGGCTCGGGGCGGCCTCGCGCAGCCCGGGCGGCCCCTGACCACCAGCATCTAGACTTCCCGCGATGACCCCGAACGACCAGTCGCCGCATCCCACGCCTGAGCCCGAACCGAGCCAGGGCGGGCGTCGTCGGCTGGCGGGAGCCTCCCGGGCCGCGCGGCGGGCCGTGGCCCCCTTCAGCCATGCGGGCTACCCGCGGCTGGCCGCGGCCATGCTCGCCGTGGTGCTTGCGCAGGGCACCTGGGCGCTGACCATCGTCTTCCAGGTCATGGCCCAGGGCGGCTCCCCGGTCGAGCTCTCCGTGGTCTCGGCCACCGGCGCGGTGGGCGTGGTGATGTTCGCGCTGATCGGCGGGGTCGTGGCCGACCGCTTCCCGCCGCACCTGGTCCTGCGCGCCGTGATGATCTCCTCCACGCTCGTCACCGCCGTCACCGCGATCCTCAGCGCCACGGGGATGCTGAGCGTGGGGCTGCTGGCGGCGGCGTCGTTCCTGGTCTTCGCGGGCGTGGGGATCTTCTACCCGTCGTACTCGGCCTCGCTGCCGCGGCTGCTGCCGGCGGAGGCGCTGCTGGCGGCCAACGGGCTGGAGGGCTCCGCGCGGCCCCTGCTGCAGACGGCCGCAGGGCCCGCGCTGGCCGGGCTGCTGGCCGCGGCGCTCTCGCCGACCGCAGGCTTCGCCATGGTCGCCCTCTGCTACGCGGTCGCCGTGGCGATCATCCTGGGACTGCGCGTGCCCGAGCTGGTCCCAGACCCGATCACAGGCCAGCTCCCGCAGCTGCCGTCGGCGGCCCCGCTGGTCACCGGGGCCCAGGCTCACCGGCAGGACGGCGACGACGAGCCCGTCACCCTCTTCCCGCCCGATCCCGCCGCAGCCCCGTCCGGCGGGCTGCGCTCCATGCTCGCCGACATGATGGACGGCGTCTCCTACGTCCGGCGCACCGCGTGGCTGATGGGCACCCTGATCTTCGCGGTGATCACCGTGTTCTGCTTCATCGGCCCGCTCGAAGTGCTGCTGCCGTTCGTGGTGCGCGACTCCTTCGGCGGCGGGGCAGCGGAAGTCGGTCTGCTGCTGGGCGTCACGGGCGCGGCCTCGGCAGTGGGTGCGCTGGTGATCTCCGGGATGCCCCTGCCGCGGCGGTACTTGACCTGGATCATGGTGGCTTGGGGCTTCGGCACGCTGCCGCTGATCTTCGTGGGCTTCACCGAGTCCTGGGCAGTGCTGGTCGCGATCATGATCGTGGTGGGCGCCACCGACGGCATCGGCCAGGTGCTGTGGGGGACCCTGCTGCAGCGCCGCGTGCCCGCGCGGATGCTGGGACGCGTCTCCAGCCTGGACTTCTTCGTCTCCCTGTTGCTCATGCCGGTGTCCATGGCCGTCGTGGGGCCGCTGTCCACGGTGGTTCCCGTGGAGGCCATCTTCGCCGCCGCAGCGATCGTGCCGGCGGTGATGGCCGTCGTCGTCTGGCTCGCCTTCCGCATGGCGCGCGACGAGGCCGCGCACCCGCTGAAGGATTGAGCCGCGCGGGTCGCTCAGCGCAGGTCGAGCACCTGGCGCAGCCGCGCGAAGGCCTCGGGCACCACGCTGTAGTGCGCCCAGCGGCCCCGCTGTTCCCGGACGATCAGGCCGGCTTCCACGAGGCGCTTCATGTGATGGCTCACCGTAGGCTGGCTGATCCCCAGTGGCTCCGTGAGATCGCAGGCGCATACGGACTCGCAGCCCTGCGCGGCCACGTGGGAGAGCAGTCGAAGGCGCATGGGATCGCCCAGTGCCTTGAACATGGAAGCGGAGCGCTCGGCGTCCGCGGAGCTCAGCGGCCCGGCGGACAGCGAGCAGCACTCCTGGCCGGATGCCATGGCCTGTGTGCCCTCTGTGCTCTGCTCGCGTGCGCTGGCGCTCATGCCCTCACAATACATTGACGAACGTCGATATGAGGACGTAACCTCCCATCGACATCCATCGATCTGAGAGGCCCGCGCTCCTTGGCTGCTGACGCTGCGACGACCGCCCCCGACCAGCCCGTCATGCAGGCCATGTCCTTCACCGATCGCTGGCTGCCGGTGTGGATCCTGCTGGCCATGGCGCTGGGCCTGGCCCTGGGGCGGCTGATCCCGGGTCTGGACACCGCGCTCGAGGCGATCTCGATCGCCGGGGTCTCCCTGCCGATTGCGGTCGGGCTGCTCGTGATGATGTACCCGGTCCTGGCCAAGGTCCGCTACGACGAGACCCGCCGCATCGCCGCCGACCCCCGGCTGATGGGGACGTCGCTGGTGCTGAACTGGGTCGTGGGCCCGGCGCTGATGTTCGCCCTGGCCTGGCTGCTGCTGCCCGACCTGCCCGAGTACCGCACGGGCCTGATCATCGTGGGGCTGGCGCGCTGCATCGCCATGGTGCTGATCTGGAACGACCTGGCCTGCGGCGACCGCGAGGCCGCTGCGGTTCTGGTGGCGATCAACTCCGTCTTCCAGGTCATCGCCTTCGGCGCGCTGGGCTGGTTCTACCTGCAGGTCCTGCCCTCCTGGCTGGGCCTGGCGACGACCTCCGTGGAGTTCTCGGTCGGGGCGATCGTGCTCAGCGTGCTCGTCTTCCTGGGCATCCCGCTGCTCGCCGGCTTCCTCACGCGCGTGCTGGGGGAGCGGGCCAAGGGGCGGCAGTGGTACGAGGAGTCGTTCCTGCCGCGCCTGGGCCCCTGGGCGCTGCGCGGGCTGCTGTTCACCATCGTGCTGCTGTTCGCGCTGCAGGGTCAGGCGATCACCTCTTCCCCGTGGGACGTCGCGCGGATCGCGCTGCCGCTGCTGGCCTACTTCGTGGTCATGTTCGCCCTGGCGCTGCTGGCCTCCCGGGCCGCGGGCTTGGACTACGCCCACTCGACGACGGTGGCCTTCACCGCCGCCGGCAACAACTTCGAGCTGGCCATCGCCGTGTCGATCGGCACGTTCGGCGTGACCTCGGGCCAGGCGCTGGCGGGAGTGGTCGGCCCGCTGATCGAGGTGCCCGTGCTGGTGGGCCTCGTCTACGTCAGCCTCTGGGCAGGGCGCAGGCTCTTCCCCGGGGACCCCACCGCGCCGGCCTTCCGCGCCTGAACCGACCCACCTCCAGGAGAGTCCGATGAACGACGACACCCGTCCCGAGATCCTCTTCGTCTGCGTCCGCAACGGCGGCAAGTCCCAGATGGCCGCAGCGCTGATGGACCACCGAGCCCAGGGCGCCGTCCGCGTCAGCTCGGCAGGCACCGAGCCCGGCAGCAAGCTCAACGCGCAGTCCGTGGAGGCCGTCGCCGAGCTCGGCGCGGACATGTCCCAGGGGCGGCCCAGCCCGATCGATCCCGAGCTCCTGCGCCGCGCCGACCGCGTGGTGGTGCTGGGCACCGAGGCCAGGCTCGACACCGAGATCCCGCTCGACGGTCGGCTGGAGACCTGGGAGACCGACGAGCCGTCCGCGCGCGGGATCGAGGGCATGGAGCGCATGCGCCTGATCCGCGACGACATCGACGCCCGCGTCCAGCGCCTGCTCCAGCAGCTCACCGCAACCCCCGAGAGCTGATCTGCAAGGACGGGGCGCGCGGCCGTCGTCGTCCTGCGAGTCCCCGCATGACGAGGGCCCGACGCCTGCGCACCCTGTCAGGAGCGCGGGCGTCGGGCCCTCGAGCGGTTCAGCCGCAGATCAGTCCAGCATGTCCTCGAGCTCCACGCCCTTGGTCTCCCGGACGATCTTGGCGGTGAAGATCAGCGACACCACCGCGAAGAACGCGTACAGGCCGTAGGCCAGCACCAGGGAGGCCTCGGAGAGCACCGGGAAGGACGCGGTGACGGCCCAGTTGGCCAGCCACTGCACCAGACCGGCGACGGCCAGCGCGGCGCCGCGGATCTTGTTGGGGAACATCTCGCCCAGCAGGACCCACATGACCGGGCCCCACGAGACGCCGAAGAACACGACGTACAGGTTGGCGGCGACCAGCGCGATCGGGCCGGCGGTGTCGCCCAGGACGGGGCCGGCGTCGGTGATCGTGGCGGTCGAGAACACGACGGCCATGGTGCCCAGGGTCAGCACCATGCCGGCCGAGCCGATCAGCAGCAGCTTCTTGCGCCCGATCTTGTCCACCAGGGCGATGGCCACGAGAGTCACCACCACGTTGGTCACCGAGGTGATCGTGGAGATCGTGAAGGCGTCCGACTCCTGGAAGCCCACGGACTGCCAGAGCTGGTTGGAGTAGTAGAAGATCACGTTGATGCCGACCAGCTGCTGCAGCACGGCCAGGCCCAGGCCCACCCACACGACGGGCTTCAGGCCGGCCACGGCGCCGCGCAGATCGGAGAAGCGCGGCTTGCGCTCCGAGTCGAGGGTCTTGTCGATGATTCCCAGGCGGTGCACCGCGGGGCCCTCGCCCTGCAGGTGCGTCATGATGCGCAGGGCTTCGTCGCGGCGGCCCTGGCCCACGAGCCAGCGCGGGGACTCGGGGATCATGAACGCCCCGATCAGGTACAGCGCGGCAGGCAGGGCGCAGACCAGGAACATGAGGCGCCAGGCATCCATGCCGCCCAGGACATGACCGTCGGCGGAGCCGGCGATCCCCACGATGATGCGGTTGACGATCTGGGAGGCGAAGATGCCGGTCACGATGCCCAGCTGCTGCAGCGAGCCCAGGCGGCCGCGGACATCCGCCGGTGCCACCTCGGCGATGTAGGCCGGGGCGATGATCGAGGCCACGCCCACGCCCACGCCGCCGACCACGCGCCAGAAGATCAGCCACGCGAACCCGGCGGTGTCATCCGTGAAGAACGGGTCCCAGGCGCAGAAGATCGCTGAGACCAGGAACAGGATCGCCGCGATCCGCATGACCTTCACACGGCCGATGCTGTCCGCCAGCCGCCCGCCGAAGAACGCGCCGGCGGCCGCACCCAGCAGAGCGGAGGCCACGGCCGAGCCCAGGGCGCCGGGGGAGACGTCGAAGTACTCCTGCATGGCGCCGGTGGCGCCGTTGATCACCGCGGAGTCGTAGCCGAACAGGAAGCCGCCCATGGCGGCCACCAGGGTGATCCGCAGGACAGCACCCATGTTGGCCGTATGCCCTCCCAGGGACATCGGCGAGGTGTAGGTGGACATCGCAGCTCCTTTGCTGTGCCGAGCCCCTGGTGCAGCGGGCTCGCCCTGGCGCTCTGGCCGGGGCCTGTTGTGCGGTCCGCCGAGGCTGGGCGAGGAGGGTCGCCCATGATGAACCGCCGGTGAACAGTGGCCATAGAGTAGGCCTGGCCACAGGTGATGTCCATCGGATGAGTCACCGAGATGGCAACGCCCGAGCGCGCCGCCGATGGGTGACGCGCTCCGGCGGTCCAGGGGACCGGGCGCCATGATCGCGGGGTCATCGACGGAGGTGCCTCGGGGGCTGCTCAGGCCGCGGGTGTCGCCTGCTCCAGCGCTGTCGCGGCCAGGGCGCGCTCCTCCGGCGTGGCCACCACGAACCCCGCCTGCGTGGTCACGAAGGTGGGCACGGTCGCGTTCCCGTCGTTGATGTCCTCGACGTAGCCCTTGGCGGCGTCGTCCTCCCAGATGTTCACCCACAGGGCGCGGTCGCCGGTCTCGCCGAGCGAGCGGTCCAGCGCGGCGCAGAAACCGCAGCCCGGGCGCCAGTAGACGACGGCGCCGCCGTCGGCGATGTGCTGCAGGGCGGTCGCCTGGTCGGCGCTGGGACGGGATTCGAGGGCCATGAGGGTCTCCTTCAAGGGTGATGCGGGTCCGGGTACCCCAGCCGCCGAGGCCGAGCCGTTGTTCCCCCACCATGACAGCGGCTGTGGGATCGGCGAAAAATTCCTGCGGATTCTTGTCATTCCACGCTGTGTCTCCAGGTCCAGGGGCCGATGGATGCCAGAATCGAAGAATGTCTACCCCGGCGCAGTCTTCTTCCCCCTCGCCGGACCGGGCTACCTGGCACCTGCCCCAGCTTGAGCACTGGATCATCGTCCCGCTCATCGTCGTCCTGGCGATCGGCGCGATCGGACGGATCGTGAGTCTCACACCTGAGGTCGGCGCCGCGGAGTCCCAGGTCCTCGCGGCCCTCGACCCTGTTCGCTCCGGCCTTCTCCTGGCCGTCGCGGGCTTCGTCCACGGCATCTTCTCCGCACCCTGGGTCTACGGCATCATCGCCGCACTCACCGCGTGGCTGGCGCTCGTCAAGCGCAGCGGCCGCGATGCCGCGGGCTTCGCCGTGACCGCAGTGACCATGGTCGTGGTCGCGAGCACCGCCCAGCAGATCATCGGCCGCCCGGCTCCCGGCCTGGGCGACGGCGTCCTGACCGCCGAGGTCGGCTCCTCGCTGCCCTCCGCTGCCGTGTGCGCCGCCATCGGCATCTCCCTGTCCTTCCTGGTGGCCTCGCGGCGCCACATCTCCGGCATGGCGGTCCTGCTCGCCGGTGCCGGTGTGAGCCTGGCCGTGGCGCTGTCGGCGCTGCTGACGTCATCCGCCTACGTGCTGGACGTCGTGCTGTCCCTGCCGGTCGCCTGGGCGGGCGTGGTGCTGGGCTGCGGCCTGGCCAACCGGGTCGTCCCGGCCATGGCAGAGCGCTTCGGCTGGGGTCTCCCGCGCGCGGACCGCAAGCTGGCTCACCGCCAGGCTCCGCGCTACAGCGACGCCGAGACCGCCTACGCCCGCTCCGAGTCCCGCAGCACTGCGGCGGCCTCCGCGCACCGCGACCTCGACGACGGCCCCATCACCGAGGAGCTGCCCGTCATCCGCGAGGACGACGCCGCCGCCTGACCCGGCCCCTGCTGCTCCGCGAAGGGCGCCTCTCCCGCCAGGGGGAGGCGCCCTTCGTCGTCGCCGCGCCCTCCCGCCCCGCGCTTTCCCGCACCCAGAGCGCACATGCGCACGGAGGCGCACGCCGGGCCCCCGCGCTTACGTGCTTCCGGGTGCAGCCGGCGCAGCGCGCGCAGAGACGCGATGCAGCACGCAGGCGGGGGAAGAGTGCGGCTCAGGGGGCCAGGCGGCGGTGGCGGGGCCACCAGATGATGCGGCCCATGTCGTAGGTCAGCGCCGGGACCAGCAGGGAGCGCACCAGCAGGGCGTCGAGCAGGACGCCGAAGGCCACCATGAAGGCCAGCTGCACCATGAACACGATGGGGATCACGGCCAGCGCGGCGAAGGTCGCCGCGAGCACGATACCGGCCGAGGTGATGACACCGCCGGTCAGCACCGTTCCCCGCAGCACGCCGGCGCGCGTCCCGTGCTCCAGGGACTCCTCCCGCACCCGCGACATCAGGAAGATGTTGTAGTCGATGCCCAGCGCCACCAGGAACACGAACGCGTACAGCGGCACCGAGGGATCCGAGCCCGGGAACTCGAGCACATGGTTGAACACCAGCGCGCTGACGCCCAGCGCCGAGGCGTACGAGATCACCGTGAGCACCACCAGCAGGACCGGCGCGAGCACCGAGCGCAGCAGCAGCATGAGGATCACCAGCACGACCGCCAGGATCATGGGGATGATCACCGCACGGTCGCGCTCGGCGGCGTGATTGGTGTCCAGCGTGCTGGCGGTCTCGCCGCCGACCAGGATGGTGTCGTCGATCCCGTGCAGCTCGGAGCGCAGGGTCTCGACGGCCTGGAAGGTCTCATCGGCATCCGGGTCGGTGGTGGTGGTGATCTGGATCTGGACGTCGCCGTCGACGACGGTCGGGGAGACCCCCTCGAACGGATTCGCGCCCGGGGGAGCGGACTCGAGCTGAGCGGCCGCCGAGCCCAGCGGGATGGAGCCCTGCGGGGCGTCGAGGGCCGTGACCGTCACGGAGCCCACGGGATCCAGGGCCTCCGCCTCCTCCGCGACCTGATCCATGCGCGACTCCGGGGCGATGACCGTGATCGGGGATCCGGAGCCGCCGGGGAAGTGCTCGGAGAGGATGTGCTGGCCGTCGGCGGCCGGGGACTCGCCGATCAGCGTCTCGGACTGCTTGAGGCCCGAGGCCTGCAGCTGCGGGGCGAAGGCCGCGGCGATCAGCAGGACCAGGGTGGAGAGGATCCACACCGGGCGGTGGCGTCTGGCGATGAATCGGCCGATCCGCGCCCAGAGGCCGCTGCCCTCCACGGCATGTCCGCGGTCGTCGGGAACGACCTCCAGGGCCTGCGGACCCTGGTCCTGGAAGCGGGGGCGGGCCGGCCAGAAGGCCGCGCGCCCGATGAGCATCAGCGCCGCCGGCAGCAGGGTCAGCGCGGCCAGCATGGAGAAGACGATGCCGGTGGCGGCGGCCGGGCCCAGCGCTGCGGTGGAGCCCAGGTCCGAGACCAGCAGGCACAGCAGCCCGGCGATCACCGTGCCGCCCGAGGCCAGCACTGGCTCGATGGTGCCGCGCAGCGCCTCCCGGGTGGCCTGGCGCGTGCTGCGATGAGCATGGAGGGCGTCCCGGTAGCGGGCGGTGTAGAGCAGGCAGTAGTCGGTGGCGGCACCCACGACCAGGATGAACAGGATGCCCTGCACCTGGCCGTTGATCTGGATCAGCCCAGCCGAGGCCAGCAGGTAGACCACCACGATCGCCGCGCACAGCGCCGCCATGGCGGTGATCAGCACCAGCACCGGCAGCAGCGGGGAGCGGTAGACGACCACCAGGATCACGAACACGACCGCCAGGGCCACCAGCAGCAGGATGCCGTCGATCCCGGAGAATCCCTCGGCCAGCTCGCTGGCGAAGCCCGCAGGGCCTGTGACCGCCGTTGTCAGCCCCTGGGGCGCCTGGTCCTCCATGGCGCTGCGCAGCTCGGAGACCTGGTCGCCGAAGTCGTCCTCGTTCATGGGCACGAAGAGCTGCAGCGCCTCGCCGTCCTCCGAGACCACGGGAGGGGAGGGCTGCTGCTCGGCGATGCCGCGGTCCACGAGCGAGTCGGAGAGCTCCTGCGCCCACTGCCTGTCCTGGTCGGTGAGGCCGTCGTCGCGCTGGGCCACGGCCACGGCGGGCAGGAAGGGGTCCTCCGTGAAGTCGTCTGCCCGGTCAGAGACCTGGGTGGATTCGGCGGACTGGGGGAGGAACGAGCTCTGCTGATTGGTGGAGACGTCCGAGATCCGCCCGAAGAACGGCCCGCCGAGCATCAGCACGGCCAGCCAGATGAGGATCAGGGCAGGGGCGATCAGGGTGCGCGCCCACGGGCGGCGGTGCTCTGCTGGAGTGTTCACTGGTCCTGCTCGATTCGCTGGGGAGACCTCACTGTCTCATGGCCCTGTGAGCGACAGCGGCCAGGGGCCGTCGGATCGATCCGACGGCCCCTGGCCGGCAGCTGCACCCCGCGCGGCGGGGCGCAGATCACTTCTTGTGGTGCTCGTGCGTGGAGTAGTCACCGAGCGGATCGTGCCCGTCCGGCCCCTCGCCCAGGGTCGCGATCGCCTGCGTGTCCTCGAAGCCCATGGGCTCGTGCTTCACGAAGCGCTTGTACGCCCAGTTGACCGCCGAGAGCAGCAGTCCGATGCCCAGCAGGACGGCGGCGATCTGGTACTCGATGACGTCCTGCGCCCACGGGCCGATCAGGAACAGCGTGGTGGCCGCGCCGATGAAGGGGATGAACGTGGGAGCCCGGAAGTAGCCGGTGCCCTCGCGCGACTTGTCCTTGCGCAGCACGATCACGGCCACGTTGACCACCGCGAACACGCCGAGCAGCAGCAGTGCGGTCGTGCCGCCGAGTGCGGCAGCGGTCTCCTTGGCCATGATCTGTCCGACCACCAGGATCAGGGCCGCGGCCAGGACGGTCGTGAAGACCACCGAGGCCCACGGGACGGAGTGCTTGGAGCTGACCTTGGCCAGGAAGCCCGGGAGCACGCCCTGGGAGGCCATGCCGTAGAGCAGGCGCGAGGCCATCAGCATGTTGATCAGCGCCGTGTTGGCCACCGCGAAGATGGTCAGGAACGGGTAGATCGCGCCGACCGGGATGCCGGGGGCGCCGGCGTTGACGACCTCGAGCAGCGGGGTCGTGGACTCGCCCAGCACGCCGATCGGGACGATCGCGACGGCCAGGATGGAGACCAGGACGTAGACGGCGCCGGTGATGCACAGGCCGATGAGCATGATCCGCGGGAAGTTCTTCTGCGGGTCCTTGGTCTCCTCGACCATGTTGACGGAGTCCTCGAATCCCACGAAGGAGAAGAAGGCCAGGGAGGTCACGGCGGTCAGCGCCAGGAAGATCGACTTGTCGCCCTGGGTCTCGAAGATCATGGTCCGGGAGAAGTCGGCGTTGCCCTGGGTCGCGGCCCAGAGGCCGATGAGGATCACGATGGCCAGGCCGGAGAGCTCGATGCAGGTCAGCACCACGTTGAGCATCAGGGATTCCTTGACGCTGCGCAGGTTGATGATCATGAGCAGGACCATGAAGCCGACGGCCATGAGGGTCACCGCCGTCATGGGCGGATCCTCCCAGCCGAAGCCCGCCACGAGGTTGGAGGCCACGGTGCGAGCGGCGGTGGAGGCGGAGGTCAGGCCGGAGGCAAGCACGGCGAAGGTGACCATGAAGGTCAGCAGGCCGATCCCGAAGGCCTTGTGGGTGTAGAGCGCGGCGCCCGAGGCGCCGGGGTACTTGGTGACCATCTCCAGGTAGGAGAAGGCGGTCACGGCGGCCACGAAGAAGGCCAGCAGGATCGGGGCCCAGGCGGCGCCGCCGATCTCGCCGGCGATCGTGCCGGTCAGGGCGTAGACGCCCGTTCCCAGGATGTCGCCGACGATGAACAGCAGCAGCAGGCCGGGGCCCATGACCTTGGCCAGGTCGCTGCTCTCGACAGGTGCGGTGCCGTCGGTGGAGGTGCCGCGGGGATCTGAGGGCGCGCTCTCGCGCGAGTTGGTGCTCACTGGGTGCTCCCGAGGACGGATGCGGACGGGACCCGGGGTGACAGGTGGTGCGCTGTCGCCGCTATCACAGGTGGCTGTGACTGGACCCACAGGGTGCGCCCACTGTACGGCCCTTCCGGCCCGGATGCGCCACATCCGCCGTGTCCTGCGGGGATGAATTCCTCCGCATGGGGCTGCGGGGACAGCCCGGCCCCACGGGACCGTGCTCAAGCGCTCGGCTCCCGACGACGGCTGCGCTGCGCTCCGGCGCCGGAGAGGGCCGGTCAGGCCCTGCCGGGGCTGCGACGGGCCGCCGAGAGCATCAGCGGAAGCGCGGTGCCGGAGGCCAGCTGGACCGAGTGATCGGCGTGGGCGGAGAAGCCGGTCGGCTCGGGGTTGATCTCCACGACCGGGACACCCAGGCCCATCGCGGTCAGCGGCAGCGAGGCGGCCGGCTGCACGAGCCCCGACGTGCCGATCACGAGCACGAGCTCCGCGGAGGCCATCGCGGACTCGGCGTCGTCGAAGGCGCCCTCGGGCAGGGCCTCGCCGAACCACACGACATCCGGGCGGATGGGGCCGTCGCACTCCAGGCACTCCGGCGGGGCCTCGGGGCGCGGCTCGTCCAGCGGCGGCTCGTCCAGGCGCAGGTCGGCGACCTGCCACTGATCCGCCGGGCGGCCGCAGTGCGAGCAGCGGAACGAGTACAGGGAGCCGTGCAGGTGCGAGACATCGGAGGAGCCGGCGCGCTCGTGGAGGTCGTCGATGTTCTGCGTCGCGATCGTGACGTCCGCGTACTCGCTCCACGACACCAGCGCCCGGTGCCCCGCATTGGGCGCGCACTGCCGGACATATCGCGCTCGCTGCATATACCAGGCCCAGACCAGCTCCGGATCGGCCTCCCAGGCCTCCGGGGTGGCCAGCTCCTGCGGCGAGTACCGCGCCCACAGCCCGGTCTCCGGGGCGCGGAAGGTGGGAACGCCGGACTCGGCCGAGATGCCGGCGCCAGAGAGCACCGCGACCCTCGAGGCCGAGCGGCACAGATCCAGCACCTCGGGACCGATCGCCTGCAGCTGGGCGTTGAGCCGGCCGGCGCGCTCGGACAGGGACTCGTCGGGATCCTTCTCGGTGCTCATGGCCCCCACGGTAGGCGACTCGCCCCGGCCGTGAGCCCATGCGGGCCCGGCGCCGCCGCGGTGCCTGTGATGGAATGGACGCATGAAGTACGACTTCCGACGCCTCACCCCCGCCGTCCTGACCTCGCTCGGGCTGATCTTCCTCGCGCTGCTCTTCGTGAGCTTCGGCTGGGCCATCCTGGGCTGGATCCTGGGGCTTGCCGGCCTGGCCCTGAACGTGGTGGCCGTGGCGGTCATCGCGGTCCCGGGTTCCGCAGGCGACGGCGCCCGCCGCGTTCCGGCGCGTCCGGGGGCGGCTCAGCGCTCAGAGCGCGAGCGCCTGGCGCTGCGCGATTCGGCGGCGCCTTCCCGCGGCGTCGAGCACGACGACGAGCGCGAGGCCGAGGCCGAGGTCATCCGCGACGCGGACGGCCAGCCGGTCCAGGCGCAGCCCTCCCGCACGGTCTCCGCTCAGCGCGACGGCAAGCCGGGCAAGGGAGACAAGTCCGCCTACTCTCGCGCCGGCTCGACCGCCGTGCCGGGATCTGCGCGGGCGTCGTCCTCCGCGGGGAGCTCGAGCAAGCGCCGCTGAGGCGGAGTCGACATGAGTGAGGGGCCGGGACAGCTGTCCCGGCCCCTCACTCATGTCCGCTCAGCTGCCCTGAGAGGCTTCGTCCTGTGTGGCCTCGTCCGAGGAGCCCGTGCCGAGCTTCTTGTAGTGGCGGTTGCGGATGCCCAGCAGGGCGCCGCCCACGACGGCGGCCAGCACGGAGCCCGTCAGGATGCCGACCTTGGAGGTGGCGCCCAGATCCGACGAGGGCCCGAAGGACAGCTCGCTGATCAGCAGCGAGACCGTGAAGCCGATGCCGGCCAGCGCGGCCAGGCCCACGACGTCGATCCACTGGATATCCGGATCGAGGTTGAACCTGCGCAGACGGGTGAGCAGCCAGGTGGTGGCGGTGATGCCGACCGTCTTGCCGACGAGCAGGCCCACGATCACGCCCAGCGCCGCGACCGAGGTCCAGGACTCGACCAGGCCGCTCCAGCCCTCCACGAACACCCCGGCCGAGAAGAAGGCGAAGATCGGGACGCACAGCGCGGCGGAGAACGGGCGCACCAGGTGCTCGAGGTGGGAGGCGAGGCCCACGGCCTCGGGGTTGCGCTCGACGGTGCGGCGGTTCGGGTGGACGGGGACCATGAAGGCCAGGACGACGCCCGCGATGGTGGCGTGGATGCCCGAGTTGTAGAACAGCGCCCAGGTGATCACGCCCAGCGGGAACAGGCTCAGCCAGGTCAGCCAGGTCTTCTCGGCGAACGTGGCCTGCCCCTTGTAGGCGATCAGCGCGAAGACGGCGATCGGGATGATCGCAGCCCCCAGGTGAGCGAGGCTCAGATCCGACGTGTAGAACAGCGCGATGATCGTGATGGCGATCAGATCGTCGACGACGGCCAGCGTCAGCAGGAACGTGCGCATGGCCACCGGGAGGTGCGAGCCGACGATCGCCAGCACTGCGGTCGCGAAGGCGATGTCCGTGGCGGTGGGGATCGCCCAGCCGCCCATGAGCTCGCCGCCGCCGCTGCTGGCGGCGAAGGCCACGAAGATCAGGGCGGGGACCGCGACGCCGCCGAAGGCGCCTGCGATCGGCACGGCGGCCTTGCCTGGATTGCGCAGCTCGCCGTCCACGAACTCCTGCTTCAGCTCCAGGCCGACCAGGAAGAAGAACACCGCCAGCAGGGCGTCGGCCGCCCAGTGGCTCACGCTCAGGTCCAGGGTGAGCAGAGGGCTGTCGGGGTCGCCCAGGACGGGGCCGAAGTGGAAGTCGCTGACCGATTCGTAGAGCTCGCGCAGCCCGGGTGCATTGGCCGCGCTCAGGGCGAGGACCGTGGCGATCAGCAGCAGGACGCCGGCGACCGTCTCCGAGCGAAGGAGCCGACCGATCCCGCTCGAGGAGGGAGTGTCGGATGCGCCGTAGACGGGGTCGTGGTGCGGCTCGGCGTGATGATCGGGCTCGGCGGAGCGCTCCGCAGAGCTGTGGGGCGTGGTCATCGGTCTCCTGTGGGATCCGGCCTTCATGAGGGCAGGTGCATGTGCATTCCGCTCTCGCGGGCCGACCAGACTTCCCGGCTCACCGCTTGCCACGTTAGCAAAGCGATGCGCCTGGCCCCAGCGCTCGGTCTGTGCGCACAGGGTGCGGATCTAGGATTCCGGCATGAGCGCGCACGAGCACAGAGGGAACGCGACGGGCCGGGTCCGCAGCCTCAACGTGGGCACCGAGCGGGAGAATCCGGCGCCCCGTCGGGTCTCGACCGGCATCTTCAAGCAGCCCATCGACGGACCCGTGGCGATCGCCGACCCCGGCCCCAGGGCCCCCGACGCCCCGCTCGCCTCGGGGGTCTCAGGCGACTTCGTGGGCGATCGGGCCCACCACGGCGGCAGGTTCCAGGCCGTCTACGCGTTCGACCGCGCCGAGCTGGACTGGTGGGAGGAGCAGCTGGGCCGCCCGCTGCACGACGGCATGTTCGGTGAGAACCTCACGCTCGAGTCCGTGGCGGTGGACGACGCCGTGATCGGCGAGCTCTGGCAGATCGGGACCGCGTGGCTGCGCGTCACCGAGCCCCGCATCCCGTGCGGCACGTTCGCCGGCGTGATGGAGGAGCAGGGCTGGATCAAGCGCTTCACGCAGCGAGCCCGCTCCGGGGCTTACCTGGCCGTCGACGCCCCAGGAGAGGTCCGGCGCGGCGACGAGGTCCGGGTGATCTCCCGTCCCGAGCACGGGATCACGGTGGCCGAGGCCTTCCGGGCGCGGACCCTGGAGCGCGACCTGGCGCCCCGAGTGCTCCAGGCGGGCGAGGACCTGAGCCCCAAGCTGCTGGATCGGCTGCAGGCGCTCATCGGCGGCGCCGAGCCGAACCTGCCCAGCTGATCCGCCCGCCCGGGCCTGCGGATCAGCCGTTCATGGCGGCGGCGCGGTAGAGGCGCTGGACGGCGTCGGGGCTGAGGCTGGCGTCCACGGCCGCCGTGGTCTCGGGGGAGCGCAGCAGGTAGCGCACCGGACCGTGCTGGCCGCGCTCCAGGCGCAGGGCATCGACGGTGGCGTAGCGCTGGGAGAGCTGGGCCGTGAAGGGCTTGCCCCGCCCCGGAGTCACGGACAGGGTCAGCTGGACCTCGACCGAGGAGAGGTCGTCGTCCCCGTCCTCCGACAGCTCGAACTCGTCGGCCGGGTCGGCATCGCGGATCGGGCCCGTGGTCGAGGAGTCATCCTCGGCGGGGCCGTCGGAGGTCTCGTCGGCCCCGGCGGCGTTCGGGGCCTCTTCAGCGGCGTGGTCCGCGGGGTCGTCGTCGACGCCGGCCGCGTCCCCGCCGATGCGCAGCTCGCGGATGATGCCGATCCCGTAGCCCACCGAGCCGGTGGCTGCCTGGCCCAGCACCTGGCGGGCCTGGCCCATGACCGCGCGCAGGCGCCCGATCCACACGACGCCTGCCACGATCAGCACGACCGCCAGGATCGCGGGCCAGACCCAGGAGCCGTCGCGTATCCACTGCAGCAGCAGCACCACTGCGGCGATCGCAGCCAGCATCGGCACCAGGACGATCAGCACATTGCCCTTCACGCCGCCGATCTCCTGCAGCGCCTGCGGGTCGGAGCGGATCTCGTCCATCATCTGGCGGTCGAAGGCGCGTGCGTCGGTGCCGTCCTGAGCGGACAGGGGCACGGGCCAGGTTCCCTGATCATCCATGCCCACCATCCTCGCAGAGCAGCGGGGGCCGGTGTCAGCTCATCTCGATCGAGCGCTTCGACAGCCCGATCTTGAACCCCTCGATCCTGGTGCGGACCTCGGCATCGGGGGACGAGGCCGCCCCCAGGGTGATGAACAGCGGCGTGAAGTGCTCCACGGTGGGGTGGGCGTGCGGCATGCCCGGGGCCTGGCGGCGGAAGTCGGCCAGGGCGTCCACGCGGCCGGCGTCGAGCATCTCGGCGGCCCACAGGTCGAAGTCGGAGGACCAGTTCTCGGCGGTGCCGTCGTCGGCGCGCAGCAGCTGGACCGAGGGGCGCCCGTGGGTCATGAATCCCGACCCGACGACCAGGTACCCCTCCGCGCGCAGCTCGCGCAGGCGCCGTCCCAGGTCCATCAGTCGCTCGGGATCGTGCGTGGGCATGGAGACCTGCAGGGCGGGGACGTCGGCCAGCGGGTACATGGCGCGCAGCGGCACCCAGGCGCCGTGGTCGAGTCCGCGCATGCGGTGCTGGTAGAGGGGCTCGTCGTCCGGCATGGTCGCGGCGATCCGGCGGCCCAGCTCGGTGGCATCCGGGGTCGCGTACTGCAGCTGGTAGAAGCGCTCCTCGAAGCCGCCGAAGTCGTAGACCAGAGGGGTCCCCGCCGCCGGGGCGGTGATCATGGTGGGTGCCTGCTCCCAGTGGGCGGAGACGATCACGATGCCCTTGGGCTTGGGCAGGGAGACCGCCCACTCGAACAGCTCCGACATCCACAGGCCGTCGTCGAGCAGTCCGGGGAAGCCATGGCCGATGTAGAAGGTCGGCAGCGGGGCGTCGCCGTCCTGCCAGCGCGGCTGCATGGCGCTGCGCGGCACGGCCGTGAGGTCGTGGCGGTCCAGGGCGATCATGCCGGGTGCGGTTCCTGCCGAGGTGGGCTGGGTGGTCATCGGGGGCTCCTGTTCGAAGAGGCAAGCCTTCTGCCGGTTGCGTCGGAAAGTATTTCTACGCCTTTTTACGTGATGCGTCAAGTACTCAGAATGGACAGTAAGGTGACAACCATGGTGGAACCGCAATGGCTCAACGACGACGAGCGGGAGGCATGGCTTGCCCTCGTCGCGCTGATGTTCAAGATGCCCGGCACGATCGAGCGCCAGCTGGTCGATGACGAGGACCTCAGCCTCGCCGAGTACCTGGTCCTGGCGATGCTCTCCGAGGCCCCGGATCGCAGCCATCGCATGTCAGATCTGGCCGCAGCCACCTTCACGGGGCAGTCCCGGCTCTCGCGCATCGTCGCGCGGCTGGAGCGCCATGACTACGTCCGACGCAGCGCCAACGCCCAGGACCGCCGAGTGGTCGTCGCCCAGCTGACCGAGGACGGCTTCGAGAAGGTCCGCAGCGCGGCGCCGGGGCACGTCGCCCACGTCCGCGAGGAGATCTTCGATCGCCTCAGCGCCCAGCAGGTCGAGCAGATCGCCCGGATCGCCCGCGACCTCACCGACGGCGTCGAGCCCCCGCGCGTCTGAGCGTCCTGGTCCGGCTGTTCGCTGTCTGATGACCTCGCTCTGATCCGGCCCGCGAGCAGCGGAGCGGGTCTAGCGTGGGCGGGATGAGCATGAACGCCTCCCCCTGGGCCCTGATGCGCTCGGCCACGCAGAGCGAGAGCCTCAAGGGATCGCGCATCTCCCGCGAGACCGTCGGCCGCGTGGTGCGCTTCGCCCGCCCGCACTCCCGGATGCTGCTGGGCTTCCTGCTGACGTCGGTGGTCGTGGCGGTGCTCGGCGTGATCACCCCGGTGCTCGCGGGCCGCGTGGTCAATGCGATCACCGGCAGCGGCTCGGTGGATCTCGTCGTGCGCCTGGCGCTGCTGATCGCGCTGATCGCCGTGCTGGATGCCGGTTTCGGCATACTAAACCGCTGGCTGTCGGCGACGATCGGGGAGGGGCTCATCCTCGACCTGCGCACCGCCGTCTACGACCACGTGCAGACCCTGCCGGTCGCCTTCTTCACCCGCACCCGCACGGGAGCGCTGATCTCGCGGCTGAACAACGACGTCCTGGGCGCCCAGCGCGCGTTCTCCAACACGCTCTCCGGGGTGGTCTCGAACCTGGTCTCGCTGATCCTCACCGTCGGGGTGATGGTCTCGATCTCATGGCAGGTCACCCTCCTGTCGGTCCTGCTGCTGCCCATCTTCCTGATCCCCGCGCGGCTGATGGGCGGGCGGCTGGCCAGGCTGCAGCGCGAGGCGGCCCAGCACAACGCCTCGATGTCCACGCAGATGACCGAGCGGTTCTCCGCCGGCGGGGCCACGCTCATCAAGCTGTTCGGCAAGCCGCAGTCCGAGTCCGACGAGTTCGCCCGCCGCGCAGGTCGCGTGCGCACCATCGGGGTGCGGGTGGCCATGCTCCAGGCCACGTTCCTCACCGCCCTGACCCTGGTCTCGGCGCTGGCGCTCGCGCTGGTCTACGGCGTGGGCGGCGTGCAGGCGATCGTCGGGAATCTCGACGCCGGCCAGGTGGTCACCCTCGCCCTGCTCCTGACCAGGCTGTACACCCCGCTGACCATGCTCGCCAATGCCCGCCTGGACATCATGAGCGCGCTGGTGAGCTTCGAGCGGGTCTTCGAGATCCTCGACCTCGAGCCCCTGATCCGCGAGCCCGAGAACCCCCGGGCGATCCCCGACGGTCCCGTGTCCGTCGAGTTCGACCAGGTGCGCTTCACCTATCCCTCCGCCGAGCAGACCTCGCTGGCCTCGCTCGAGGACGTCAGCGCCCTCGACTCCCGGGTGGGCGAGGAGGTGCTGCACGGTGTGGACTTCACGGTGGAGCACGGTCAGACCGTGGCGCTCGTGGGGTCCTCCGGCGCCGGCAAGTCCACGATCGCCTCACTGGTCCCGCGCCTCTACGACGCCACCTCAGGGGCCGTGCGCATCGGCGGGGTGGACGTGCGCGAGACCTCGTTCACGGATCTGCAGGGCGCCGTCGGGATGGTCACGCAGGACGGGCACCTGTTCCACGAGACCATCCGGCAGAACCTCGCGCTGGTCGCGCCCGACGCCGACGACGAGCAGATGTGGTCCGCGCTGTCCCGCGCGCGCATGGACCATGTGGTGCGCGAGCTCGGCGACGGGCTCGACACCATGATCGGGGAGCGCGGCTACCGGCTCTCGGGCGGCGAGCGGCAGCGGCTGACCATCGCGCGGCTGCTGCTGGCCTCCCCGCGCGTGGTGATCCTGGACGAGGCCACCTCCGCGCTCGACTCCACGAGCGAGGCCTTCGTGCAGGCCGCGCTCGACGAGGCCATGGCCGAGCGCACCGCCCTGGTGATCGCCCACCGGCTCTCGACCATCCGCCGCGCCGACCGGATCCTGGTGATCGAGGGCGGCCGCGTGGTCGAGCAGGGCCCCCACGACGAGCTGCTGGCCGCCGGAGGCCGGTACGCCGAGCTCTACGAGACGCAGTTCGCCGACCAGGAGTGATCGGTCGCGTCGTCGGGCCCGCGGGGCCACTCAACGGGGCACAGCACACTGCGGTGCCACTCGATGCGGGTGGGTTGAGGAAACGGCCGTCGGCTGACGGCAGCGGGCGTCAGTGGGCCGACTTGCCGCGGGCCTTCTGGATCAGCGTCACGACGACCACGATGATCGCGCCCCAGATCAGTCCGAGCACCGCCGAGAAGAAGGTGTTCACGATCCAGGACACGGCGGCCTGGAGGACGGGCACCACGTGAGCGGCGGCTTCGCCCATGTGGTGCACGAAGCCGTAGAGGGCGTGCCAGCCGAACTCGTCCAGGCCCACGAGGATGATGTGCCCGCCCACCCAGAGCATGGCGACGGTGCCGACGACCGAGATGACCTGCAGGATCTTCGGCATGGCCTTGACCATGCCGCGCCCGATCGTCTGCAGCGCCCCGGAGCCGGTGGAGGCGAGCTTGAGCCCGGCGTCGTCCATGCGGATCAGCAGCGCCACGACCCCGTACACCACGCCCGTGATGACCACGGCCACGATCGCCAGGATGATCAGGCGGGAGAGGAAGCCCTCGGAGGCGACCTCGTTGAGGGAGATGACCATGATCTCCGCCGAGAGGATCAGGTCGGTGCGCACGGCGCCTGCGACCATCTTGTCCTCGGCGGACTTGCCGTCGGAGGCCGCGTCCTGGTCGACGGCCGGCTCCTCGTGGGAGTGCCCGGACAGCGCTCCCCAGATCTTCTCGGCGCCCTCGAAGCACAGGTAGGACCCGCCCAGCATGAGGATCGGCGTGAGCGCCCAGGGCGCGAACTGGCTCAGCAGCAGCGCGATCGGCAGGATGATCAGCAGCTTGTTGCGCAGCGATCCCTTGGTGATCCGCCAGATGATCGGCAGCTCGCGCGAGGCCTCCACGTCCTTGACGTACTGGGGGGTCACGGCGGTGTCGTCGACCACCACACCGGCGGCCTTGATCGAGGCGCGTCCGGTGGCGGCGCCGATGTCGTCGACGGAGGCCGCGGTCACCTTGGCGATCGCCGCGACGTCGTCCAGCAGCGCGATCAGCCCGCCGCTCATCGCGCGCCTCGGCTCGGCAGGACGGCGACGGCCGCGAGGGGGCACAGGGGGCGCGGGAGCGCGGGGGTCCGGGTCATGCCAGCAGGGTAAGCGCCGCGGCCGCGAATCGTCCGATCCCACGAGGGCATCGCCCGGAACATCCGATGAACTGCCAGCTTGCTGAGCGAACTCGGGCCGGACTGGCTTACAGTGGAGCTCCCCGACGTCAGGACCTCCTGTGAACGCAAGCGATGAGATCGCGATCGCCTTCCGCGGTGTGCGCAAGACCTACCCGGACGGCACCACTGCGGTGGACGACCTTGATCTCGAGGTCCCCCGCGGCTCCCTGACGGTCTTCGTGGGCCCGTCCGGCTGCGGCAAGACCACGTCGCTGCGGATGATCAACCGCATGGTCGAGCCGAGCTCCGGGGTCGTGGAGGTCGACGGCCGCGACGTCTCCACCGTCCCCGCCCACCGGCTGCGCCGCTCGATGGGCTATGTCATGCAGGCCTCGGGCCTGATGCCGCACCGCACCGTCAGCGAGAACATCATGACCGTGCCTCGGCTGCAGGGCGGCTCGCGGGCCTCCGGGCGCAAGCGCGCCGAGGAGCTCATGGAGATCATCGGGCTGGATCCCGCGCTGGGCTCGCGCTATCCCTCGCAGCTGTCGGGAGGACAGCAGCAGCGCGTGGGCGTGGCCCGCGCACTGGCCGCCGACCCGCCGATCCTGCTCATGGACGAGCCCTTCTCCGCGGTGGATCCGCTCGTGCGCGCCGATCTGCAGCGCGAGGTGATCGAGCTGAAGCACCGCCTCGACAAGACGATCGTGTTCGTCACCCACGACATGGACGAGGCGGTCATGCTGGGCGACCGCGTGGCCGTGATGGCCCAGGGCGGCCGCCTGGCGCAGTACGACACCCCCGAGCAGGTCCTGCGGGCGCCGGTCGACGGCTTCGTCGCCGAGTTCGTGGGCCGCGACCGCGGCTTCCGGGCGCTCGAGTTCGATCAGGCGGACGTCGTGCTCAGCGGCGTGCGGGTCCGCGATCCGCAGGGCAGCACGACCACGCTCGGCGGCCACGCCGCGGCCGGGGAGTGGACGCTCGAGGTCGACGACGACGGCCGCCCCATCGGCTGGCTCGCCCCGCTTCCGGGCGCAGGCAGGACCGCTCCGTGGGGCGGCGGCGAGTCCGAGCCGGCGCTCGCCGACCGCTCCGACGCGCAGCGCGTGGGCGGTTCCCTCCATCGCCGGGGCGCCCCGCTGCGCTCGGCGCTGGACGCGGCGCTGTCGTCGCCGTCGGGTCTGGCCGTGGCGGTGGACGACGACGGACGGGTGCGCGGCGTCCTGCGGCCCGAGGACGTGCTCGCGGCCATCGAGGACGTGCGCCGCGAGCGGGAGGCCGGCCGGTGAGCTGGCTGCAGGACAACCTCGAGTGGGTGGGCCAGCTGCTGCTCACCCACCTGGTGCAGTCGATCGTGCCGGTGGTCGTGGGGCTGCTGGTGTCGATCCCGGTGGCACGCGCGGCCGTGGGCTCGCGGTGGCTGCGCCCGCTGCTGATCAACGGGTCGGCGCTGCTCTACACGATCCCGTCGCTGACCCTGTTCGTGCTCCTGCCGCTGATCCTGGGCACGCTGATCACCTCCGTGTGGAACGTGATCGTGGCCCTGAGCCTCTACGTGATCGCGCTGCTGGTCCGCTCGTGCGCCGACGCCTTCGATTCGGTGGATCCCCACGTGCGCCAGGCCGCCTCGGCGCTGGGGTACACCCGGTGGCAGCGCTTCTGGGCGGTTGAGCTGCCTCTGGCCGTGCCCGTGATGCTCGCGGGCGTCCGCACCGCGCTGGTGGCCAACATCTCCATGGTCTCGGTCGGCGCGGTCATCGGCATCCAGTCGCTGGGCACGCTGTTCACGGACGGGCTGCGCCGCGGGATCGTCGAGGAGATCGCGGTCGGCGTGGTGCTCACGGTCGTGCTCGCCCTGGTGCTGGATCAGCTGCTGCGCCTGCTCGGACTGGGCCTGACGCGCTGGCAGCGACCCGGTCGCCGGGTCCACGCGCGCGTGGCCGCCACGGGAGGTGCGGCATGAACCTGATCGAGCTGACCTGGTCCTGGCTGTCGGATCCCGAGCAGTGGAGCGGCAGCGCCGGGATCCCCATGCGGATCCTGGAGCACCTCGAGTACTCCGGGCTGACCATGCTGATCGCCGTCGTGCTGGCGGTGCCGCTGGGAGCGGCGATCGGGCACACCGGGCGCGGGGCCGCAGCGGTCATCGGCGCTGCCGGCGCCCTGCGCGCCCTGCCGACCCTGGGCCTGCTGACCCTGTTCTCGCTGCTCATGGGCCTGGGGCTCGTCCCTCCGCTGCTGGCGCTCGTGATCCTGGCCGTCCCGCCGATCCTCAGCGCGGCCTGCGTGGGCGTGGCCGAGGTCTCCCCGCGGGTCCGCGACGCCGTGATCGCCCAGGGCATGACGCCGTGGCAGGTCCTCACCCGCGTGGAGCTGCCCCTGGCGGTGCCGGTGATCATGGGCGGGGTGCGCAACGCCGCCCTGCAGGTCATCTCCACGACCACCGTGGCCGCCTACATCAACCTGGGCGGACTGGGCCGCTACCTGATCGACGGGCTCGCCGTGCGCGACTACGGCCGGATGCTCGGCTCGGTGCTGCTCGTGGCCGTGCTCGCGCTGCTGGTCGATGCCCTGCTCTCGCTGCTGCAGCGCGGGCTCACCTCGCCCGGCATCCGTCGTCCCGCAGGAGGCACACCGTGACCGGACCCGCATTCCGACCCTCCCCGGCCGAGCGCAGCCGTCGTCCGGTCCTGGCCCTCGGCGCGGCGCTCCTGCTCGGGCTGACCGGCTGCGGGCTGAACTCGGACCCGCTGGCCACCGGTGGGGGAGCCAGCACGCCGGACGGCTCCGTCACCGTGGGCTCGGCCGACTTCCCGGAGTCGCAGATCATCGCCGAGATCTATGCCGGGGCCCTGCGCTCCGAGGGCATCGAGGCGGACACGGAGCCGGGGATCGGCGCCCGCGAGGCGTACATCGGGGCCCTGCAGGACGGCTCGATCGACGCCGTCCCGGACTACACGGGCAACCTGCTGACCTACTTCGATCCGGAGGCCACGGCCACCGGGGAGGAGGAGATCCTGCAGGAGCTTCCCGAGGCCATGCCTCCGGGGTTGTCGGTGCTCGAGCCGTCGCCGGCCCAGAACAAGGACTCGATCGTGGTCACGCGCCAGACCGCTGACGAGCACGGGCTGCGCAGCCTCGAGGATCTCGCCCCGCTGTGCGCGGACATGACCTTCGCGGGCGCCCCGGAGTTCCAGGAGCGTTCCTACGGCCTCGACGGCTTGGCCTCCGTCTACGGCTGCGAGCCCGCGTCCTTCCAGCCGATCAACGACGCCGGCGGCCCGCTCACCGTCGACGCCCTGACCAGCGGCGACGCCGATGCCGCCGACATCTTCACGACCACGCCGGCCATCGTGGAGGAGGACCTGGTGGTGCTCGAGGACCCGCGCAGCAACTTCGCCGCGCAGCAGGTCATCCCGCTCGTGTCCCCGCAGCGCCTTCCCGACGGGGCCGAGGAGGTGCTCGACGGCGTCTCGGAGAAGCTGAGCACCGAGGACCTGCTCGAGCTCAATCAGGAGATCAGCGGCGATCAGGCGATCTCCGCACAGCAGGCGGCTGAGGGCTGGTTGGCGGACAACGGCTATCGAGTCGGCTGACGGGCCGCTCCACAGGCTGGGGACGCCGGGATCAGCATGCTGGCGGCCTTCACAGCCGCTCTGGCTGCGTGCTGTCCCCAGGGCAAGCCCTGTTCTCCACACTCTCAGACGGGCTTTCCACAGAGTGGACGGTGGATTCCACAGCTTCGCGAGTGCGGTCCGACTGTGCTATGTGGCCTTTCATGGGAGGGGATCGTTGCAGAGAAACGGCCCCTGACCTGGGGATTCAGTGCGCATTGGGCCGAATGCGGCTGCTGCTGACCCCTGAACGCCCTTCCCGAACGCGCTTCGCCTGTGGATAACCCGGTGGACAACCTGTGCGCGACACGGAGGACTATCCACCAGCTGTGGAGACCTCTGTGGATCACCGTGTGGACCGGCTGTGGGCGGTGGTGGATGGGTGCGCAGGGGCGGGTGATCTCCGCGTCATCTGCCGAAATGCCCCCCAGACCGCCCACAGTGTCACAGCGCTTCCTGGAAGTGGCTTCCTGCTATGTGCTGACTATGCTGGCGGCGTCCCGACTCGAAGCGACCTGCGGACCTCGTGCCCGCGCCGCTCGTCGGGGCAGACGCACCTACTCGGAGTCGATGGAGATCCTGAGCCGTTCCCGCTGCTGCCCACGCGGGTTGACCTTTGGGAGAAGACATCACTCAGCTCGCGATCTCCGCACCCGACCACCCCGACGACGACCGTCCCGGCGCCTCCGTCCCTGGGGCAGGATCCGGGACCGTCGGCCGACGTCGGCGCTCGGTCGCACGGCCGCATGCGGACCTGAGCGGCGGCGATGCCGCCGCGGCCCTCGCAGCCGCCGAGAGCTCCGAGGGCCTCACCGCGCATCGACCGGCCGAGCGGTCCGTCGAGGCCTTCGCACCGAGCCCCCGCGAGCGGGAGCTCCCCGAGCGGGCCGAGGCTCCGCATGCCGACCTGCTGCGCGTGGCGCGCACGCGCCTCGATGACGATGCCCTGCGGCACCTTCCCGACGCCTCGGCCTTCCGCCGCCGCGCCGAGGAGCATCTGGGGCGGCTCGTCGAGCTGATCGTGGAGATCTACGCAGACCGGGCCGAGCACCAGGAGCTGGCGGTCGTCGTCGGGGATCTCGCCGTCATGCTGGCAGGGTCCTGGGCCGCCCGCTCCAGTGCGCTGCGCCAGGCCGATGCGGCGGCCGAGGGGGCTCAGCCCTGGTGGCTCTCGCGCGGCTCGTTCGCAGCGGCCGCCTATGCCGATCGGTGGGCCGGCGGGTTCTCCGGCGTGCAGGAGCGCATCCCCTATCTGCAGCAGCTGGGGGTCACGCATCTGCGGCTGATGCCTCCCTTCCGCGCGCATCCCGAGCGTCCGGACGGTGGATTCGCGGTCTCCAGCCACCGCGAGACCGATCCCCGCCTGGGCGGTGCCGACGACCTGCGGCGGCTCGCCGATGCCCTGCGCCGGGCCGGGATCTCGCTGATGCTCGACGTCGTGACGTCGAGGACGTCGTCGGACCACGACTGGGCGCGGGCCGCCGCCGATGGCAGCGAGTACTTCGAGCGCCTCTACCAGGTGCGGCGGGGGACTCGTCGGGGGTCGTCGCGGCCGCTGACGCTCGACGAAGCCCAGGCCCGCTCGGCCGCAGGCCAGGAGTGGGTGCCGCTGAATCCGGGCAGCCGGTTCGATCCCCGGCTCGTGCGCTCCACCGCCGCACCGGAGCAGTGGGATCTCGACTGGACCTCGCCGCACGTCCTGCTGTGCGTGGCGGGCGAGCTGCTGCACGTGGCCGGGCTGGGGGCGCAGGTCCTGCGCGTCGATCCCGCCAGCCGCCTGTGGAGCGGCGACGACGCCCGGGAATCCCACCGCCGCGGCCTGCTGGTCCTGGAGGCGCTGGCCGAGGTGCTGCGCATCGCCGCGCCCTCGAGCGTGCTCGAGACCCAGGATGCCGATGATGTCCGGTCCGAGGGCGCCCCGGTGGGGCAGGGGCTCGGGCGGACGTCGCTGATCTGGAGCGCACTGGCCACCCGCAGCGTCGAGATGCTCGAGCGCGCGGTTCCGCAGCCCGGGGCGAGCGCGGGCACCGGGCGGCTGCTGCCGGTGCGCCAGCACGACGCCCTGAGCTGGGGCTTCGGCCCCCAGGACGTCCCCGAGGGCATCGACCCCCAGGCGCATCGCGAGTTCCTGGACCGGTTCTACACCGGCGGCTTCCCCGGTGCCTTCGCGGCCGAGTCCGGATGCGTGCGCACCGAGCACGGGGTCTGCGGCACCTCGGCCTCGCTCAGCGGCGTCCGCGAGGAGCCCGGAGCCGGCGCCGCGCGCCTGCTGCTGGCCCACGCGGTGGCCTTCAGCATGAGCGGGGTGCCCGAGCTGTGGCTCGGCGATGAGCTCGCCGTGCTCAACGACGTCGACTGGCAGCGGGAGCCCGGCCATGCCGACGATCCGCGCTGGCTGCACCGACCGCGGCTCGAGGCCTCGGCGCTCGAGAGCCGCCATGACTTCTTCGCGACAGCCGGGCAGGTCTACGGCACCATCCGCCGTCTGGCCCAGATGCGCGCGGCTGCCTTCGAGTTCGAGGGACAGGAGGTCGTGGACTTCGACACTCGGAACCCCGCCGTGCTCGGGCTCCAGCGGGTGGGGCTGCGCCCCGACGGCGAGCTGCCGCAGACCGTCGTCCTGTGCCTGGCCAACTTCTCGGACTGGGCCCAGTTCGTGACCGGCGAGACGCTGTCTGGCTTCCTCCCGCGAGGCACGCGACTGCGCGACGACGTCGAGATCGACCTGCGCGAAGGCATCCTGCTCGAGGCCCACGGCTGGTCCTGGGTCCGCGTCATCCCCCGGTGATCAGCACACTGAGATTTTCCTCAGCCCTTGGCTGAACCACCTTGACCTGAGTGACTCAGAACTATTGGATGGAAGAGTCACTTCGACGAAGGAAGGAAGTCTCATGGCTGAGAAGTTCGTTCTGCCCGACCTGCCCTATGATTTCGCCGCACTGGAGCCGCATATCTCCGGTCGCATCATGGAGCTGCACCACGACAAGCACCACAACACCTACGTGACCGCGGCCAACAAGGCCCTCGAGTCCATGGAGGAGGCCCGCGCCAACGGCGACGCCGCTGGTGCTGCCAAGCTCTCCAAGGACCTCCAGTTCAACCTGGGCGGTCACATCAACCACTCGATCTTCTGGAAGAACATGTCCCCGGACGGCGGCGACAAGCCCACCGGCGAGCTGGCGTCCGCGATCGATGACGCCTTCGGCTCCTTCGACAACTTCCAGGCGCAGTTCACCGCTGTGGCCACCACGATCCAGGGCTCCGGCTGGGCGATCCTCGCCTACGAGCCGATCGCCGGCAACCTGGTGATCGAGCAGATGTACGACCAGCAGAACGGCGTCCCCGTCGCCACGTTCCCGCTGCTGCAGCTGGACATGTGGGAGCACGCCTTCTACCTGGACTACCAGAACGTGAAGCCGGACTACGTCAAGGCCTGGTGGAACGTCGTGAACTGGGAGGACGTCGCCCAGCGCCTGGAGAAGGCCCGCGCCGGCGCCTCCTCGCTGGTCTGAGACCGACCGTCTCCGAGCGGCAGCTGACTCCGACCGCCTGAGCGCGGCCGAGTCCGCCCGCACCGCCCCCGTCGCCCGCAAGGGCACGGGGGCGCTGCCATGCCCGGGCCCCCCGCCTAGTAGGCGCAGCGAGGTGGTGCGCCGAGATCATGCTCAAATGCGCCAGATCGCCGATTCGGTGCACGGAAGCATGATCTCGGCACTCTGGGCGCACGGAAGCGGGATCTCGGCGCGGGGCGCAGGTGGCTGGCGCCGACGACGGGTGCGCGGTGGACTCGAGCGCGGTTCCGGGCGACGATGGGAAGCATGCGTGTGACACGGGCCGCACGCGAGCGCTGGTCTCAGCGGAAACCCCTGGCCCGTGCGTCGAGAGCCCGTCGAGAGGAAGCCCCATGCCGAAGTTCCTGTGCACGTTCAACGTCCCCGGCCCCGCCGAGGAGATGCTGCGCGAGGCCGGTGAGCTCGAGGTCATCGAGGGGATCTCCCCCGAGGACTTCGACGCAGCGGTCAGCGGCGGCGAGTACGACGCCGTGATCCAGCAGCTGTCCCAGAAGGTCGACGCCGACCTCATGTCCCGAGCCAAGGTGAAGGGCTTCGCGAACTTCGGCGTGGGCTTCAACAACTTCGACGTCGACGCCGCCACCGAGCACGGCCTGCTGATCGGCAACACCCCGGATGCGGTCACGGATCCCACGGCGAACATCGCCATGCTCCTGCTGCTGGGCGCGGCCCGTCGCGCCTACGAGATGCAGCAGATCGTGCGCGAGAGCGGCGGGCAGTTCCAACCGCTGGCGCCGAACGAGAAGCTCTCCGAGGACGTCTCCGGCACCCGCCTGGGCATCGTGGGCCTGGGGCGGATCGGCAAGGCCATGGCCCGCCGCGCCCTGGCCTTCGGCATGGAGGTCGTGTTCGTCCAGCGCGCCCCCGAGGACCGTGAGGTCTCCGACGACGAGCTCGGCGATCTGGCCGGCAAGGTGAAGCAGGTCCCGTTCCAGGAGCTGCTCGAGACCTCCGATCACATCTCCCTGCACGTCCCGCTCAGCGACGGCACCCGGCATCTGATCGGCCAGAAGGAGCTCGCGGCCATGAAGCCCACCGCGGTGCTGGTCAACACCGCCCGCGGACCGGTGGTGGACGAGAAGGCGCTCGTGGCCGCGCTGCAGGACGGCGAGATCTCGGCCGCCGGGCTGGACGTCTTCGAGAACGAGCCGGTGCTCGAGCCCGGGCTGATCGATCTGCCCAACGCGTACCTGCTGCCGCACATCGGCTCGGCGGAGAAGTCCGCCCGCGCCCGCATGGGCGAGATGTGCGCCCAGAACGCGATCGCGATCGCCGCCGGCGAGGTCCCGCCCTACGCCGTGAACCCGGAGGCCAAGAAGAGCTGAGGCCCGATAGGACCGATCGACGACGGCGCCGCTCTCCCCGCGCGAGGGGGCGGCGCCGTCGTCGTGCGTGCTGGCGGGCGACACCTCGTCGCCAACCAGCGGCTCGGCGCGCTTGTAGCCTGGCGTGATGGAAGACCAGGCCCCCTCCTCCCTCGAGGCGATGGGGCAGTGGATCGAATCGCTGCCCGTCGTGGGCGCCATCCTCTTCTTCTGGGCCGTGGGCATCCTGCGGACGTCGATCATGTACGGGATCGCGCGCGCGGCCGGCAGCGGGGGCCGTCGTTCGCGGCTCGTGCAGCGCGTCGTCGCCTCCCCGGCGTACCTGCGCGCCGAGGCCTTCGTGAACCGGTGGGGCGTGCTGGCCGTCCCGGCCTGCTTCCTCACCGTGGGATTCCAGACGGCCGTCATCGTCACGACCGGGCTGACCCGCATGCCCCTGGTGCGCTGGATCCCGGCCATGCTCGCGGGCACCTTCTTCTGGGGCTGCATCTACGGAACGGTCGGGATGGCCGTGCTGCAGGCCTGGCTGCGCCAGCCGGTGGTGACGGCCTCGGTGGTCGTCGTCGTGATCGCGCTGGTGCTGGGGCTGCGCGCCTACTGGAGGCGCCGCGACGCCCGCCGGCGGCTCGACCCGGAGGTCGCCGCGCCCCTGGACTGACACGGGCGTATCCTCGTCGACGATGACCCGTTCCCCGCGCTCCCTCATGTGGCTGTGGCTGCTGTGCCTGGCTGGGGCGCTGACCCAGACCGGGCTGAACCTGCTGCGCCCCATCACGAGCTACAAGCTGATCGCCCTGGATGCCGGCCCGCTCACGATCGGCATCACGACGGCCGCCTACGCGATCCTGCCGCTGTTCACCGCCCTGTGGCTCGGACGGGTCTCCGACCGCATGTCCTCGCTGCGCCTGATGCTCTGCGCCGGCGTGGCCATGCTGGGCATCGGCGGCGCCGGGCTGGCCCTGCTGCCATCGGTGCTGGGCATCGCCGCCGCCAGCGCGGTGCTCGGGCTGGGGCACCTGGCCTTCACGATCGCGGGGCAGACCTCGATCGCGCGCATCGCTCCCGACGACCGCCTGGATGCCGGCTTCGGCTGGTTCACCGCCTCGTACTCGGTGGGGCAGATGCTCGGGCCGCTGCTGGGCGGGGTGCTCGTGGGCTCGCAGTCGGTCACCGGCTCCGCCGACGGCCTGGCGCGGATCGAGCTCGCCCTGTGGGTCGGGGCGGGACTGGCGCTGGCCGCGCTGCTTCCGGTCGTCCTGCGCACCAGCTCCGGGACGCTTCGGCCCGCTGCCTCCTCCGACGACGACGCGCCGCGCGCCTCCATCGCCCGCGTCATGCGCACCCCCGGTGTCACGCCGCAGATGACCGCCTCGCTCGGGCTGCTGGCCATGCTCGACATCCTCACCGCGTTCCTGCCGCTGGTCGGCGAGCAGGCGGGGGTGGCCCCGGTGGTCGTGGGTGCACTGCTGGCCATCCGCGGCGGGGCCTCGATCCTCTCGCGCGTGGTGCTGCCCAAGCTCGTGGTGCGCTTCTCCCGGCCCGGGCTGCTCAAGGCCAGCCTCCTGGGCTCGGCGATCGCGCTCGCCGTGCCGCCGTTCGTGATGGGGCACGTGTGGCTGGCGGGTCTGCTGCTGGCGATCGGCGGCTTCTTCCTGGGGCTCGGCCAGCCGCTGACCATGTCCATGATCACCACGGCCGTTCCCTCCAGCTGGCGCGGCTCGGCGCTGGCCGTCCGTCTGATGGCCAACCGGCTGGGACAGGTGGGGATGCCGCTGATCGCCGGCGCGGTCGCCGCCCCGCTGGGGCCTGCGAGTGCGATCTGGCTGTCCTGCGCCGTGCTGGCCGCCTCCGGCGCGGAGCGCGCGCTGCGCAGCTGATCCGCCGCTGTCGTCGTCCTGCACCTGCCGCCCCCGCACCTGCCGCCCCGCCCCCTCGGTTGAGGCCGCACGTATTCCTCTGATCCCGCCCCATGGCCTGCGATGCTGCGGCATGAGCGAAGACGCCGCGCCGAGGCCGCACTTCTGCTGCTGATCGGACGTGATGACATGCGGTGGTGCGGCCTCGATGAGGGCGCATGACTGCAGGCCGCCCATCCTTCGCGGCTCCACAGCGACACATTTCCAGGGTGCGCCCGTCGCAGCATCCTCTTCGGAGGGGCAGAGAGCTGGAGCCGGTCGTCGGTCGGAGTGCGATGGGGCCCATGCCCACACCACCGCATCATCCGCCGGCGTCTCTGCAGGCGCGCACATTCACCCTCGACGACGCACGCGCCGCTGGCCTGACGCGAGGACAGCTCTCCGGCAGGGCGTATGGCAGCGAAGGGCGCAGCCTCTGGTCCTGTACGGAGCATCGGGCACCGGAGACTCCGCCGGGGCACGCCCCGTCGCTGGCGCTGCCGGCTCAGGTGGTGACTCCAGGAGCTGTGATCAGTCATGTCACCGCGGCGCAGGTGCTCGGTCTGCGACTCTCGAAGCGCCTTCGCGGCTCCACAGCGGTCCACCTCACCCAGACGGCTGGCCGGAAAGCCCCCAGACGGATCGGCGTCGTCGGGCACCGAGCACTCCTGGTCCCTGAGGATGTCGTGATGCGCGCGGAAATGCTGGTCACCGGGCCCACGCGGACCGCCGTCGATCTGGCCGGGATGACCCGCGGCCGGGGCCGACCGCTGCTCACCGACGACGACCTGCTCGTTCTGCTGGAGGGCATCATCGATGAGCACTCGACGGGCCCTCGAGCCGGCCTGGGGTGCCTTCGTCCGCTGGAGACGATGGCGACCGATCTGCGGCGGATGTCGCGTGTGCGCGGCGTCGCGCGGGTGCGGCAGGGACTCGAGCGTGCGCTCCCCGCCGTGGACTCGGCGCTGGAGACGCGAATGCGCCTGCTGCTGGAGGCCTTCGGTCTCCGGGGGTGGGTCACCGACATCGAGCTGACGGCGCCCGGGCATCGACCAGTCTGGCCCGATCTGGCGGACGTGGGGAATCGTCTTGCCTTGCAGATCGAGGGCCCCCACCACGACGGCATCGATCAGCGAGTCCGAGATATCGAACGCGAGCGGGCGACCGTCGCCGCCGGCTGGCGCGAGATCCGCCTGAGCTGGAAGGACATGCGCCAGGAAGTGCCTGGGACAGCTCCGGAAGCGGTCCGACTGGTACGGGCTGCGAGAGCGGGTCGCTGAGCTTCGAAGCCGCATTTGCGCACCTGATCAGAGTCGATTGGAGTCATTGGTGCGGCTTGAACTGACGCGTGGGACGAGGCCGCACCACCGCAGGCCATCAGCGCTGAGCGGTGGTGCATGTGCGGCTTCAACGGGAGTCGTCTGAGGAGAGCCTCTCTGCCCTCGGCGACGCCGAACGACCTAAGGTGAGAGCGGCCCCGACCTCAGGAGTTCTCCATGCCCTTCCGGCAGATGCTTCCCTCGCCCGCGCTCCAGGCGATCGGCCGCGACTTCCTCGCCGATGACGCCACCGTCGTCCGCAGCCCCCGCCAGCCCGGCGATCTCACGGGCGGGACGCGCGTGACGACGATCCACGGCGAGCACCTCGCCGTGCTGGCGCGCATGCCCCAGGATCCCGTGGCGAGCCATCTGGGAGTCGCCGCGGACATCTCCGTGGCCCAGGGCATCCGGGAGGGGCTGGGGAAGGGCGAGTCCATGCTCACGCTGTCGCTGCGGGTCGAGCAGCTCAGCGCGCCGCGCTCGGGGGAGACGCTGCGCGGTGCGGGCCAGCTGCTCAGTGCGGGGCCGACCGGCATCGTGGCCCGCGGCGTGCTGGTGGGCGAGGACGGGCGCGCGGTCGCCGAGGCGCTGGGACGCTTCATGGCGGTCGATGGCCAGGGCGGCTACGCGGGCTCCAGCCCGGAGTCCACCCAGCAGTGGGGAGAGGTCGCCGAGCCCCAGGACTGGGCGCGGCTGCTGCCGCTGGAGCCTGCCGGGAACGACGACGGCCGCTTCAGCGTGATCCCCTCCGCCGACACGGCCAACAGCGCCGGGATCATGCACGGCGGGATCCAGATGCGCCTGCACGAGCTGGCGGCAGGACGGATGCTCGCGGCCAAGGCCGCGCACGAGGGCCGTGGCGAGGCGGCCCAGGCGCTGAGCCGGCCCGGATCAGCGGACGGCGCACGCAGGGCCGTCTCGATCGGGACGACCTATCACCGCCCGGTGCCGGTTGACGGCCCACCCCTGAGCGTGGGGGTCGAGGTGCTCAAGGACGGCCGCCGGATCGCGATCACGCAGTCGCAGGTCCGCGATCCGCAGGGTCGGCTGCTGGGCTCGAGCGAGATCGTCTGGGCCCGCGGCTGAGCAAGAACGACCTCATTGGTCGCAGTGGCTGTCCATTCCGGCAACGCCGGTGACCGTGGTGAGCAGGAATACCGAGTCCTCCTGGGCGAGGACCCCGTGGCGGTGGTGCGTCAGGGCTGCGATCTCGCCCTCGGAGAGCTCGTCGTGCTCCTGGGCCGTGACGTGGACCCGGCCGCGCAGCACCTGCATGGAGGCCGCGGGCGGCGAGTTGTGCTCGGCGAGCTCCGCGCCGGCTCGCAGGGCCACGAGGGTCTGCCGCAGCGGGCCGTCGTGGACCAGCAGGCGAGCGGCTCGTCCGTTCTCCTCGCCCCGCGCGGTCTCCAGCAGGTCGTCGGCGATGCGGTGCAGCGGCTCCATGGCGGTCCTCCGTCTCGACAGGATGCGGCTCCGGTGAGCCGATGCCTTCACGGTGCCCGCTGGACGCGCCAGGCGCCTTGATCCCGGTCAACGAGCGGAAGTGCAGCGCGCCCCGGAACCACGGCGTCCTCGTCGCGCTCCAGCGGCCGCGACGAGGACCGCGGGGACCTCAGACCGCCTGGATGATCTGGAAGCTCGCGCCCTGCGGGTCGGCCACGGTGGCCAGGCGGCCGAAGGGCGAGTCCATCGGGCCGTCCAGGACGGTGCCGCCCAGGCGGGTCACGGTCGACAGCGCGGCGTCCACGTCCTCCACGCCGAAGTACACGCGCCAGAACGACGGCGTGCCCTCCGGCAGGAAGCTCGCCGCCTCGCACAGACCGGCGGCAGCGGCCTCGCCTGCGCCGTGGGTCGCGTAGCGCACGCCGGAGGGTGCGTCCTCGGACTGCTCCGCCTCGTCTTCGCCCATGCGCGCGATATCCCAGTCCAGGACGTCGCGGTAGAAGGCCTCGGAGGCGTCGTAGTCGGTGGACATGCACTCGAACCAGCAGGGCAGCCCTGGCGCGGCGGCGGCCTGGATGCCGTCGAACGTTCCCGGCTGCCACAGGCCCACGGCGGCCCCGGCCGGATCGGAGAGCACGGTCATGGAGCCCAGATCGGACACGTCCATGGGCGGGAAGAGCACCTGCGCCCCGGCGGACTCCGCGCGGGAGACCGAGGCGGCGATGTCCGACGTGCGCAGGTAGACGGTCCACGTGGTGGGGCCGGTCGGCTCCTCGGTGGGTCCGTCGGGGCCCATCAGCGAGGACATGGCGCCGCCGATCGCCCGTTCCTCGTGAGTGATCGTGTGGTAGTGCCCGAACTCCTCGCCGCCGTCCTGGAAGGACCAGCCGAGCAGCTCGGAGTAGAACCTCTGGGCGCCGTCGAGATCGTGGGTGGACAGGTCGATCCAGATCGGTCCGCCCTGGACGGGATTCAGCTTCTGCTCGGGCACGTGCGCTCCTCTGGCAGGGCCCGGGCCGTTCCCGGGCGTCCGCACGGAGTGTAGGTCCGGGCCTGTGACGGCGGAAGGGTCTGCCAGGATGGACGCGGACGTCGGAAGGAGAACCGTGAGCCTGTCGTCCCTGAACCTCCCGCCGCTGAGCCATCCGAACGGCTCGCCGGTGCGCGTGCTGGTCGTCGACGACGAGCCGGCGCTGGCCGATCTGGTCGCCATGGGCTGCCGCATGCTCGGCTGGGACACCCGCCTGGCCCATCGCGGCCGCGAGGCGGTCGAGATCGCCCGCGAATGGACCCCGGACGTCCTGGTCCTGGACTGGATGCTCCCGGAGTACGACGGCCCCGAGGTCCTCGAGCGCATCCGTCGCACGCAGCCGGCCGTCCCGGCGCTGTTCCTCACGGCCAAGGACGCGGTCGAGGACCGCATCGCGGGGCTGGCCGCCGGCGGCGACGACTACGTGACCAAGCCCTTCTCCATCGAGGAGGTGCTGCTGCGCCTGCACCGGCTGCTGGAGCGCACGGGCATCGCCTCGAGCTCCTCCGACGAGCTCGTGCTGGGCGATCTGTCCCTCAACGTCGTGACGCGGGAGTGCTCGCGCGGCGGGGACCCGATCGAGCTGACCGACACCCAGTTCCAGCTGCTGCGCTACCTCATGGAGAACCCGCGCGCGGTGCTGTCCAAGGCCCAGATCCTGGACGCGGTGTGGGACTACGACTTCCAGGGCCGGGCGAACATCGTGGAGCTGTACATCTCCTACCTGCGCAAGAAGATCGACGCCGGCCGCGAGCCCATGATCCACACCGTGCGCGGAGCCGGGTACGTCATCCGCCCGGCCGCATGAGCCCGCGCCTGCGCTGGCGGCGCAGTCTGGCGCTGCGCACCGTCATCGGGGTGGTCGTGCTCGTCGCCCTGGTGCTGGCGGCCATGGGGACGACGACCGCGCTGATCGCCCAGCGCACGCTCAGCGCACAGCTCGACGACTCCGTGCGCCAGGCCATGAGCCGGTCGTGGAACTTCCTGGGCGATCAGGGCGGCGGTCCGGGCGCCGCGCAGCCGTCGAGCCCGGCTGAGCCGTCCGAGGCGCCCGAGCCCTCCGGAGCCGCCGAGCCCTCCGATGTCGCTGACCCGACGAGCGCCGCCGATCCCGCCGACGATGGCCAGCGCGACCCCCTGGCTGCCCCCGGACAGCCCGTCGGGGTGCTCGCGCTCGTGCAGGAGGACGGGCGGACGACGAGCGCGCGCTACCTGGGCGAGGACGGCGAGATCCGGGAGCTGCCGGCCGACGACGTCGCGGCGATCGAGGACTCCGGCGTCCTGAACGAGGCCGCCGATCCCCAGCAGGACTCCGACGCCCCGGTCCGAGCCCTCGAGCTGTCCCTCGGCGCCTATCGCATGGGTGCCTCGCAGGCCCCATCCTCACCGCAGAACGGGGCGGAGAAGGCCCCGGACGGCCAGGCGCAGGCATCGCAGGCCCCGGCCCCGTCGGCATCGCCGCAGGACGCACAGGTGAAGACGCAGGACCGCGTCGTGGTCACGGGTCTTCCCGCGGCGCAGATCGAGCGCACCACCGCCACGATCGTGACCACGGTGGTGCTGGTCTCGCTGGCGGCGCTGGCCGTCATCGCCGCGGCCGGGCTGTGGTGGGTGCGCCGGTCGCTGGAGCCGCTGCGGCGCATCTCGCGCAGCGCCTCCGACGTCGCCCAGCTGCCGCTGGCCCAAGCCCGGGTACCGGTCGCGGATCACCTCGTGCGCGGCGATCTGGCGCAGGAGGGATCCGAGGTCGGGGAGGTCGGCCGGGCGCTGAACCCCCTGCTGCTCAGCGTGGACCATGCCATGACCCGCCGCGACGCCTCCGAGGCCCAGCTGCGCCGCTTCGTGGCCGATGCCTCCCACGAGCTGCGCACCCCGCTGGCCTCGGTGCGCGGGTACGCGGACATGCTGCGGCTGCGCGAGGAACTCACCCCGGACGGTCAGCGGATCCTGGACCGGCTGCTCGCGCAGGCGCAGCGCATGAACGGGCTCGTGGAGGACCTCCTGCTGCTGGCCCGCCTGGATGCCGACGCCGGAGCCCAGCAGCAGCCGTCCGGAGACCCCGTGGATCTGGGCGAGATCACCGCCGAGGCCGTCATGGACGCCCAGGCCGCCGGCCCCGAGCACGCCTGGGAGCTCGACGTCCCGGACGAGCCCGTCCCCGTGCGAGTCCCGGCCGCTCAGCTGCAGCAGACCGTCGCCAACCTGCTCTCCAACGCCCGCAAGCACACGCCCGCCGGGACCCGCGTCACCACGAGCCTGGGGATCCGCGACGGCCGTGCAGTGCTTGCCGTGGCCGACGACGGCCCCGGCATCCCGGAGCACCTGCAGCCCACGGCCTTCGACCGCTTCGCCCGCGGCGACGATGCCCGCACCGCCGGCGCCGAGGGGTCCTCGGGGCTCGGGCTGGCGATCGTGCGGACCATCGCGGAGTCCGCCGGCGGCAGCGCCCGGCTGAAGTCCCCGGCGCCCGGGCATGCGCACGGCACCGTCGTGGAGATCGAGCTGCCGCTGGCCTGAGCGGACCCGCTGCCTGCCGCGCTGCGAGTGCTGCCGGGCCCCAGTGCCGACAGCTTGACCCGGTCTGCCTGGGCAGCAGCTGTCGGAGCATCGGCAGCGCTGTCAGGCAGCGCGGGTGCCTGCTGCGGCGCCGTCCCGTCGGTCGCCGTGGTCCAGGCGATCCAGCCGGTAGCCGATGCCGCGCACCGTGCGCAGCGCCGACCCGGAGCGCGGCAGGCGCGCGCGCAGCCCGGAGATCGACTGCTCGACCACATTGGAGCTGACCTCCTGGGCCGGATCCCAGGCGGCGGCCAGCAGCTGATCGCGCGACATCACCCGGCCCGGATTGCGCATCAGGACGGTGAGCAGGCGGAACTGCTGGGCGGTGAGCTCGAGCTCCTGGCCGTCATCCGCAGCGCGGTGGCCCAGCACGTCGACCTCGAGCGGGCCGTTGGTGAGCAGGTCCGGCATCCAGGTGCGGGGGCGTCGGGCCAGGGCGCGCAGCCGGGCGCGGATCTCGATCGGGGTCGAGGGGGAGGGCACCACATCGTCGGCTCCTGCCTCCAGGGAGGCGGCCAGCGATTCGCCGTCGGCCTCGGCGGCGATCACCAGCACGGGCACGCCCACCTCGTCCTCCCGCAGGGAGCGCACCAGGAAGGCGTCGGCGCGGCCCGCGGAGTCGGTCGTGACCACCACGGCCTCGGGCTGGAGATCCGCGCAGGCCCACGCGAGCTCGGAGGGGCGCACGGCCTCGATCAGGAGGTCGTCGGCGGCCCATCCGGGTGGCACGGGCTCGTCGGTGCGGCGGGATCGGGCGGTCAGGTCCACTGTCAGGATTCTCATAGCCGCGAATATCCGGGCCGAGCCTGTGCTGGGACTGTGTCGGATGCCTGCTCGCGCTGAGACCTGCCTCGGCCCCTGTCCCCGGCGCACGCGGCGGATCCAGGGACGGGCCCGGGGCCCCGCTGTGCGTTCCGAGCCCCACATGCCGCTGTGAGCGCGACAGCCTCCGCACAGACTCGGATCACGGAGGAGGCGCAGGGTTCTGGTCATCGGCAGCCGAGACCGGCCGCCGGAAAGTTCCTGTCAGCGACGAAAGCAGAGAAGACCTTGACCACCACGACGACCTCCACCCGACGCCGCGGCCTGTCCCGCTTCGCCCTGGGCGCCGGCGGCGCGGCCCTGGCACTGACCGCTGGGCTCTCCGCTGTGCCGGCCAACGCCGCCGACACCGGCAACGCCACCCTCGAGGCCATCAAGCAGTGCGAGTCCGGCGGCGACTACACCGCCGTCAACGCCTCCTCCGGAGCCTCGGGCGCCTACCAGTTCCTGGACTCCACCTGGCAGTCCCTGTCGGCCTCGGCCGGCTATTCCACGGCATCCTCGGCCCCCGAGTCCGTCCAGGATGCTGCGGCGCTCGAGCTCTACGCGGCACAGGGCAGCACCCCGTGGGCCGCCTCCGAGTCCTGCTGGTCCGGGGCCGTGGGCACGACGGACGCCTCGGACTCCTCGGACGAGGACACCGCCGGCGAGGACACCACGACCGGCACCGAGACCACGACGGAGACGGCTGCGACCGAGACCGCCACGGTCTCGACCGGCACGGAGACGACCGGCACGGTCGCGGCTCAGTCCGGCACCGCGCTCGCAGTCCAGGCGGCTCCGGCCGATGCTCCGGAGGCTTCCTCGGACATCCCTGCAGATCTCCTCGGCGGCGCACCCGCGGCTCCGAACGGCGCCGAGCAGGTTTCCGCCCTCAGCGGTCAGGCTCCCGCCGGCCAGGTCCAGGGCAGCCAGGGCCTTGCCGCTCCCGCGATGGCGGGCGCTCCGGCAGGCTGCTGAGCTCGCCCGAGCACTTCCCGAAGGACAGGGCT
>ERZ501033.23-NODE-23-length-38797-cov-51.898508_pt1 | contig 38797 bp, 48 predicted proteins | sample MGYA00248844_ERZ501033 | MGnify/ENA primary metagenome ERZ501033 (study PRJEB25958, sample SAMN03398539) | human skin metagenome | study: EMG produced TPA metagenomics assembly of the Human Skin Microbiome Metagenome (human skin metagenome) data set.
CTGGATCGCATTCTCGATCACCGCGACGATCGTCGTCGCCCAGGCCATCGGCTCGGTCATCACCGGCAGCCTCGCACTGCTAACCGACACCGCCCATGCCATCACCGATGCCGTCGGCCTACTGGTCGCACTGATCGCCGGGACGCTGATGCTCAAGCCCGCCAACTCCAAGCGCACCTGGGGGTTCCGACGTATCGAGGTGATCGCAGCCCTCGGACAGTCGGCACTGCTGCTGGTGGTGGGCACGTACGCCGCCATCGAAGGAATCCGGCGACTGTTCGAGCCGCCGGAGGTGCCCGCAAGCGAACTGCTGATCTTCGGCATCATCGGCCTGGTCGCGAACATCATCGCCATCACCATCCTCGCCTCCAGCCGCGGTTCGAACTTCAACATGCGTGCCGCGTTCCTCGAAGTCCTCAACGACGCCCTCGGCTCACTCGGAGTGATCATCGCGGCGATCGTGATCTCCACGACCGGGTTCATGCAGGCCGACGCCATCGCCGGACTGTTCATCGCCACCCTGATCGTGCCTCGCGCGTTCAAGCTGATGCGCGAGACCACCGGCGTCCTCATGGAGTTCACTCCTAAGGGCCTCGACCTCGACAAAGTCCGCTCACACATCCTCGAACTCGACCACGTCCAGGATGTTCATGATCTGCACGCCTCCACTGTGGCGACCGGCCTACCGACCCTGACCGCCCACGTCGTCGTCGACGACGAATGCTTCACCGACGGTCATGCCGCCCAGATGCTCCAAGAGATCAAAGACTGCGTCGCAGGACACTTCGAGGTCTCCGTCCATCACGCAACCTTCCAGATCGAGACCGAGCACATTGCCGAACATGAACCGGAAGTCAGCAAGCACGACTGAACGCAGCGCCCCCTCCCGGGCTCGTACCGGGCGGGGCGCTTCCGCATCACACAGGTAGGCACTACCCCTATGGGGTACTATGGCCAATTGGCACCACGGGCAGGCACGAGAAGGAATCCCATGAAAAACCTCAGGTCATTGCCGAAGTACGGCGGGAAGAAAACCGCTGCAACCACCGTCGTGATCGGCGCTTTCCTGCTCACCGGATGCGCGGCCGCCAACGACTCACCCTCAGCCACCTCGGCCAGCGGAGCCGAGATTCTTGTCGAGAATGGTCTCGAAGGCCTCGACGTGCGGGAGCTGGTCGAAACGCTCGATGCGATCCCGCTGGACGATCGCACGGAGACCTTGACCACGTCGATCACTGCGGAGATGGTCACGCTCACTGATCAGCACGAGCACGCGACAGAGGTGCGGTTGCCCAGTGACGAGATCTACGTATCCGTTGCCCCGTATCGGTCGCAGACCCATGATTGCTACTACCACAGCCCGACCGGATGCCTGGGCGAGCTGCGCAACGCAGACGTGGCCGTAACGGTGACGGATGCGACGACCGGCGAGACGATCGTCGACGAGGAGTTGAGAACCCTCGACAACGGCTTCGTCGGGATCTGGCTGCCCCGAGGCATCGAGACATCGATCTCGATCACCCACGACGGCCAGACCGTCACCTCCGAACTTTCGACCGTCGGCGACGATGCGCAAACCTGCCTGACCACGATGCGACTGGTCTAAAACTAGCACCACGGGAATACCCCCACCGGGTAGGGTGTTGTGATGTGCGCGCGGTCTATCGCACGCGACGTGTAATAGGAAGGAAAGCAGTCCCATGAGCGAAGTCACCACCGTCGACACCCAGGCCTTCGAAGAGGTTGTGCTCCAGAGCGAGGTCCCCGTTCTCGTGGACTTCTGGGCAGCCTGGTGCGGCCCGTGCCGTGCGATCGCGCCGGTCCTGGACCAGATTGCAGCTGAGCAGGATGGAAAGCTCCTCATCGCCAAGCTCAATGTCGACGAGAACCCCGACATCGCCTCACGCTACAACATCAGTTCGATCCCTGTGATGAAGGTCTTCGACAAGGGTGAAATCGTGCGCGAGATCATTGGGGCGATGCCGAAGCCGCAGATCGAGCAACGCCTCGAAGGCATTATCTGAGGCTCGGCCGTCGAACCGTTCCCGAACTCCGCCGACCGTTGCGCGGCAGTTGATGGTCGCCCGACTCAGCGTGATTGCATACGTAATGCAAGACTGCGCAGTGCAACGAGCGCTTGAAGTGGCAGGACCCCGTTACCGAAGGCGGTCTTCTGCTGATTTGCAGTCAGTCCGCCCATCGTGTCGGTAATCCATCTGACTGGCAGATCCATAAGCCATTCCACGAACTCCGGCGACGGGCGTGGCCCTCTGTCCTCGTTCATATACACCAAATACACGGTTTGCAAGAAGTTAAGCAGTGTCACCAGAAAAGGGATTCTTCCATGGCACTGCCACCAGAAAAAATTGCTCAGCTTCAAGCAGCCCAAAAGACTGCCCAAGACCGAGAAGTTAATCAAGCAAAAGAACTTATAAACGCCCAAGACATTGGCTACACATCCAAACTCTTCGTCCAAGCATTATTTCCATACCGCAAGACCGACGAAGAAAAACGAGTCATAGAGACAGCACAAGGCCGAATCGTTGTCTACGCCGATGGAGGATTGCCCTACGGCAAATATCCCCGACTAATCATGGCCTACATCGTCACCCGTGCCGTGGAAAACGCAGGAAAGTGCTCCATGCGCTGAAATCCACAGGGGCAGACCAGCTTCTTGTTGATGCTGTGCGCGCTGGAAAGTTGTATGCGGGTAGTTCTGCAGGTGCTATGATTGCTGGTCCTTCAATTGAGCCAGCCACGGTGATGGATAATCTTTCCATAGCTCCTGATCTCAAGGATTACACTGGGCTTCATCTCACTGAGTTTGTTGTGGTTCCTCACGCCCAAGGCACCACTGGTCCGTACTCCATTGACATCATTAGTAAGACGGTTGAAGAGTATGGCAAAAAATGGAATCTGCTGTTGCTACGGGATGGGCAGGCTCTCTATGTGGATGACCGGGGTGCAATGCTTATCTAACCCTGTGATTAAGGCACAGAAGGACTACTGTTCCCATTCCGGATGATCTGGGGAAGATCGTACAAAGTTAGATGATGAGATGGGAGCTTCATGAAGCAGGATTCGTGATTGCGGCAATTTTTTCTCCGATTGAGGACTACCGGTCACAAGAATCCTGAGTTACCTACCCTCACTGTCGAATCTCCGATATTGCCCTATGTAGAGATTCGGCAGCCTCGGAGAAATTCTCTGACCTGGATCCTGCAAAATTCAAACGAAAGAACGAGCCAGTGGGATCCGTAGGAAACCAACCTTGACCAGGTGAAATAAGTAGACCGTTGCTCTCGGAAACCTGGGCTAGTTTTTCGACATCGATAGATTCTTCAACTTCACACCATAGATTCAAACCTCCGGCGGGAATGTGATTGACAGTCACCTCGGGAGCTTTCGAGCGAAGTGCATCCAGAAGGTCATCTCGGCGCTGCTTAAGTTCGCGCCGCACACTGTTCAGATGCTTGTTCCAAGCATTACTAGAAACAATATGTAACGCGACCCGCTGAAGGAGTGAACTCGTATACATAGCTTCTGCTGCCGCATGTGCTGTAATTCGATGTAGTACTGGTCCTCTAGCTATAACAGCCCCAACTCGTACGGCAGGTGAAACAGATTTAGTCAAAGAACGAAGATAAATAACATGACCATCAGCATCTTGGTTTGCGATAGGTGTGTGACTTCTGTTGAACCAGAAGTCATGAGCCCAGTCATCCTCAATTAAGAATGTGTCATGCTTCCTGACAAGTTCAAGTATCTCCGCTTTGCGCTTTTGAGACCAACTCCGACCATGTGGATTGGCATAATGCGGCTGGGCATAGAAAACTCGGGCTCCTGTACTTTTTAAGGTTTTCTCAACATCTTCGGTTTTAGGTCCTTCCTCGTCCGAGGTAACAGGATGTAGGACAATAGATGATTGCTTTGCAGCCAAAATCGCTCCCCAGTACGTGGGGGACTCCACAAGAAGTGGTTGACCATTCCCCACAACTGACCGAAAGATTGCGGTCAATCCACTTTGAGTTCCGTTCACAATCAATACATCGCGTGGACTGCATTCAACCTGGTGAGAGAACCAATTCTGGAGTTCGGGTAAGCCACGCACGGGGCTTCGCTTCAGCGAATCTGGTTCCTTGCTTACCTTCACCATAGTGCGCCGGATCTGGTCAGTAGGTAGTAGTGCTTCATCGGGGTAGCCGTTGTTGAGAGCTATAACATCTGGCGAACCAGTTTTCTGAGCCGGAGTAGTAACAGGAAGGTCGTTCTGCAGTGCCCCCAATGCGCCAGCCTGCCAACCATAATCTGCGACTCGAGCTGCTCTATGTGGTTTTGTAAACACGCCAACACCCGGTCGAACCTCTACAAGACCTTTTTCGCTCAACACATGGATTGCATTGCGAACTGTTACGGGGCTGACCGAATACTCTTCTACCAACTCACGACTCGTGGGTAGCTTTACGCCAGCTCGTGCACCGAGAATCCAATTCTCAAGCGTTTGAACTATGTTATCTGTGCTACTGTGGGTCATGAATAATAACAATAGCACTACTGCAACGAAGGCGCCTGCGCTACCCTCTGGGCATCTCTGGGGTTTTGTAGGCGTACTCGCTTTTTCGTTTACGGTTCCGTTCACACGTGTCGCAGTTTCCGACGGAGCCATGTCTGCCCTGTTCGTTGGTGTCGCTAGAGCTTCTGTTGCAGGGATCTTAGCGTCCATTGTGTTGCTTGCCGCTCGTCAGAACCTCCCTACACTTACACAATTGTTTCGAGTCGGCGTGGTAGCTGCCGGTGTCGTTTTCGGTTTCCCATTCTTTACCTCTTATGCATTAACCGAGGTTCCCTCCAACCATGCAGCTGTTGTCATTGGCTTGCTCCCCGCCGCTACCGCTGTAGCTACTGTTCTGCGGACTGGCGAACGTCCTGCCAAGATTTTCTGGTTCTGGTCTCTTCTTGGTGCTTTCGCTGCCACGGCATTTGTCATTGTCGGTACCGGAGGAATTGGGGCACCTAGCAATGCCGACATGCTTCTCATTGGTGCAGTGATCGCAGCCGCAATTGGCTACGCAGAAGGAGGCGTACTTTCACGTGAACTTGGTTCGTGGCAAACGGTATCGTGGGCACTCGTCCTCTCGCTGCCTCTTACGGTTCCGCTCACTTTTGCTTCTTATTCGGATGGCATGTCGTCCGCATCAGTGCAGAGCTGGTTAGCATTTGCATATCTCGCTCTCGTGAGCATGTACTTGGGTTTTTTTGCTTGGTATCGAGGCCTCTCTATCGGCCCAATGGCCCAAGTGAGTCAGATTCAACTAACTCAACCGGTCATGACAATTGCTTGGTCGGCAATCCTTTTGGAGGAGACTGTTCCTGCTCTTACGATTCTCGCGGGTGCTGCCGTTATAACGTGCGCACTGCTCGCAGTTCGAACTAGGACTTAGGCCAAAGTATGCCTTTGGGTAGGTGTCCAATGATCTGCCACAATACTTAACCTTCGTTATCGCCTAGGACAGCCTGGGCAACTTGGCCTGCAATTTCGCTGATTTCATACTCGCCGGTACTTAGCGCCAGTTTGTCAGCGAGGGAAGGGCTGTATGCTCAAATTTCATCGCCAGTTATCTCGTGCCAGATGGGCAGCATTGTCTGTTCACCTGCGACTGTCCGTGTAGCTAGACCGTCGAGTTCATGGTTAGCCCATCCCTTTCTTAAGGAAAGAAGTCGAGAGAACTACACCTCTGCTGTGAAAGACTTGAACCGTGAAGCCTCTTACAGGCCAAAGGCCTAGCAAGTTAGCTGCAGGACGGCGACATTCTGTGTGGTGTTTGCCAGATGGAACGGTCGAAGCGGTCGGTCATGACGGGGCGGGCGAGTGCCACGTTGCTTTTTGGAATGAGATCATTGGTGTCGCTGCGGGCAATGTGCATACCTCCACTAACACTGGGAAGTCACACACGGTCGGACTCCAAGTTGACGGGAGAGTGATAGCGACAGGTTGGAACGCACATGGGCAGTGTGATCTAGGCCAATGGAAAAATATTCAGAGTGTGGCGGCGGGGTGGCGCTACACGCTCGGCGCCCAGCTTGACGGCACTGTGGTGGCAGCGGGTCGTAACAGGGAAGGCCAATGTGATGTGGGTCAATGGCGTGGTGTTGTAGCCGTTTCTTGTGGAGATTGGCACAGCATCGGCCTGACATCCGATGGCCACGCTCTGGGGGCAGGCATGGCTCGTTCCGGGCAGCTCTCAATTTCGAAATGGAGCGACCTGGTAGAGGTATCTGCCGGATATCTACACACCACAGGGCTGACTGCCCAGGGCAAAGTTTTGGCAACGGGTGACAATAAGAGTGGCGCGTGTGATGTAACCGAGTGGCGTGACATCGTTCAAGTCGCAGCCGGCAGTTATCACAGTGTCGGGCTGACTGTCACAGGGCGAGTAGTAGCTTCTGGTTCGAACCAGCATGGTCAGTGCGACACGGGGTCCTGGACTGAAGTGGTGGGTGTGGCCGCTGGGTCACATCACACGTTAGGTCTGCGCGCAGACGGGATAGTGCTCGCCACTGGGAGCAACGAGTCTAACCAGTGTGACACGCGTGCTCTACCCATAGTCAGATAAGTAAGATCTGGGTCGAGCGGTGCCCCAACAAGGTGGGGGCTCTTTGTCCATTTTCCTTACATATTCTTGTATACCGCATGGCAAGGTAGATCCATGAGAGTAGAACGAGTTGTCCCGAACCTGACGGTGGCAGATCTTGCCCAGTCCGTAGAAGAGAATCGGAGCATGCTGGGCCTTGAGGTTTTGATGGACCACGGATGGATCGTCACTCTTGGCGACAGTGAAGGACATCAGCTCAGTTTTATGACCGCCGATGCCACAGCGTCGGTAAACCCCGATGTTTCGGTGTTTGTCGACGACGTGCGCGAGGCTCTAGAGCGGGTCGAGGTGGCTGGGGTGGAGATCGTCTACCCGTTGACCGAAGAGCCATGGGGAGTCACAAGGTTCTTCTACCTAGATAACCAGGGGCACGTGATCAACGTTGGAATGCACACGGAGTAAATATGCAGAAGCGATATTTTGGGGCACAACTTCTTGACGTTCTTGACAGCCTGAACTGGAGCTAGTTGGTGGTGTCGAGGTTGTAGTAGGCGGCAAACGGGTCCCAGGACGGGTCGGTATGGACTTCGAGTTCGGCAAGTCGTGCCGCCGTATCGGCGACCTCGATACCACAGGTGTCAGCAATCAGAGCGTGGGTCATGTCCATTCCCGCCGAAACGCCGGAAGAGGTCCACCGGCTGCGGTCGTGTACCCACCGGGCTACCGGGGTCCATTCGACGGAAGGTCGGACGGAGCGCACCCAATGGAAGGCCTTCTTGTTCGAGGTGGCTCGGTACCCGTCGAGGAGTCCTGCAGCGGCGAGGATCGCAGAACCGGTACACACCGATGCCAAGAGCGGGGACCGCACGCATAGCGCGCGAAGTGACGACAGAAAATCGCCGTCACGAACGAGCGATCGTGTTCCGGCGCCGCCGGGCACGAGCACGACATCGGGGGCCGGGGCGTCGGCGAGGGTGCATTTTGCGATAAGTTCGACGTTCTGACTTGAGGCCACAGGGCCTATCTGGGGGGCGACGAAGTGGATGTCGATACCGGGAGCAAGAGAGAATAGTTCCACAGGCCCGGCGACATCGAGAAGCTCGAACTGGTTGAACAGAACAATGCAGATAGTCCATCGTGAGCGACTCATGCCTGGTGAGGCTACAGCGCGGAGTTGAGGACGGCAAGCTGATTCTGCCCTCTAGAAGTGGGGTCGGTTTGCAGGCGAGCGTGTTGTCTGTGCTGGACTACTACGCCATTGTCACCACATTTGGCATTGCTCCTCAGGTGCGCGTGATTCCTTCTGAAGGAGCGCTGTCAATTACGAAGCGTTCCATGATCGATGTGTTAGGCGATGGGGATCGTTGTTACTTCATCGCTTGCCTGGTTTTGCGCCGAGTGGGGTTGCTGTGCGGTCAGGTGACTGGCTGCAGGTCAGGTCAAAACGTCACTTATCCATGTAGCAGCCCCTTGCGATAGGCCGGTCGGCTTGTGTGCGTTGGGGACATCTGATCTTGGTCGCCACTGTGAGGGGCTGATGTGCGGTAGGCGAGAAGTAATTAGTGTTGACCACATGCTCGAAGAAATTAAAGTTCTAGCGTTCGACACCTTCGGCACGGTGACGGACTGGCACACCGGTGTCAGCCGCACTCTAAGTGAGATCTTTCCGGAGATCGATTCGTCGATGCTCGCCAATCAGTGGCGTGCCGCCTACAGTCCAGCGCTCGCGGAGGTGGAAAGTGGGTCTCGCCCGTGGACGCTGCTGGACGACCTGCACCGCGAGACTCTGGACACCCTTGTCAGGCAACACGGGTGCAATCCATCCGGTGAACAGCTCGACGTTGCGGTTCAGGCGTGGCATGTGCTCCCTGGCTGGCCGGATTCGGTCCCCGCACTAACACGGATGAAGTCCGGTTACGTGATCTCCACCATGAGTAACGGAAACGTGGCAATGCTGACACACATGGCGAAGAATGCTGGGTTCCCTTGGGATGTTGTCGCGGGCGCTGACCTGTGGCGCCATTACAAGCCTGCCCGCGAGACTTACCTAGGCCTTGCCGAGCTGCTTCAGGTTGAACCTCACGAAATGTTGATGGTGGCCACACATGCCAGTGACCTGGATGCAGCCCGGTCTTTCGGTCTGCATACCGCCTATGTCGAACGGCCTAGCGAATACGGCCCACAGTCCAAGCATGAGGCCATCAACTCGCAGGATTTGTTCCACGCTCGGGATCTGAATGACCTTGCGACACAGCTTGGATGTTGAGGCTGACGGTGCCGTGATCGAGCATGGTTTCGATACCGGCCGGCGAAATCGAGTTTCAGTCTGGTTGTATCGTCTCGAGACGGCGCTGACCAGTGGGATTACTCTTGCCCTGAGTGTATTTTTAGAGTACACCCCAGCCGAACACTTTGTGAATGACAAGAGTTCCTGTTTGTGAATGTGATCGCTATGTGGCCTGCTTTTTTGATCACTATGTGTCGTACTGACCTGGTCAGTGGCCGAGTACCAGGGTGCTGGCGGCAGCTTCAATCACATCGTCGGTGATGGTCTCCAACTCGTTGATCTTCAACACTCGCTTGATCTGTGGGAACAATCGCTCCACCACACGGAAATTGCCGCGGGTCAGCCGCTCGATCGCGGCGATGGCCTGCGCATCCGTGAAATCCTCCGGGTTCAATTCTCTACCCAGGCGCCTCCAGTGCCGGTTCAGCACGAACAGCAGCTCGTCTTTGCCCAGGGCACGGTAGCGATGCGAGAACCCCAGCCGGCTGAACAACTGAGGGTAGTGCCGGAAGCGCTGGTCAATACCGGGCATGCCGATGAACATGATCGCCACACCGTCACGATCGTGGATGTCGCGCAGCATCTCCAGGGCGGTGGGAGGCAGACGTTCTGCCTCATCAATAATGATCAGTTGGGTGAGCTTCTCGCCACTGGATCTGCGCATGTGGAGCCTGTCCCGCTGTCCGGTGGCCATCAGATGCTCCATGATGCAGACGTCGAGTTTGCCCCGGTAAAATTCGATGTCACGGATCAACGTCCGGTACTTCGGTTGCACCTCAGGGGTGTAGAACACGGTGCGCGCCCGATGAGCCGTCGCGTAGATGGCCAGGTCAGATTCACTGCGTGGACCCCAGTCGTCAATGAACGAGCCCAGAGCATCCCAGTGGGCATAGCGTCTGGCGGACTGTGTTTTGCCGACTCCTGCATCACCGTGGCAGATGCCGATGGTGGCGTCTTTGCGGATCGCGTTGGCGAACTCGACGAAGCGGCGGTGCTCTTTGGTGACGATGAAGTCGCGGTTCATGGTGACAGGTCCTCTTCATAGGTCCGCAGGCGAGACGTACGACCACGCGGCCGTGGCGCTTCGGCGCTCACATCGGGGTTCACAGGGGCAAGGTCTGATGGGCGTGGCTCGTGGATGGGGATGCGCTCGTTGATCCCGGCACGTAGTTGACGCCGTCGGCGTCGACGAGCGGCCTGGATATCGGCCAGGCTGTAGCGCTGGTTGGGGTGGTCTTCATCGACAGCGACGCACAGCAACGTGTCGTGGTCGTAGACCCGGATCTCGGAGAGATCCCGCGGGTCGTAGCGGATGGTGACGTCATGGCCGACAAAAGGTGCCAGGGTCGGGCTGATGTAGCGCTGGCCTTGGAAGTGGATGCCGTCTCGCTGGACTCGGCGGTGGGTGGAGACCCGCAGCAGGAGTCCGTCGAGTTCTTCAAGGTTCTCCGGCATTCTGGGGATCCACCCCTGCCCGATCCACGCGGCTTTCGGGCTGGTGTTGATTGAAGAATGCGTGCGCTGGTTGTAGCTGCTGATGAACTCGCCGACGGCGGTATCCAGGCTCGTCAGGTCTAGTACGGGGTGTGGGTTGCGGACGCCGGGGGCGAGGTGGCCGGGCAGGGTGGTGAGAAGTTCGGTGTTGACGGTGCTGAAGAACCGCTCGATCTTGCCGCGGCCCTGCGGACGGGCGATGGTCGAGTGGATGATCCGGATCTTCAGTGCTGTCGTGGTGTACGTGATATGGCCACTGGTGAAGTCGGAGCCGTGATCGACGTAGAGGACGTCGGGAATACCGCACATCGCCCAGGTGGGGTCTGTTTTTCGCCAGATCGCCTGGCGTAGTGCCAGGGCGGTGTTCATTGCCGAGGGTGCGGTGGTGGTGACCATGTAGCCGCACACTGCCCGGGAGTAGTCGTCGATGATGATGGTGAGCCAGGGGCGAGTCGGGGTGCCGTCCGGGTTCTGGATGAGGATGTCGAGTTGGGTGTGATCGGCCTGCCAGATGGCGTTGGGGTGTTCAGCCCGGTGCCGGTAGACCAGTTCGTGTCGATCTCGGTAGGACGTCGGGCCCTCCAATGCGAGGGTGACCATCGCCGGGTCAAGGGCTTGGATGATGCTGCGCACGGTGGCGTAGCTGGGTGGTTTCAGCGATAGTTGTTGTGCTCGACAGCTCACGAGGCGATGCAGGGCGGCGATCGATGGGCGTGGCTTGGTGAGACCAAGGTGTTCGATGTAGGCGACGAGTTCCGCGGATATGCGATGGGCTCCGGCGTCGGATCGTGTGGTGTTGCGTAGCCCGCGGATTCCGTCGGCGCGGTATCGGGCTACCCACCGGGATAGGGTTCGGGTGCTGATGTCGGTGGCCTGTGCCAGGTCGGTCAGGGTGATGTCGTCTTCGATGTGGAGCCGGAGGATCTCCCAGCGTTGCATCTCGTCCATCACCGTCACCTCACGCGCTGGTCATTGTGTCCGTGTCAGGCGGGCAGTGCTGACTGTCGTCGTTTGGCGCCCTGCAGATGGCGGTACAGTGTCGCCCGTGACCAGCCGACCATGCTCGCGGCGTCTTCGGCACTGCGGCCTTTGGCTCGTTCCTCGGCGACGATGGCGAGTTTGCGGTCGACCACCTCTGGATCCACAGGTGGTCGGCCGAAGCGGGTGCCGTTGGACTTTGCTGCGGCGATGCCGGCGTTGACGCGTTCGGTGATCAGTTCTCGTTCGTACTCAGCCAGGGTGCCCAGCATGCCGAGCATCAACCGGCCCGAGGAGGTCTCCGGGTCGATGCCGTCGGAGACGGACTTGATTTTCACGTCTCGTTCGCGTAACAGGTTCACCGTGTTGAGTACATCGAGTAGGGACCGGCCCAGCCGGTCGATGCGCCACACCACCACCGTGTCACCGGGTTGAGCGTAGGCGAGGAGCTTCTTCATCCCCGGACGCTCAGTAGCGTTTTTCGCCCCGGAGGTGACATCGCTGAAGACATCACGGTCCTGAACCCCGGCGGTGACCAAGGCGTCGTGTTGAAGAGTCGGATCCTGACCGACGGTGGACACCCGGGTGTAGCCCAACAGTCTCATGACCACCATCATGCCTCACCAAACCCCAGATTGGAAGAAGGTGGAACACATTACGGTGAGACAGGTATACGAGACAGTTTTCGGGTCGATTCTCGCAGGAGCGCCCTGTTTCAGTGCGTTCGCCGTAGATGTCTTGTAAACCTTTAGCTAAATGAGACATGATGAGCGATGCGTCAAAGGGTGCCGTCGTCGCACAATTTCGGGCGCTGAGAACGTCTCGAAAAGTTGCCTCATCGCGCTCTGCCTCACGGGGTCGCGCGACAGGAGTTTGTGAGGCATGCTGATCGGGTGAGGCTTCTCGGGTACACGCGCGTGAGCACCGTCAGTCAGGACGCGCGCCTGCAACTCGACGCCCTGGGCGCGACGGGTGTTGAGGCGAGGGACGTCTTCTCAGACGTGACCTCGGGCAGCCGTGCCGCGGTGCAGCGGCCAGGGATGAAGAGACTTCTGGAGTACGCGGAGCCCGGCGACACGGTGGTCGTCTGGCGCATCGACCGACTCGGGCGCTCCCTCATCGACGTGCTGAACACGGTGAACCTGCTGCGCGAGAAGGACGTGAAGGTTCGATCGATTTCGGATGGCATCGACCCCGAGACCTCGTCCGGGCGGATGATGCTGGGCATGCTCGCGACGCTGGCGGAGTACGAGCGTGAACTGATCACCGAGCGAGTCAACGCCGGCATCGCCGCGGCGAAGCAGGCTGGCACGCGCTTCGGCCGGCCACCCGTGGATCCGGGCGTCGTGAAGGAGAAGCTTGCGATCGTGCGAGACGCGCGCGCGAAGGGACGCACCGCCGAAGACGCAGCCCGACTGGTCGGATGGTCCAGAGCGACGCTCTACCGTCATCAGCACGCCACCGGCACCCCGGCAGCGGTCGGCGACTAGATGTGCCATGGACGCGCTGGCCCGGTGGCGGATCCTGCGTCTCCATGTCGAGGATGACATTCCCCTGGCCACGCTGGTCAGGGAGACCGGAATCGGTCTGCGCACCCTTCAACGCTGGAACCATGACTACGCGGTGGCGGGGATCGACGGGCTGAAACCGAGCGCGCGAGCGGACGCGGGGACCCGGCGCACCGACCCAGACCTGGTCGCGTTCGTTGAGCAGCTCGGACTCACCAAACCGCGTCCCGGGATGGCGGCCTTGCACCGGCTCGCCATGGCCGAGGCCGACCGCATCGGGTGCGCCCGTCCAAGCTATTCGACGGTCCGGTCGATCCTGCACCGCCTTGACCCGGCACTCGTGACCCTCGCGCTGGACGGCCCAGCCGCGTACCGGGACCGACACGAGCTAGTGTTCCGCCGCCGAGCCGAGCGACCGAATGCGATCTGGCAGGCCGATCACACCGAACTCGACATCCTCATCGTCGGCGCCGATGGGAAGCCGGAACGCCCCTGGCTAACGGTCGTGATCGACGACTACTCGCGCGCGATCTGCGGGTACACCGTGTTCACAGGGGCGCCCTCGGCGATCAACACGGCGCTCGCATTGCGGCAGGCGATCTGGCGCAAGACCAACCCGGCTTGGGCGATGTGCGGTCTCCCCGACGTGCTCCACGTCGACCACGGCAGCGACTTCACCAGCAGGCATCTGGAGTACACGGCGGTGGCGTTGAAGATCCGGCTGATCTACTCGACAGTCGGCCGGCCGCAAGGTCGCGGGAAGATCGAGCGATTCTTCGGCACCGTGAACACCGAACTTCTCACGACCCTCCCCGGCCACCTCACCCCTCGGGCACGAGCCCCGAAGCCGCAGCTCAGCCTCGCGGACCTCGATCAGGCCATCGGCCGGTTCGTCACCGAGTACAACGAGCGCCCCCACAGCGAGATCGGCGCCAGCCCGAAGGAGGCCTGGATCGGTGACGGCTGGTTGCCGCGGATGCCCGACAGCCTCGACCAGCTCGACGGGCTGCTGCTGACCCTGCCGAAGAACCGCGTCGTCCAACGCGATGGCATCCACTTCCAAGGCCAGCGGTACCTCTCACCCACACTCGCGCCGTTCGTCGGACGCAGCGTGACAATCAGGTACGACCCGCGCGACGTGTCCGAGATCCGCGTCTACGACCACGACACGCACATCTGCATCGCGATCGACGAAGCACACCCCAACCAGCGACTCTCCCTGCGCGACATCGAGACCGCCCGACGCGCCCGCCGTCGGCGGCTGCGTCAACAGATCAACGAACGCATCCCCCAGACAGCCGTCCGTGACGAGCCGCGAACCGAGCCGCGGACACCACGCCAGGTGAGACTACGCACCTACGAAGAGGACGAGCCATGAGCCGCGACTTCATCGTCACGAAAGAACACCGCCGCTTCATCGAATTCGCCAACGCCGTCCGCAAGGAACGCACGATCGGCATCTGCCACGGCGATGCCGGCGTCGGCAAGACGCAATCCGGCCGCCGATACGCCCACTGGGACACCCTGGAACCCTTCATCACCGAGTGGGGACCGCGGAGCGAGACCGACACAGAGCATTACGCCACCGCGAACCGATCCCGGACCCTGTTCTACACGCCACCGGTCCTCCCCAAGCCGGCGCAGCTCGTCCATGAGATCGACCACCTGCAGACCAGGCTGGGCATCTGCATCGATGAGCACCTGCGCGCCACCGGCAAAGTTACGGGGACTCACGGCCGCTACAACATGGGCAAGCGGGTCGAGCTGCTCATCATCGACGAGGCCGAACGCCTCACGCCCACGGCCCTGGAAGTCCTCCGAGACCGGCACGACCGTGAGCACACCGCGATCATCCTGATCGGCATGCCCGGCATCGACCAACGATTCCGGCACTACCCCCAGCTCTACAGCCGCCTCGGGTTCTCCCACCGCTACCGCAACCTCGGCCGCGACGAACTCCTCTTCGTCCTCGAACGTCGCTGGAAGCGACTGGGCCGCACCCTCGACCCCGACGACTTCACCGACGCGCAAGCCATCGCCGCGATCGAACGCATCACTCGCGGCAACTTCCGCCTCCTCGAACGCCTCTTCCCCCAAATCGCACGAGTGCTCAAGATCAACGAACTCGAGACCATCACCGACGACGTCGTCGAAGCCGCCGCCAGCGTCCTCGTCATCGGATAGCCACCGCCAAACAACAACGCAAGAACACCGCCAAAGAGCGTCAACATTCACACCTGGTCGTCGACGTCGACGAGGCCGCCGAAAACGATCGTTTACGGCTGAGCCCGCAGCTAAGTTGACTTACCATACGTATGGTAGGTATATTTGAAATGTGCCAACCAAAATCGAACTTCTCGATCACGCAGTTGAAGTCCTTCGCCGCGGCGATGCCCTCGCCCTCGATGCAGTCGCTCGCGAGGCGGGGTTGACGAAGCCCGGGGTGGTCCACCATTTCGGCACGAAAGAAGTTCTCACTGTCGCAGTCGTGAACCGCATCATCGACCGCTGGGAAGCGGATCTGCATACTCGGGCCTCGACGGATGCCGAGCCGATCGACAAGCTGCGCGCGTACGTCGACTACGCACTCAATGGCGACTTCGACTCCAGCGATCTCGCCCTGCTCGCGGACGTGAACCTGCGGGAGCGGTTGTCTGCTCTGTGGGCGGAACGCCTCACCCCGTGGCTCGGCAGCGACATCGACACTGACCCGGCGAGCCGCGCATCACTTCGAGCCGCCCGCCTGCTGGCCGACGGCGCATGGTTCAACGCTGCTCTCGGCATCCCCACCGTCCGCGACGACGAACGATCCGTCCTGCGCGCGATCGCCCTGCAACTCGTGAATGAAGGAGACCCCCAGTGACCAACAAAGCCAAAGGCTGGCTGTTCCTCATCGGCGCGATCGCCGCAGAGGTCACCGGCTCACTATCCCTCAAGGGGGCGCTCGACGCACCCGCCCTCTATGCACTCGTCGCAGCCGGCTACATCGGCGCCTTCGTGTTCCTCAGCCTCGTGCTGCGCACCGGCATGGCCCTCGGCGTCGCATACGGCATCTGGGGAGCCTCCGGGGTCGCACTCACGGCGCTCCTCTCCCTCATCATCTTCGGCGAACCGCTCACGCTCTTGATGGGCATCGGCATCGTCGTCGTCATCGCCGGAGTGCTCTGCGTCGAACTCGGCGCACAGGCCGGTCACAAGAAGAAGGCAGAGGTCGCGTGATGGTCTGGCTGTTCCTCATCGGCGCAATCATCTTCGAGGTCGTCGGCACGCTCTCCCTGCGTATGGCCGTCGACAAGAAGCGCTGGTACGTCGGCGTGGCGGTGGGCTACGTCCTCGCATTCACCATGCTCAGCCTCGCCCTCGCCGGCGGCATGGCGCTCGGCGTCGCCTACGGCATCTGGGCCGCATCCGGCGTCGCACTCACCGCCATCCTCAGCAAGTTCCTCTTCAAAGAGCCCTTCACCTGGCTGATGGGCCTCGGCATCGTCCTCATCGTCGGTGGCGTTCTCTGCATTGAACTCGGAGCCGTCCACTAACCCGGCGATCGTTTACAGCGGGGCTACCAAACGTCGGTCGGGTCAGAGATTCGCTGACATGCTCCCTGCCATACCCAGCACCGCAGCTTGTCGCCGTCGATCGTCACCTGGACGCCCACGGCGTCGGCCGTCCAACGTTTCACCTGGACGACGCACCGGACGTTCGTATCCCCGAACTGGAGCCAGGCGTGACCCCATATCGTCATCTGCTCGGGAACGATGGTGAGCGGCTGCGCATGCAATCGAAGCTGGAGGGAATCGAGGGTGCGCAGCGGCCCGCGCTTGCGCGCCTCGCGCAGCTCTCGCTCTTCGCCCCTCTGCGCCGGCAGATGCGGGTAGCGCTTGTTCGTTCCCACTGTGACATCGTTACGGGAACATCAGACGTCGAGCGTGGCTACTTCGCCTCGGGCGTCCCGCAGTTGGGGCATAGGAGGTAGCCGCCGTCCTCGTCGACGAACTCGAACACGTCGCGGCACCGCGCGCAGTTGATCTTGCCCTGGTGCATTCGCCATGCGTCGACGTAAAACCATGTTCCGTCAATGCCCGGGTAATGGCTCAGCTCGCTGTTGGTGGGACGCCGTGCGGGGAGTCCCGTGTTGTGACCGACAACGGTCGCGCCGGACCTGCGGTAGAAGTCCGCGCTATTATTCCGGTCGTCCACGAACCCGTCGAGGTAGCGGCCACCATGAGGAAGAGCCCAGTACGCGGCCTCTGAAAGCAGCTCTCGGCCGATACCGGACCCGCGGGCCTCAGGCAGCACGAAGAGGGCGGCGAGGATTCGGTGTGTTGTTGCGAACTGCCGCGCGGCGTCGGGCTCTTTCGATATCAGCTCGTCGGACACGAACGGCTCGACCACGGCGCCGCCCAGCATCATCCCCCGGTCATCACTCGCACCGATGATGATGCTCGGCTCAGGGTGGGTGTCGTCTCCGAAGATCCTCCGGAGCTGCGCCGCTCTTCGCCGGTCGTCGGCCGCCACCATATGCGGGGGCGCATAGCCGATGATGAGCTGCGCCGCGACGGTCTGCACAATCTGCCTGGCCTGCGGGGTGTCAATCCGTCCTACGCCCATCTGTCCTACTCGCTCTCTACCTGCACGGTTGTCTCTGGCGACACATGGCTGAATGTGCCAGCCGGGGCCTCAAGAATCGCGTCTACGACACCCGGGGACGCCTCACGGGGGCATGGGTCCGTCGAACACGGCTGGAGCGTCACAACGCCCGTCACGCGCCCGTCGCGGATCCACACGACGTCGAGCGGCACACGGGTGTCCTGCATCCACACCTCCGTGCGCTGTGCGTGCTCGAGCGGGAACCACATGCCGGTGCCCTCCGGCACGCTGTCGCGCCCGCTGAGCCCTTGGCGCTGCGCCTCGGTGCTGGTTGCTTGCTCGGCGGTGACCGTCACCCCGTCGATGGTCACGCGCAGCTCGTCGACGCCCGCTGAGCATCCGGCGAGTATCGCTGTGAGAACGGCGGCCGCCGCCGCCGCTCTGAACGTACGGTGCACGGAACTATGCCGCTTGGAAGGTGACCACTCCGCCGGACAGGACGAAGATCAGGCCCGCAGCGATGAAGCCAACGATGCCAATGACGAGGCTTCCCGTCTTGGGTTCCATAACGCTTCTCGTGGCGAAGGAGTAGATGACAAGGATCACGGACGCGACGGCAGCCACGATCGCAACCCACTGGATGATGTTGTTCAGGTTCTCAAACATTGCGGTTCGCTTTCGTCATTCCAGCGGCCGGCCCACGGGGCCGGTGCCGGGGGGCATCAGCTCGAAGTGCTTGCCCCCGTTGAATTCACGCTCCAGGTCCTCGACGAGGCCCATGACGCCGTGCAGCTGCATGTCGGTCATGTTCCGCCAGCGGTACTTATCCCGACCAGCGAAGTACGCGGCGCGGATGCGGCCGCTCTGGTCGCTGTCCGCGTAGTAGGTCATCTTCGGGCGGGTGAGCTTGCTCGCTCCCTCTCCCCCGCTCGGCGTCGATGCTGCCGGCGCTTCCGCAGCCGGGGTCGGTGTCGGCTGCGCTGCCGGCACTGCCTGGGTGTTGACGGGCGTCTGCCCGCTGAGCGCGGACGTGCGGCGTTCGCTTCGCTTCGTGGCCATGTTCTTAGTTCCTTCCGGTGAGCTGGTTGAGGTATCCGTCGTAGATCGCTGCGAGCTCGCGCCAGTCCGGGCCACCCTCGTCGAGCCCGAGCCCTTCCTCAGTCGCATCCGAGATTGACTGCCGCTTTGGAACAGGCGGGGTGAGCAGCGAGAGGCCGCGCGCCTCGGCGGCCGCCTCGATTTCGCTCGCCCAGTGGCCGCCTCCGACCGTGCGGGACTCGTGCTGGTTGAGAACGACGCCGCCAACGCGCAGCCGGGGGTTGTAGCTGTTCTGCACCTGCGTGATGGTGTCGAGAAGCTTGGCGAGCCCGTTCGCGCTCCAGAGCTTCGTCTGCGTAACCTCGACCAGCTCGTCATCAACGCGCTCGCGGCCTGGATGTTCCACAGGTAGAGCCGTGCCGCCTCGACGACGTCTCCCGTGGCCTGCCTGTAGGTCTGGAATCGGGCGGTCGGGATGGCGTGCTCGATCTGCCTGGCGGCACAATATGTCAGCCTGGGCACTGGATACTTGCCTTTCGTTCGGGGGAGCGGTACTGTTTAGCCCATATAGCGGGACAGTACCCGCAGTTACAGGACACCGGCGCTGAGATTAGATCTCAGGGCCGGTTCCTTTTTTGCTTGGCCACAGGGCGGCCACACGAGCATCGAGCTACACGCCCAGGCGACTACCCGTCGTCTACCTTCGTAGCTGGGGTCTGCTCGGGGGAATGCAGTCGACTACCAGGCACTTTGCTCATTGGAGGGCCACGCGCTGTCCCGATGTCTCACCCCGTAGCAACATCGCTCTGATGTGGGTCGGTTCGCAGCATGATTCCTGAGATGCACTGTCCTTAGCCTGCAGAACATGCGCCAGGCGGAGCAACTGCACGCCGAACGTAAACGAAATCGCCGAGTCAGCGGTTCGATTGCTGTGCGATGTCGGGTTTCGCTCTGCCATCTGCTGCTCCCACGGTGCAGGGTACGCGAGGTCGAGCGCATCGCCCTCGATGACGACGTGCTTGACTCCGCGTGCAGACAGGAGGTCATGAAGGGCGAAGGCCACGGTTGATTTTCCTACACCGGATCGCCCGCCGATCAGAAGCATATGCGTGCTGTTCATGGCCTCATGATGACATGTCCCGATGTCGGAGGGCTATCAGCGGCTTGCCCACCGTCGAGGCGCTGATCAACGGTTTCGCCGCCTAGTGATGTCATGACCTTCTCGTGTGTGTGGCAGTAGGCCACTTCGAGTGAGGCAGCGGGTATCGAAAGGTAAACTGCCCGCATGCAGCAGACTCAGCCACACGTCATATGGATCAACGGTGCGTTCGGTTCGGGCAAGACGACGGCAGCGAAGTTGTTGGCACGAAAAGTTCCCGGTGTGGTGATCGTTGACCCTGAAGAGGTCGGGGCTCTTCTAAGGCCTGTTCTTCAGCCGGTGGTGCCCGTCCACGACTTCCAGGAATGGCCCGCATGGAGAAAGCTTGTGGCTACCACGCTCAACGCTGTCCTCCGGGAGTTGCCGGAGGGCAGCCCCGTGACCATCGTTGTTCCCCAGACTGTGATGGTGGAGGACTACTGGTCGGAGATTACGTCCGACCTTGATCCATCGGTCCGACTCACGCCTGTGGTACTGAACATCGATCCAGTAGAACACCGACGCCGCGCAGAAGAGGACACTGAAGAGTCTGGTGCTCTGCGATGGAGGCTGAACAAATTCCCAGTCTTTCAACAGGCAGCATGGCTCCGACGTGCGTTTACCAACATCGACGTTTCCTCGTTGACCCAGGAGCAGACGGTCGCAGCTATCAGGGCGGTGGCGTTCCCTCCCGACCCTGAAGCTGTGTGAGGGGCAGGTCACGATCGGATACAAAACCTTATGTCCCTCTGTGTAACGTGACCCGGTTTGAGACGACAGCTTTAGGTGCGGAGTTGGGCCCTGCACGCCACAGAGCGACCACAGAATCACGCCATATATCGATCACATTCACAGTTCCTGTTCGCTAGGGTTGGTTCCATGACTAACGGAACAGAACCGTCACTACCTCTAGAGATCACTGAACAGCTAGGCGCGATCTCGGGTCAGAAGGTGGGCTATGCCCGGGTGAGTTCGAAAGATCAGAATCTTGAGCGCCAGATTGAACAACTCAAGGCAGAGAAAGTCTTTACCTACTACACCGATAAGGCCAGCGGCGGATCGCGTGAGCGTCCTGGTCTTGATGAGGCGATGCGGTATGTCCGCGCGGGGGATCAGCTTGTGGTCACATCGATGGATCGGTGCGCGCGTTCACTGACGGATCTGTACGCCATTGTTGACGAGTTGGTCAGCAAAGGCGTGTCGGTGAAGTTCCTCAAGGAGGGGCAGACCTACTCAAAAGACTCCACTCCGATCGCCAAGCTGATGCTGGGGCTGCTCGGTTCGGTGGCTGAGTTTGAACGCTCTATCATCCGAGAGCGCCAAGCAGAAGGAATTGCCCGTGCAAAAGAACGCGGCGTGTACAAGGGGCGCGCTCGCGCGCTTACCGACGAGCAAGTGGTTCAGGCGCGCGAGTGGGTGGATGCTGGTGTACCGAAAGCGGAGGTTGCTCGGCGTCTTGGGGTGGGGCGCACTACGTTGTATGAGTACATTAAAGTCGGGCATTCAACAAAGGCATGATGAGGTTGAGGTTCTCTTCTATAAGAGCGGGTCAGAATTGAAGTGCAGCTAGTCAGGATTCGGCCTCGTTCAAGTACCGGTAGACCGACGTACGGTGCAGCCCGAAGAACCGGCCGAGCTCCGCGGTCGACACGCGTCCATGCCCGATCTTCACCCCGCCAGTGTTGCATATACCCCTAATTTGCGCTCGCTCTTTGCGCTACACGTAGATGCAACGGCGGCACGCAGGGGTGGTACGGTCTCCGAGACGCATTGCCGGTGTCGCGTTAGGGGATCGTCAAATGCGACACCCACTAAACGTCGATGGATTCTGAACCCGATACGATTCTGTTCGTGGCGTTAGACAAGTTCCCCGACCCGATGGCCGAGTCCATCGGTCAGTTTCAAGTCGTTGACTCGGGTGGCGAGTTTCACAGCCCTCAGCGGACCGGCGTACTGCGGTTTAGTGGGAACCGCGCCAGCCTTGAGGTGAGCCCCGGATTTACTCCGTCGGTGAAGTGGACTGAACAGCCAAACGGAGGCTGGGTCGGGAGCCCTAACGATTCGGAGCCGGCACGCTTCTCAGTTCTAGGTTCGCTGGCGGTGAACCCGAGTGCGGTGACCCTTTGGGGTGTGCGCACGACCCACCGGCGCTCCTTGGGCTTCGCGATGCCTGACGAGGAGGCTCCGGGCAACCATGAGATGCGAACAGATTGGTGTCTTGTCGGCGACCACATCCCCAACGAAGCTCAGCGGTTCAGTGAGATCCAGGCGGAGGTCACGAACCTCCACGACTGGGCCGGGATTCCGACGACGAAGCACATCATTCCCGCGAAGGGGCGCGGCCCGCGCGAATTTTCTGTTGAGCTCCCCGACGCGCCGCAAGCATCCCTAATCAGACCGTCGGGGCAGGTCCGCTTGGAACCGTCGGCGACGATCTCGCCACCGGACTTCGACGGCTTTAAAGTCACGACGAACACCGCCGCGGTGTTCAATATTGACGGCGGTCTGGTCCTAACCGACGCCCTTTCTCAGGTCGCGACACCGATCGCGAGTTTGATGACGCTGCTGTCTGGAGCTGAAAGCTCAGTACGAAGGCTTGGGTTAGCTGAGGAGGACGTTCGTGTGAACGTGCTGGGGCTTCAGGTCCATTCGGAGGCGCCAAGAAGTTCTGGTGAGCTCTTTTTGTATCGCAGCGACGTCGGTGATGAGTTCCTACCTCGCTGGTTGAACCTGGCGCCGCGGGTTTCTCCAGTCCCTCAGATCCTCGCTGCTGCGTGGAGCGGTGAGTTCGCCACCATTGAGACTGAGGCGCTCACGCTTGCGACCGCCGCTGAAATGCTTCACCGTCGTCTTCACCCGAATGCGAAGCGCTTCGACGAGGAGCAAGTCGGGCAAGCGGTTGAAGCGCTGCGTAACTCGGAGGTTGGGGAACCGGTCAAGACGAGCTTGGAAGACGCGTTAAAGACATGGTGGGCCGACAAGTCGTACCCCCAGCGGCTCAACGAAATCGCTGAGCCCGTTGCCGAGGCAGTGCCGTCCGCCGTTGGGGAAATCGGCCGGTGGAAAAAGGCTGTGCATGCCCAACGTGTTGCTGGCGCCCACGGTCTGGGTGAGGAGGAATCTGGGCATGCCGCAGACATCCTTGGTGTCCATGCACTCAACCAGTCGCTGCGGTGGGTTCTGACGTTCAGGCTCCTTCTCGAGGCTGGCGTTGCGCCAGAGCAGCTTACCGCTGCAGCGCAGCGCAGCGAGCGATATGAGACCGCGGTACGAAGGTGGAACGACCGGCTGCCGCGCATTTTCGGCTGATTCTTACCGGCCATGGAATCGATTCGCACACTGCAACGCGTCTGCCGTGCTCGGCGCAGCGGAAAGGCAGGGGCGAGTTCTGGATTCCCTGCAGCTCGGAACCGACTACTTGTCATAACGTCTGGATATCGGACATGGGCTAACTTTCGGCGCCGAAAGCGTGCCGACTCTTGCTGCTGTGGCGGCGGGACCCCTGTCGTTTTGACGAAAAAGCAGGGAGAAAAGTCGGTCACACCGATTGCAGATCAATCTGCAGTGTTTCGTTGTGACGAAATGGGTAGGCTTGTTGACTATGGCTGACACTCGTTTAACTACCGCGTTGGAGTGCGTGGAATGTGGTGCTGCGTTGTCGTATCGCGGCACGGGCAGGCGTCCGCGCTATTGCAGCCAGACGTGCCGCAACCGAGCCTATGAAACGCGTCGCGCAGCACGCACAGGAGCGGTGGCGACTGAGGTTGTCGAGCGTGTGGTGGAGGTAGAAGCGCGCTTGGATGTGGATGCGGTGGTGCGATGGTTGGAGGGGCATCCGCGTCGCCTCTCGGCAGTATTACGCGGCATGGAGTGGACGCGCGAGCAACAAGATGGGTTGCGCTACGGACTGGAGAACGCGGCCACGGATCAGGTGGTGATCTCCCGGCAGGAGCGTGAGCGCCTGTCCCAGATGCACGTGGTGGATCCGCTGAAAAGATTGGAACTGGCTCGCTTACAACACCGCGTGGAGTCGTTGACTCGCGCTAATGAGAGGCTGACCCGTCAGCTCCAGGAGGCGACGAACCCAGCGACGGTTTCCCCGTTATCCGCCGTGAGTGGCTCGCCACGGGCGGCGGTCGGGGCGGACTATAAGGTCGTGTCGATGAACGGGAAAGACTTCCGTGTGCCCGCCGACTGGACCCGTCAACAAGCCCGCCAGTGGTGCCGGGAACACCCCGAGCAGGGCGTGGCCTCAGGCCGGTAGCGACCCCTTTGTTTCGTACCAACGAAACACATCGGGTAATAATGCAAGAGGTGTGTGGCTTCTGGGCTCGTCAGCGCAGTCGTGCCACGGCGGGGATTTTCGGGGTAGTCGGAACGCACAAGGGTGCGACGTCGTGAGTCGGGATTGTGCGTGCATGTGACAGGTCACGGGTGAGCATCACCGTAGTGTTGAGTGTGTGACTTCTTCGTTTGCTGTAGCCGCCACCGATCGTGGCGATATTCGGAAAAACCTCACCTCGATGGTGTCCCATTGGCGGCCGCGCATTGATGAGTGGAAATCCACCGGCAAGCGCCACACCGAGAAGTCCCACGCTCAACAGTTCTGGTCTGATCTCCTGCGCAGCTTTGGTGTGATCCCTGAGCGCATTGACTTGTTTGAACGCGATGCCGCACGAGCCTCCACGGGCAACACGGGCTACATCGACTTGTTCTGGTCGGGTGTCGTACTCGGTGAGGCGAAATCGCTGGGGCGCGATCTCGATGCCGCGTTTTCTCAAGCCCTGGATTATCTCGCGGGCGGTTCGATTGAACAGCACGAGTGGCCGAATTTGAGCGCTCCATCATTAAGGAGCGTCAGGCCGAGGGGATCGTCCGCGCCACAGCGCGCGGGGTCGACAAGGGTCGGGCGAAAGTGCTTACTGACGCCCAGGTGGCCCAGGCTCGTCAGTGGGTGGCCGATGGAATACCGAAGGCTGAGGTGGCCCGTCGGCTCGGGATCGGGCGGACCACGCTCTACAAATATCTCGGAGGGGACAGTGAGGTGACTGTAAAGGGAGAATCCAGTTAGTCACCGGCTCTGCCTGCCTCTACGCTCGCTCCTGTTCTTAAGGGACTTCGAGGAGTCACCAGTATTCGGGCTCCGACTTTATGAGGGACCCGTTGCACATGTTTTCCTTGTAGTACGCCTGATTGTCTTCCCAGTCGATCACGAGATATCCGCTTCCCCTCCCGAGGCCGCTCGAGAAGTTTTTTTTACGCTCCGTTCGGCGGAAAAATTATCGAAGGCTTCGTAGTTGGGGAAGGAGTCGGAGAAGTCTACGGGGTCAAACCGATTGGTCATTCCAAGGTCTTTTCCTTATGGGGATGGGGTGGCGCTGCCTCTAGTGACCCACACGTCAGCCTCCCAATCGAGGGGGCAGGAGTATTTTCCTTTGGTTTTCACCATTTCTCTCAGGTTCTCCTGATAGGCGATGTACTTCTCTGGGCCGAGTGTTGACCAGGCGGTTAGGCGTTTGATCCCTTCTCTGGAAGCTTCGTTGTAGACGTAGAGGTCCACGGGCACGTGCAGGTAGGGGTAAACCCTCTGCACATCGGGGTGGTCCAGCACGGCCAGGTATTTCAATGTCATGTTCAGCCACTTCTGCGCCTGGCCGTAGTGGAATTTGAAACCAGGCCGGGTGGGATGAATGCGCTGTTCGAACTCCGCGACGGTGTTCTCGCACCAATGCTTGTGTGCCCGATCGAATTCCTCCTGCGAGTCGATGGTGGCGAGATCATCAACGAATATCGTGATGGACTCGTGGGTCTTCTGTTTGAGGATGTCGCGGTCGGGGTGTGTGCCTATGCCCCGCAGCGTGCGCTGCAGATCCGCGTAGGCCTTCCAGGAGGCGCCAATAATGGCTTGTTCACTGGTGACGTCGGCGGTTGCGACTTCTGGGCCGAAGTAGAAGGCGATGAGGTTTCGACGTTGTGTGGTTGTGTCCATGGGGTAAGTCTTCCTGAAATGGGAGCCGCAGGCCAGGGGTGCATGACCTAGGGGAACAGATATCCGCTCGACACGAAGACCAACAATGCAGCGAGCGTTATCCCCCTAGGCAGGAGACATCACCGTCGTGGTTGATCATCCAGCTGTTGTTGAGGCAAACACCTCCGCCTGCTCCAAGACGAGTTCAATCGCTTTCTTCTCAGCATCGGGCGGGTAATCATACTTGGCGAGAATGCGACGAACCTTCGAACGCATCGCAGCAAGCACCGACTCCTTCAAGTTCCAGTCGATCGTTGCCGACTGACGCACCGACTTCACCAGATCACGGGAGATCGCCTTGAGCGTCTCGTCACCGAGCTCCAGCACCGCCGCATCGTTTTGCACAACCGCGTCGTAGAACGCGACCTCGTCCTCGCGCAGACCCAGTTCTTCGTGGCGCTGCTGCGTGTCACGCATCTCCTTGGCGAGCTTTACCAGCTCAGCGATGACCTCAGCGGTCGTCAGGGAACGGTTGGTATACCGGTTGACGGCTTCATCAAGCATCTCGGAGAACTTCCGTCCCTGCACAACGTTTGTCCGCTGCACCGTCTTGATCTGATCGTTTAGCAGTCGGCGCAACAGCCCCATCTGAAGATTCGGCTTGTCCTTCTCTGCCAGCGAGTCCAGGAACTCATCGCTGAGAATCGAGATTTCAGGCGACTCCACTCCAGCAAGTTTGTAGACATCGACCACCTGATCGGCGGCCACGGCCTCGTTGAGCAGCTGACCGAGAGCGGTGTCGATCTCGACGGTTCCAGCACCACCACGTCCAGAATCAGGGTTCTGGATCTTCAGGATCGCCGCCCGCACATCAGTGAACAACCGCACATCGTTCCTGATTGCCGCTGCTTCGTCCCGAGCACCCGCCAGCGCGAATGCCTTGGCCAGAGCGAGTACTTGGTCGTTGAACCTCGATGTTCGATCCGGGTCAGCCATCACGAAGTCCAGGACCTTGGCATACTCGTTCAACCGCTGCGATGCCGGCAGCTCGGGTGAGGCGTCGTAGTCGATGCCGTGCAGCAGGGTTCGCACGATGTCGTGCTTCTCCAGCATGACCTGCACCATCTCATCGATGGGAACACCAGCCTGGTCACGGTCAGACGGTGAGTACTCGGCCAGCGCCGTCTGCAGATTGGCGAACACGCCGATGTAGTCCACGATCAGACCACCGGGCTTGTCACGGAAAGTCCGATTCACACGGGCGATAGCCTGCATGAGACCCGCGCCCTGCATCGTCTTGTCGACATACATCGTGTGCATCGACGGTGCGTCAAAGCCGGTCAGCCACATGTCCCGGACGATGACCAGCTCCAGCGGATCATCAGCGTTCTTGGCCCTGAGCTTGAGGTCCTTACGCACGTCCTTCGAGTGGATGTGAGGCTGAAATTCTGCAGGATCAGCGGCAGAACCGGTCATGACGACCTTGATTTTGCCGTCGGTGGGATCATCTGAGTGCCAGTCGGGTCGCAGGGCCACGATCTTCTCGTAGAGCCGCACCGCGATACGGCGGCTCATAGTAACGATCATGCCCTTGCCGAACAGCGACTCTCGTCGCTTCTCCCAGTGCTCCACGATGTCGCGAGCTACCAGGTCCAACCGAGACTCCGCGCCAACGATCGCCTCCAGGCGTGACCAGCGCGACTTCGCCGCGGTGGCAGTGTCTTCTTCAACGGTCTCGGTGATCTTATCGGCGAGGTCATCCAGGGCAGCAAGATCGGTCTCTGAGAGATCGATTTTGGCCAGGCGGGATTCGTAGAAGATCCTGACTGTGGCACCGTCCTCAACGGCCCTCGTAAGGTCGTAGACGTCCACGTAGTCGCCGAACACGGAGCGGGTCGATTTGTCGTTCGACTCGATCGGGGTGCCCGTGAACCCGAGGTAGGTCGCTCCCGGCAGCGCATCGCGCATGTGCTTGGCGAGACCTGACTTCAGACGGCCGTGCCGGTCGAGGGTTTCGCTGAAGCCGTACTGGCTGCGGTGGGCCTCATCAGCGATCACCACGACGTTGCGCCGGTCCGTAAGGACGGGGTTGCTGTCACCGTCTTCACCAGGGGCGAACTTCTGCAGCGTGGTGAAGACGATGCCACCCGAGGCGCGCTTGAGCTTCGTTCGCAGGTCGGTGCGGGTCGTCGCCTGTACAGGCGTCTCCGGCAGGATGCGCGCTGGCGCGAAGGTCTCCCCGAAAAGCTGGTCATCGAGATCATTGCGGTCGGTGATGAACACCAGCGTCGGGTTCGCCATGCGCTGATCGCGCATGATCTTCGCGGCATAGAAGACCATCTCGAAGCTCTTGCCTGATCCCTGGGTATGCCACACGACGCCACCGCGACGGTCACCATCGGGGCGGGAAGCCTGCACCGTGGACTCGACGGCCGCGTTGACCGCCCAGTACTGGTGATATTTCGCCACACGCTTCACAAGCGTCCTGGTGGGCTGACCTGTTGCCTTGTCAGTGACGGTCTCGTCGCTGAAGACGATGAAGTTCTTCAGCAGGTCAAGGAACCGCTTCGGCTCGAACACACCCTTGATGAGGATCTCAAGTGCTGGCCGATCGCTGACGACCTCACGACCTTCGATGGTCTTCCACGGCGCGTAATGCTCGAACGCACCCGAGTAGCTACTCATCGCCGCTGACGTTCCGTCCGAGATCACCGTCACCGCGTTCGGCACGAACACCGTGGGAATGTCATGCCGGTAGGTCTGCACCTGGTTCCACGCGGACTTCAGCGTCGCGTGCTCAGCGGCCGGGTTCTTCAGCTCCAGCAACGCGAGCGGGAGGCCGTTGACCATCACGAGGACATCGGGCCGACGGTTCTTGCCGTTCTCCACGATCGAGAACTGGTTGATCACGACCCAGTCATTGTTCGACGGCTCTTCGAAGTCCACCAGCCACAGGCTTGTGGTCCGCAGTTGACCGTCATCGTCACGGTGTTCGACCGGCACGCCTTCAGTGATGAGCTGATGCAGTCGAGCGTTCTCATCGATGGGACTCTGCGACTCAGCCCGCTGAACTGTCTTGACTGCTTCGTCGATCAACGTGGTATCGGTACCCGGATTGATCCGCCGCAGCGCGTCACGAAGCCTGGCCCAGAGGATCACATCATCGTACGAGGAGCGCTCAGAGCCCGGCTCGCCGGGCGCGACGTCAGGTCCGTGCACGCGGCGGTAGCCCAGCTCGGCGAAGTACTCCAGCGCGGCCTGCTCGACGACGTTCTCGTTGAAGTTGCTCATGCCTCCACCCCTTCGGCGGGGACGCGAATACTGCCTGATAGGAGCGCCGGGAGGAGGGCATCGCGAGTTGATTCGAGGTTTGTGTTCTCGGCCGCGAGCTGATCGCATCGGTTCTCGATCGCAATCAGAGTAGTTTCAAGCCTCGAACCCTGCTCTGTCGGGGGCAGAATCACGTTCAGCTCGCCTAGCCGGGCCGCGCTCAGCTCAGTTTGGCCGGTGCTGCCTGTCGCGAGCCCCTCGATGTCAGCTTCGCGCCCGAGAAGCGAATATGCGAGCACAGTGGGGCTGATGACGGAACGATCGGCCTTCACGACAGAAACATGGCCATCGACGAAAATTTCACCCGCATGCCAGCGCGCAATGCGACCCAGAGTACCTGTGCCCGTCGAATTGACGAGGATGTCGCCGGCGCTAGCACGCTTCTCTGGTTTCACCGTGCGGTCGTGCATGCGCCGGGCGGGCGCGAGTGAAACCCATCCATCCCGTATGCACTTCTGATTGATCACCAGCGCCGCGTCGAGATCTTCATCTGCATATTTTGGTGCCACTCCGCGAGCAATAGATACTGTCGCGGCCGAAAGCTGCAGAGACCTGCTACCGTCGCGTATCGACGCCTGGTATCTAGCTATTCCTAGCTCCCGAAGCAAATGGCGCTGTCGCCGGTTCGACTCGATCTTGTCGTCGAGAGCGCCGAGCGTCGCCGCGATCGTGCGCTGCTCGTCGATCGAAGGTAATTCGATTTCGATCGAATGGAGTAACGAAGGACTGATGTTTGGTTGAGCGGATCCATAAGCCAACGCTTTCGCTTGAGAACGGAACCCTTCTCCATTCATTAGATGAAAAAGGTACTGGCGATCTGCCTTGCTCTCATCAATCTGGATAAGGCCCACGCGCTGATTTAGAAGCAAGTGGTCGTTACTGCGCACTTGCGCAACCTCGCCGACGTATCCGGTCATGCCTATGACGATGTCACCGTGTTGCAGTCGAAAGCGTGCAGCTTTTTCTGCGTCTGACTCAGAAACGAAAGATTGGTTAGAAGTGAGGTCTATTCGCCCGGACTTCACATTCGCGATCTTTACAACCGGCACGCCTGTCTTTGTCCATTGTGACGATTTGAATGCGAATCCTGACTGGACTGTTGCGACTTCGCCAAGTGTTACAACCCTACGTTCAGCTTTCATGAGAGGACCCCACCCAGTCGTTGCCGAACCACTTCCTCCAACTCTCGCCCGCGGTCGAACTCTGCGAAGAGCTCGCTCGTCAAACGTTCGATCTTCTCGGCGATCGGCTCGTCGTCGGCTTCTGCCTCTCCGGCACCGACGTACCGCCCCGGCGTGAGCACGAAGTCGTGATTCTCGATCTCGTCGATCGTCGCTGATTTCGCGAAGCCGGCGACGTTCTCGTACTTGCCGTCGTGATTCCGCCACTCGTGGTAGGTGTCCGCGATCTGCGCAATGTCGTCGTCCGAGAGCACGCGCAGGCGTCTGGACTGCATAGCTCCGAGCTTGCGGGCGTCAATAAGCAGCACCTCCCCTTTTCGTGCGCGGTGCCCGTTGCCGTCACGCCCCTTGGAGATGAACCACAGGGACACGGGGATGCCAGTGTTGAAGAACAGCTTGTCTGGCATCGCTACGATGCAGTCCACCAGGCCTGCTTCAACGAGCTTGCGGCGGATCTCGCCTTCACCGCTGCTCTTCGAGGACAACGACCCGTTGGCGAGCACGAAGCCCGCCGTGCCGTTGGGGGCGAGATGGTGGATGAAGTGCTGGACCCACGCGAAGTTCGCGTTACCTTGCGGTGGTGTGCCGTATTTCCAGCGCGGGTCGTCGCCGAGCTTCGCGTCCCACCAGTCCGAGACGTTAAACGGCGGGTTCGCGATGACGAAGTCAGCGCGAAGGTCCTGGTGGAGATCCTCGGTGAATGAGTCCGCCGAGTGGGACCCCATGTCGGCCTCGATGCCCCGCAGCGCGAGGTTCATTTTTGCGAGCTTCCACGTCGTGTCGGTGAACTCCTGGCCGTACACGGAGATGTCAGTGCGCTTGCCGCCGTGAGCCTTCACGAAATCGGCCGACTGCACGAACATGCCGCCTGAGCCCGCAGCAGGGTCATAGACCCGGCCCTTGAACGGTTCCAGCATCTCGACAAGGGTTTTGACCACGGAGCGTGGTGTGTAGAACGCTCCGGCGTCCTTGCCTGTCTCTTTGCCTGCGAACTGGCCGAGGAAGTATTCGTAGACGCGCCCGAGCACATCATCGGCTCCGTGGTCATCGGTCTCGGTGAAACCGATCGAACCGATGAGGTCGACTAGCTCGCCGAGGCGGCGCTTGTCGAGACCATCACGGCCATAGTTCCGTGGGAGCACGCCTCGTAGTGAGGGGTTTTCTTTCTCGATGGCGTCCATGGCGTTGTCGATGATCTCGCCGATCTGTGGATGCTTTGCCGAGTCCTGCACAGATGCCCAGCGAGCTTTCTCGGGTACCCAGAAGACGTTGTTGCTGGTGTACTCATCACGCTCTTCAAGGAACGCGCCGATCCGTTCGGGCTTAATGCCGTCAGCGGTGAGCTCTTCCTTGAGCTGTTCGCGGCGTTCCTCGAAGCGGTCTGAGACGTACTTTAAGAACACCAAGCCGAGTACGACGTGTTTGTACTCGCTGGGCTCCTGGTTGCCGCGCAGCTTATCTGCTGCTTCCCACAGGGTCTGTTGGAGTGTCTTGGCGGGTTTGGCTTTGGTGGAGCGTCGTGCCATAGGAGCGGGTTTTACTTTCTATGCGACGAGAGCGTGAAGGACTTCAGGTTTTACGGTGAATATAGCTGCCGGGTGGACGTGAATGTGCACCGTATGGCGCAAATGTTCGAAGTGTATCTCCCCGACCCCGGTGCATGTTGCCAGGCACACGAGTGATCCCGCCCGGACTATCAGGACGATACGGTCACCGCCGAGCGGATGGAACTGTTGGACGCGCTGGCCACACCAGAGGAGATCCGCGCCGAGCAACAGGATCGCACACGACTACCGGAGGCACAGCAGCAGACCGAGCGGGCGGAGGCGGCAGTCGAGTTCGCGGGACTGCGCGCCGATGATGTGTGGCCGGACGACGAGAAGCACACGGACGGTTATGTCTCCCCTGGCATGCCGTACATGCCGTCGTTCGATCTCGACGCAGTCATACATTCGCGGCGGGCGCATGGTGCGCCTCTCCCCTCCCCTGACGCGGATCTACATGGGCAGTCGTGGAGTCCAGATCATGGTGTAGATCCCGGGATGGACTTATAAGTCCGGTGTGATGCGGGGATATGAGTAGCCCCCGCTGCGGCGGAGCGTAACGGGGGGGGGGGTGCTCAACGCGGCAACGGGGACTACGAAACGGTGCCATCCCCCCTGGGGAAGGGCGATTACGGCACCGCAAGGAAAATTACCGCACCACGCTACTGCCTGCAGCATGAGAATGAGAGACGCTTCCTCGCTGACAGAGGAGATTGTCAGACTCATCGTAGATGAGAGGGTCTTTGGCAACAGAGTTTCAATAGCCATATGGCTATACAGTCACATGGCTATATGGCCGTTAAAACTCTAGCTCTTCTCCTCCTCGTTGCTCTTCAAGCCATCGCGAGGCCCACTCTTGGAAAAGCTTAGAGATGCTCGTCTTCTTCAAAAAAGCTTCCGTCTTGAGTTCTTCGAGCATTTGGTCATCCGATACGTACAGTCGTACGGTCGTCGCTTTCCGCCGTGACTGTTCAAACATTTCTGCTGAAGGTGCCTTCCCCTCTCTAGAGAAGTGTTGCTCATCGGAACTTTGCTGAATGAGTGCTTTCTTGATTCCCATATGCTTCTCCTTAATCTTCAAATGCTGAACACAGTTCAGTAGCGAGAGCCTTCCAAGGCTCATTTAGATCGGGAACAGTTCCAAATGCTTTTCGAGTTGTAGCGCGAGTGGGGATGACGACATCGGCTAGAGCCGTAGTTTCGTCTCCTACCAGTTCGGCGTGGACGGTATCCGCTAACTTCTCTCGGCGATCAACGTTTGTGAGCACAACTGCCACCGGAGTCGTCGTTTTGGCTAGTGCATCGAGGGTGATTTGTGTTCTATCCATCTCCATGGGAGATACCCCGGTCGGAACCAAGACAAGTGATGCGGCCGATACTGCAGCATCGATGATTTTTTCATTTCCAGGCGGAGTGTCGATCAAGACAAAATCAGCCTTCTTGGCGCGGTGCAAACCTTCTGAGAGCTCATTTGGCGAAGGGGCGGGAAGTGTTGGGAAGGGGAGAGACTCTCCGGATGCTGAGCTCCACCGCACTGCAGATTGCTGAGGATCAGAATCTAAAACTGCAACCTTGTATCCCTTTTTCTGCATAGCGGTTGCCAAAAACATGGTGACGGTTGTCTTTCCGGTTCCACCTTTTGATTGCACGACTGAAATTACGTGAGGCATGACCAAATTCTATTGCGAAAGGGGGTGCATGATCTGTAAAGACACAACCATATGAACATATGGCCATATGGATATATGATCATATGGCCATATAGTTTCGTTTCCCTTCTGCGTCGAGCCTGAAAAGTCGTAACCTCAACTGGGTTGTCCGGGTGGTAAGCTGAAGCCGAATTCCAACACTGTGATTCATTTAGACATCGTGTTGATAAATAGAAAGAGCGCCACGCAGGCTGCAACCCGCATGACGCTCGCTTATCGCCCCATCCCAGTGGGGAGAAAGCCTGTCCATGACTATACCCCATGGGACCGAGAATGTGTCCCCACATTTTCCGCTCAACAGCGCCGATGCAATGCGAACAGCGGATTTCCTCTCCCCCCGCACTGTGCCACTGCCGTCCCAAGGGGCTACGGACTATCAGCGCTACAAGCTGCTGAAGCACCTTGACCGGGAGACCCTGCACGGTTGTCCCACACGGAAGTTCTCGGGCGCGTGGACGAAGACCAAAGACGGCAAGCGCAAGCCCAGGCTTTACCGGGTGGAATCCTCAGCCCTGGGGAGGCTGCAGTATGTCAAGCTTGTGCATAAGCAACGAGCCACCGTCATTGTCTTGGACGTGGACATGTTGGGCTCCGCCGGGGGCAACGTCACCGATATGGCTCCTGAGGTCATCAACGCCCTGGTGGCCATGAAAGACGCCAGCTGCGCCCCCTCCTGGATCGGAGTTAACCCGATCAACGGTAAATCACAGTTGATCTGGCTGATTGACCCGGTCTATGCCGATGCCTCGGGCGATTCGTCGAACATGCGCCTGCTGCGGGCCACAACGAATCAGCTGTGTGAGCTGTTAGGCGCGGATGCGCACTTCTCGCATGGGTTTTCCCGTTCGCCGTTTTATACCGGGGATGATCCCACTGCTTACCATTGGCACTATCAGCACTCAGATATCTTCCAGCTCGCCGCATTGATTCAGGAGGTACGACGCATGAACGGCACTACGGATGCGGCACCGACCCCTGCCCCGAAGCAATCGTTTACCAGCGGCCGGGAGCTGATCAATGCGGTCAAGACCCGCAGGGAGGAAGCGCAAGCGTATTGGAAGATCGCCAAAGAGCTGCAAGGGGATATGGCTGATCTCGACGGACTGGATGCCGAACGTGTTGATGGTGTCAAAGTGCTCTGGATCGCCGAGGGGCGTGCTGCACGGGATGAGACCGCGTTTCGGCACGCGTTGTACACGGCACATAAGCTCCGGGCCGCCTCCAAGCCTATGAAGGATGAGGCGATCATTGATGCTTATGAGCATGCGTACAACTTGGCTCACAAGCTCGGTGCGGATGGCCGCCAGGCGGAGATGCCACCGATGAGGGATCGTCAGACGATGGCCAGGCGTGTGCGGGGCTATGTCCTGGCGGGCAAGTCGGATTCCACGGGCTCTGCAACGCACACAGGGGCGGCGACAAGTCGTGAACGTAAGGCGCTGGCAACGATGGGCCGTCGAGGCGGGAAGAAGGCCGCAGAACGATGGAACGACCGAGACAATGAGTACGCGAAAAGCCAATTAGAGAAACTCACGAAGACGCATAAGAAGAATCGGCTCGTGGGTCAGACAACTCGAGCACGGATTCAGGTTCTGATAGGTCAGCGTTTTGTAGAGACAGGAGAAATCCCTACACGCAAGGAGATTGCGCAGGAGGTGGGATGCACACCACGCACAGTAACGACGCACCTGTCTGTACTTAGGGAAGCCGGGTTGCTACCGGAGACTTAGGGGTGGAAGTCTCGTAAGCAATATACGGTTCCCCTGCTTGCAGTTAGGGGCTTACAATCTCTTTGAGGTTGGTAGAGATGGTGCTGCTGAAGTAGGCATAGGGTCCTGGATAGTTTCTTATCTTCATCTGGGTCACCATCTCGTATTGGGATTACGTGGATCTGCTTCAACTGATCAACATGATGAAGTGATCGTGAACAGCCTTCGTGAAGTTCCAGATGGGTGACACTGGTGTGTCTGGGTGATATCTCGATACGGCGTGATGATGAGGCGTTGCGAAGGTTGATGAAGCTCAAGTGCGAGAAGTCATTCAAGATAATTTTGGTGCCGGGGAACCATGATCGTGGGCATCCGATGTTTGGATTGGGTTCGGTGGTGGAGTGGACTTCGAAATGATCTCGTTAGATTTGTAAGTGTGGTCACGGATATATAGTCCAGGTTGTAAGTATGCAGGTGGTGGGTGCATTGCGGGGCGTACCTTTTTCAGGGAGATGCCGTTGGCGAGCAGGTTGGCTACGATTTGGACGTTGATGAGGTCTCGGTAGGAGTAGGCGCGGACGGTGCCTGATCTAATGCCGGGGCAGATGGATGCGGTGATGATGTCGGTCGCTAAACAGTGATGCCACTAGGTGTGGGATAAGAGTTTCGGTACACCTATCCCACCCCCACTTATGCACGGGACGCTGAAATCCACTCGCCTATGCGTAGTTCAGGGTGTAAATTAAATAACTGTAAGCCAGGCGCTGAAAGAATGCCCCGGGCAGCAACTCCAAAGCCTGCACGTATGTGCAGGCTTTGTGCCTATTTTTAAGGGTTTCGACATTGCGGGTTAAGTAAAGAAAAGTGTGTCCGGTTAGACACCATCCCACCAGCTCACCACCAACAAAACCACGATAAATAGCTCCCCAACAGCTATTCACATCACCTTCAGCCGTATCCAACCGAACCTGTGCTACCACCAGCCAGGTTGGATACACCCATGACAACCAACCGACCCCACTGCCCCGCCTGCCACAACACCACCAAGAAAAACGGCACAACCACCAAAGGCACCACCCGCTGGCGCTGCACCACCTGCGGACACTCCTTCACCCGCACCACCCAAACAGCAGCAATCAACACCGCCACCTTCAACCAATTCATCACCTACATCACCGGCACCCACACACTCACCCACATCGCCGCACACCACCACCTCACACGCCAAACACTGCACACCCGCTTCAACTGGTGCTGGCTGATCATCCCCACACCCCACATCGACCCCCACCGCATCGAAGACCAAATCTTCCTCGACGCCACCTACCTGACCAGCGGCTGCCTGCTCATCGCCTCCACCAAACACCACATCCTCAACTGGACCTGGGCCCGCAGCGAAACCACCCACGCCTACATCAGACTGATCCAACCACTAGCCCCACCCCTGATGACCATCATCGACGGCGGCCAAGGCGCCCAATCAGCCATCCACTCCTGCTGGCCGACCACCACCATCCAACGCTGCCTCGTCCACGCCCAACGCGCCATCCGCCGCCACACCACAACAAGGCCCAACACCGATGCCGGCAAAGCCATCTGGTCATTAGCCCGCCAACTCACCGACATCACCACCACAGACCACGCCGCCCGATGGGCGGTATTACTCCACGAATTTCATGGCACCTACCACCAGTGGATGGATGAGAAAACAACCATCAAAGATCCCCTCACCAGCGCCTACAAACGGGTCTTCACCCATCCAAAAGTCCGCGCCGCGTTCCACAGCCTGCAGTCACTGTACAAACGCGACCTGCTATTTAACTATCTCCAACCACCACCGCAGGCCATTGATCCCGATGCATTCGCCTCCACGACGAATGTTTTAGAAGGCGGATTCAACTCCCCGCTGAAAGAACTCGTCCGCCGGCATCGTGGACTAACCATTCCGCATCAACGCACCGCGGTGGATTGGTGGCTCTACTTACGCACACGGGCTCCTGACGATCCAGTACGCATCGCCAGGAGCCAACGATGGGGACAAGACGGGCTGGACAGAGCCCAAGAACTCATCACCCATGAACACACCACAGCCGCTACCAACGACGACGGTGCCCCTGCAGGATACGACACTGCCATCGACACCGAATACCAGCACTCAATGGGAATACAGAAAGGATGGGCCGGCCACAGGGACTAAGACCACGACACGCCCGAAAAAGACACACTTTTCTTTACTTAACCCGACATTGCTATTGGCCTATCTTGATGAAGTCGCGGCTCCAGGTTGCTTCGTTAGCAAAGATCACCCCAAATTCAATGACTGTCCTGCCTTCGGGTACGCAGGGTTCGTTATCCCTGAAAAGTCGAGTAGGGAATTTGGAGCGTTCTTCACAAAGAACAAACGAGAGCTGTTCCCTGACGATGTCGCCAAAGCAGAGAATCCTGGTCAGTACGAAAAGAAGGGTTCAGATCTTCTCTACGCGAAGGTGCAAGAAGATCGACCCCAAAATGTACGCGTTCTCGCGAGCTTGTTCAGCAAGCTAGATCAACTTGGTGGCAATCTCTTCTACTACGTCACGGAAAAGCCGTGCGGCACTCCCAAGGAAACTAATTCTGGCCCCAGAGAATTTGTAGCCAGGGAGAAAAGCGCTCTCCAAGAAACGCTTAACCGCCTTGCTAGACATGCAGAAAAACAAAACCGAAATGTTCTTTGCATGATGGATCAGATCAACGAGAAGACCCGTGAGCAGCGTCTTCCTATGATGTACGCTCATATTTTCGCACGCGGTACCCACCATGAGGAGATGCGTCGCATCATAGAACCGCCAATGCACATAGATAGTAAACTGTCATCAAACGTTCAATTTGCTGACTGGGTGTGCGGGTTCATCCGACGGTGTGCCGAGTATCAGCTAATAGAAGACACGCGCTATAAGTGGATTCCCGACAGCCAAGCAGCTCTGGCCGCGCGCGGACTATTTACATTTGAGTCGAAGTTAAACCTGTGCGAACGATCCATCGACGATATTTACCACGTCGGCATCCTTGACAAGCGCAGACCTGTTTTCACGCCATCAACGATAGCGCCCACCGAAGAAGCGAAGCGTCAATTAGAGATGATAAGAAGAGCCACGTTTAGATAGCTGAAAGCGCGGACACCCCTTTGGAGGAACGCCCGCATGTGCAAACCGGGATCTACGCGAGAGCCAACGATCTTCCGGTCATCTTTAGTACGTTCAAAGGTTTCAGTTTTAGCGTTGTTAGGGAATCCTTGCGAGAGCCTTAGAGCACTAGAAGGGTGCTGTTGCAAAGTTGGGGCAGTAGGAAGAGCGACGTGAAATAATCACAGCCATGGGTATCTTCTCCGGTCGTCATTTCCCCCGTGACATCATTCTGTGGGCAGTGCGGTGGTACTGCCACTACGGGGTGAGCTACCACGATCTCGAAGAAATGATGACCGAACGCAGCGTACCGGTCGATCACAGCACCATCTACCGCTGGGTGCAGAAATACGCCCCTGAGCTGGACAAGCAGACCCGGTGGTACCGACAAGTCCCGGATTGGCAGGCCCGGTCCTGGCGGGTGGACGAGACCTATATCCGGGTCGGGGGAAAGTGGTGCTACCTCTATCGGGCCATCACCGCGGGCGGGCATACCCTGGATTTTTACCTGTCCCCAAAGCGTAACGTCGCCGCAGCGAAGCGTTTCCTGGCCAAGACCCTGAGGTCGAACA